>ERZ824978.262-NODE-262-length-81507-cov-27.076327_pt1 | contig 81507 bp, 97 predicted proteins | sample MGYA00519860_ERZ824978 | MGnify/ENA primary metagenome ERZ824978 (study PRJEB31778, sample SAMEA3449184) | human gut metagenome | biome: human gut; feature: human-associated habitat; material: faeces | place: United Kingdom | collected 2010/2012 ... | reverse complement strand
TTTACACATCTAGGATGTATTATTATTTCAAAATCTTGTATAAATTGAATACCATTATTTATACTGTCTTTGCCCTTTAATGCACCTGTAATATGTCTTAATCCTAATCCTCTTAATTCATCTATTGACTTTGGTTCTGCACTATCTGCCGTTATCTTTTCTTTTGAATAGCCCATTTGATTTATTTGGTTATATATCGCTTTGTTACTCATTCCTTTTTGATATATTTCATCATATACATAAATCTTTTTGTTTTTTAAATCTATTGCACCACAAAATAGTGCTGTTGGGTCATTTGTATAACCAAAGTCTAACCCAAAAGCACTATCTAAGTTTCTTATTGTATTTAATTCGAATTTTTCTTCTTTCCAATTTTCATAAACCAATCCATCAACTATACCCCAGTTACCTAATCCTGCAACTTGATATCTTCTAGGATTATTTTTCTTCATTCTTTCAAATACTTTTTTATCTGCTTCATCTAGCCACTCGTTACAAAGATAATTTGTTGTCATCGCTAATATATCATCATCTTTAACATCAAAAAATCTTTTCTTAATCCAATGATGTTCATTCCAAGGATTTAATGTTATTGTTATTTGTTTGAATAGTCCTTCTGGAACTTCTCCGTCTTATACTTTCATCTATTACATCAAAATCAGATTCTTTTGTTATTTCGTATGCTTCTTCAATCCATAACCAACATAAAACACCAATATCTACTGATATTGATGTTACTTTTAATGGGTCGTCTAATCCTCTGAAATATATTTTCTGCCCTGTAGGTTTATACGTCATCTCTAATGGGCTTTCTTTTATCTCCCAAAAACTATCTACTTGTAACCTATGTATTGCCCATTTTAATTCTGTAAAACAACTATCTTTTAATGTTCTAAATGTTTTTCTAATTACAAGCGTGTTTGCTTCTTTATATTTCATCATATTACATACTATCCACAATGCTGTTGTTTTTGATTTTTTACTTGCTCTTGAACCTTTACATACTCTATATCTACATTTACAGTGCCAATATTCTGCATACCCTTTTCCAACTATGCTCTGTAATGATAATTTGTTTATTTGTTGCTGTGCGTTTTTATTTGTTATTTTACTCTGTAATGTCATCTTGTATCACCACTGGTATATTACCAGTTACATCTACCTTTTCTTTAAATGTGCCATATCTCTTGCCAAGCAATTCTGCACATTTAGTTCTATCTTGTAATGAAGCGTCCAGCCCAAATTGGTCTTTTTCTTCTCCTCTCATTACTTTTGTTAAGTATTGTAACACTTCTTCTTGTGAGGCAATTCTATTATCTTCTAGTTGTTGTAATCGTTCTTGAATGAAATAGTTAAGTTTTGTTAAGTTTTCTGCACCTATATTCTTTGCTGTCTTAAAACTATACCCTGCTTTCTTTGCACTTTCTGTTGCATTAGCTGTTTCCACATAGTAATCTATAAACCTTTTTTGCTTTTCTGTTAGTTTGTTATAATCTTTTTCATCTTCCAACTGCCTCACTTCCTTTTCTGTATTCTTCTATAAGATACTTCAGCACGTCAACTTTGCTATAGCATTCTTCTTTTTGTTTAAATCTATCTTGTAATTCAAACTGATTTGTTTCTTCATTATATATTTCTACTTGTTCTTTTTTTAATATTTGGTATTTAGTACAATACTTACAATACTTTTCACTATAAAATTGAAAAGTATTTATTTTATATATTTGTCCCTTTGTAGATAAGACATATAATAATTTATTAATGTTTTGATTTACATTCATTTTTTACCTCTTTTATTTTAATGGAACACCATCTACAAATAGGTTAGTTATTGTCTGTTCTATTTCTACACCATTTTGCTCTTTATATTGTTTTACTATTTCATTTATAAAATCATTAATACTTGCAACTACTTCGCATACATCTTCATAACTAAACGTTTTATCTTCATTTTGATTATGACCATATTCATATAACCACACATGAGTTAGTTCATGTTTTAGCGTCTTTATTATGTTTGCTTGATCTTTTAGCAACATTATTGTTTGAGTTCTATATATTGTTACTCCTAAAGTACCATCACTCTTCATCTCATTATTAATTGTAGCCTCGTCTACTTCTTCTATGGTCCACTCTGTATTATTTATTTTAAACTTCATTGCATTTCTCCTTTACATCTACACAAATCTCAAAGTACACACACTTCTCGCATTGCTTTTCTCCCTCAACGACGCACTTTTGCCTCTTCTTGTTTGCATATGCTTTTCTTATCTTGTATTCCTCATCAATATAAGACGCTATTATACTACCTCTCATAAAATACCTCTTTTGTGTTTTTATTTGGCGGAGAGAGTAGGATTCGAACCTACGAAGGTTTTACCCCTGCTAATTTTCAAGACTAGTACATTAAGCCACTCTGTCATCTCTCCATTTTTGCATAAATAAAAGAGCCTATTACGGCTCTCTTTTTTGTATATCTAATCTATACTTTTAGGTGTTATTATGTTATCCTTATCTATTTTATTTACTCCATTTTCGGGTATTTCCTCTTTCATTACCGAATTTGCAATTCCAAAAAAATATAATAGTGAAAAAATTAAATAAATCAGAAATAATATTGCTAAGCATATAAATATATTTAATGGTGTTTTTGATATAGTCATAGTATCATTATTATATATTCCTGACACATAAAGTAGTGCTATTACACTTGTAATTCCTGCAAATATTGTCATAAGCCAGTTCAAAAATAATACCTTTTCTTTTTTTTCGTTTACTATTATTTTAATAATTTTTTTATCAAAAAAGCCTATTACTATACTGATAGTTGTGATTAAAAAACCTACTAATATGCTAATAAAATTAATGCAGTTATTACTTATCATATCAAAGTTATTTATTTTTATCTCATTTTTAAAAATATTATTAAATATAAAAAAGCAGACTAAACTAATAATTAGAGGTACTAAAAATATCTTCCATTCTTTTTTGTTCATAATTCCTCCTTATTAGATTTTATTATATCATATTATTTTTTATTCTATCCAAATATTTTTGTTTTATTTTTTCAAAAATATCTTTATGTATAATTGGTTTATTTTTATCCACATCAACTACGATTATATCATGCACTCTTTCCTTTATAAGGCTCACTTTATCTAGTAGTGCTCCTTCTTCACTCCTATAATCTATTTCCAAATCTTCTACGCCAGTAACTTTTTCCACTCCGTCTATTACTTCTTTTATTTCCTCAATATTCAGAGTATTTTTCTTTTTTAATTTTCTTCCAAACCCTATTTCGATTTTACATTGCGTTCCTTTAAATCTTTTAGCAGCCCCAAACAGCATCTTGAATAATGTATCATCTTTATCTTTCTCTTCTGTCGATTCTGGTCTTAGTGTAACACTTAGTCTAGTACAAAATTTAGCATTTTTAATTTTGTTTTTGCTATCTTTTATTATAATTGGTCTTAATGATATTACATTGCTTAAATTCTTTTGAAATTTTTCAAATATTTTTTCTAGTAATGGTCTTGTAATGTAATTATGATTAATTTGCATTGCAAGTATAAATCTTTTTTCATCATACAATAGAGTTACCGATTCTGCATAATATTTATTTCCATCTAGAGTAACAATAACATACTCCCCCGAGTCATCGTCTACTATCCCTGGCATCACATACTTTCTAGCTCTTAATAATTGTATTTCCCATATAGCCTCATCTTTATGATACTGTATTTCTTGTACTCTAATCTTTTCTTCGTTATATTCAAATGTTCTATCATTTATGTCTGCGTTTTGAAGATGCAATAATATTGGAGATATATCGCACTTTTCTTCTTTATATCCATCCTTTTCCTTTGCTTTACAATATGACCATACTTCATAATAATCTACATTTATGCCTCTTTTTTTTGACATATAATCGCCCCTTAATAAGAATACATTAAAAATATGCATTTTTCAACTTATTTCGATATACATATTTCTACAAAATTCGACAAATTGAATTATTCTTTATTTTTTTGACTATACTAAAAAAGTTTCGGCATCTAATAGTATTAACATTCTCTCCATATAATAAAGGAGCTAGATTTTTCTAACTCCTTCTTTTACAATTATAATTATAGCACCTCAAAAGCGAAATTAAAAGGAAGTTTTTGCGAAATTTTAGCGAAGTTTTTGCGAAGTTCTCATCCTTCTCCCACATTTATTACTTCTAACATGCTATCTAGTGCACTATCTCTGTATACTTGTAATTGCTTTATTGATTTATGTATTTCAAAGTTATCAAAATATGCTTTCTCTACATAGTTCCACTTTGATTTTTTCATATAGTATTTTCTAATAACAAATTCTTCGTCTTCTGATAGTTGATTTAGCATATTTTCGACTCGTACTATTTTTTGATCTAGTTCTAATTTAATATCTTGATATTCCCTTACTTTTCTTTCTAAAAAAGCTCTATCTTCTTTGTTTATATGGTATTCTTCTTTGTGATAATTCATTGCTGTGTTGGCAACTTTATCTGATACTTTATTTGTATTGCTATGAAATGTATCATAGCCATTTCCTGATAATTGCATAGCTTCTATTATCTCTTCTGGTGTATCTTCATATACAGTTCCTGCATAGTCCAATCTTTTATTATATTGTTCTAATTTTAACTTCACTTCTGTTAATTTCGCTTCATTTTTAGGATGCTCTATTAACATATTTTCAATATCTTCTTTAATATATTGCATCTTCTGTACCTCCTACAAATATTTTTTTAGATCTTCTTTTCTGACTGCTAATGTTAACTTGCCTAACTCAAAACTTATAACTCCATCTTTATCTAATATCTCAAACTGCTTTTTTACTACTGTATCTCCATTTATCATAACCATTTCTATTTTATCCATTATGTGTACCTCCAGATTATCTGATTTCTTTTGCTTTATTCTCAAAATATTGTTTTATACACTCTTTACATTTTTCTGTATCCTCAAATTCATTGCAATTTGCTTTTTTCCCCATTTGTTTGCAGATGTCTTCGTCTATATCATGATTATTTATTGTTTCTGCCATTAAATCTATTATTTTGTCTTGTTCTTCTAGCATAGATAAAATTGTTTTTAAATCATCTATATTACAAATAGTTATGTCTCCACAATATAATGGCTTTGCTATATCATTATATTTTATTCTATCTATTGCTTCTTTCTGTTCTTTTGTCATATGCTAGTCCTCCTTGATATCTTCAATTTCAATATTCAATAAGTATTTCCATAGTTTCTTTTGCAACCAATTAAATTTTGTAGAAACCTCTATTTTTACATCTATTCCACCTAATCTCTCATTTCCTATTTTTATAATTGATTTTCCTCGTTTTTTCAAAGATATCGTTCCATAATCTATATCGGTTGACATTTCTATATTATTTTCTTTCACTTTTTCCCTCCTCATAAAATTTCTCTGCTTGGTCATAATCAATCATAGTTAATGCTGAACACGTAGTTTCATAAGACATTTTATTGATTTCTTTATCTGTTTTACCTAATTTAATACCTTGTGGCATTACCATAGAATTTCTTATAACCATAAATAACGCTAATTTATATTTATTTTTCATTTTATTTAATATTTTTTCTCTTTCTTTCACTTAAAACACCTCCAATTTCATCTTTATTTATGTATATATCTCTATTGACTATAATTCTATCTGACATATTAAAAATATACCTTATTGGCTTTATGTGATCTTTCTCTAGTAGTCTAATTAAATCATCTTTAGTATAACATTCTTGACAACTATTATCTTTAAACCAAACAAGATAGTCGCCTTCACACATTTTTTCTATAATTTCCTTATTTACTTCTGTTTTAAATCTTCTAAGTTTTATTGTTTGAATTAGTTTTTTCACTTAAAACACCTCCAAACTCTTTTTCAAGTTTTCGTTTTTCCGTATAATGTACTTTAGTTCTTGTTATTTGATGAATTATATCGCATATAGTTCCATTACTATATGGAAAAGACCATCTATCCTGTCCAAAATATTCCATTCCTCTTGCAGACTTTTCTTCTAATTCGTCTATTTGTTCTTTATCTAGCTTACAATAAATTATATATTCTAATTCTCTATACATTTTTTCTACAACAGATTTGTATTCATCTAACCAATTCCAATTTATTTCTTCTATAAATTTTGGTTTTGCATATCTTATTACTTCTTTTCCACAAAATGGGCAATATTTTATATTTTCTTCAAAATGAAATGGTTGAAATATATCTTCTTCAAAGTATATTTCTTTTTTACAATTTGAGCATTCATGATATTTATATACTTCGCCTTCATACATCGGTATTAATATAACTTCATCTGCTATTTTTTCTTTCACTTAAAATACCTCCTATTTTGAGCATATATTTAATAATGCTTCTTGATATGCTTCTATTTTCTTTTTCAACTCATAATTTTCTTTTTGCAAGTTGTAATATTCTTTTTTATAGTCTAAATCAACAACATTCTTTTTATCTGTTAACTCTCTTATTTGTGTTTGTTGCTTATCTATCATTTCTTTCATATATTCAAAATCACATTCTTTTTGTAATTTATGTATATCCCCTGGTGTCATCATTTTACCCACCCCCATTCCTCTTCTTTCTTATTTATTGCTTGTAGTTCTTGCTTTGTTATTCCATATCTATTTTCATCTGTAATATCTATTGTTTCATATTTTGTATTAAATGAAAATGTTTTCGCTAAATCTTCATTTTCCCATTCTTCCCAAAATCTTGAAAATATAATATCTAAATTTTTCTTTTTATACCCTAACTCTTCAAACATCTCATCTGCTGTTTTCACTATGTATCACTCCTCTCTTTTTTCTTATTTCATTTAATATTGTTTTATAATCACTTACAACTTCGTAAGGATTATTGGGTGTATCTCCTGCTTGCCCCATTCCTTTTATCATTGCAATAGTTAGTTTTAATGCTATTTCTTCATTACTCATATCTTATTTACTCCTCTCCTACTAAATTTGCTTTGATTAAATCTTGTATATATTCTTTTATTTTTTCTTCTTCTCCACTATACCCTATATAATCTCCCCAGTTGCTATTTTTTCTTTTCTTAAATACTAAAATTTTTCTATCAAAAATGTTTATCTGAACTCGATAATCTTTTTCATATTTTCTGTAATAATTATCATATTCTAATAATTCGTATCCGATATTTTTCAAGTTCTTTTAAATCTACATCATCACGAATTTTAAGCATATCTAATTTTTCCTCTCTTTTAGTATTCTTTCTTTCGCATTGTACCAGCTATCATTTATTTCAAATGTACTATTTTTTTTGGTATGTTCTATTATTTTGAATAGTAAGCATGTATTTTCTTTCAAATCATCTATAGAATTATAAGCCTCTAATGGTGGATCTACTCTCTTTCCATTTTTACTTATTTTAAATATCAATATCGGTTGAAATAATCCGCTTCCAATCATATTTCTTGGATATAACATTTGTAGTAATATTCTCCACTCTGTATTTTCTACATCATTTATCTGTTTACTTACTATATTTTGTACTATTTCTTCTGTAAAGTCATAATATTTGTATCTTCCACTTTCAATTAATTTTTTATCATTTTCTTTATAATTTAGCATATCTATTCTCCTCCTAATAACTCTGGATTATCATATATATTTCCTAATATTTTAAAACCTAATTTGTTTTCTACATTTATAGGCATTTCATCATATAATTGTTCAGTTGTAGGATATAAACTAAAACCCATTCTATGTTTATTCCATTTTACAATCCACTTTATTTTATTATCACCAACGATATCCCCCTCATATATTTCTTTTCCGTTTTTATCATGTAGTCCTGTATATTGCATTAGTTCTAATGCTGTTATATCGCATTTTTCTGAATTGTGATTTTTGTTATAAGATGTACACATACCATTTTTATGTCCAATTGCTATTATCCTTATTTCTTGTGAAAAAATATCATAATCTATACTACTTATCGGATACATTTGTTTTTCATATTTATCCCAAATTCTAAACTTTATTTCTCTATTCATCTTCTCCTCCTACTTAATAATCTTTAACTCTAAATCTGGATATTTATACTCAAATAATTTTTGCTTAATTCTAAAAACCTCAGTACATATGCCCTTTGTATCTTCTACAACAGTTTGTCCTCTTTCTTCATAAACAAAGTCTGCTATATACTTTATCTCTCTGTGCGTCTTACCGTTCTTCTTAAATCCTTCTTGCAATATAAACGGCACTTGCAGTCTTAAGTTGCTTATTTCTTTTGCTCTTTGTAATAGCATTAGTTCTCTATATCTGTTTGCCTCTAAAACACTGTCAAACTTTATGTTATCTACTACTATTTTTCTGTTTCTGTACTTGTTCATTTAATAACTCCTTTTCTATGAGATCCTTCCAATTTATTTGATTAGCCTCAAAATCCTTGCATCTGTATCTACTTTGGAAATTTTCATCTTCCAATCTTAAACAACCTGTACAGTACTTACATATACCTTTCATATCTTTTAATTGTTTCATAGGCTAGTCCTCTGGCATATTGTACACTTTAGCATCTATCTCATACCAATGTACAATATCTCTTAATATTTCTTCTGCTCTTTCTTCTGTATCGTAAGTACCTAATTCTGTCGCATAGCCCTCAAAATTTCCTGCAAATATTTTATATATCTTTTTACTTTTTATGTGCGTGCCATAAGGCTCAATTCTTATATTTTGTATATTATTAAAGTTTACTATTGTACATTTATCTTGACTTACTATTATCATAACTACCTCCTAATCTATTCTTGGAATATGTTCGTAATTCAATGCCTCAAATCCTGACTGTGTTCTCTCATATACTGCTACTGTCTTACCTGTATAATCGCATTTCTTTTTACCTATTGTTTTTACATATCCCATTTTCTCTAATTCTGTTAATCTTGGTGCTGTATAATTCCTCTCTGTTGTATTTGTAAAACCTAAATCAAATAGTTCTACTGCTAATTCCTTTGCTGTTTTAGGTTTCTCCAATCTATTTAAAATTTGTATATATCTTATTTTTGCTTTATCTTGTATGTCATTAAAACTCATTTGTTTTGTTTCTGCTGTAATCATTTGTTAATCACACTCCTATCTGTTTTACACTCATTTTATCCGCAATTTGTTCTATAAAATTTTGCATTTGTTGTGGTAATAGTTTTTGCTCTTTTTCTCTATTTACTATAACCTCATATTGTTTTAAGAATTGCCCCTTTGTTACACTATTTACTGTTGCTATATCTGTTTGCGCTAGTTCTTTTACTTGTCTAACATCTCCGAAAAATCTTTTGACCTCTGGACTTGCCATATCAAACTGCTCTTGTGTCATATATGAGCCAGAACAAATCATTTTATATGCTTCGTTCCATGCTTCAATAGCTGTTCTTGATGTGCTTGGATTTATCATTTCTACTGCATTTTTTCTAATTTCATGAATTGTAGGAGGATATGGGCTTTCAATTATCGTTTTCTTTACTGCTTGTAAAACTAAGTTATAATCTAAATCCCCTAAACACTCTTGCCATGTATCTACCATTATTTTTACTTGTTCATCTGTTTCGGTTCTTTTAGCAAAACTCTCATAGTTTCCAGCAAGTAGAGTTAATATTACTACTGTTTCTTGTCTTGTCATTTTATCTCCCTTCTTCGAAAGCTCTCTGTAGTGCTGACATTGGTCTCATTTGTTCTATACCTTCGTCTTCCCACCTTTTTTGATTTAACCAGGTAGAAGGATATGGAATAAATTGTCCACCATCTTTTTGCCATTCTTTACTGGCCCTAAATTGTTCCAAACTATATAACATAGAACTAAACAATTCATTCGATGGTTTATTTTTTTGAAACCATTTCTTCACATCTTGCTTTTTTACCTTTTTAGGATATAGGCTATAAAAGTCATTAAATTGTGTCTCCCACATGTCTAAGATTTTTGTCTCTTCCTCTTCTTCCCCTATAACCCCTTTATCTCTATCTTTATTTTTAATTATATTTTTATTTATATTTATATTTTCATTTTCCATATGTTCTTCATATGAATTACATATGTTTTTCATATCTTCTTCATATGTTGTTTTCTCTTCTTTTTTCTTTCTGTTATTTCTTCTACTTTCTGAATATGCTTTGCGTTTATTAATTTCTGTTTCTAGTCTTTCATTATAGTAATTGCCTTCTTCATCAATTTTAAATTTGGAGAAAATTTCTTCATTATGTGTTTTACATATGTTTAATATATCTTTCTCTTTCAAATGACCTTTTTGATGTTGTAAACATATTAATTTTATATATTGCCCTATTTCTTCATCTGTCATTAACATCGTTCCAGAAAGAAAATCGCTACTATAAAATAGAAATGCTGGGTCTTTCATTGTTTTCTCCTTTCGTAAAATAAAGGGCTAGTTTTTGTTGTCTAGCCCTTGTTGTTATATTCCTAATTTTTCTAATGTGTATCGTTTACCTGTTTGCATTTCTTTGTACATTGTTCCTTTTTTAAAGTATGGTAAAGTAAAATTCTCATCTCTCAGTTGTATATTTATAAATTCTTTATTGCTACAAATAGGAGCCATCTTATAAACAGATCTAACTTTACTCCTAAAAGGTCTAACAACATCTACTAAATACTTCTTCTCTACCTCGTCTAATATCTCTTCTTTTCTTTCAAACATTGTTTCATATTTTACTGGTCTTTCTACCTTGACGATACTTACATCATCATTAAAATATTTTAATTGTTCATTAATGTTGCTAAAACCATAATTTGAAGTCTTGTCAACAAATATAACTTGTCCATTTTTTAATGTACATTTATCTCCGTCTTTTAAATCAGCTTTTGTAAATTGTTTTTCTTGTACTAGTTCTAGTTCATCTTCTCTAAAAACTTCATCTAAATCTTTTAACATATATGGATAAGGCACATCCTTTTCTACTTGTGTTATTGTAGAAATTTTGTTAATATTTCCGCAACATTCTCCTAAAATTTCACATTTAACTACCTTTACCTTATCTCCAATTTTAAATTTCATTTTAAATCCTCCTATAAATAATTTTTACCTATTAATCTTATAAATTCTTCTTTTGTATGTCCCAAATTTATGTACTTTTTCTCGCAAGTTTCTTTTAACTTTAAATCTAAACTATGTCCTAGTTTGCCATGTACTCCAATAGTTCCTCTATGATGTTCAGCACATAACCAAACTTTAAATCCATTTTCTTCTGATATTCTTCTGTTTGGATTTCCAAAATATATATGATGTTCTTCTACTGGACTATATAGTCCACATATATAACATCTTTTTTCTTCTTGTAATATCGATTTCATATTGCCTCCTTATTTAAAGGGCGCGTGGCACTAACAATAACAATAAAAGGTGGGGTTTTGTTCATCTATTAGTGCCACTCCAACTGTCTAACAAACTCTTTATTTCAGCTGGTGTCTTAGTTTCTATTTCTAATTGCTTACATTCTTGTATTAGTAATTCAATCAATAAACTCATTTCTTTTGTGTTGTATGTACTAGAGCCATAGTAAGCTTGTACTTTTACGCACTTGTCTTTTCTCGAAATCTCTCTTACTAAAAAACCTAATCCTTGATTCTGCCAAATTCTTTTAAAATCTTCAAATGCTTTCTCTTCTATTATTATGGCTTGAAATGTGCCTATATTTGAAATTGCATCTTTGTATATATCTTCTTTTGTTATTACTGCATCATTTGTTGTTAATTTTTTTGCAATTAAATCACATAGAACCCAACAATATGAATTAGCATCTAAGGACCTCTTTTTATACCATTTCTTTAGCTCAATATTTAGCTTATTTTCGTTTTTAAGTTGTTCGACAGCACTTATCTCATTCGTATCTAAAACTATGCTTATTTTTGGTTTTCGTGTGTCAAAATCTATACTAATATCATTTATAATTCCTGTAGTTTGCATGGAAAAGCTCCTTTTTTCAAACATTTACTTAATATTTGTAGTCTTGGTAAATACTCTTTGCTTATAAAGTCTTCATCATAATCTACTTTGTGAAACTTCACTCTATCAATATCTATTTCGTTAAAATAATTCTTATAGTCTTTTTCTTCTAATGCATAAGAAACTATATATAAATTTCTTGTATTAAAAGCATACATTTCAACCTGTGCCTGTCTCCAATATTGCTTTGATACTTTAAATTCTTTGTCAATGTTGTGAGTTTTAACCTCATAAATGCAATCAGCTGTGTTCCCGTCCAAATTCACCCTTAATCTATCTATTATTATTTGCTTGTCCATCTCTAAATTTGGAATATTTAGTGCTTGTAATATTTTGTGTTCATAATTATTACCTGCTTTAGTAGCTTCTGTTGAAAAATTGTTTCTACTAAGTCCTAGTTTAATTAACCACCAGTTTTCAAATGTTTTTGTATTCCAATTTCCAACAGCCATACTTGTATCTGATGCACCTATGTAACCACTTCTATCTTGATTTTGTATCAATGTTAGCTAAATCTCTCTCAAAATTACTTAAAGTATCAAAATAACTAAATAATGCTTTTACTTCGTCTTCTGTTTTGTGTAATTTTTCAGCAATTTCTTTTACTGATAATCCTTCTTTTAGTTTTTGAGTATAAATTTGTTGACATCTTTCTTTTATCTTAAATATGTCATGTCTTGATAAATCATCTTCCCAGTTATTTTTAGAGTCTTTTAATTCTTCTTTTAACCATAAATCAAATCCTAAACCAGTTCTTATAGCAACTCCTTTAACGAATAATCTAGTTTGACAATTCCATAACCTTTGTTGGCTCATAGAGTTGTCTTTTACTGGATTTGAACCGTTTGTAACAGGTCCTCTTTGAATAAACTCTAAATCATCTATTACAATTTTTACTGCAGTTTCGTACACTCTGTTTATATTTCCTTTGCTGTCTTCAAATTCTTTATCTGTCATATATAAGCTACTTCCTGTCAATTCATTTACAACGGGTTCAAAATAAACTTTTTCAGCTCCGTTTTCGTGTAATAAATCAACAACTTTTGCCCAATTCAAATAGTCTGCTCCATCTCTTTGTTCTACCCATTTACTTACATCAACTTTTCTTAATTCTTCATAACTTTTTAACATTAAATTACACTCCTCTCGTATTGATAATTTATTTCTGCATATTCTCTTTCTTGTTCTGCACTTAATTGTTCTGACACGTCTTCAAATTCGTTTTGTGCTTCATATTTAATAAGCTCTAGCTGTTCAATATAATTCTTATCTGTTAATTCGTCCATTAACGAATTAAGTGAGCTTATTAAATTGTCTAGTTCGTCGTATCTGTCTTGTAGTTCCATTCTGCGTTCCTCCTTGACTTTTTATTTCTTATGTAGTAAAATATAAAAAGTAAAAATATTTACTAATAAGTTTGGGTACTATTTCACTTGTTTGTTGTCTGGAAATAGTACTTTTTCTATTTTTTCTACTGTAACAAATGGTAATTCTTTGTTTGCTTTAGCACTTAATATAATGCTTTCTAGTTCTAATTCTGTGTCTATAAAATTGTTGCAATCTTCTGCCAAATCTTCAACTATCTCTTTTTGTCTGTTCCATAAGTATGTATTAATTATTACTTCAATTAAGACTATAAAAAGTAGTATTGTTAATATTGTATCTACCATATTCTTGTCCTCCTTTCTTGTAAAATTTTGTAAAATTATGTATAATTACCTCATACTAAAAATATTTTAGAAAGTGAGGTGTTATTATGTCTAGTTTTATGTGTCCATTCTGTAATTCTTCAGTTCCTATTATTTCAACAACATACCGAAACATATCTTGTTTCTTTAATAAAGGAACTCCACATTTTTCAGACGATGATAATTGTGAAAATTCTGCAATTTTTCAAATAGATATGTTTAGTTGTCCTGAATGTAATAAAGTTAGTTTTGTTGCTAACGGTAAAGAACTTCTAGAAAATATTTCTATTCCTCTTTATCCTAATTCTTTAGCTAAACAATTTCCTGATTATATTCCTCAATCTATTCGAGAAGATTATGAAGAAGCATATTCTATAATCAATTTAAGTCCTAAGGCTTCTGCTACTCTTGCTCGTCGTTGCTTACAAGGAATGATTCGAGATTTTTTTGGAATTGTGAAACCTCGTTTAGTTGATGAAATTACTGTTCTCCAAAGTTTAGTTCCTCCTACGCAATGGAAGGCTATAGATTCTCTTCGTTCTGTTGGCAACATTGGTGCGCACATGGAAAGTGATGTTAATGTAATTATTGATGTTGACCCTGACGAAGCTCAAAAATTGTTAAAGTTGATAGAGCTTTTAGTTGATAAATGGTATATATCTCGTCATGATGAAGAACAACTTTTATATGATATTACCGCTATTGCCGATGATAAAAAATCTCAAAAACAAATTAAATCTAATCAGTAGTCTCGTCTAAAGTATCATGACTAGCCAACAAATTTCCTTCAAAATCCCAGTATTGATAAATATATCTTACTGGGTCTTTTTCCGTTCCTCGTCCCAATAATGATGTTGTCTTTATAACTTTCATAACTTCTGCTTTATCTGTTCCTCTCGGTCTTGTTGTTTCCATTTTTCCCTCCTAAAATCCTATTGCTATAAATGCTGCCCAAAACAATCCAAATATTGCACAATAAATATATTCTTTAATCTTCTGCTTTGTTTTTTTATTTACTTTCTTTTTCATTCGTTTTTCCTTCTTTCTATTTGTATATCAACTTTTACATTTTCCTGTTCTGCGTAAATCTTTATTAGCGTTTCATATATCTGTTCAAAACTCACATTCTCTTTTCTCCTTTCCTTTTTTGTGTCGTATCGCCTTTATTTCTTACTACTTTAATTTTGTTGAAGTTTTTTCAACTTGTTGTGTAAAAAAAATATTCCATGCTTCTTCTTTTGAATCAATACTTAATAATTCTATTGCCTTACTGATCTCGTTACTTGTAAACTCTGAAATATTGTTTAACTTTGCGCTTAATGTATTTGGAGCCATTTCCATTGCTGTAGCAAAATCATTTTGAGTATTGAACATTTCTTTTATTTTGCCTTTCAATTTATCAAAATTGTATCTAATCATCTTTGCACCTCCTTATTTGTTGAAGTTTTTTCAACTTGTTGTGATTATATTATCAAACCTAAAAAATAATGTCAATACTTTTTTTGAATTTTTTTCAACTTTTTTACATTTTTTTTATTTTTCTATTGATTTTTTTTCAATTTTTCTTTATAATTTAATTGTCGGAGGTAAGTTATGCAAATTGTAGACAGTTTTCAAAATAGATTAAAAGAAGCCATGGATTATAGAAACATAAAGCAAGTTGATTTGGTTGAAAAGACCAAACTAGATAAAACTTTAATTAATAAATATCTATCTGGTGTATCTAATGCTAAACAAAGGAAACTCACTATTCTAGCAGAAGCGCTTAATGTTAATGAAGTATGGCTTCTAGGATATGATGTTTCTATGGAAAGAGAAGCAAACACAAAGATAGACAAACTAGGGAATCCAGTTGTCGAAATTCCTATTCTTGGTACTGTTAAGGCTGGTTATGATTATCTAGCTCAAGAAAATTGGATTGGTACTATTGATATAGATAAAAAACTTGCTGATGGTGGAGAATTTTTCGCTTTAAAAGTTAAAGGAGATAGTATGGCTCCAGTTTTAATTGAAGATGATATAGTTATAATAAAAAAACAAGATGATTTTGAAAATGGAGATATTGTTGTAGCCATAGTTAATGGTGATGAAGCTACAATAAAAAAAGGTAAAAAGAGTGAAAGTAAAATACTATTACAACCATTTAATACAAATTATGATCCACTTATTTTTACAGAAGAAGAAATGGACACAATTCCAGTTAGAATTGTTGGAATTGTTAAGCAACTAAAAAGAGAATTTTAAAGGAGTAACTTATATGAAATCTGAAAAAATAATGAATATATTCTTTTACATTTTTAATACTATTAGTGTTTTCTGTTTTGCATATGTATTAACACAATTTCATATATCTGAAGTATTTTTTATATTAATATTGTCTTTTTATGCCTTTACATATTATTGTCATTGTGAATTAAGACAATATATTATAGATACCTATTATATTGAAAAAAAACCAAAAGATGTAGTAGAACAATTTATAGAAGACAATGCTCATAGAATGGGATATTATGATTATAAAATAGATAATGACATAAACATAAACGACTATACAGATGAGCAGATAAAACAAGCTTTAAAATTTTACTATTATAAATAAGATTCAATTAAAAAATAATCAATAAAAAAGAGAACTATGTCTCTATTTGGCGATACGACACATAATTCTCTATATCAAAGAACCTTGAATGAAGGTATCTTTATGCTACATATTATAGCATAACATAAAGCCTTTTTTCAAGAAAATTTTTAAATTTTAGAAAGAAGGTAATTTTTTATGAAATATGTAGCTTGTTATTGCCGTGTAAGCACTGACGAACAGGCAAGGTTTGGCTTTTCTATTCAAGCACAAAAAGATGCATTAGAAAAGTATTGCAAAGAAAATGGTTACAAATATGAATTTTATATAGATGAAGGTATTTCTGCTTCTTCTATGAAAAAAAGAAAAGCATTAAACGAAATGTTGAGTAAGAGCAGTACTTTTGATATGGTACTATTTACTAAATTAGATAGGCTATCAAGAAATGTTTTAGATGCTAATAATATAAATAAATTATTAATAGATAATAATTGCACGATGAAAGCTATTGATGAAGACGATATTGACACATCTACAGCAGACGGAACTTTTATATTTAATTTAAAAGTGTCATTAGCTCAGAGAGAAATTGGTAAAACATCTGAAAGAATTAATTTTGTATTTAAAAATAAGAGAGAAAAAGGAGAAATAACATCTGGTACAAAAAAATATGGGTATGATATAGTAGATAAGCATTTTGTTGTAAATGAAAAAGAAGCTGAAAATATTAAAAATCTATACAAAGAATTTATTAATAACAATGGTAACCTTAAAGAAACTTATAAATATTTTATTCAGCACTTTGAAGGCAAAGGTTACGATGCTATGAGTAACTATTTAAAAGAAACTGCATATATCGGAAAATACAAACTATATAGAAAAAATATTTATATAGATAATTACATACCAGCGATTTTAGATATTGAAATATGGGAAAAGGTACAAAATTTAAGAAAAAAGAAAACAGTTGGAAGAAAAATAACATACCCTGATTTATTTTCTGGTTTAATATACTGCCGTAACTGTGGTAATAGATTGGCTAAAAAAACTGATTATCGTGTCAAAAATATAGTAGTAAGATATGTATGTGACAATAGCTATCGATATAAAGTGGGAATAGATGAAAAACACTGCACTAATAATAAAGTAATAAAAGAAAAAGATATTGAAAATTATCTACTTAATAATTTAGATAAAGAACTTTCGAATTTTATTGCAAAAGTTTCTGTTATTCCCAATACAAAAAAAATAAATAACACACCCAAAATAAAATCTTTAGAAAAAAAAATTAATAAATTAAAAGACCTGTATTTAGATGATTTAATAAATAAAGAAACTTATGCAAAAGATTATAAAAAATATACGAGTGAATTATTAAGCTTAAAAAACACTACAACACAAGAACCATTAAAAAAAGATTATTCTCATTTAAAACAAATCTTAAATTCTGATTATAAAAAAATTTATAATGAACTCAATAAAACAAATAAGAAAAAATTTTGGTTTTCATTTATAAATAAAATATATGTAGAAAATGGCGAAATTAAAGAGATTACTTTTTTGTAATCTCTTTGCTTATTACATTGTATCTCTAGCATTGCAAGGCTTTGCAGTTAGTTGTTACTTAATTCTGGTGCGCCAACTGGGCAAACACCTTCGCATGTTCCACATGAGATACATACATCTTTATTTATTATATATTTGTCATCACCTTGTGAAATACAAGAAACTGGACAGCTAGCTGCACATGCTCCACAACTAATACATTTATCTGTAATTTTATATGCCATTTAATTCACCACCTCTCATTGTTAATCATGTTATATTTCATCATCATTTCCCTGTGTTTTTTCATCAAGTTCTTCAAGCTTTTCAAGTTCCTCAAGCTCTTTTTCATGTTCTTTTTCTTCTGGATCAATTTCTTCTTTTTCAATATTTTTTATAATTTTAATATCTGATGCTGGATATCTTTTATAAAATGTGTCTTCTCCATCTTTAAATTTAACTCTTATTATTTCTCTTAAAGTTTGTATAGAATCAACTGTTCCTTCTCCATCTTCAGTTTTTACTATTGCTCCAATTTTAGGAAGTCTTTTTAGTTTATCTTCATAAACTTCTTGTTCATATTTTAAACAACACATTAGTCTTCCACAATTTCCAGATATTTTAGATGGATTTAATGATACATTTTGCTCTTTTGCCATTTTTATTGATACTGTTTCAAAGTTATCTAAAAATGAGCAGCAGCATAACTCTCTTCCACATACTCCATTACCGCCTATTTTTTTAACTTCGTCTCTTACCCCTATTTGTCTTAATTCAATTCTTGTTTTAAAAATTGCAGCTAAGTCTTTTACTAGCTCTCTAAAATCAATTCTACCATCTGCTGTGAAGAAAAATATAATTTTACTGTTATCAAATTTATATTCAACTTCTGTTAAATTCATATCTAATTTATATTTTTTTATCTTTTCCTCAGCTATTTTAAATGCTTCTTTTTCTTTTTTTCTATTAGATTCATCAATTTTTATATCTTTTGGTGTAGCAATACGAATAACCTTTTTTAAAGGTGCTTTTAAGCTTTCTTCATGTATTTCTTTTTTAGCTGTAGTAACTTCTCCAATTTCTTGACCTTGGTTTGTTTCTACTATAACTTTTTGTCCTTTTTCAATATCTAAGTTGTCAGGATCAAAAAAATACACTTTTCCTGGTTTTCTGAATCTAACTCCTACTATACTATTCAATTAACTTCCTCCCACAATTTTAGTAATAAGTTATCAATTGACATATCATAATTAGCATTTGCTAATATTCTTTGTTTTGTCTGTTCTATTATATGTATTGTATTTATATAATTAATTTTATTTTCCGTTTTTATTAGATTATATATTACTATTTCCATATAGTTTAGTAAATCAATAATATCTTCTTTAGCTGAATAAAGTACTTCTGCTTCTCTCCATATTTTAGTTATATTTTGCTTTTCTAATGTATTAATTATTTTTTCTATTTGTATGTATTGATCTTTTAGGTTATTTATTTTTATTGCTTTTCCAATACTTCCTTCACAATGTTTAAGCATATTCTTAGTTATGTCTGTGCTCATTCCATTTTGTTTTAAATAATTTATTATTTGTTCCTCTGGTATAGGTTCAAAGTGTATTTTCATACACCTTGATTTTATAGTAGTTAAAATTTTGCTTTCATTTGAAGTTGTTAAAATAATAACTACATATTCTGGCGGTTCCTCTAATGTTTTTAATAAACTATTTGCTGCTTCTCTTGTCATTGTATCTGCTTGTGATATTAAGTATACCTTTTTACTTGAAGTTACTGGTTTTTCTTGAGTTTTTTCTTGCATAAATCTTACTTGTTCTATTTTTATAGTTTTACCATCTTCTGGTATAATTTGCATAAAATCAGGATGACTTTCACCATTAAATTCCATACATGATTTACATTTTCCACATGGTCTTTTTTCTTGTACATTGCATAATATCATTTTTGCAAACTCTTTAGCAAATAAGTTTTTACCGATTCCTTCTTCTCCAACAAACATATAACTATGTAAAACATTTTTGTTTTGTACAGTTGTTTCAAGTATTTTTTTTATTTTTTCATTTCCAATTAAATTCTCAAAGGACATTTTTTATACCTTTCCAAATAGATTTAATGGCCAGAAACGTATCCACACCTTACTTTCAACTTTTTCAATTGGAATACATCCAAATGCTCTACAATCTGTTGATTGACTTCTATTGTCTCCCATTGCAAAAATATACCCTTCTGGTACAGTAAATTCTGAAAAATAGTTATAGTTAGAATAAGTAGTCTCATAATTTGCATTTGTAGTCACTCCTGGTTGTAAATATGGTTCTGCTAATTCTTCTCCATTAATATATACTTTTCCATTTTCAATTTTTACATGTTCTCCAGGAAGTGCAATTACTCTTTTTATATAGCTTTCTTTTCCAATTTCCAATACATAATATGCAAATTTTCCCCACCAACTTTTTGGTTCTTTTTCATATTTTGCAACTGGATTTTTCAAATCTACTTCTGATTCACTACTATAACTTACTTTACTAGGTGCTTCAAAAGTAATTATCTCTCCTCTTTTAGGCATTTCATTTATTGTTCTCATCCATCTATTTAAAATTAGTCTTTGTCCTGATTGTAATGTTGGTCTCATTGAAACCTGACTAACAATTGTTGGTGTTCCAACAAAGTACTTAATTAATATTGCTAATACAAATGCAACTACAATGCAAAAAATCCATTCTAATATATTTCGTGTTTTATCACTGATAATCATTATGTGGTTAAACCTTCTTTCTATTTTTTTAGTGCAGGTATTCTAATTACAACCTCTGTACCTTTTCCTACTTCACTTTTTATATCTATGCTTCCATTATTTTGCTCTATTATTTCTTTTGCTATTGGAAGTCCTAATCCAGTTCCTCCAAGTTCTCTTGACCTTGCTTTATCAACTCTATAAAATCTTTCAAATATTCTGGCTAAGTCTGCCTCTGGAATTCCTATTCCATTATCTATAACTTTAATATATGCATCATTATATACAAACCCCACATATACTTTAATAGTTCCGTTTTCTGGTGTATATTTAATAGCATTAGATATAATATTTAATATTACTCTCTCTATTCCATATTTATCTGCATTCACAGGTGGAACATTAGCTGTTACAAAACATTCAATATTATGTTTTTTCTTTTCTACTTCAAATCTTAATCTTTCAATACAGTTTTTGGTTACTTCTCCTAAATCAAATATAGATTCTTCTTTTGTAACTTTTTTATTGTCATATCTTGAAAGTACTAATAAGTCGGTAACTAATCTTGCCATCCTTCTTGCTTCAGAACTTATAACCTCTAAGAATTTTGTCTGCATTTCTTTATCATATTCACTTTCTAATAAAGTATCTGCATATCCCATAATAGATGTAATAGGTGTTTTTAGCTCATGTGATACGTCTGCTACAAATTCTTTTCTCATATTGTCTAGCTTTACATGTTCTGTAATATCTTGTATTACAACTATAACTCCATCTGGTTTGTCATTTTCATCTTGAAATGGAGCAAATAAAAGATTAATAAATTTATCTCCAACATCTATTCTCTGTTCTGATGAAGTCCAATTTTCTAGGTAAACTATTTTTTCTAAATTTATATCTGTTTTTAAATCTTCAAAAATACTTTTAAATGTATTTTGTTTTTCTCTTTCTAGGTTTAGTAATTCCATTGCAGCTGGATTACTATAAATTATATTTCCTTCCATATCAAATGCAATAATTCCATCTGTCATGTGTAATAAAATTGTTTCAATTTGTTTCTTTTGCTTAGCAACTTCATTTAAATTCTGTTTTAGTTCTTTTGTCATAATATCAAATGCATTTGATAGTTCTTCAATTTGATTTTGTTTTGGATCTATTTTATTAAACTCAACTTCTTCTCCATTTGCAACTTTTTCTGCATTTTGAATTAAGTCTTTTATTGGTTTTACTACAGCTTTATAAGTAAAATAGCATACTAATATAGTAATTATAGTAAAAACTCCAATTTCAATTGCAGTAATTGCTTTGATTTGTGAAATTTTTTCGTCAATGCCGGTTTGAATAAACTCCTCATTTATTAGAGCATTATTTACAAGTACTTCTTGTTCAACTTGTTTTATACTATTTATACTAAATATTGATAATGCTCCTATTATAATTATTCCTAGTATAAAGAAAATTAAAATAATTTTCGTTTGTATACTTTTTATCATTTTAAGAGTGCTCCCTTTCTAATTAGTTGGTTGCTAGATAGTACCCAACGCCTCTTTTAGTAATCAAAATTTTTGGAGCTGATGTATCTTTTTCAATTTTTTCTCTAATTCTTCTTACTGTAACATCTACCGTTCTAATGTCTCCGTAGTATTCATATCCCCATACTTTTTCAAGTAAAGTTTCTCTTGTTACTACTTGACCAGGTTGATTTGCTAAATATTTTAATACCTCAAATTCTCTTAAAGTTAAATCAATTACTTTTCCTCTAACTTTTACCTCAAATTTTTCTATATTAATACTTAGTTCTCCTACTTCTATTAAAATACTTTCCTTTTTAGGTTCTTCAATTGCATCTGTTGATTGAACTTGTATTTCAGCTTTTCTTAAATTTGCTTTTACCCTTGCCATCAATTCTCTAACACTAAAAGGTTTAGTTATATAATCATCTGCACCTAATTCTAGACCTAATATTTTATCTATTTCTTCATCTTTTGCTGATAATATTAAGATAGGAACATTTAATGTATGTCTTAATTTTTTGCATACAGTTAACCCATCTACTTTTGGAAGCATAATGTCTAATAAAATTAAATCTGGTTTTTTTTCTGTAGCGATTTTTATTGCTTCTTCACCATCATTTGCCTCTAATGTAGAATATCCTTCTTTTTGTAAATTATATGTTAAAATGTCTACTATTGGTTTTTCATCATCTACAACAAGAATAGTTTTTTTAGCCATTTCTGCATTATTTGCTTTTGCAGAATTTTCTTCTAAACATACTTCTTCATTAAAATTTTCTCTTTTATTTTCCACCAAAAAGCCCTACCTTTCTTAATATTAAGACTTATATTTTTGATATTATATTTATATCATAATAACAAATTTTGTACAAGTTTTTTTAATCATTTTTGTCACATTTTTGAAATAATTTTGATACGTTTCTGTAATAGAAAAGACGGAATCACTTTCGTAATTCCGCCTCCCTTGCTGTTATCTCCGTTCGATTTTGTTAAGAATTTTGTCGACTGTTTCATGAAACAATCGTTCGATTCCATACGTAACAAGTAGCACACCCTGAATACTCCCCGTATATGCCCAGATGAACATCAAGGCATTATTTAACGCATTGTTTTCAAATCCAAAACCAAATGGAAAAACCTTGTTAAAATGGGCTACCATAAAGTGAATGCCCAAAGATAAGCTTATAATTCCAATAAGCTTTCGACGAATTTTCTTCCTAGATGTTTTCATGTTGTAACCTCTTTTCGTAATTAATTAGCTACTCGAGCTTTAATTATATTAATTATACCATTTTTTCTTACATAAATCAAGCTTAGTTTACATAAATATTTTTATATTATACGTTCCACTTGTAGAATTTAGTTCAATTTTCTTGTCTGGTATTTCTTGTCCATTTAGTTTAAAACTTTCTACTGTGTTATTTTTGCCATTTGGATTACTTACATGAATGTTATATACAGAGTTTCCATGTTTATATTTTATGCTATATTCTTTCCAATCGCTTGGTATACATGGCTGTATACTTAAATATCCATTTTCTATGTGTAAGCCTAATAAATACTTAATACCTGCTTCATACATCCAGCTACTTGAGCCTGTATACCATGTCCAACCACCTCTTCCTGCTAAATTTTTTTGAGTATATACGTCAGCACTTACAACATAAGGTTCTACTTTATATTTGTTAGCCGCTTCTTTTGTTCTACTATGCTCGATTGGATTTATCATTCTATAATATTCCCCTGCTTTATTTCCAAACCCTAATAAACTAAATGCAATAATAGACCATATTGCACCATGTGTGTATTGTCCACCATTTTCTCTTGTTCCTGGTACATAACTACTAATATAGCCAGGTTTTAATATTCCTTTGTCAAAAGGAGGATCTAATAATTTTATAACACCATTTTCCTTGTCTATTAAATGATTTTCTAAACTTTCCATTGATATATATTTTTTATCATTATCTCCTGCTTCAGATATAACTGACCAGCTCTGAGCAATTGAGTCAATTCTACATTCTTCATTTTGCATACTTCCTAAAACATTGCCATCATCCATAAAAGCTCTTCTAAACCATCTTCCATCCCAACCGCTTGAATTTAGTGCTCTTTTTAATTTTTCCATTATTTCTTCATATTTTTTTGCAAGTTCTATTTCATCTTTTTCTACACATATTGGAATAAACTTTTTCAAAACATCATATAAAAAAAATCCTAACCATATGCTTTCACCTTTTCCTTTATTTCCAACTGTACTAAAGCCATCATTCCAGTCTCCAGAACCTATTTTAGGTAAGCCGTTTTCCCCAAAATTTAGGGAAATGTTGATAGCTTTTTTACAATGTTCATATATGCTTTCTTCTATTTCAGATTGCTCATACATGTCATATCTTTCATCTACATCATTTTCAAGTAAATTTCCTTTTAAGTATGGAGTTTTTATATCTAGTATTTCTTTATCTCCTGTAAATGCAATATAGTCTTCTACTAAATACACAAGCCAAAGTCTATCATCCGAAAACCTTGTGCGTATGCCTCTTGAAGTTTCATCATGCCACCAATGTTCCACATCTCCCTCTATAAATTGATGTTTACTATGCTTAATTATTTGTTGTTTTGTTATATCTGGATTTACATATTTAAGTGCAATTGTATCTTGAAGCTGATCTCTAAATCCATAAGCTCCACCTGATTGATAATACCCTGTTTTTGCTAGTAGTCTTGAAGTTATAGTCTGGTAAATTAACCAACTATTTAATAAAATATTAATTGACTCTAATGGTGTATTTACTTGTAAGTTTTCAGTCATGTTTTTCCAATAATTTTTAGTATTTTTGTATTCTTCTTTTGCTTTGCTTAAATTATTGTATTTATACGCTATATCTTGACATTCAAGCACTGTTTGTCCTACACCTAATGTAAATATAATTTCTTTATTTTCTAATGTCTCTAATTCCACTTCACATTCTATTGCAATTATTTCATTTTGCCATAAACTATTTTGCTTATCTAATTCAATTTGATATATTCCATCTGGGTTAATAATACTTCCATTTCCTATAAAGCTTTGTTTGCTTCCTGTATATGATTTTATTTTTTCACTGCATGATACAAACATATAATCAGAAAAGGTATTTTCCACTCCTGTGTTTTTTATACAAACTATATTAGAATTTGGAACAAATTCTAAGTTACAATATCCATTTGATTTAATTTCATCTTCTTCTAATACTGGTTTAATATAATATATTAATTTAATCCTTTTCTTTTTTAACCCATGGTTTTCTAGTTTTAGTACTTGTACTTTTAAATTATCTTCCATTGGTATATACATATTTAAAGTTTGAGCGATTTCATTACTTTGATGTTGATATTTTGCATAACCAAGACCATAAGTTATATAATAATCATTTTCATCTGGGCATGGGCTTAAACCTAATGACCATATTTTCTTTGTATCTTTATCTTGCATATATATAATTTCCGATGGAATATCTTGTACTGGTAAATTACTCCATGATGTTAATCTATTTAGCCTACTATTTTTATACCAAGTATAACCTCCCATTCCTTCTGTAACTAATGTGCCAAACTGTTTATTTGTTAAAATATGACTCCATACAGTTGGTAATTTTTCATCTTTATTTACTCTAATTTTGTATTCTTTTCCATCTTGTGAAAATCCACCATATTCATTTAAATATTTTAAATCTTCTAGTTTTTCTCTTTTTGCTTGTATATTTTCAATAGTTCTTGGTGTTTCTTCAAATGGCAAATTTTTAATTTTTTCTAAATACTCTTCTTCTTGTTCTTTTAAGTATCTATATATATTTCCATTACTTGAGTCTAAACTCAAATTTGCACGATACTGTAAAAATTTTATATCTTCAGATGTTAAATTTTCTAATACAAATATTCCACCTTTTATATTTTGCAAATAAGATAAATTTTCATTTGATATACAATTATATATTTCATTTTTTAAATTATCTTCATAACTATATTTTTCTTGATTTACAATTACCAAATCCACCATTATATTTTTTACTCTAAAGTAATTATATGCTTTTAATACTTCAGTTAAATTTTCTACTTCATCTTTGTCTTTCATATTTAATAATAAGATAGGTAAATCCCCAGAAATTCCATATTTCCACAATTTACTTACTGGAGCATTTATTTGGTTACATGTTAAAGTTTTTAATGGATTGTTATACAGCAAATAACCAAGCATTTTTTGATATAATTCTGTCTGTTTTGCTGTAACTTCTAAATATTTATTTTCCGCTTCTTTACTTGCCTTTGATAATTCAAAGTTATACTTAATAGTAGCTTGACTTGTAAATTCTTTTAAATTTTTAACAACTTCTTCTCTAGTTTCTGCAACTGCTAAAATCAAATTCAAAATTACTTTTTCTTCTGGTTTTATACTTATTGTTCTTTTCATTGCAGTAATAGGCTCTGTTGTTAATTGTACATTATTACTTAATGGAATTGAATTTTTTATTGCATTTGGAAGTCCAAGTTCATTCCTTCCATAAAATTTTTCTTTATCAATTTCATATTCTAATTTACCAATTGTTTCATTTTCTGTATATAATTTTATACCTAAAAAAACTTGTGATTCGCCTTCTTGCCTTTTTCTCCTTGTCACAATCATTGATTCTTCATCATTTAAATATTCATAGCTTAAAAACAAATTATTAAAGCTTGGGTGACTATTATCTTGCAATTCTTCTGATAGTACTGGCTCTAAAAAGCTTGTAATTTCTAATGTTTGATTTTCTAAACCATGGTTTGTCAATTCTAAGCTTCTTAGTTCTATTGGTCCGTTTTCAGAAATAGTAGTTTTTAATATTGTTTCTATAGCTCCATCTTGTCTTACTATTTTATCTTGATCATCTGAAAAATATATTGCATATTTATCAGGCTTTCCTAAATAATCCATTTGATTTGCTGTCCAAATTCTTTTAGATTTTACATCTTTTATATAAAAGAAAATTCCTTGGTTTAAATCATTTGTCTTTTTATATCTATTAATTAATAAATTTCCATACTTGCTGTAACTTTCTCCTTTTGAATTCATAACTATTGTATAATTTCCACTTGAAATTACATTTATTTGAGGTATTCTAATATTAGGCTTTGTTATTTCTCTTTGAGAATAATCATTATCATATATATACTTTATTTTTTCAACCTTTTCTTTTTCTTCTTTCGTTATTATAATATTTTCTGGCATTTTTTCTTGAAGTAAGATATCAATTGCTTTTAATTCTGGGTTTTCCATAAATCTTTTTTGCATTATATTTTGCTTAAATAAATTGTTTATTGATACTAATATTAATCCTTGGTGATGTGCCATATATGTTTTTACTAAAGCATATTTTTCGCCCTTTTTTAATCTTGTTGGTGTATAATCTATTGATTCATAAAATCCATATTTTTCATACATGCCATTTTTCTCTAGTTTTTTCAAGTTATTTACCACATCTTTTGGATTTTCATTAATTGTTAAAATACTTGCATAAGAACTTGTTACCATTTCATCAGAAAGTCCTCTTTTTAATCCTAGCCATGGTATTCCAAATGCCTTATATTGATAATTATTTTGTAAGTCTTTTAAATAAAAAGCTGATTCAGATATTCCCCACGGAATGTTTAGTTGTTTTGCATATTCTTTTTGGCTCATTAGCATAAATTTGCAAGATTCATCTAATAAACTTCCTGGGTATTTTGGTATATTTATATTTGGCATAAAATATTCAAAAGCGGTTCCAGACCATGATATTAAACCTTTATATTTGTTTAATATTGTAAGTGTTCTGCTTAAATTGTTCCAGTGCCTTGCAGGTACATCTTTTTTTGCTATTGCAACTAAACTGGTTTGTCTTGCTTCTGATGCTAAAAGGTCATAATACGAATCTGTTAAAGCATTTTCCTCTATATTAAAACCTATAGAAAACAGCCTTGTATCTTCATCATATAATTTCGAAAAATCTGTATTGTATATTAACGTATTTACCATTTGAATTAGTTGTTCAGTTGTACCTGTACTCTCATGCTCTATTAAAAATTGTTTTACTGTAAAAAGGTAACCTACTAAATTCCCACTGTCTACAGATGATACATACCTTGGAGTTAGTGGTTCTAAAGTGTTTAAATCATACCAATTGTATAAATGCCCATTCCACTTTGGTAAACTACTAATTGTATTTAACATTTTTTCTAATAAATTTATTGTATCTTGTAAATTCTCATACCCTAAGTCATAGCTTGATATTACTGCTAATAGGCCTAGTCCAATATTTGTGGGTGAAGTTCTATTTACAATTCTTGGTCTTCTATCTTCTTGATAATTATCTGGTGGTAAAAAATTACTTTTTTCATTTATAAGATCTTTAAAATATTGCCATGTTCTTTTTCCTAAATTTAATAAATATTCTTTTTCTCCCTGGTTTAGTTCTTCAATTTTTGGTGCAATCTTATATTCTTTGCTTATTTTACACATTATATATGGTTCTATAAGCCAGAGTAGTGCAAATAATAGTATAAATATATTGCTAAATTTAAATGGTAAAATAAATAGCAAAATTAATGCCAATATTCCTAAAACAATATTTGATGCCATATTTTTATAATATGAAAGTACATCTTTTTTAGCATTTTTCTCAGCATCTTCTGCAGTCATCCATTCAAGTAAATGTTTTTTTGTAGAAAATACTCTTTTTAGTGTTTTTACACAAGCATTTAAACTAAAATATGCTTTATCTGGCAAATTACCTAATGCTAAAATTCCTCTTTGTATTGCAGCTTTTACACCTGATATTGTTTCAGTAAAAGTTTTTTGAGGTTTTTCTTGATCTTTTTTTAATAAAATACGATTTACCAATTCCAAAATTGTTGGAATTATTGCTGATATTATTAATAAAATCATTATTGGCCATATTTTTATATTAAATAATAATTTAAAAACACATACATAAATCATTGAAATTACAATAGTGGTTTCTAATAAACTTCTTATTAAGTTATCTAATATTTTATATCTTGACAATATACTTAATGGGTTTTGCTTTTTTTCTCCCCTTTTGTTTATAATTGTGCTATTTAGCCATTGAACTAATTGCCAGTCTCCTCTTATCCATCTGTGAAGCCTTGCTTTAAAACTATTATAGCCAGAAGGGTAGCCATCTAGTAACATTATATCTGATGCAAGTCCACACCTTAAATAACTTCCTTCTAACAAATCATGGCTTAAAACTGTATTTTCAGGAATTTCATTTGCTAAAACTGCTGAAAAAACTGGCAAATCATAAATTCCTTTTCCAGTAAATATTCCTTCTTCAAAATTATCTTGATATATATCTGATATTGCATTTGTATATGCATCTTTTCCTCCAGAACCTGCATACAGCTTAGTAAAATAACTTTTTTGTATATCTTCAAGCGAAATTCCTACTCTAGGTTGAATTAATCCATGTCCATCTATTACTAAATCTTGTTTATGATTTAATACAGGTCTATTTAATATATGTGCCATTGCGCCAATCATCTCTAATCCTGTATTAAGGCATAGTTCAGTATCTGAATCTAAAGTAATTACATATTTAATATTTGGTATTTGTCCAAACTTTTCTTTTGAATTTTCAATTGTATTTATTAAAAACTTACTTTTGCTTTTTCCTAAAATATATTCATTAAATTGATTTAATAAGCCTCTTTTTCTTTCCCAACCTAAATAACATTCTTCAGATGTATTCCATACTCTTTTTCTATATAGAAAATTAAATTTAGTAAATGTTCCGTCTGGGTATTTATTATTTAATTTTTGAGCTTCTTCTATTCCTGCATTTATAACCTCTTCATCAAATTTTTCCGTCTCATTTTTGCCTGCTGTACAATCTCCCAATAAAGCAAAATATATGTTGTCACTTTTATTTGCCATATAATATTTTTCTAAATTCTTCATTATCTTTTGTACTTTTTGCTTCGAATTCACAATTGTTGGTATTACAACAAAAGTTGCGTATTCTTTTGGAACTCCTTGTTCAAAATCTAATTTAGGTATTGATTTCGGTTTTACAAATTTTCCTAAAATATATTGAGCAATTTGTACTATAATTGTTTGTATTGGTATAATTAATAAAATTCCTAAAATAATAGCAAACCATATAGATGCTTTTGTTTTTATATAAAAATAACTTGAAAGTAATATTGAAATTATTGCTGTACAAACACATAGTATAGTAAGCCATATAGCAATCTTTTTATCATTTGAAAGCTTTTTCGTTGTTTTTCCAATAAGTTCTTGTAGCAACTTTTGTCTTCCATCTGATATTAAATAATACCCTACATGACTTTTTTTACTTTCTTTTTCAGCATTTTGAGCTAAACTCCATACTTTTTTTGCAATATATATTTCAGATATTTTAGTTTTTTGAGAAATCTCTTTAATTGCATTTCTATACATTATTTTAGTTTGATAATCCATCTTTTCATACACATCTGCTGGATCTTGTTTTAATATATCTTCTACTCCATTAATATCTTCAAATATTTCTAACATACTAATTCTATTTAAATTTTTAATACTTGTAATACAATTTCCCATTGAAATTTTATTTATTGCAATATCAAAATGCTCTTTTTTTATAGCCTCATCCAAATCCATTCCAGCTCTATTAACTTGCTCTTCTAAAATTTCTAAATATGGATATGCCTTTTTACCATATTTTTTTAATTTATATGATAAATACTCAATAAATGAATATTTCATTTCAGCATATTTTTCTATTTTGTTTTTATATTCCGATATTTTAGTAAACTGTAATTCTCCTTTATTTTTCTGTTCAACTAATCTTTCTACTATATTTTCAACTTTGTATTTTTGTATTTGAGAAATATATATTCTTTCACAAATTTGCCTAATATTCTCTATTAAAGCAATTTTCATAAAAATACTTATACTCCATATTTCTTCCATACTAAGAGTCTTTTTTCTTTGATAGCCAGCCAAATAATCTTTCAAGCTTTTTCCATCAATTTTATTGTCAGTATAATTTATAATTTCACTTGCCAAAACATACACTCTAGCAAATCCAGCATAATTACCATTAGATATTCCCAAAAACTTAGTATATTTACGTTTAGACAATTCTAATTTAATATTTTTTATAGTTTCATCTATTACATAATAATTATCTAAAATCCATTCTCCTGCTGGATGTATTGGTATTTTTAATTTTGCATGTTCATTCAACAAATTATATACATCAGAAATTATTTCAAAATTTTCCTTCAACCTTGGAATAGGATAAGTATTTTTATCAGAATAATTTTGTAAATTATGGCTTGAAGCCTCCTTTTCCAAATAATCCTCTAATTGACTTTTTCCTAAAATTGCACCCTTTATCATCAAATTTCTATATTGCATTAAAAAATTCCACTCCTTGTATTATATGTTTTACACATATTTTTCTCAAAAGTGGAAATTTTATTCATTTTAATATCAATCAAATACAGTTTATTCATCTGATATTTTTTAATTGAAGAAACAGGCTCTGACTGACATAATTTTAAATAAATGAAATATATATGTATGGGGTGTATTTATGATTATTTTAAGTAAAAAAAGATTTGGTATAATATCTACAATTTTATTAATTTCTTTATTTGTTTTTGTTTTTCAAGTTGCTAGTTCAAAACAAACTGTTCAAACTGTTTCTCTTCCTGTTTCTAACAAAGTAATCGTTCTAGATGCTGGTCATGGAAAGCCTGATGAGGGGGCTCAATCTAGTAATGGCACTACTGAAGCTGAAACAAATTTAAAAATTACATTAAAAGTTCAAAGTTTGTTAGAGCAATCTGGTGCAACTGTTGTTTTAACTCGTAGCGACGAAAATGCTATTTATGATTTAGATAAAACTACTTTAAAGCAAAAGAAAATTTCTGATATTCATAATAGAGTTAAAATTGGTAATGAGAGTTCTGCTGACATTTTTGTTTCTATTCATTTAAACAAAATTTCTCAGCAACAATATTATGGTTGGCAATGTTTTTATAAGCAAAACGATGAAAAAAGCACTGCTTTAGCTAAGAGTTTACAAGAAAATTTGAATGATTCTATTCAAAAAGAAAATAAAAGAGTTTCTATGAAGCTTGATAATGTTTATATTATCAAACATGTTGAAATTCCAATATCTATTGTAGAATGTGGTTTTTTATCTAACCCAGAAGAAGAAACACAACTTTTAAGTGATGATTATCAGAATAGGTTAGCATGGGGAATTTATAATGGAATTATGGATTATTTTTATAATAGCTAATGCAATATTTTATGTTTTGTGGTATAATATCTTTACAGTCAAATGACTGAATTAAAAATGTCAAAAAAGTCTCTCCTTAACAAGAGAGACTTTTTTTCTTATTTTTTATTCTTCAATTTGTTTTTTAAATATTGATTTAGCTATATTTCCTATTACTGGCAATTCTGGATCTTCTTCTTTATTTGCCTTAACTATACCAAATATTATAGCTAAAATATATACTGCCCATAGAGCTGTACTAAAGAAAGGAATAGTAACCGGAATAAATCCATAAGCTACACTAATAATGGTATATCCTAGTCCTATTACGACTGCTTGTGCTGCATGTATTTTTGTATTTTTTTCATTATCTTTTACAGCAAATAGTACAATTAAACCTCCTAACCAGCCAAATATATATGCTAATATTGCTCTTGTTTTTTGATTCATAATTTTCCCCCCATTCTCCCTATTTTCAAATATATAATAGCATTTATGTCGAAAATTGTAAATATTTTTTATATATTTTTTCTTCTATCAATAACATAAGTACTTCCTGGAGTCATTTTAGCAAGATGTTTAACTTGTGCTGCAGATTCCCCTATTTCAAGTACATTTTTAAATCTTCCTTTATCAACAACTACTACTGCTATAGAAATACTTGTTAATGGAAATTGTTCTATTACACATTTTCTATTTGGTATTTCTAAATATCCTTTTTCAATATCTGACTTGTTAAAATATTTAAGTACTCCTTGATCAAATTCTAAAATTATATCTTGACATATTTTTTCACAATTTGTGTTAGCCGTTATTGCAACGAAATCATCTCCTCCAATATGTCCAACAAAGTTGCTTTCATCTTCTGTATCATGTAAATGATTTGCTACACATCTTGCTGTAAATTTAATTATTTCATCTCCATTTAAAAATCCATATACATCATTATATGCTTTAAAATTATCTAGGTCTACATACAATATTGAAAATTGATCATTATTTAATAATCTCTTTTTTATTTCAGTTTGAATTTGAACATTTCCTGGTAACCCAGTTAATGGACTTACTCTACGGTTAGTATCTAAAAGCCTTATTACATTTTTTACTGTGTAATATAAATATTGTTCATCAATTGGTGCTTTTATATAATGCTCAACACAGGCTTTTAATACTTGAATTCTATGTTCTTTTTCTTTTACTGAAGATATTACAATTATAGGTGTTATGCTATTATCTTCATTTTTTCTGATTTTATTGCAAAGTTCAATAATATCTTCTTTTATTCCATCTTCATTTATAATAATAAGTGCCGGAATGTTTTTTAACACACTTTCAATTTCCGCTTCTTTAGCTTTTTTAAATTTATATTCTTTTTCTTTTTTAAATAAATCTATTAGTTTGCTTTTTAATTCATTTCCTTCATCAATCAAATAAATTTCTTGTGACATATTTTGTCTCCTTTTATTATGGATTATATTGTAGTTCTGCTGTCTTAGTTATGTCATATCCACTTGTGTTGATAACTTGAACAGAAATAGTATTGTTTCCTTCCCTCAATTTTACAGGTCCTACTGTAACTTTCTTTCTATTTAAATCTCTTGCAGCATATACTTTTCCGTTTAAGTTAACTATTATGTCTTTTATTCCATCTTTGTCTTCTACTTCTATTGTTATGTCTTGATTATTACGTTTAACTACCATTTTAGGTTTTGAAGTTGAAGTTACTACTTCTTTTTCAAAACTCTCAACATTTCCATTCATATCTTCAGCAATTATTTTAACTTTTCTAGTTCCCACTGTCAAAGCTACATCTTTTCTAATTTCTTTTTGTCCTTGTTGATTTGCTTGAATTACTATAGGTTCCTCGCCTTCCCATTGATATGATATATATGATATAGCTGTTTCATCTTTTGCAATTATTGTCATATTATTATTTCCGTCTTCAGTTTCTACTTCAATAGAAGGTTTTGTAATATCAACTCCTGTTAATTTATATGGTTTTTGATATTTTATTCTTTTTCCATTTACATCTTCTATAACTAAATTTAAAGTACTATCATATCCTAAAAGTACAATTTCTTCATCTGCAGTTGTACTACCTATTGGAGTAGTACTTCTTTCTCCATTATCCCATGAATATTCAATTTTAGATATTTCTACATTGTGTTCAACATGGACTACTGCTTTGTCATTCTTTCTTCCTATAATAACAGATGGTATATTTGCAGGTTTTCTATCATCTGCATCTTTGTACATAGCATAAGCTCCTTCTCCTACAAAGATAACTCCAAAAGCTATAAGTACAACAGAGAAAAATTTTATTATTCCTTCTATTTCAATAGGTCTTCCAGACCTTGTTCTTTTTATTTTTGTTTTAATATTAGAAGCAGATGTTTTTATGTTTTGTTTTATTGGTTCTCTTTTTATCTGCTCTGTTTGTATGTTATTATTTTTTTCATTTTCATTTCTATCGTTTCCAACAGCAAGAATTTGATTCATGTACTTCGAGTCTCCTTTGCTACAATCTACCATCATTATTATATCATAAGCATTTTTTAATGTAAATGTAGAAATAAAAAAATAATGCTAAAATAAGTTTTAGCATTATTTTTTATTTTATTCAATTACAAATTTTTTGATTAATATTACTCCTCCTGCAATTATACTAACTGATACAAGAGCTAATGTAATATATGTTTGTGCACTACCTGTTGCTGTTGTGATTATAACTGGTGCATCATCTTCATCATCTTCACCTTTTTTGTCATTACCTGGTGTTGAGTCAATATCTGGTGAATCATAATCATTATCATCTTCATAAATTTCTGCCCAGTTTGTTTTTAATCCCATGTTATTTTTTCCATTTATCCATGTTAGTATTATTTCTACTGTTTGACTTTCTCCTGGTTTTATTAACACGTCTTTTAATTGATTTGTTAAAACTTTTCCGTCATCTGTTAATCTCCACTTTGGATTATCTTCCTGAACAAATTTTAAACCTTGTGGGATATAATCTATAATTTCTTTAGCATATCCTTCTATCTCTCCCTCGTTTGTTACTTTTATGCTAAATTTAAATTTTACAGTTGTTTGGTTTATTCTGTCTGAACGAATTTCAACTTTTGCAGGTGGTTCAGGATTTTCATCTCCTGTATGTCCTGTTTTTGTAATTGTTGTTTTTCCATTGTATGTAACTATTGATTCAGTAACCCATTTTTTAAGTGCTAAGTCAAAGTATTTAACTTTAATTTTCTCTATGTCTTGATCATCTTCGTCTGGATTATTGTTGTCTGGAGTTGAGTCAACGTCTTCAACTTCTTTACCATCTTCATCTGCATCTTCTGTAATTTCTGCTGTGTTTATTATTACTCTATCAGATGTATTTGGTTCTGTTACTTTAAATGCAATTTTTAGATCTCTATAGTCTGGCATTGTCATTGTTTCTGGATCAAAGGCTTCTAGTAAGTTTTTATTGTCAATATCATTTATTTTTGCTAAGTAATCAGTTTTTATATAACTTGCTTCTTTAACTTCAGTTGTTTCTGTTCCATCTTGTTTATACATTTTCCATCTAAAAGCTGTATTTATTGCATTAGTTGGTAAATATTCTAGTCCTTCTGGTAAATCATCTTTTACTTCTTCTGCATATCCTGCCATATTACCTTCATTAAATACTCTTAATGTATATACAACAGTATTTCCATTAGCAACTTCTACTGGTTCTTTTGAATGTACATATTTGTATTCATTATTCTCTGTTATTGTAAATACTGGAGCTCTACTAGTTATTTCTTTATCATTAACTCCTGTTATAAATTTTCTTAAAGCTAAGTCAAATCTTTTTATTACTAATTTTTCAAAGTCATCATCATCTTGTTGTCCAGGAATATATGTATCTCCACGATCAATTTCAGCATCTTTATAATTTGGTAATGTATCATCTGTTGGTAATACAACATTATCTTTTTGAGAATCTCTATCAATAATTTTATCACCGTTTTGATCAGCAAATCCTGTTATTTCTGCTATATTTGTAATTTTTTCATATAAGTCAATATTTTCTTTAACTTTACATCTAATTTGTACATCAATATAATCAAGAGTTGTTCCATCAAATGCTTTTAATAAAACTTTATCATCCACATTTGTTCTTCCTGCATATATATTGTCTCTGTTAGCTGAACTTGTTGTTGTTAAAGATGTTATATCTGTTTTTACTGTTCTTCCATCTTGTGATACTGTCCATCCATATTTTGCATTTAGTTCATCATTTACTATAAATTCTAGTTGCTCTGGTAAATGATCTGTTATTTCAGTTACATATCCATCTAATTGTCCTTCATTGTATATACGAATTGTATATGTTACTATGTCTCCATTAGAAGCACTTACTGGTGTTTTGTCATGATTATATGTTGCTGTTGTTGCTGTTTCGTTTTTTAAGTCTGTTACATCAACTTGTGGTGCTCTATTATAATTTTTTGTTTTTGTTCCTGTTGTAACTTCTGTAATGAATTTTCTTAAAGATAAATCAAAGTATTGTCCTAATACAACTAAATCTTCAAAATCATCATCGTCTTCTTGGCTTGTTGTTCCATAATTATTTTTATCAACGTTATTTGGTTTAGAGTCACGATCTTCTGCTTCAGTGTTTCCGTCTTTATCTTTATGCATTGTTATTTCTGCTATATTTTTTAAAGTTTTGTTTTCAGTTCCTATTGTTGCAATTACTTCACATTCTATTTCCAAATCTTTATAATCTAATGTTGTTCCATCAAATTTATTAATCATTTTGTCTGCTAAATATGTTGTCTTTACAGTTTTACCATCTTTTGTTGTTTCCCATCCATATTGTGTATTTATTGCACTATTGTCTGCCAGTTTTAATCCTTCTGGTAAATAATCTCTAACAACTGCTGCATATCCATCAATGTTGCCTTCATTATATACTCTTATTTTGTATATAACCTTGTCTCCTGGTTTTACCGCAAGTGCATCTTTAGGATGTACTTTATTTGTTGTTGTAATTGCTCCATTTTTTAATTTTTCTAATTCTTGTGCATCTATTGCTGGAGTTCTATCCACTGTTGGTGCAACTCCATTTATTGATGTAATGAATTTTCTTAAAGCTAAGTCCATTGCTTCACCTAGCATTATTAAATCTTCAAAATCATCATCATCTTCTTGGCTTGTTGTTCCATAATTATTTTTATCAACATTGTTTGGTTGTGAATCACGGTCTGTCACTGTTGTATTTCCATCTTCATCTTTATGCATTGTTATTTCTGCTATATTTTTTAAGTTTTGATTTTTGCTTTCAACTACTGCTGTTACTTCACATTCTATTTCTAAATCAACAAAGTCTAATGTTGTTCCATCAAATTTATTGATCATTTTATCTGCTAAATATGTTGTTTTAGCTGTTCCAACATCTTTTGTTGTTTTCCATCCATATTGTGTATTTATTGTACTATTGTCTGCTAATTTTAGTCCTGTAGGCAAGTAGTCTATAACTGTTGATGCATATCCATTTACATTACCTTCATTATATATTCTTATCTTATATACTACTTTATCCCCTTTTTTTACTGCAAGTGCATCTTTAGGATGTACTTTTCTTGCTGTTGTTGTAGTTCCATTTTTAAGTTTTTCTAATTCTTGTGCATCTATTACTGGAGTTCTATCCACTGCTGGTGCTACTCCATTTATTGAGATAATGAATTTTCTTAAAGCTAAGTCGAATTCTTCTACTGTTGGTTCTTCTGGTATATCAGTAACAACTTCTTCTGAAAAGTTTCTTGTTATTTTTTCAACTTTAACAACAGGTTGTTCTAACTCTAAGTTGTTATTTCCTTTATCAATTACTGACCAATATGTAAGTTTAGTTTCTGTATAAGAACCTGAAATATTAAATTTTACACTTTTAATATTATTAGTAGATGGTACAGAAATATAAAATTCTTCTCCTACTAATTGTTTGTCATCAGTCATATTTATAATTTCGTTCTTATTCTTATCTAAATATATTACATCTGTTACTTCATTGTCATTTTCATCATTAACGAAAACATCTAAACTATATTGTGTATCTCTTACTTGTTCTAGTTTATATGGTCCAACTATATATCTGTTATTTACTTTTTGAACTGTTATATTACTTGTATCAGAAAGTTTAACTGGTACAGTGTTTACACTGCTATCACTTGGACTATAGCTAAAACCTTCTTTTTGAGGTGTTTTTACTAAGTAATCAAATAATGCTTGACATGCAAGTGCTCTTTCCCATCCATTTTCTAGTATATCTTCACTTAATGCTTTATAGTTTGCATCTACACCTTGTACTATATTAACATAGAATTCTATGTTTTCTACATGATAATCACCTGTAGGGTTTGTATAATACCATACTGCCAATTGTTGTACTGCATCTATATCATCATCTGTTAATAAGTCCATATCTGCAAATTCAGTTATTTCTGGATTTCCTTGTTCTACCGCATAATTAGTTGCTGCAGTTAATAAAGTATCTCTATTAATTTTAGCTTCAGCTTTTGCTGTTGAGGATGCATCAATTTTAGGTGCAACATAACAATTATCTAAAATCCATAATAATGCTTGATATTCTGTACCATTAACATCTGGTAATGGTGCTTGGTATACTGCAGGAATATCATCTGGATCCTTTAAATCAAAATATTTTGTATAATGAGTTTCAACAGGTGCTCTAATTGCTGAATAATCTGCTGATCCAAAACCAGGACCACCTCTTAAGCAATAAATAGTATCATCAGTATTTTTTCCTGTTTCATAGATTTTCCATACGTTTTTACTACCACTTGCTATTTGGTATCCATATCCTGATCTTCTTCCAACCATTGTTAAGTTAAGATATAGACTTCCAGTTCCAGAAGCTGCATTTACTTGTGTAAATACACTTAAGCAACACATTGATAAAAGTAAAAGTATTATAAACATTATTCCTTTTTTTAATTTCATTATCTTTACCTTCCTTTTTTATTATATTAATATTATTTTAATAGCCTATTAAGAACATGTCAATAGCAGTATTTTCCTATAATTTCATGCCTTTTTTTATTGCATTTTTTTCCCCTACGGATATAGGTTCTTGGATTTAACTTCTATTTTTTTGCCCTTATATTACAATTATATTACATTTTTGTAATATTTTCAATATTTTTGGTGCTAATATTGCCTCTTTTTCTTATTTCCCTAGTTTTTTTACGTCTTGCTTAATAGAATTTTAAAAAAGATAAGAATTATAATTCTTATCTTTTGGTTCGCTGGAGCGATTATGAAACAGGTATGCGAAAAATAACATACGTTGTTTCAAGCTCTCTTATATAACTCGATTTATTGTCTTTACTTTAACATAAAATTTTAATTTTTGCAAGACTAATATAAAAAAGGATAGCCATCAGTTATAATGAAAAATAATTAAAGATTCTAAAAGACAGAATTATTACCATATATCTTAATTTTAAAAATATTATAAAACGAAACTAGGGAGCAAGAATATCTGCTCCCTAGAAGGTGTGTACCTTTTTTTTTGGCTTATCAGCCAAAAATGATTTCAGCGATTTCAGCGATTTCGTCGGAGTGCTCCGCCAGCTCTAAGAACAGAGCCTTGAGCTTGACCTTGAGCTTGTTTGCGTTCTCCTCCGCGATGATTTCCATTGCCCTTTTGAGCAATTTCTCGAGCATATCATCCAGAGCGGAACGGGTAACATCATGCAGTTTCACACCACGAATCGTGCCAGAGATATCCGCAACCCAGCCTTTAACATCAGTCACCTGACTATCTTTAGACAGCCTATCCATGAGGGTGGACAGCTTATCCAGGGCGGTGTTAACGGATTCTTCCGTGTTGGCAGTACGCAGTTCCTGCTTGACTTCGCTGACCTCTTTCACGAGATACTCAAACCGTTCCTTGCGAGTCATCATACGAAGACCGCAGTTCTCTGTTCCCAATGCTTCCTGTGTCATAGTGTTCTCCTCCCATACGATTTCACCGTACTCATTGATTGCCATAGTTGTTACACCTTTCTGTGTATTATTTGTTGAAGCGATTGCTCCTAACATACATTTATTATACCACATTTTACATAAAATTGCAAATTTCTAAAGATCAATGCTATCTTTTACTTTTTTACCAATCTTGATATTTAAAAGTAAAAAAATAAAGCCGACTAAATCGACTTATATTTGCGAAATAATATTCACTTTTTGCTTTCTTAAACTCTAGTAGTATCAATACTTTCAAAGAGTTCGACGAAAAGGCATTATGGAGGCGCCTATCGGAATCGAACCGATGATCAGAGTTTTGCAGACTCGTGCCTTACCGCTTGGCTAAGGCGCCATAAATATTAAATTATAGTCACGAATTACTTTACTTACCAGCGACTCGCTATCGCTCCCTGCATACTGAGGTTGTAACTCGCTAAAGCTCGAACGACCTCAGCAGCTTGGCTAAGGCGCCATAAATATTAAGCTTAATAAAAAAAATGGAGCGGGAAACGGGGCTCAAACCCGCGACCTCTGCCTTGGCAAGGCAGCGCTCTATCAACTGAGCTATTCCCGCATAAGCTTTTTTTCAAAGCATATTTATAATAACAAATTTTTATATAAAAGTCAAGGTACTAATGATAAAAAATCTATAAAATAATCAAATATATTCTTTTTTTCTATCACTTGCTTATTTTTTATATTTAAATTTGCTATTGTTTCTCCATTTATTTGAATCTTTGCATTTCCTATAATTTTTCCCTTTTCAACAGGTGCTTCTAAGTAATATAATGAATTTATTTCCATTTTTATGTTATCAATATCTGTTTTTTTTATTGCAATTTTAGAATAGCCTAAACTTTCAATATCTAAATCTATCTTCTCTTGTTTTGCCTTATTTATATATATGCGATTACAGTTTAATTGTTTCCAATTTTCAAATTGTTCTTTTATTTTTTTTTCAATATCTATTACTTCATAATTTTTATATGCATATTCAATTAATTTTATGCTATCTGATGTTCTATACTTTTTGGTATCTGCTCCTAGTACTACTGTAATAATATCTAAATCTTCGCGTTTACAAGCTGTAACTAAACATCTCCCAGCTTCATTTGTAAACCCGGTTTTTACTCCATAAACGCCATTCAAATTTCCAAGTAATTCATTAGTATTTCCTATTAAATTACTTCTTGCATTTATTGTTATATTGTAATTTTTAGAACTCACAATCTCTTTAAACTTTGGAATTTTCAATGCATAATCAGCCATACAAGCTAATTCATACGCAGTTGTATAGTGTTTCTCTTTGTCTAATCCATGTGGTGTTATAAAATGACTATTTATAAGTCCAAGTTCTTTTGCTTTTTTATTCATCATGTCTGCAAATTCTTCTATTCCTCCTCCAACATGTTCTGCCAAAGCAACTGCAGCATCATTTCCAGATTTAAGCATTAATCCATAAAGCAGGTCATGTACCGTAATTTTGTCATTTGTTCTTAATCCTAATCGTGACCCTCCTGTTCCTGCAGCTTTTTTGCTTATTGTAACTACATCATTTAACTCTGAATTTTCCAAAACAACTATTGCTGTCATTATTTTCGTTGTACTTGCCATCGGAACTTGTTTTAAGCCATTTTTTTCATACAGAATTCTTTTAGAATTTCTATCAAATATTAGTCCAATTCTAGAATTCAACTTTAAGTTTTCTATATTTTTAGATACGGTTTCAATTGCTTGCTTCTTTGTTTCGTTAATATCAATAATTTCATTATCATTTATATTAGCATAACACATATTATTTATAGATAAAATAAGTGTTACGAATAAACAAATCATTGCACTTATTACTTTTTTATTTTTAAACTTCATATACAAAAATCACCTTTTACATTATATTTGTAAAGGTGATTTTTATGAATAATTTAATTATCTTCTTGAATCTCTTGCTTCAGCATCTCCCCATGGAGTTCTTCCTTCGTCATCATTTTCATCTTTTTCTTTATTATTTTTTCTTTCTTCTATTTTTCTTGCATCTCCCACGGGTATTTCTTCATCTCCATCTCCCACGGGTATTTCTTCATCTCCATCACCCTCTATGCTTTTTTTATCCATTTCTTTTATTTCTTTATCTACTCTTCCTTTTGCTTCTTCTTGTGTTAATGTTTCTTCTCCAATCATATAATTAAAAATTTGTATTGCTTCTTTTCTCTTGTACCCTTCTTTTATAAAACCTTCAATAACATCTTCAGCATGTTGCATTAAATACATCTCATCATATTGAACTCCATCTTTTACTAATCCTGTTTTTTCTACGGAACTATATGTTTCAGTTTCTTTATCAGGATCAGCAACCCCCGTTCTTATTGAAGTTGCCTCATTTACTTCTGAACTATTGTATTTTCTTCCTCTTACCTCAATATCGTGTGCAGACCATTCTCCTTTTCTTCCTTGTCTTGCTTCTTCAATATCCATATATCCGTATGTGTCAAATTTTATATTAAATCTAATATCTCTTACATCTCCATCCCTTCTTGATAAGTTCTGTGTTCTCATTACTTGGTTTGGCACTTCTCTAGTTACAGGCTCTCCATCACTTCCTATTGACACAGTTTCTTGTCTCATACCTGTCGTTGATGGCATTATATATTTTGATGGTTGTAATTCTCCATTTTCATCTATATACTCAGCTTTTACCATTCCATCATTATCACGACTAAAAATTAAGTTTCTTTCTATTTCTGGATGGTCTTTATATAAGTTACTGTTATCTCTAACCCTTAAAACATTATTTGTAGGTATTCCTTTTTTTACTGCAATTTCTTCAACTTGTTGTTTTTCATCATCTACTTTTTCTATTTTCTTTTCTTCTTTTTGTTTATCTTTTGTTTTTTCAACCTCAGCATCTAGTTCTTCGTGTGTTAATTGAACATCTTGTTCTTTTAGTTTTTCTGGTAATTCTAGTGTTGCCTCTTCTAATTCTAATGTTTCAAAATGTTCTTTATAGTCTTGCCTTAGTTTTTCTATATATTCAGGTGTAAGTTGTAGTTTTCCTTGTTCATCTGTTGTTGCAATCAATTCACCAACTTCATTATATATTTCATAAAGTTCTATTTCTTCTTTTCCTTCTGCATTATCTCTCAATTTAACAACAAATGCACCATTTTCAAAAAAGCCTGCTGAGCCAAAAGCAAGTTCTTTGTAATAAGTTATATTTGATATTTGAGTACTCTTGTCTTCCCTTTCAGCTATTTGTGTATAAATATTTGCCATTGCTTCTTTTATTTCATTTGACTTATCTATTTCCATTTATATATTACTCCTTTTTTGTTTTATTATATCATATATTATAAAAATAAACTATATAAAAGCAAAAAATGAGGAGAATAATCTCCTCATTTTTTAAATACTGAATGACATTACAAAATCTGTTCCTTCATTTAATCTCATTACAAATGTCTTTTTTACTGTTTTAGTATTTTTTTCTGTTTTATCAGTTATAGTAACTTCATAAGTATACAAATCTCCTTGTTTTTTACCATTGCTTGATTTTGCATTATTAGATTCAAAGAAGTTTGTTTTCACATACTTTTCAAAGTCAGCTTCTGTTTTAAAGTTATTTGATTTAAATGTTGCATCTAGCTTATTGTATACATATTTGTAGTCATTATTATTTAATGCTTCAAAACATTTTTGAAGGTTTAATATTACCTTATCCTCTTCTTTTGCATTTTCATATTTTTCAAGAAACTCTGGTAAATCTATTGTATATGTGTCTAGTATAACAGTATAGTCCATAACTGATGTTTCTCTAAATATATAATAATTTTCTAAGTTATCAATAAGAACATATTGAGTATAATCATTATTCTTATCAATTTTATATGATTTTAACTCAAGTGGTTTATATTTTGCTATGTATATCATATATTCTTCCATGCTATCAAAATCACCATATTGTTTTGCATTTTTATTATTATATGATAAATATAATTCTTTATTTTTGCTTACATATTGTGTAAAATTTTGTAAGCTTCCAAAACGCTTTTCTTTATAATTTTGATCTAAGTCCTGATATGCTTGTTCAATATTAAATGACATTCTTTCTGTAAATGTTTCAAATATATACTTAACATATTCCTCATCATTTAAATATATTGATTTAAAAACATTATAAGTTTTATTTTCTATTTTCTCTGTTCTATTAAAATTTATTTCTGAATTTTCGTCAATTTTTAGCATGTTTTTTTCTGTCATATATTCATAAGGTAATATTGAAAATGTACTATTAGCAGGGTTCATTTTAACCCCAACAGCTAAATTAAACATTTTATTTGAATTTGTGTCAATTAATTTTCCATATATTAAATATACATCTACGTCATTGCTTATTTTTATTGTATACATTTTGTTTATGTCAATTTTTACTTTAGATATATTGTTTATTTTTAACTGTTCTTTCGTTATATTAGCCATTTGTACATATTCGTCATCTAATAAACCATATATTTTTTCTCTGTTTCCATCTGAGACATAATCATAAAATAATTCTACACACTTTTTTGCATTATAATATTCATTTTTTGATTGCACTTTTTCTAATTTATTAAGTTCAAAGTTATATGTCTCTTTACCATCTTCTATTTCGTTTATTCCGTTCTTCATTTTTATTTAATAACAACACACATATCATTATTGTTGTTATTATTATAAAAATTATTAATAATATTATAATTTTTTTAAGGTTTTTATTCATAAATTAACATTCCTTATTTTTAATTTTATTTTCCAATATATCTATATGCTACGGCAAATTTATTTGGATCAGCACTAAGCAGTTTACCCATTGAGCTTCTATCTCCACTGCTAGATACTACACAATAATTTTGGTCTAAACGCTTTCCTCCATTTATATATATATACACATGATTACGATTTGGGTAAAACACAATATCTCCTTCTTGTAATTCTGCAAAACTAGTTATTTTTTGCCACTGATTTGCATATGAAGATTGTGTTAGCATATTTTCTACTCCCCAGCATCCATTATATGGATATTGATTAATTGTAGCTTCATCTATTAACCCAGCCTTCCAAAGAGATAAACTTACGAATGTTGCACATACTATTCCATATTTGCTTGGGTTTTCTATAGGGTAATCCCATGATGCCTGTATATTATAACCTACACCAGTTCTACCATTATTAGTTGCCCCTTCAACTCCATTTCCTGCGTAATGCACCTCAACTCCAGAGTTTAAAAAATGATCTGCAACCATGTACGCAGCTTCTACAATTGATCCGACTTCTCCTAAAAAGCAATTGTTTCCAAATATAGTTTTTGCCACTCTAAGTCTATATTCAAAACAATATTGGGCATAATCTGCTTTTTCTTGTAAAGATGTTAAATCTGTTGCTCCTGAGTGTCCACACCTTATTTTATACTCTCCTGTTGATATTCCACCTAATTCATACATAGAGTAAATTTGTATACGTCCTCCTGATCCCCAAGTACTTCCATGGCTTTGGTAATACTCAATTCCTGCTGGATTATCAAAATCAGGTTCATTGCATAAATGAGTGTCTCCTAAATACATATATATACAAAACATTGCATATGCATTATTTTCAGGTTTACCAGCAAACATAGAATTTACAGTTGCATATTTTTGAGCTGTTGAATATGCATAATTATATTTATCTGTTCCTTCTGTTGAAGCATTAACTACCCATCCACAAAAATCTCTAATAGAATCACCATAAGAGCTATATGTAGCTCCTGAACTTTGCCCATTATATATTGCAAAGCCAAAAAGGTTATTTCCTGGTGTACTTTCTCCATACCCTGTTTCTATACAAGCCCATGCAAATGCTAAACACGGATTAACATTATATTCTGCTGAAGTACATATATCATAAAAGTCACCAGCTGCATTAGATAGCTTACTATATGATTCCCCTCCATTGTATGCTTGAACAGCTGCTATAAATTCTTCTCTTGATAAATTTGTTCCAAATGCACTAACAGATCCTATTCCACTTATATTTGTAAAATTTGTAATATTAAATACACTCATATCTAGCGAAGTTACGCCATAATCAATATCTGTATATTTATACATTATATATCTCATTATTTGTTCTAATGTTTGTAATCTCGCATCTTTTTGCAATAGTCCAAATAGCCATTTAGCTCCAGTTACTAAATTTGTTTTAGCTACTGCTTCATAATGTTTAGTATTTGGTATTTTGAAGTAGTCATCCATAAGTCCTAGAAATGTTGTATTTTCATCCAACTTATAATTCTTAGGTACTTGTCTTTTACTGTCAACATTTTTAACTCCTTGATCACCTTTATTACCAGTTCTATCTATAACTTCTGATCTAGTTGTTTCTTTATAGGTTACACTTCTTGTTAATGTCTCTATAAGTATTTGTTGATCTGTTTTCCATCTTCTAACTTCACCTTCTGGAATTTCTTCATTTTCTCCTGGACCTTGTTCATCTGCTAAAGTTTCATCATTATCTTTATTAAGAATTGTTGGTTCCTGAGCAACAAGTCCTGTATCATTTTTTTCATACTCAACTGTCTGTTCGCAGAACCATGTTTTTACGTATGTTATGTGTGGTATAGGATTAGTTGAAATTGAATTGCTCTTTTTAACTTCGCTTTTTGGTATGGTTCCATCTACTTCGTAAACTTGCTTGTTTTGTCCTGCTCCAATAACACTTGTTCCTTTTGCATGTTCTGTATAAGTATATGTTTCTGTTTGTTGCATTTCATTAACACAATCAAATAATGTAATTTCTATTTTACTATCTTTTACAAGTTCTGTGACTGCTGTAACAAATTCAGGATTTTGTACTGTCATTGCAAGATATACAAAAAAGTTCATCGGTGTTGTGTATTGTGATATTGCATTTTTGTAATCTATATGCTTTAGTCTAACAGTAATTGTATCTCCCGATTCTGTCCATACTGGTACAACTAATTTTCCATCATCATCTAATGAAAATTTCTTTCGAAGGTCTTTTAATTCTCTTGAACTTACCGTTTTTCCATCACAGGTAATCAATCCGCTGGTTCCATCTTCATTACTATAATTCGTATATTTTAGTAATTCTGTTTTATCGTTCTCATCTTTTCTATATATGTACACCGCACCATAAGTTTTATTTGAACTTGTTCCCAAATTTGCAAATGGTGTCTCTGTTGTAGCTTGAGCTTCATAGAATTTTCTTATGTATTTTCTCATTGTTTCTTTATATTCTTCGCTCTCTTTATCGATTGTTGAATAATCAATATCTCCCATTAAGTACAGATCTTCCATATCAAATCCCAGGGCCTCTATTCCCTCAATGATCTTATCAACTTGTTCATCATCTATTGTAATACTACCGTCCCAATCCTTATTATTAATTGTAAAAAAGCTAATAATTCCATCTACTATTGATTGTATTACATCTCCAACTTTATCAAAAACAGAAAAAAGCGATCCTACAATTGCAACTATAACAATTATTGGTAATAGCAAAGATATTAATATGATTTTTCTTGCTTTTTTGTTTCCCAAAAGTTTTATTCCATCTTTTATTGCTCCAAGATAATTACCTGATGCCGCATTTTTTGCTAAGTTAGCTCCATCTTTCACAGCATCTTTTGTATCTTTCATATCTTGCTGTGGATTTGTTTGTCCACCATCATTTGGTTCTTCTTCCATCTTTTTCCCCCCTTATAATTTAACTATTATTTTTATCACCTGATTATTTTCATTATTTATTTTTATATTGTCAAAACACATTTTTTCAATATTTCTATAAATATCATATATTTTATTAAATTTCACTTCCACGTTTGCTTGTTGTCCATTTCTTAAAGATAAATTATACATAGGAATTTCATTTACAAATGCGGTATATTTCGTATTGTTTTTATCCATTAAATATATATCCGAATTATTTATTCCATCACTAATTGATATATTATTTTTGGTATTATTTTTTATTGTCAAATTATAAATTTCATAGCTTCTGTATACCTTTTTATTATTAACAACTATTTCTATACCATTACTAGATTGTGATTTATTAATGTTTTCTTTTCTTATAAAACTACTTATATTAATTTTGTTTTCATTGTTCTCTTTTATAATTGTAATATAGTCTTCAATATTATTGTTACTAATACCTCCAGTGGCTAATAAGTCTTCTTTATAATAAGTAATTTTATATGTATGAGCCCCTGAAATACTTCCCATTAAGTCTAGCTTGTATGTTTTAGCTTTGTCAAAAATCTTATTTATATAATTATTTTTAAATGCATTAATATCATTTTCATATTCTAACTTACAATCATTTGATAATAAATCATAAGCTTTTTGAACTTCTTGACTATTACAGTAAGTTACGAAGTTTTTTATTAAATCAGTATTTGTTTCAGTTATTTTTTCTGTTAATTCTTGACCTGTTATTTCAGACCTACTTGGTTTAGTCACATCTACCGTTTTATTTGTATTTATATTTTCGTTAGAATAACTTTTATTTTTTAATAGTCCATTTATTACTTGTATAACAATAATAAAGAAGGCTATAATTGCAATTACTATTATTATTTTTTCCCTATTCTGGTTCCAATATCTAATAATTTTATTCATTACAATTATGCCCTCCATTCTTATGGTTTTTTATAATATTGCATTACATAATTCATCATTTGGCTTGCATTACCTTTTACTTCTGCATCACTTAAGTTTGGATTTGATTTTTTAATTCCTCTTTCAAATTCCTTTAATTTTCCATCAACATATTTTTGATCAGACAATTTTCCTGGTGTAATATCTTTTGCAATTTTTCCAATTGTTTCAGACATTTCTTTTGCCCTTTCTTTCATTTTTTGTTGTTGTTTTTCATCATTTCTATCTTGTTCAGGTAAATTAGATTGCATTTCTTTTATCATTTTATCTTCTAATTTCATTACTTTCTTAATGTCACCTGTATCTGTAAATCCATTATTATAATGGCCAATTGCTCTATCTTCTAGTTCATTTAATTCTGAACCTGTAGGTTGGTTTCCATCTTTTCCAACAAATGTTTCTTGTGCAAAATCTCTAAGTTCTCCAGAATCACGTAATTCTCTTTCTTGTCTTGCCATTGCTGCTGCATTATCACTACCATAAATAGCTCTTTGAGTTTCTAAGCTTATTGATTGTGCAACATCTGTGTTAGCTATTCTTCTACCTAAGCTTGGTGCCATTGAATATCCTAAAGCTGTAGCCGTTCCTCCAAGTTTAAGTACATCTTCTAAATCATCTCCTGCTACTCCAAGTCCAACTCCTATTACTCCAGTTGCTCCTGCGACAGCAGCTCTTCCAGCAAATCTTGCCACTCTAACTGCTCCTCTTCCAAGAGTTCTCTTCCATCTTCCATGTGCAAAGTTTCTATTAAAGCTATTTTTTATACTTCTGCCTACTCCTCTTGCAGGAGCTAAAGCAATTGCACCTGCTGTTCTTAAGAAGCTTCTTTTATTTCGTTCGTTAGTGTCTTCTTCCTCATCTTGACTTCCATAGGCATCACTTACCATTTGTTTAATTTCATCTTCTTTATATCCACTATCTCTTAATATTTGCGCATATTCATCTGCTGAATACCTCATTCCTTCATTTGAGTCTGCATAAGCTTCTCTATTCATTGCATCACTTACTTGTGGATCCCAGTCAGAAGTTACAAATCCCTCATCATATACATCGGCCATTGCCTGTGCTGTTGTTTGAGGAGCTTCTTGTTCGTTATTGTTTACGCTATTTGCCATGGCTGGAATTTGATTATTTCCACTTTCTGCAAATGCATCATATCCACTAGGGGCATCTGCATTTTCTACTGGACTACCACCTCTTGTTCTAACATTTCTGCTTCCTCCATTGCCTCCGCCTCCTGGAGCTTTTTTACCAGCAATCATTCCGGCACCTTTTTTAATCATATTCCATGCAGCTGCACCTCCAAGCATATTTCCTGCTTGACTCAATGCTCCCGGTGTAGATGCTTTGTCAAATCCGAAGAATTTTCTTAATAGCTTTTCAGCAGGTCCCATAAAAGCAATAACCATAATTGCATATATAGGGTTAACCTTTACAATTTCTATTGCTGATCCAACTAATACTGAATATATAATTAGGTGAAATGGTTGTACTAAAGCTGTAAATATATATTCTTTTAGCCAAGCATTAAAAGCTTGAGCCTTTCCATCATTCATTTTATCTATTGGATATGTCATAGCAACTAATGGTGCAATAATTGTTAAAAACATTAATGTTATTAACCTTTTCATATATACCCATGTAAACTTTACGGTATATACCAATAATCCTATGTAAAAAATCAAAAATGTTACTTGTGATGTAAAATCATTATACTGTACTTGTAGTCTTACAAGTCCCATCAAGTTTGTATTGAATTCCGCTTCTGTGCTACTTCCATCTACTATACGTACTGGTATTGAACTCGTTGCACCTCCTATAGCTCCATTTAATACATCAACCATTGTTATAGTAAATAGCATAATATAATGTATAAAAAATATTAAACACATTGCCACAAGCCAGTCAAATATTCTTTGTTTATATTTTGCCCTATCATCTACCGAACTGCTGATAAGTATTCTAATTCCAGAATATACTAAAACAGATAATAATCCTATAACAGATAAATTTCTTATAGCATTATACCATTTTGCTACTGTATTACTTATTTGATATGATACTGATTTTTCATTCATATCTGCACTTCCATAGTCCTTTGGACTTATAAAATTTATATCAAATGCAGGTATTTTTCCAGCAAATATATTATCTATTGAATATTGAATTGTTGGAATTACATAAGTATCTCCTCCAAAAGCACTAACTATAAGATCTACTAAATTTCCTTTAAATTTTTCTTTATCAATAACAATTGGTTGTGTTTTGCTAGTATCAAATTTCATATCCGGATACTTAGCTATTACATTTGCCAAATCACCCGCACCGCCAAATATATTTGATGAAGCACCTGTCACATCAAATTTACCATCATACAAAAAATATTGTAATGCAGATAATATTACATCTCCAATGCTTGTAATTAAGCTTGATATCGGATCAAACAAAATACCACCTATATCAGCTTGTGAATATATTGGACACGCAAAATTCATGGTTATAGCAATTACTAATGCTAATATAACTTTTTTTATTGCTCCTTTATTAACAACTTTTTTCATTTTATACCCCTTATTGTAATATACTTTATTTTATTATATCATATAATGTCGAAATATCATATATTTAATAAAAAAAAATGAAGAATTTCTTCTTCATTTTTTATATATTAAATGACATTACAAAATCTGTGTTATCTTTTAGTTGCATTATAAATTTTTTATTAAATGATTTCGAATCTGTTTTTGAATTATCTTTAATATTTAAATCATATACGTAGAATTCACCTTGTTTTTCAGCTTTTATTGGTTGCATTTTATTTTTTTCAAAAAAGTTATTTTTTATATAATTTTCAAAACCTGATTCATTTTTAAAGTTATTTTTTTTAAATGTTTCATCTAATTTTCCATATACATATTCATAATCCTTATTATTAATTGCCTCAAAACATTTTTGGATGTTTAATAAAACTTTTTCCTCATTTGTTGCTTTTGCATATTTTTCAGTAAATTCTGGTAAATCTATTGTATATGTGTCTAAAATCACTTTGTAATTAAGTACTGCATATTCTCTAAATATGTAATAATTTTCATTTTGATCTATACATACAAATTGTGTATATTCATCATTTTTTGTAGCTTGATATTTTTCTGCTTTAATTCCTATGATTTTTTGTTTGTTTTTTGCAATATAATTTTTAAAATTTTCTACACTTCCAAATTTCGTATTTCTATATTCTTCATCTAAAAGATTATACATTTGTTCCGGTGCTCCAAGTGCTAGACGTTTATATAAATCTATATATTCTTTAACTGATTCTTCATAGTTTGAAACTGTTTGTATTATTTTATTTTCATTATTTTCTTTTATGTTCGTATCAAAATTTCTCATTTTTATCTCTTCAATACTGTTATATTTTTCATATATTGGTTCTATTGAAAATAAACTTGTACTCATATCTATATTTACTATAAAAAATACATCATCAATTTTTTGAAAATTATTTTGCTTTTCAGTGATTCCATGTACTGCAAAACTTTTTATTTTTTCATCTTGTATTAGTGAAATCTCCAACGGTACAAATAATTCCGGACTATTTATTGTTTTTATATTTTCATATAAGTTATCTATTGTTATACTTTTCTCTTCTATATATTTTTGGCTTAATAAATTATAAATATTTTGTTTTATTTCGCTTTCATCTATTATAAGTACGTAAATTCCTATCTCTTTTATATAAAGAAATTTATTTAAGCTTAAAACTTTATTTTCACCATCATCTGTAACATAGATATAATCTATTATCTGTTTATCTGATTTTCCACCAGATTGTAATATATTGTTCATATATGTTACTTTGTAAATTCCATTTCCATATATTTCTTTTTCAACTTTAGCTGTTTTATTTTGATTAAATATTTTTTTTATGTAATTATTTTTAAATGTATTGATGTTTGGAAATAAAACAGATTTACAATCTTTTGATATCATACTATAAGCATCTTCTATTTGATTGTTATTGCAATATTTTACAAATTGTTCTATTAATTCTTTTGAATTTTTCCTGGTTGTATCTGTTGTTATTTCTGAATTTATATTTTGTGAATTATTTTCTAAATTATTATTACTACTAATTTGTGTATTTTCATTTATTTGATTTATTAATTCTTCTTTTCTCTTTTCTTTATTATTTCTAAGCAATCCATATATTGCTTGTAAAACAATATAAGAGAAGACTATTACTATAATAATTGTCCATACTCCCCTTTTATTCTGGTTATATTTTCTAAACAAATTATTAAGCATAATAGCCTCCTTATAATATTATATTATTTTATTAATGTCCTTTATAGTTTTAATATAATTATCTATGTCTCCTTTTGGCACTCCTCTTTCCACTAATCCTTCTTTAATCTGTTTTAATTTTTTCTGGTCATCTCCAACTTTTCCAGCCATTTGGGCTAATAAAATTCTTTGATTAGATGCTCTATCTGCTCCAAAATCATCTCTACTAGCTTTCATCGCCTTGATGATTAGCTTATCGTCTGTAACTCCTGCTTCTCTGTATTTTTGTGCCTCTTCTTTCATTATTCTGTGTGCCTCTTTTTTAGAAACTTTAAGTTCCTCTTGATATTTTCTTACTCTCTCTGGATCCCTTAAAGCTTGTTTGTCTAGTATTCTATTTTGTCTAGCTTCATTCTCATCTTTAGTATGAGTAGCTTCATATATGCCATTTAATCCATTACTAATATCGCCTGCTATTGATTCTACTCCATCTGGTATAGAGTTAACTCCTGAACTTGCTAAAGCTCCTGCTCCTATTCCTGCCATACCATATTTAACTACATTTGAAAAGTCATCTGATACCAATCCAACTGTCACACCTGCAATAGCTCCTGCTCCCATTAATGTGCCTTTTACAGCAGTTTTAGTCAAAAATCTTGCTGCCTTTGGAGCAATATATGCTGTTCCTTTCAAGCCTCTTACAGCACCTCTTCCAAATGATTTTAGTAATCTTTTTCCTCTACCTTCAGATTGTGTTGTTTGGTTTGCTGCTCCTATAGCATTGCTACCTCCACTACTCTCTTCAGAACCTGTATTATCTCCATAGCTTTCTCTAACCATATCTGCTATTTCGCTTTCATTATATCCACTATCTCTTAAGATTTGTGCATATTCATCAGCTGAATAATTCATTCCTTCATTTGAATCTGCATAAGCTTCTCTTGCCATTGCATCTCTTTCTTGTGGATCCCATTCATCAGTACCAAATCCTTCATCATATACATCTAACATAGCTTGTTGTGCTGTTTGCTGTTCTGTTCCATTATCTGTTTGGTTTTCTGGTTGTCCGCTTGTTACTTGTCTTGCATTATCTTGTCCATTTCCACTTCCGTATGTTTCATCTATTAAACTATTTGTATCTCTTCCACTATCTGCAGTTCTAACTCTTCTATTGTCTCCTGGTCTTCCGCCATTGTTGCCACCGCCTCCAGATTTTCCACCTTTTCCGCCTTTAGCAATTAACTTACTCATTTGGCTTATTCCTTGCATTGCCAAAGCTCCTCCAAGTGCAGATCCTCCTGCAACTGTTGATGCTTTTTCAAATCCAAAGAATTTACGTAGTATTTTTTCAGCTTGTAAGATAAATCCTAATGCTACTAAGGCAAATACTATATTATCTGCTACCAAGTCCATTGAAGCTCCAATTAAAACTGTATATAAAATTAAATGTACTGGTTGTATTAGTAAATTAAATATATATTCTTTAAGCCATGTATTAAATCCTTGAGCACTCCCATCTTGTAACTTGTCTAAAGGATACGTCATTGCCATTAAAGGTGCAATAATAGTTAAGAATGCAAGCATCATTACCCTTTTTAAATATCTAAATAAGAATAAAATTGTATACATAACTAAAGCTAAATAAATTACTGTGTATCCAAATTGCCTCATCTCTATGTCATCTTCTGTTAAATCTTCTGTTGGTTCTAATTGTAATTCTATTCTTGCTTTTCCTGTTAAATTTGTAGGCCACATAAATATATACTTTCCATTGTAGTCTGTAATTATATTATTGTCATATAGAGTTTTTCCTAATCCATCACTTACATTAAATATGTTTTCTCCTTCACTATCTCCTGAACCTGCTTCATATTTATAATCCTTTAATTTACTATCAGAATCACCAAATGTAATATAATATGGTTCGTTCATACTATTTACTGCTTTTGTAATTTCTTCTGTCAATTTAACAGCAAATGCCATTATATAATGCATAAAGAACAGTAAGCACATTGCAACTAGCCAGTCCATCATCCTTTGTTTATATTTTGCTTTATCATCTGCAGAACTACTTATTAAAATTCTTATTCCAATGTAAACAAGTATTGATAATAAAGCCACTATAGCTAAATTTCTTAAAGCAAAATACCACTTAGATATTACAGGTCTTAATTCTATTGCTGTAGATTTCATTTTTATTTTTTGTCCGGTTTGTGTAATTGTTTCTATATATTTATTTCCATCTGCATCAGTTATTAGTCCATCTCTTGTTTCGCTAAAAAAGTTTACATCTAATAAAGGTACTTCATTAGCAAACATTGCTTCTGGTGTAAGTAAAAATATTGGGAGTTTAAAGGTCGGCGGTATTGCATCAGCAGTAACCTGAGTTACCACATATCCAACTCCTACTGATGTGGCAGCAATTCCAATTATTATTCCTAATGAAAGTCCTCCTGTAAAAGGCGCTGCCACAACTGCTGCAACTAATGCCACAGCAGTTGCTATTCCTGCTAAAATTCCCGCTGCCGTAGATTTCCATTCATCTTTATGCTTTATTGTTAAAAATGAAACACTTAGGTTTGTTCCATAAATCATTGCCTACACAATTGACATTACTCCATCTGCTATTACTAGTAATAAATCTTTTATTGGTTCAAATAGTATACCACCTATACTTGCAGATGAAATATTGGGACATATAAAGTTTAACAATGTTACAATTACCAAAGCAATGATTATCTTATTTGTAATCGTTTTCTCCGTATAAAATTTCATATTAGTTCCCCTTTAATATATTTCTTGTCTTCTTTTTTTGCTTTTCATCTGTGCTAATTTATTCAAGTTTGTTTCAACAAATTCAAATTCTTTTGCTGTAGGTTGTATTTGAATAATTGCACTATCTGCACCTACTTTTAATAATCCTTCACCTTTAAAACATGTAATTAAAAAGTTGGATTCTCCTTCACTTAATTTAAATACTTCTTTTAAATATTGAATTTCTGATTTATCCTGTGCTAAAAATAGTTTTGTATCTGATGATGTTAATACCGCTTGTGCTTCTGGTTTTTCATAAAAGTCTTGGAATCTTTGTGAAATAATTGCTAGTGATACGTTTCTTTTTCTAGCACGTCTAGCCATTGTATTTAAGAAATCAACAGCCTCTGGGTATGGTAAAAGCATCCAAGCCTCATCAACTAAAACCCTTTTCTTTGCTGCTTTATTTCTATCTTCACTGTTTTTCTTAACATATTTTTCCCAAATCCAAGCAAGTAAAATTTGCTGTGCCAAAGGTCTTGCAAATCTTTCCTCCAATTGAGATATATCTAGGTTGATAAATAATGTACCATCTAATAAATCAAATGTAGATTGTCCATCAAAGTATGCCATTTGTCCGTCATATTCTCTTATGTATTGTTTCATAACTTTTAGTAAATAACTATAATGGAAATTATAGTCTTGATTTGTGTTCTCTGACGCTTTGTTTTGTATTCTTCTATACCATGAACCAATTGTTGGCATTTTCTTTCTTTCTTTTCCTAGCATATTGCCACCTAATCCACCATTTGCTGCTTCATATAAACTGTTCGGATCTGAATTGATTCCATGTGCTGCATATTCTTCTGCTACTGACTCTGCAATAATTTGTTTAGTAAGCTCGTTTACTTCTTGACTTCTTGTACTACCTCTTGCCATTGTAAGCAAAGCTTGTGTAACGTCTTCAACTTTATTTTCAACATTAAGTACTAATCTATCTCTACCTGTAATTTCGTCTTTAATTACCTCTGTTTCAATATCAAAAATATTAATAATTGTTTTAGATGTTGGAGAAAGAACAACATTTATTCCTCCTAAACTTTCCGCAACTATACTATACTCGCCTTCAGCATCTAGCGCTAAACTTTGAATTCCCATTAATACTGCTGAACGAGATATTAAAGTTTTCATAGTAACAGACTTACCAGCACCTGACTTAGCAAATATAACCATGTTATAGTTTGTAAGTGAGCTATGGAAATTATCAAATAAAATTGGTACTCCAGTTTGTTTATTAACACCTAAAGGAATTCCTGAAGGATGTCCAACTTCTGATGTTGTAAATGGGAATACTGTTCCCATTGATCTACGGTCAAATGTGTGAACTTTTTTAATTTTGTCATCCATTAATGGAAGATTTGATTTAAATGCATCTTCTTGTATTGCCCACGCACTTTTTATATTTACTAGAGATTTTGACATTTCTGTTGCTAATAATTTTGTATATCTATCCAAATCTTCTAGACTATATGCAAATAATGTTGCTACAATTGAAGCTTCATAAAGTTTGTTATATCCTGCTGCAATTTCATCTCTCAATTGTTCAGCCTCAAATCTTTTTTGTCCTAATGTACTTTCTCTGTTGATATTAGCTCTATCTGCTGCTACTATTCTTTCTGTTTCTAGTTCATTTATAACTCTGTTTAATTCGTTTTGTGATCTTGACTCTTGAATTGGATTTATATATATTGATGTATTTATATCTCCAAACAAGTACATATCTCTAAATAGTTCTGGGAAAGTACACATTCTTGGTAAGCTTGATACAAAAAAGCTTCTTGCATATCTTGTAACATTAGATATTATTTCTAAATGATCTATATTGCTTGAATCTATTCCAGATGGTGCTATTAATTCTTTTATAGTTTTTTTCTTTAATATTTTGAATTCTTCTGGTTTTGTATAATCGCTTTGTTGTCTTTGTATAAATTCGTCTTGTTTTTTGTTCTTTTTACTCATCCTCTTTTGTACCTCCTTCTTCTACTTGTTGTTTCTTTGGTCTTCCTTTTCTTTTTGCTTTATCTTGATTTACTTTTTCTATTGCATTTTGTGCAATTTCTTTTCCAACAATGTTTTTATTTTGTTCAATAATCATTTTAGCCATTTGATCAATTAAATCTTCCATAGAATCTTGTTTTTTCTCTAATGCTTTTTGTTTATCTGATTTTGCTTCCATAACTTTTTGATTTGCCTTGTCAAAAGCTTCTTTTTCAATTTGCTCATTTAAAGCTTTCATCTTTTTGTCAAGTACATCTGGTGCTGTTGAGTATAATTCATCATAACCTGCTTGAATTGCTTTATCTACTCCATAAACTTCTGCATCATCACGGTTATATGCTACATATAATAAGTCAGCTAATGAATTTGAGTCTAATATTTTGCCATTTACTCCACATACTCCCAATGTTCTAACAATTGATTGTGCTCTTGTATATAATTCAGAAAATGCTAAACTTGTAATTTCTTTTTTATCAAAGTTATTTTCTCCTAATTCATCAGCATAATATGGAATAACTACATAATATTTTTGATTTAATACATTTTTATTTAAACTCATCTTTTCTGTTGTATAAATAATATCTTTTCCATATTCATATAAGTTTGTTGTTTTAGTTAATTCAAAAAAAGCTGCTTTTAATTCATCTTCTGAATAGTTGTCTGAATTTACCATTTGTTGATATTTTCTTTTTTCTTTTTCTAATTCATTTTCTATTTCTTGTACTTTTGTACGATATGTTTGTATACTATTTTCTAGATTGATTGTTCTTGTTTGTGTATATATTTGAACTGGATGTCTTAATGTATTTAAGAATTGAATAAATCCTTCTTCAACTGAATTTTTTTCAACTTCTGACATAAGGTCATAATTTACACCTTGGCATTCTACAACCATTATATATTTAATTCCATTTTGAGTTATTATCATATTGTCTTCAATTTTATCAAATTCCATAAAATCAAATACTGATTCAGTACTATATGATTTTGTTCCTTTAGCTTTTTTATTTCCTGTACCAGCTATTATTTCATCATTTTTGTCATCTTTCTTTTTTCCTTTTGACTTTATATATAAAATTCCAAGGACTAATAATAACATTACCATTATGCCTAAGATAACAGTTAAAATCATTGTAATCATATTTATACTATTCATCGTTTTTGCCCTCCTTATATACATATATCTTCTTGCCTTTTGTTTTAAAAAGTATTGCTCTTTTTATAACATCATCTACTGCCTCTCCACCAGTTTTTTTGCTAAATTCGAATTTTGCTATTTCTGGAACCTTTAATGTTCCTACCCCAAAACCAATTAAAGCAAATAATGCTACAATTATAATTCCAACCATAGTTAAGTTAAACATTTTTAGTATAAAATAAAAAAGTAGTCCTATTCCTGCTGATACAACTGAATATATTAGGCTTTTAGTCGTAAATATAAATAAGATTCTATTTTCGCCTTTTACATTTCTGGGTAAATTATATGTTCCCATTATGTTTCCTCCTTCGTTTACGTATATATTTTCACTTAATTCATATTATAGCAAAAAGCCTCGAAAAATGTAACTACAAAATAAAAAAAAGTGCATATAAAATGCACTTTTAATATAACTGTAATATATTTGTAATATATTTGTAATATTAGCCACCAATTCCAGATGCTAAACCAACAACTACTTTTGTAATTGCAGATGCACCAAAAATTAGTATAGCACCAACCAAGTATGGAATCATTGTCTTCTTGTATTCTGCTTTTTCTGATGCACTACCCATCATGTATTTAACACCTAATACTAATAGAATTACAACAGCAACTACAACACCAACGGTTGTAATAATACCAATTATTTGGTTACCTATATTCATTACATCTTCTTGTGCTGCACTTGTATTACCCTTTAATTGATTAGCCAAATTAGCGGCATCGATACCACTAGCACTAACTACAGTTGTTAATGAAATAGAAATCATAGCAACAAATAACAATATACTTATTAACTTAACTGTTTTTTTCATTGTTTATCCTCCTCTTTATTTTATATTTATAATAAATGTTTCATAAACTGAAACAATTTTAAAATCACATTTTATTTTAATAGCGTTATTACTAATTTCCAAATTCCAAAAGCTCCAAATATCGCTACACATCCAACAATAAATGGAATTAATGAATCTTTAACTTTTGCCTTTTGTTCTACACTTCCTGTTATAAATTGTATACCAAGTATAGCTCCCATAATAACAGCTGCGCAAACTCCAATTATTAATAAAGTGTTATATAATAAACTTGATGCATCTTTTAGTTTGTCTGTCGAAATAGCATTATCAGCATTTGCCTTTCCTTTATCTAAAAAATTATCTGCTTCTGTCACAATATTGTCGCATGCTTTTACTTGATTTATACTTATTAAACATGTACATGCTACAATTATCATAAAAATTATAAATATTTTTTTAACCATATCAATTTCCTTTTTTATATTTTAAAATGTTTCTGCTGTCATTTTAGCTATAATTTTAACTATAGTTGATGATGAAAGTAATAACGCAATTCCTATAATATATGGTATTATAGTTTTTTTGTATTCTGCTTTTTCTTCTACACTTCCCATCATGTATTTTAATCCTATAATAATTAGTGCAATCACTGAAATAACAATTCCTACTGTTGTTATTGTTCCTACTATACTATTTGCTTTATTTACAACTTGTGGACTTGTTATACCATTTGTCCTTGGATCAAAGCTGTTCGGATTATCTATTGGTCCACTTGCCAATACAATTGTAGGAATACTTATTGTAAAAATCAAAAACATTATTATAAATATTAATATTTTTCTATTTTTCATCATTTTCTCCTATAATTATTCATTTTACATATTATAAACGATTTTTATTAATTTTTCAAGTATTAATATAGCATATCTTTTCATATTTTTCTTTATTTTAATAAAAATGTAATATAAATGTAATGTTTTCGTAATATTTTCCCAATAAATACAAGGGATTCTCTTTTACAGAGTATCCCTTGTATTTGTTATTATATATACTTATAAAGGTAATATTTATCCCTTTGCTAGGCTCATTATTCTTGCATTTCTTTTTGGTGATTTAATTTCCATGCTATAATACTTAGCAATTAGTTCGTCTAATTCCACGCTAATTTGATATGTAATATTATAATCCTCATCATTAATAATACTATCATTTAATCTCTCTCTTAATTTACAAATTTCATCATTTAACATAAAAATCACTCTCCTTTTTTTATTTTTTCTTTTGTATATATTTAAAATACCATATTTTTACATAATAGTCAATTAGTTTTTGTTTATTTTCGGTACTTTGGCGTATTTTCGTTCAACATTTTTCTACATCATTTTACAATATTCTACATTATTTTTACTAATCTGTTAAATTACTCTTTTTTTCCACAATTCTATACATTTAAAATTTTTATTTTATTAGTAACAAAAAATCTCTCTAATATATAGAGAGACCTTTTTTATTTATTTGGTTCAATTATAGATACAACTTTATTTTCATTTTTAAATATAATTCTTAAAATATCCTGAGCATATTCTTTTGTAACTGTTTCAAATTCTTCAATATAATCAAAGCTTTGAACTTCTTTCATTGTGTCTGCTAAAAACATTCTTCCAATGTTAGCAACATTATTATATTCTATAACATATTCGCCATATAGTTTTCTTCTTGCCCTTTCAAATTCTTCATCTTCTAAACCTTTTTGTTTTAGTAATTCCACTTTTTCAACTATCTTTTTAACTATCTTTCTAGGTTCTTTTGACACACCAGATATCAAAATATGTGCATATTGACTGCTAAATTCATAATCAAAATCTGGTTGTGCTAATAACAAGCCATTCTCATATAGTTCTTTATATAACTCAGAGCTTTTTCCAATTATAATATTTAATAATATTTCAATAGCTATATGTTTTTTTACAACATCTTTTTCATTATTTTCTATATCTTTGTATCCCATCATAAATATAGGTGTACTCACTTCCATTTGTGATGTTTTTTCTGGCATATTTATTTTATTTTCTTTCTCAGTATATATTCTTTTTATATCTGATTGATTCGTTTTTGGTAATAAACGTTTTTTTATTTCTTCTAATAGTTTTTCTGGTTCAAAATCTCCACATACTACCATTGTCATGTTTGATGGATGATAAAAAGTATTGTAACATTTATATAATACATCTGGATTTATTTTACTAATTGATTCAACTGTTCCAGCTATATCTATTTTTATTGGATTTTCTTTATACATACAATCTAAAGTATTCATATACAATTGCCATCCAGGATCGTCATCATACATTTTTATTTCTTGTGCTATTATTCCTTTTTCTTTTTCTACATTTTCATCTGTAAAATATGGATGTTGTACATAATTCATAAGCTCGTTTAGTCCTTCTTCAAAATGATCTGTACATTCAAATAAATATGCTGTATGATCATTTGTTGTGTATGCATTTGCATCAAGTCCAAGTGCCATTAATGTATCTAAACTATTTGTTCCATTTGGTTGTTCAAACATTTTATGTTCAAGAAAATGTGCTACTCCATCTGGTATATACACTTCTTCTCCTGTTTGTGGCATTATAAAATGATTATCTATTGAACCAAAATGTGTGCCCCATATTATATATTTCTTTTTTGTATGTTGCTTTGGTATTATAATTACTTTCATACCATTTTCTAATTCTTCAATATAAGCTTTTTCTTTAATCTTTGAGCTTTCTACAATTTTCATTTTTTTATTCCTTTCTAATCTTTTAAAAAATATATTGTATTTATAACTACATTTTGTGCTAATTGAATAATCTGCTCTTTATTTACAGCTTTTATCTTTTCCATATATTCTTTTAATTCTACGAATCTATTAGCTAATTCTTGTCCATAATAGTATGTTATTTCTGTATCTTGTTCTTCTGATATTCCTTCTATAGATGCTAATATTAATTCTTTGCTATCTTTAATATCTTTGTCAGTAAAATTGCCATTTTTCATATCTTCTAACTGTTGTTTAATTGTATCTAATGCCCTTTGATAATTTTGTATTTCAATTCCAGCTCGAATAAATATACAATTTTTAGTTCTATTATAGTTTGAACCTGCTGTGTATGCTAAACTTGCTTTTTCACGTACATTTTGGAATAATTTCGAATTAGCTCCCCCTCCAAGTATTGCATTATATACAGATGCAATAAATCTACTATCTTCAGCTATTTCATTTATATTTAGTCCCATCACAAGTTTTCCTTGTGTAATTTGCATACTTTCGTTTATTATATTTGGTTCTTTATTCTCAATTTGTTCAGTTGTTTCATTATTTATTACATATTCTGGTTTTCTATCATTTAGTTTTTTTATATTTTCATTTTGTTCCACAATTTGTTTTACTTGTTCTTTATTTATAGTTCCAGAATAAAATATATCTATTTTACAGTTATTTATTAATTTTTTATAATAGTCATATAGTTCTTCAGGTGTAATTTTTTCTAATTCTTCTATATATCCGTACTTATACAGACCATAAGGTTTATTTTTGAACATTTCCTCTATACACCTATCATAAGCATATTTAGCTTTATTATCTATTTTTGCTTCAATAATTTGTTTTAAATTTTTCTTTTCTCCTTCAACATATTCTTGTTTAAATCTTCCATTTTCTATCAATGGATTGAATATTATATCTGTTAAAATATCTATAGCTTCTTTTAGTATATTTTCCGCAGATGGTAAAAACTCTTCACTTAAAGTTTCTAAATAAAATTTCATTATGTGGTTATCACCTGTTTTTTCAACTCCACAGTCAAAACTAGCTCCATATAGCATTTCTAATTTTTTACTAATTAAGTCTTGCGATGAAATATTTTTAGTGCCTCTTCTTAGCACTGCTGTTAGTAGAGCGTCAAGTGTCACATTTTCTTTTTTTAGTGGTGTTGCCAAGAATACTGCACTTAAATTTGTTTTATAGTTTTCAGTATAAATTTGATGTAAAGTTATACCTTGTTTTATTTCTTCTTTTTGATAATTCATTATTTTTCCTCTTTCCTTTTTAAACTCATGTATATTATAATCTAATCTTGGAAAATTATTCAAGGGTATTGTACACATTTGTTATTTAACGTGTGTTAGTATATATTGTTTTTACATACAAATAAAAAATCCAGAAGAATTAACTTCCAGATTTTTTATTATATGTCAAACTAATTAGAATAATTCTTCATATTTTCAAAATTATTGTAATAGTTTTTTAGCAACTTCATTTATTGTTTTTCCATCTGCTGATGCACCTAATTTTTCTTTTGCTGTTTTCATTACTAAACCCATTTCTTTCATAGATGTTGCACCTAGTTCAGTAATTATTTCTTTTACTCTTTCTTCTATTTCTTCAACTGATAGTTGTTCTGGCAAGTATTCTTCTAATATATTGATTTCCTCATTTATTTGATCTAATAAGTCTTGTCTTCCACTTTTTTCATAATCAGCTATTGAATCTTTTCTTTTTTTGGTTTCTTTTGCAATTATTTCAATTATTTGATCATCTGTAACTTCTATTTGTTTGTCTTTTTCAACTTGTAAAATAGCTGCTCTAACCATTTGTATAACATTTTTTCTAATTACATTTTTTTCTTTCATAGAATTTTTCAAATCTTCTAACAATTTTTCTTTTAACATACCTTTTCCTCCTTTTATAAATTATAAACAAAAATGGATTGAAAATTTAATAACTTTCAACCCATTTCTTATTTTTTAAAATTTTCTTTTTCTTGCTGCCTCTGATTTTTTCTTTCTTTTTACACTTGGTTTTTCATAGTGCTCTCTTTTTCTTACTTCTTGTAATACTCCATTTCTAGCACATTGTCTTTTAAACCTTTTTAAGGCATCTTCTATATTTCCGTTATTAACTTTAACCTCTGACATTTTTTGTTCCCCTCCCTTCAGTAGTTACACTCTTACGTGTGGGATTTTAACTGAAAATTATTATTTTTACGTTAATTATTATAACTGTATTGGGTAAATTTGTCAATATTTATATACAATTTTCTAGAAAATTACTTATCAAAATCGAACAAGTCGCCTAAAGGTTGTGCTTCATTTACTCTTTTAATTGCTTCAGCAAATAATGGAGCAATTGATAGTACTTTAATTTTATCTATTTGTTTTTCTTTTGTTAGTGGTACTGTGTTAGTTGTTACTAATTCTTTTATCGGAGAGTTTTGAATTCTTTCTATTGCAGGTCCGCATAAAATTCCATGTGTACATGCTGCATATATTTCTTTTGCTCCATGGTCTTTTAATATTTTAGCTGCTTCAACCATTGTTCCTGCTGTACTTACCTCATCATCAAATATTAGTGCTGTTTTACCTTTTACATCTCCTATAATATTAGCAGCAACTGCCTTATCATCATTTCCAGCTCTTCTTTTATCTATTAAAGTCATTGGACACTTAAAATATGTAGAATATTTATATGCTTTTTTTGAACTTCCTGCATCTGTTGCAACAACAACTTTATTTTCTATGTCTTTGTCATCAAAGTATTTTTGTAATAAGTGTTGACCTGTTATTTTATCACATGGAATATTAAAATATGCTTGAATTGCAGGATTGTGTAAGTCACATGTAATCACTCTGCTTGCTCCAGCAGCCTCTAAAAGTTCTGCAAATAATCTTGCTGTTACCGGAACTCTTGGTTGATCTTTTTTGTCTGATCTTGAATATATGAAATATGGTAGCACTACATTTATTCTATGTGCTGATGCTCTTTTAGCTGCATCTATCATAATAAGTAATTCCATAATTCTTTCATTAACTGGTGGTTCTGTTGTTTGTATTAAATAAATATCTTGTTCTCTAACAGTTTCCTTAAATTGTACAAAATTATTATCATTAGCAAATTTGTAGCATTCCACTCTTCCCATTTTTAAACTCAATGTGTCACATATTTCTTTTGTAAATTCTTCTGCTGTTGGACATGCAAATATTTTAATATCTTTCATTTTTTTCTCTCCTTATATTATTTTTTATGTTATATAAAATGGCAAAAGTGCCAGTTAGGAAATTTCTTTCCATTCTGTCACTTCTCCATTCTTTAAACTCTTTTGTACATCTATTACTCTTTGGTTTGCTGAACCTCTCCAGTCTAGTGTTGGATTATGTAGTTCATCTACATATTGTCCATCTACTAAGACATCTAAATATTTTACCACTTCTTTATCCTTCAAATCTCTATCAAATTTGAATCCAGTCCATGCCCATAGATTTTTGTCAGGATATTGCTCTTTAAATACTTTTGCTAATTTTGTAGTTCCTTCTATATTGTTTGGGTGCATTGGTTCGCCACCTAAAATTGATAACCCCTCTACATTTTCATTTTTACAAAGTTCCATTATTCTGTCAATTGTTGCATCAGTAAATTCTTTTCCGCCATTAAAGTCATGTGTTTCTGGGTTAAAGCAATTCTTACAATTAAAGCTACAACCTTGCATAAATATAGATACTCTTACTCCTGGTCCATCTGCTATATCCATTTTTCTGATTTTGTTATATTTCATAGTTAACAATTCCTTCCTTCTAATGTTTCTTCAATTGTAATTATTTTTCAATTATTCGTCGTCTTTGTTATCAATATGAAGAACCCTCTCCTTTATCTCCTGTGTTCTTCCTTTGTTCCAAAATTGGCTTCCAATATATCCACATGTTCTTCTTGCTACATTTAATGTATTGTGGTCTCTATTTCCACAATTTGGGCAATACCACTCTAGATTCTCATCTATTAAAATTTCTCCATCAAATCCACATTTTTGACAATAGTCTGATTTTGTGTTTAATTCTGCATACATAATATTATCATAAATAAAATGAATTATTTGTAGTACAACTTCTAAGTTGTTTTGTAAGTTTGGTGTTTCTACATAAGATATAGCTCCACCTGGGCTTAATTTTTGGAATTTGCTTTCTAATTTTAATTTAGAGAATGCATCAATATCCTCAAATACAGGTACGTGGTATGAATTTGTAATATAGCTTCTGTCTGTAATTCCTTCAATTGTTCCAAATCTTTTTCTCAAACATTTTGCAAATTTATATGTTGTAGATTCGATTGGTGTGCCATAAACACTGTAATCAATTTTCTCTGCTTCTTTCCATTCTTTACATTTATCATTTAATTTTTGCATTACTTTCAAAGCAAATTCTTCACCTATTCCATTATCTGTATGGCTGTTACCTGTCATATATTTTACACATTCATACAATCCTGCATATCCAAGTGAAATTGTTGAATAACCATCATGTAATAATTTGTGAATACTTTCACCTTTTTTAAGTCTTGCTAAAGCACCATGTTGCCATAAAATTGGAGCAACATCACTTGTTACTTTACTCAATCTTTCATGTCTTATTTGTAATGCTTTGTGACATAATTCTAGTCTTTCATCAAATATTTTCCAGAATTTTTCTTCATCTTGTTTTGATGATAATGCAACATCAACTAAATTGATAGTTACAACACCTTGGTTAAATCTTCCATAGTATTTTGGTTTATTTGTTTCTGGATCTACATAAGGTGTTAAGAATGATCTACATCCCATGCATGGATAGCAATTACCATTTCCATTTTTGTCTATTTTATATTCCTTCATTTTCTTTTCTGAAATATAGTCTGGAACTAATCTTTTTGCTGTACACTTAGCAGCAAGTTCAGTTAAATACCAATATTTACTGTCTTTGTGTATGTTGTCTTCTTCTAGTACATAAAGAAGTTTAGGGAATGCTGGTGTAATATACACACCTTTTTCGTTTTTAAATCCTTCTATTCTTTGTTTTAAGAATTCTTCAATTATCATTGCAAGTTCTTGTTTATATTCATCTGTTTCACCCAAGTACATACAAACTGATAAAAATGGTGCTTGTCCATTTGTGTTTGTCATTGAATTTACTTGATAGTTGAATGTTTGAACACCGTCAGATACTTCTTTTCTAGTATCTTGTTCTGCATACTCTTTGCATTGTTTTTCATTCAATCCTCTTTGTTTATATTTTTTATAATATTTTTCATAACTACTTTTTACAAATGGTGCCAAATGCGTTATAGATACAGTCGCTCCTCCATAAGTAGATGATGTAACACCTAATATAATTTGTGTAGCAATTGTCATAGCTGTTAAAAATCTATGTGGTTTTTCAATCATAACTCCATTCATTATTGTTCCATTTTGTAACATGTCTTCTAAGTTTATTAATTCACAATTTGTTAGTGCATTTTGGGCAAAATAATCTGCATCGTGAAAGTGAATAATTCCTTCATCATGTGCTTTTACTACATCTTCTGGTAATAAAAATCTTCTAGTAATATCTGTACTTGTAATTCCTGCTAAGTAATCTCTTTGAGTGGTAACAACTCTAGCATTTTTGTTTGAATTTTCATTATTCCAATAATCACTTTCTCCATCAATTAGCTCTTTTATTGATTGATCTGTTGTATTTGATTTTCTTACTAGTTCTCTTGTATAACGATATGTAATATATTTTTTAGCTAAAATGTATTTTCCAAAAGTCATTAATTGTTCTTCTATAATATCTTGTATATCTTCTACTAGAATTCTCTTTTTATCTAGTTCTTCTATATAGCTGATAATTTGATTTATTTCCTCTTTAGTTGCTCTTTCTCTTGGCTTTACCTCTTTATTTGCTTTTTCTATTGCTATTTTTATTTTTGATTGGTCAAAGTCTACTACTTTTCCGTCCCTTTTGATTACTTGCATTTTTCTTTCCCCCTATATGTTGTGTCTTCTCTACTTAAGTTACATATTAAATATAATTTAATATGTAACTATTAGTTTTTTCTTTTGTACCTTTATATTAACCCACTAAAAAGATAATGTCAAACGCATATTGTTTATGTTACCATTTAAGATTTCGCTTGATATATAGCGCATTTCATCCGTTTGCCTTTTAGTTTGTTTTTTGCTTTTCAGTCAATTTGTCACTTGTAAAATCTCAAATTTTACGGTTTTTCTGTTTTGTTTAAAATATATTACAATTTTGTTACATTTTAATAAAAAATGTTGATTTTCAAGCATTTTCATTAATATCTTTTTAAGATTAATATTATAATTTCCTTGATATTTCAATATAATTTCTTTATTTATTTTCAAAAAAATGTCAAAAAATATTTTCTTTCTATTTTTCTACCTTTTAAAAAATGATTTTTTTGTTTTTTCTTATTTTAAATGTTTTTTAAAAAGCGTTTTTATATATTTTTCTTTTATTTTCAGCACTTTTATATTTTTTTATTTTTATTTTTTTGCAATAAAAAACTCATTTTATTAAAAATGAGTTTTTTGTTTTTTGTTATTTTCACATATTTTATTTTTATTTTTCGGTTTTATTTTTTGTGATTGTCTTTTTGTTGTAGTTATTTTTCTAATTTTTTAATATTTGCTAAGAAAATTATGTCTTCGATTACATCTAATACTGAATAAATTAGAATCACAATTCCTATTGTTACAACAATTACATTTGATACAAAGATTGTATATATTCCACATATAATCATTATAATAGAAATTAGTAAACTATACATCCAAACTGGTGATTGTACTAATTTTAATTTAAGTGATAGACTTAATCTTATTATTCCCGTATAAACTATCCATATTCCTATTAAAACTCTAAATATTGTTTCAATTTGACTTTTGTAAACTATAGCTATTATTCCAATAATAATTGCTATTATTCCATAAGCTATGTCATAGTTATAAAAACTGTATTTTCCTCTTGTTGTGCAATAATCCACTAGTTTATATAGTCCTACTACTATAAATAATATTCCTACAATTAGTGATACTGCTTTTGTACTTCCTTCCGGGTTAACAATTAGAAGTATTCCAAGTATTGCAAATATTAGTGATGTTAACAAAGATGTCCATCCTGTTCTTTTAAATATTTTTTCAAGATATTCCATATTTGTTTCTCCTTTCATTTTTATTTATATTACTATATTTATCATTAAATTTAGTTTTTTTCAAGACTAATTATTTTCTTTTTCATCGCTTTGTTTTAGTGGATCTGTAATTAAAATAAATTTAACATATCACATTTTTACTATTTTTAATCTTTTTTTACTATAAATATCCAGTAATTTTTCTTGTGTTCAAATCTTTCAACTTCTCTTTTTTCAATTTTTAAAATTTGATAATCCTTAAAATATTTGTTTAATTCTTTGTCGTCAAATAAATGTATATATTTGCCTTTATTAAAATAAAAATTTTCTTCCAGCCTTATAGCAGTATCTTTTATAATATCATACCCCTCTAATCCATTTACACTTCCAACAAATAATCCACCATTTTTTAAAACTCTATGTATTTCACTCATCAATTGGGCTGTTTTTTCCTCAGAAAAATAGTGTATTGCCAAGCTTGAAAAAACCAAGTCAAAACTGTTATTGTCATACTTTAACGGCATACTCATATCTACTTTTTCAACATTTGGGTTGAATTTTTTTACTTCATTTAATGCAATATCTGAAATATCTGTTGATATAACTTTATATCCATATTCAATTAATCTTTTAGAATATTGTCCTATACCACATCCCAATTCTAAGCAAATACCTTTATTATTAAAATAGTTTTTATATTCATCTATCCACATATCTATACTTAACTTTCTATTTATATGTTCTTTCCAATATAAATCATTTTCAAAATATTTATCATCAATCATAAATTCTCCATCTCAATATCCACAATTTTTTCCTACATGTGTATTATATCATAAATTATAAAATGCACACAATAAAAGACGGAGTTTTTAATCTCCGCCTTAAATTTATTTACCTAATTTTTGAATAGCTTTTTCTGCAAAGCTGTTGTTTACTACTTTTCCGTAGTCAGCTTCTTTTTCAAGTTCTCCCGCTTCTTTCATAACCTTTTGAAGTAATGCAAATGATTCTTGCTTTAATACTGGATTATCTCTCCAAGCATCAATATCTATATAACTTTGTAAAGCTGCTTCTAACATACTTAAATCAGTATCTGGAAAAAAGTCTACTATTGCTTCTGCTATCTCTTTAGCACTATGTGATTTTACCCATTGTTCTCCTTTGTATATTGCATTTGTAAATCCTTGAATTATATTAGGATTTTTTTCAATATAACTTTTCTTAGCAAAATATGCTGTATATGGAATTTCTCCTGATGCTTCTCCAACAGATGCAACAATATATCCTTTACCTGCTTTCTCTGTTGCTGAAGCAGTTGGTTCAAATAATGTTACATATTCAGCATTTCCACCTGCAAAAGCTCCTGCCATTAAGTCGAATTTAATGCTATCATCTAATACTAAATCTTTTTTAGGATCTAGACCATTTTGTTTAAGCACATATTCAAAAGTCATGTATGGTACTCCACCTTTTCTACCAGGAATAACAGTTTTTCCTTTTAAATCTTGCCAACTAAAATTATCTGTTTTTTCTTTGCTAACTAAAAATGAGCCGTCTTTTTGAGTCATTTGTGCAAATACTTGTGTATAATCTTCTTTTCCTTCATTATATACATATATTGAAGCTTCTGGTCCTGCAAAGCCTATGTCACTTTGGTTTGCTAAAACTGCGGTCATTACTTTATCAGCTCCTTGACCTGTTGTTAATTCTATTTCTAAACCTTCCTCTGCAAAATAACCTTTTGAGATTGCCACATATTGTGGAGCATAAAATACAGAACGTGTTACTTCGTTTACACGAATTTTTTGTAATTCCGCTGTTTCTGTATTTCTATTAAGTAATATATAAGTAGCTATTCCTGCTGCTACTATTATAATAACTAATACAATAATCAAATACTTTTTCAAGTTTTTCATTCCTTTCTAATCTATTCATGCCAAAGGAGATTTTAAGTATTTTGGCATGTTATTTAACTTTTCTTGTTACTTATAATACTTTTCTCCTATAAGTAACATTTTTATCTGTTATTTCTAAGTTCTTTTAGATATTTTTTTCATAACAATTTTTTCTGAAAGTACTATTGCCTCATAAATAATTGCAGCAACTATTGCAAGAATAATTACCCCTGTCATTACTAAGTCTAGTTGAAATACCTGACCACCATATACAATTAGGTACCCTAAGCCTGCTTTTGATACCAAGAATTCTCCTGTTATCACGCCTACCAAAGATAGGCCTATATTTACCTTTAATGAGTTGAAAAATGTAGATATGTTTGCAGGTATTACTATTTTTGTTAATATTTGAAATTTACTTGCATTAAATGTTTGTGCCATTTTTATTAGTTCTTTGTCTGTATTTAAAAATCCATTTAGAATTTCTAATATAGTTACAATTAGTGAAATGGCAAGGCCCATTGTTATAATTGCTCCCATTCCTGCACCTACCCAGATGATTATAACTGGTCCGCAAAGCTACTTTGGGCAAACTGTTTAATACAACTAAATATGGTTCTGATACCTTCGAAAAAAATGGAGACCACCATAGCAGAATTGCTATAAATACACCTAGTATAACTCCTGAAACAAACCCTATTAGTGTTTCTGTAAGTGTTACTCCTAAGTGTGTTAGCAGTCCATTAGCTGATAAATTTAAAAAGGTATTTAATATTCTTGAAGGTTGACTTGTAATAAAACTATCTATTATTCCTTTATTAGCAAGTAATTCCCATCCTATTATGAATATAATCAGGATAAGTAATTGAGTTAAAATAACAGATATTTTATTTTTTCTTATTTTTCTTAGGTATTTTTTTCTGTCCTCAGACATATTTTTATCATACATGTACATCAAGCTCCTTCCATATAGCATCAAAGTACTTACTAAATTTAGGGCTTTCACGGCAGTTGATTGGATTTCTATTTTCCATTTCAAAATTAATAGTATGAATGGTTTTTACTGTTGCTGGTCTTTTGGTTAACACTACTATTCTATCACTCATACTAATTGCCTCTGATATATCATGTGTCACTATAATAGCTGTAATATTTTCATTTTTTAATATTTGAAAAATATCATTTGTAACCATAATTCTAGTTTGATAGTCTAACGCTGAAAATGCTTCGTCTAATAACAAGATTTTTGGCTTAATAGCTAAAGTTCTTATCAGCGCTGCCCTTTGCCTCATTCCTCCAGATAACTGATTTGGGTATTTGTCTTTAAATTCATATAGACCATATTTTTTAAGTAATTCTATTACATAAGCTTCATTTTCTTTTGTCTTTTTTTTTCTTATTTCTAGGCCAAATGTAATATTATCATAAATATTTCTCCATTCTAAAAGACTATCCTTTTGCAGCATATAGCCAAGACCACCATCAATTTGTATATCACCAGAAGTTTTAGGTTCCAGACCTGATATTATTGAAAGTAATGTAGATTTACCACACCCACTTGGTCCAATTATGCTAACAAATTCTCCCTCATTTACACTAAATGAAATATTAGACAAAGCTTCTACTTCACCATTTTTCGCTTGGTACTTTTTGCTTACATTCTTTAGTTTCAATACTTCCTTCATAAGTACCTCCTAATTCAAATTTATCATAATACATCTTATGAAGGTATACATAATTTAGTGAATTAAATTCTAAATATTTGACCGTGGGTATATTAAATTTGCGTTTTGTATACGGTTTAGCCTTACTATATTTGCTATTGTTGTGTTGTATCTTCTTGCAATTGACCATAATGTATCTCCTCTTCTCACTGTGTATAGCCTATGTCCGCAATCATGTTTACAGTTACTATTTACAACTAGCTTTTGGCCGTGGATAAATTAAATTCACATTTTGTATATTGTTTTCTTGTGCAATTTTGCTAACTGTTGTATTAAACATTTGAGCTATTTCAGATAATGTATCTCCACTTTTAACGGTATAAATTGTTGTATTACTTGTATTTTCTCCTTTAACAGGAACTATTAAATAATTTCCTGCATATATCAAGTTTGGATTATGAATATTATTTAACCTTACAAGTTCTGCTACTGTTGTGTTATACTTTATTGCCAATTGAGATAAAGTATCTCCCCATTTTATTTTTATTTTCTTAGTTGTTTTGTTGTCTTCATCATCTTGTTTCGGCTTTTCTGTTTCTGGAATTTCTGTACTTTCTGACATAAAAATTTCCTTTGTAAACTTATCTCTATCAACATGATTTGAAATCCCAGCTACTCTACCCACGTCTGTGTATTGCCAACCTGCCCAGCTATTCCATGTTCCACTATTCTCAGGTTCATATACTTCATATTGCGCAATCCATAAAGGATATTTTGTTACTTCTCCTTCCCAAATACGACTTGCTGTATAGGCATTACTGTATAGTACAACTTCTTTTTTTGTCAGTTCTTCTAGCTTTTTCATAAAAGCCAAGCCTATTGTATTTATCTCTCTTTTATTCAAATTTCCAAAGCTTTCAAAATCCATTGCAAGTCTACAATCTGCTACTTTTCCTGATATTACTGAAGCAAAAAACTGTGCTTCTTTTTCTGCTTGATTTACACTTCTTGCTGTTACATAATGGTAAAATCCAATTTTTAATCCTGCATCTCTTGCCCTTTTATAGTTTTGTTCAAATTTTGAATCTATGTAATTTGTACCTTCACTAGATTTCATATATACAATTTCTATTCCATCGTTTTTTACTTTTTCAAAATCAATATTTCCTTGATATCCACTTACATCAATTCCGTTGTATATTTCATTACTTGATGGCCCAAATGCTAACACTTTTGTTGGCATTGTGTATATTGTTGCAACTGTTAGCATTATTACAATAGATAATAATTTCAATATTTTTTTCATATTATTCACCTCATATCACTTCATATTGCAGTAACTTTATTTTGTTTGAAATATATTTTTCGTTATTATCTATTGGTTTGCTTAAATCTGTACTTAGATATTTTTTATTATCATCTGCAAATACTGTTACTACTGGTCCTTTTATATTTTTTTGAAGTAGTACACTTCCTAAAAAGTTTGCACCTGATGAAATTCCTACTCCTATTCCTAGTTCTGATGCCAATTTTCTTGACATATTTATACTGTCTTCATCATTTACTAAAAATACTTTATCTATTTCATTTTTGTCTAATAAGGCTGGAATAAATTCGTCTCCTATTCCTTCTATTTTGTGTTGTTTAATTATTCTGTTTTTTGAAATTAGTGGCATACTTTCAGGCTCAATTGCGGTCACAGTTATTTCTGGATATCTTCTCCTTAACTTTCTTCCTATTCCCATCAAAGTTCCACCTGTGCCAACTCCTGAAGCAAAACCTACGATGTCTTCTGGAACCTGATTTAAAATTTCCTGACCTGTTGTTTCATATTGTGCTAGAACATTGTCCATATTAGCAAATTGATTTGCTAAAAATCCATTTACTTTCTTAGCTAAAATTCTTGACTCTTGAATACATTTTCTAAAACCTCCCTGTTGTTTAGAAAAAGTTATAACTTTTGCACCATAGCTTTGCATAATTTGCACTCGTTCTTTACTAGCCCAATCTAGAATAAAAATATATACTTGATGATGATAATATTTGCCCAGTGCGGCTAAAGAAATTCCAGTATTTCCACTTGTCGCCTCTATTATTGGCATACCATCTTTTAATTCTCCTCTTTCTTTTGCTTTTGTTATTATGTAATATGCTGCTCTATCTTTTATACTTCCTGTTAAATTATAGCTTTCTAGTTTTGTGTATATATAATTTGTTTTGCCTTCGTACTCATATTTTATTTTTATTAAAGGTGTATTTCCTATTGTTTTAATCATAAACACCACTCCTCACTTTATGTTTTATATATTTTATACAGTTTGTGGTGGAATGGTTAATGGAAAATTATTTAATTTGTTTAATATGATGCAAGTAAAATCTATTTTTTCTTTTGTAAATTTCTATTACATCTATTCTTATATATTGGTCTTCTAACTTATGTGAATATATGTAATATCTTGTTGCGTTCCATATATGCTTTTGTTTTCTTTCATTCACTGCTTCACATGGCATTCCATAGTGAAAGTTTTGCCTTGTTTTTACTTCAATAAATACATACTCGTTTTTTTCTTTTGCAATAATGTCTATTTCTCCTTGTTTACATTCAAAGTTTCTGTCTATAATTTCATACCCCTGTTTTTGTAAATAATCTGCTGCAAAATCTTCTCCCTCTTTTCCTAATTCTTGCCTTTGATTTATCATAATATCATTCCTTTTTTATATATTTATTTCCTGCTACGCATTTTATATATCCATCTAATTCGAGCATAAATAATATTTGCATTATTTCAGATATTTTTTTACCTGTCATTTTGCATATTTCATTTGCTGAAATCGGTTGCGTGTTTATTAAGTTATATATTTCTTCATATTCTTTTGGTATTGTAATTTTCGGTTGTAAATCATAATATTGCAATATGTCGTCTGGTTCCATTACTAAGTTTGCTCCATTTTGTATTAGCCAGTTTGTACTATACCCTTCTGGCTCATCTAATCTATTTGGTATACAAAACACTTCTTTTCCTTGAAGTCTTGCATGTTTTGCTGTAATTGTACTTCCACCTCTATATGGCGCTTCAACCACTAGTACGCCTAGAGCTAACCCACTTATTATACGATTTCTTGCTGGAAAATTTGCCATATCTTTTTCCTCATCTGGATGATATTCTGATACAACACATCCACAATTCTGTATTATTTTGTGGAATAACCACTCATTTTCTTCAGGATATATGTGTTTAAATCCACTTCCTATTACCGCTATTGTTTTGCCTAGTTCTTCCATGGAATTTATATGTGCTGTGGTATCTATTCCTATTGCTAGCCCACTTACAATACACATTCCTTTTTTTGATAATTCTTTTGCAAATTTTGCCGAATATTTTTTGCCATATTCTGTACATTTTCTTGTTCCTACTATTGCTATTGAATTTGAATTTAATAATTCATAATTTCCTTCTACATAAAGTTTTGATGGTGGGTTGTGGATGATTAACAAACGTTTGGGATAGAATTTATTTGTTTTAGATAAAATTTTCATATTTCTTTCCTCTAATTCTTCCAATACTTTTTGTCTAGACTTCTGTATTGTATTGCTTCTGCGATGTGTATTTTTTGAATGTTTTCACAATTGTCTAAATCTGCAATTGTTCTTGCTACTTTTAAAATTCTGCCATATGCTCTTGCACTTAGTCCCATTTTCTCGAATGCTGTTTGTAATATTTCCTTCCCTTCACTGTCTAATTTGCAATATTTTGAAATTAGTTTTGGCGTTAGACTAGAGTTTGAATAAATATTTTCTTGTTTATATCTTTCTATTTGAATTTTTCTTGCATCATTTACTCTCTTCTTTATTGTATCTGAACTTTCTGGCATTTCGTCATTTCCTAGCTTTTCATATTTTACAGGACTTACTTCTATTTGTATGTCAATTCTGTCTAATAATGGCCCACTAATTTTGCTCATATATTTTGATATTGCTTGTGGTGTGCATGTACATTCTTTGTCTGCTGAACCATAAAATCCACATGGACATGGATTCATTGATGATACGAACATGAACTCACATGGGTATGTAAAACTTCCATTTACTCTACTTATTGTTACAATTCCATCTTCTAGAGGTCCTCTTAAAACTTCTAATGAATGTTGATTAAATTCTGGTAATTCATCTAAAAATAATACTCCATAATGTGCTAAGCTTATTTCTCCTGGTTTTGGTATTCTCCCTCCACCTACTAATGACACCCCAGATATTGTATGATGTGGTGAGCGAAATGGTCTTGTTGTAATTATTGGTGTATCTTGTTTTAAAATTCCTGCAATACTATGAATTTTGGTAATTTCTAGTGCTTCTTCAAAAGTTAGGTCTGGTAATATTGATGGTATTCTTCTTGCTATCATTGTTTTTCCGTGATCCAGGTGAACCGAATCAAAAGGCAATTATGTCCGTCCCGCAGCTGCTATTTCAACAGCTCTTTTTACACTTTCTTGTCCTTTCACATCTGCAAAATCTAATATTTTTTCTTTACCTAATTTCAAACAATCTTCCCAATTTGTTGATAAGCTTTCTATTTTTATATTTCCATTTAAATATTGAACCACTTCTGCTAAATCATTTGCCCCCAATATTTCCATTCCATCAATTATGGAGGCTTCTTTTTCATTTTGTTTTGGTAAAATTATTTTCTTTATTCCTTGCTTTTTTGCTTCAATACATATTGGTAGTGCTCCATTTATTGGGTTTAAACTACCATTTAATGATAGTTCTCCTATCATTAAAATATCTTCATTTTGAGTTTGTGTTATAGCTTCTAAACCTTTTAAAATTCCTACAGCAATTGGTAGGTCAAATATTGATCCTTCTTTTTTTATATTTGCTGGTGCTAAATTTACAACTATTTTTCTACTAAACAGTTCATAGCCTGAATTTTTTATTGCTGTTCTTACTCTTTCTTTTGCTTCTTTTACGCTCACATCAGGAAGTCCAACAATATCCCATGATGGCATACCACTTGCTATGTCAACTTGCACGTCAATTAAAAAGCCTTCTAGTCCGTGCAAGGCCATACTTTTTGTAATTGATAACATTTTTTGAAATCTCCTTTAGAATAAAATTTCTTGAAATAAATTTTTTGATTTAAAATAATATGTTGAAATTATATGTTATTATTTACGTCTTGACAAGTATTTTTTCCATAATTTAGTAATTTTTTATTTTTTCGACAAAGTTTTACACCACTTATTTACATTTTGTGGTATACTTATGTCAACCAAGATGTTTTAGTGCGTTTCTTAAGTTATTTTCTATATAGCTTATATAATCTATTTTTTTCATCAAGGTAACAATGATTATATTTTTTTCTATCATTGTTACTTTTTATTTACAATACTGATAGAGGAGAGGGCAATGCCCTCTCCTTTACCATGGAATCACTCTTTATTCTTCTCTCCAGAGGCTTTTCCACTTTTCTTCATATTCAACCTGGTAATCCCAGTTGCTGAAAGGTACGTAGAAAAACTTCCGACTATAGCCAGCGCTGACCAAAGTCTTCTGAACCCCAATATCCGGAATCACATACAAGTCAACATTTTCGTCAACAAAAGCGATAACACTATTGTTATACGAATACTCCATCTTCTTGTCATCCGTTTCAAGGGCCTTAAGATCAACGACCTCATTCTTGCTGAACTGAGGCCAATAGACCTTCATCTTTTTCAATCATAATTTACATAACTCATATTATTTTTAATGCTTCTTCGTATTCTTCTCTTCCAAAATCAACTGTTGGAACAATCTCATTATTATTAAACATTTTAATAAATTCATCTATACTAACCCATTTAGCTGCTGTTGCTTCTCCATCATGAAATGTCAAATCTTCTATATTGATATCTTTTTTAAACAACCATAAGTCTTTAAAATTTTGAGGGACTCTTTCTCGTTTTACTTCTTTTAAAAATATTGCTTCTTCTGGTTTAAATATAACTCCAAGTTCTTCTTTTAACTCTCTTAATATTCCTTCTTTGCTAGTTTCACCTGCTAATATTGAGCCACCATTGCATTCCCACATTCCACCAAACTTTTTATTCGTTGCTCTTTTACTAATCAAAATTTCATTTTTAGAATTTAGTATAATTCCTGTTACAACTATGTGATATTCACCCTTTTGCAATATAGTTACATCTCTTATTGCTGTTCTTCCTGTTTTATTTTTATTCTCATCATATATGTCCCATAATTCAGGCATACGTTATTGCTCCTTTTTATCAATATTTATTTTGTGTACTGGAAATTTGCTTTCTTTTAATACCTCTTTTAGTACATCTGGTCTCAATGGATATTCATCTATTTTATCTAAATCAATCCACTCATATTGTAAATAATCTTTTCCCTCTATATTTTGTAATGTACTTTCTAATTTTTTATCTTCCTCTTTTACAAATTCTGCTTTGTATATGAACATTATTTCATGATATTTTGAACCTTTCATTTCAAAAAAGTTTTCTACTGTTGATACATATCCTGTTATTTCAATTTCTTTTCCTAGTTCTTCTTGTACTTCTCTTTTTATTGTGTGCTCTGAATTTTCACCGATTTCAACTCTTCCGCCAATCATTGCATAATGATCTGAGTTTACATTTCTGTGTAATAAGATTTTATTATTGTGCATTATAACTACACCAGCTCTTACATTTAATTTGTAACCACCAACATCAATTGTAATATCCATCAAATTACCCTCCTTAACATTTTTTTACATTATATCATATAAAATAAAAGCCTCATATATTTAATATGAGGTTTTTTATTATTCTATTGGAATATATTTTTTCTCAGGTAATTCTTTCTTTTCTTCTTTTTTAGGAATTTCTATTGTAAGTGTTCCATTTTTAAACTTAGCTTTAATTTCATTTTCTGTTACGTTTTCACCAACATAAAAGCTTCTTGAACATTCTCCTGAATATCTTTCTTTACGTACAAATTTACCTTTTTCTTCATCCTTTTCTTCTTTATTAACTGTTGCATGTACTGTTAAATATCCGTCTTGAATATTTAATTTTATACCTTCTTTTTCATAACCTGGCAAATCAATGTCTATAACATACTCATCCTTTTTCTCTTTGATGTCTGTTTTCATTAATTTGCTTTCTCCCTCATTGAAAAATACACCTCCAAACATGTCATCTAATAGATCAAAATCACGTCTTCTTGGTATCATCATCATAAAGATCAACTCCTTAAAATTATATTTATGTGTTGACACTTGATGTGAGTGGCACATATGTACTTTTTGATAAATCTTCTTTATCAATTTCGATTATATTATATATCTATTTTTAGCAATGTCAATAGTAGAGTGCTAAAATTCACAGAAGTTTCACATTACTTTTTGTTAATCATATCCCAAAATATTAAATCTTGAATGTCATCATCTTTTGCCTCATCGCTCGTTTTTTCAACATTTTTATAACTATCTTTATTTAAAGCAATAACTACAATTATTACTATTGTAATAACTGGAAAAATAAACATTATTGGAAGCCCATTAAATCCTGCAAATATACAAAATATTAGAAATATTACATACAATATTATCCCCATAGTTTTCTCCTTTATTCATATTATATCATTATTTTATTTAATATGATATAATGTTTACAAATGAGTATGAGTTTTTTTCGTTGGGGTTTACCTTAGATTTCAACACTTTTAGCACTTGT
>ERZ824978.257-NODE-257-length-82280-cov-23.159793_pt1 | contig 82280 bp, 81 predicted proteins | sample MGYA00519860_ERZ824978 | MGnify/ENA primary metagenome ERZ824978 (study PRJEB31778, sample SAMEA3449184) | human gut metagenome | biome: human gut; feature: human-associated habitat; material: faeces | place: United Kingdom | collected 2010/2012 ... | reverse complement strand
AGCTCGACGCGAACATTTTCCATTAATTTATTTAAGAAATTCTAATATTGCTCCATTCATATTCAAAAATTATAAAAACATATACATATATACATTTTAGCCTGAGTGAAAGCGGCACATTTTTTTATATTAGATTTTCTTTTTGAACGTAATGAATAATATTTATTATTTAAATTATGGATATATCCCCTCTTGTAAAAAAAATCTAAACTTAAAAAATAAAATATCACTTGAATCAAAAGTAGAAATCTGATAAAATAGCTAAAAACAAAAGAAGCATTATATAGAGCAAAAAGGAGGCAAAAATGAGAATTAGATATAAAAAATGGGCAAGACCAGAATTAGAAGCAAGCAATTTTTACGAAGATAATCCAGAAGAATGGAAAGGAAAATGGAAAGAACATTTTAAAAATCCAGAAAATCCATTTATGATAGAACTGGGATGTGGCAAAGGACAGTTTATATCTAACTTAGCAATAGAAAATCAAAATATAAATTATTTAGCTATTGATTTAGTAGATGCAATGTTAGGATTAGCCAAAAGAAATGTTGAAGAAGTATATAAAGAAACGAATAAAGAGCCTGAAAACATTTTACTTACTAGATTTGACATAGAAAGAATAAATTTAATACTAGAAAAAGCAGATAAAGTTGAAAGAATATATATTAACTTCTGCAATCCTTGGCCAAAAGGAAAACATAGAAAGAAAAGGCTAACACATAGTAGACAGTTAGAAAAATATAAAGAATTTTTGAAACCTGAATCTGAAATATATTTTAAAACAGATGATGACAGCTTATTTGAATCAAGCTTAATATATTTTAAAGAAAGTGGATTTGAAATATTAAAAAAGACATATGATTTACACAGTGAACCAATATTTGAAAAGAATATTGAAACTGAGCATGAGAAGATGTTTTCAGAGCAAGGAATAAAAATTAAAGCTTTAATTGCGAAATTAAAATAAGGAAGATGAGATAATGAATGAAAAAGAAGTCATAGAGAATAAAAATAATAAGGATTTTGTATTAAAGGCAGTAAGTGAAAATGGAAAATTTTTAGATTTAGTATCTCCGGAATTGCAAGATGATAAAGAAGTTGTAATGACAGCTTTAGGACAAGATGCAGAGGCTTTGGAATTTGCTAGTCTTAATTTAAAAAATGATAAAGAAGTTATTATGAAAGGAGTAGAAGGAGCTCCTTGGACAGTATGCTATGCTTCTGAGACGTTGAGAGAAGATAAAGATGTTATTAAACAAGCTTGTAAAAGTTATGGACAAGCTTTATATTTTGCAAGCAAGGAAATAAGAGATGATAGAGAAATAGTAAAATTAGCAGTAGAAAATAAAGGTATAATAATAAAATATGCAAGTGAAAGATTAAGAAATGATAAGGAACTTGCAATAATTGCAGTAAAACAAAATAAACAAGCATATCATTTTATTTCTCATGAATTACAACAGGATGAAGAGATAAAGAGTTTAATGTAGATAAACAGATTGGATATTTAAAACAACAATTTAAAGCACAAGATTTAAAAAAATACTTGTGCTTTTTATATTTTACTTATATAATGTATGTAAAATAGAATAAGGAGGAAAAAATGTCATTTATAGAAGAAATAAAACAAAGAGCAAAACAAGATATAAAAACTATAATACTTCCAGAAGCACAAGACATTAGAACATTAAAAGCAACAGAGCAGGTATTAAAAGAAGGATATGCAAAAATTATTTTAGTAGGAAATAAAGAAGAAATTGAAGAAAAAGCACTTGAAAATAAAATTGATATATCAGGAGCACAAATAATAGAACCAACAAACTCTGAAAAATATGAAGAATATGTAAATTTATTATTTGAATTAAGAAAGCAAAAAGGAATGTCATTAGAAAAAGCAAAGGGGTTAGTAAAAGATCCTGTATATTTTGGAATGTTAATGCTTAAAGATGAAAAAAGTGAAGCGGATGGTTTGGTATCAGGAGCAATTCACTCGACAGCAGATACATTAAGACCAGCATTACAAATATTAAAAACAGCTCCAGATACAAAGTTAGTTTCAGCATTTTTTCTTATGACTGTACCAGATTGTGAGTATGGCGAAAATGGAACTTTTATATTTGGAGATTGTGGATTAAATGAAAACCCAGATGATGAAGCATTGTCTGAGATTGCAATATCATCAAGTAAAAGTTTTAGACAATTAGTAGGAAAAGAACCAAAAGTTGCAATGCTTTCATATTCTACTTATGGTAGTGCTAAATCAGAATCTACAGAAAAGGTAATAAGAGCAACTGAAAAAGTTAGAGAAAAAGACAAAAATTTATTAGTAGATGGAGAACTTCAATTAGATAGTGCTATTATACCAGAAGTAGCTAACTTTAAAGCACCAGGAAGTCCTATTGAGGGAAATGCCAATGTATTAATATTCCCAGATTTGAATGCAGGAAATATTGGATATAAATTAGTACAAAGATTAGGAAAAGCAGAAGCATATGGACCACTTTGCCAAGGAATAGCAACACCAGTAAATGACTTATCAAGAGGATGTACTAGCAATGATATAGCAGGAGTTATTGCAATAACAGCAGTACAAGCACAAGAAAAATAGTTGATTCATAATAGATATGAAACTAATAAAAATAAAAAAGGTCAATCTATTTTAAAATATAGATTTTGATCATTAAGGAGAGAGTATGAAAGTTTTAGTTCTAAATTCTGGTAGTTCTTCTTTAAAATATCAAGTGATAGATATGGAAACAGAGGAAATGCTAGTAAAAGGTTATTTTGAGAGAATAGGTCAACCAAATTCTTTTTTAACACATAAAGTAAAAGGAGTAAAACATAAATTTGAACATCAAGCCCAAAACCATGAACAAGCAATTAAGTTTGTATTAAGCAGGCTTACAAATGATCATTATGGAGTAATAAAAGATTTAAATGAATTAGCTGGAATTGGACACAGAGTAGTACATGGTGGAGAAAAATTTTCAGATGCAGTTATAATTGATGATAATGTAATTGAAGAAATAAAAAGATGCAGTGAATTAGCACCATTACATAATCCAGCAGCTGTCCTTGGAATGGAAGCTTGTAGAAAGGTAGTACCAAATGTGAAGATGGTAGCAGTATTTGATACAGCATTCCACCAAACTTTGCCAAAGGAAAGATATATATTTCCAATACCATATGAATATTATGAAAAATATAAAGTAAGAAAATATGGATTTCATGGAACTTCTCATCAATATGTATCTCAAAGAGTTGCAGAGTTAATGCAAAAGGACATAAAAAAATTAAAAATAATAAATTGTCATTTAGGCCAAGGTGCAAGTATATGTGCAATTCAAGATGGTAAGTCAGTTGAAACAAGTATGGGACTTACACCTCTTGGCGGAATAGTTATGGGAACAAGAAGCGGAGATTTAGATCCATCTGTTGTAACTTATATAATGCAAAAAGAGGGATTATCATATAAAGAAGCAGAAGAAATTTTAAACAAAGAATCAGGAGCATATGGTGTATCAATGGTATCAGTAGATTTTAGAGATATAGAAGTGGATGCTGAATCAGGAGGTCATCATGCAAAACTAGCTTTAGATATATTTCATGATACAGTTGCAAGTTATATAGCAAAATGTATGGTAGCTATGAATGGAGTAGATGTAATAACATTTACAGCAGGTGTAGGTGAAAAAGGACCATTATCAAGAAAGGCAATCTGCGAAAAATTGGAATTTTTTGGAGTGAAAATTGATGAAGAAAAGAATAAAACAAGAGGAGAAGAAGCAGAAATATCATCTAAAGATTCAAAAATAAAAGTTTATACAATACCTACAAATGAAGAATTAATGATAGCAAGAGAAACAATGAGACACTTGAGGGACAGGTCTTAAATGTCTCATTGCCAATGTAGAAACTATGTAAAGTATATTTATATTTATTAAATGAGACATTTAAGACCTGTCCCTCAAGTGTCTCAAAGAAAGGAAGAGTAAAAAATGAAGATTTTAGTATTAAATTGTGGTAGTTCATCACTAAAGTATCAATTAATTGATATGGAAACAGAGGAGGTCCTAGCTTCTGGAAAATATGAAAGAATTGGAGAAAAAGAAGCTTTTATTACACACAAAGCACAAGGAAAGAAAGTAGAGATTAAAAAGCCAGCATATGATCATAAAGAAGCTATTGAGTTTACATTAGCTCAACTTACTAATCCAGAATACAAAGTAATTGATAGTTTGGATGAAGTAGAAGCTATTGGACATAGAGTTGTTCACGGAGGAGAAATATTTAAAGAATCAGCAGTAATTGATGATAAAGTAATAGAACAAATTGATGAATGTTCAGAGTTTGCACCATTACACAATCCAGCAGCTATTCTTGGGATGGAAGCTTGTAAGAAAGTTATGCCTGGAAAACCAATGGTAGCAGTATTTGATACAACATTCCATCAAACTATGCCTAAAGAAAAATATGTTTACCCAATACCATATGAGTATTATAAAAAATATGGAGTAAGAAAATATGGTGCTCATGGAACTTCACATATGTATGTTTCACAAAGACTTGCTGAAATTGAAAATAAAAATATAGAAGATTTAAAAATTGTAACTTGTCATTTAGGTCAAGGTTCTAGTATTTGTGCAGTAGATGGCGGAAAGTCAATCGATACAAGTATGGGACTAACACCATTAGGTGGAATTCCAATGGTAACAAGAAGTGGAGATTTAGACCCATCTGTTTTAACATATCTTATGAAAAAAGAAAATATATCAGCTGCTGAAATGGAAAATATATTAAATAAAAAATCAGGAGTTGCTGGAATATCAGGATTAGCTCCAGATTTTAGAGTTATTGAATTAGAATCATATGAGGACAATGAAAGAGCAAAAATTGCTATGGAAAGTTTTAAATATGCAGTTGCAAGTTATATTGCTAAATATGCAGTAGCTATGAATGGAATTGATTATATAGTATTTACAGGAGGAATAGGAGAAAATCAAATTAATATTAGAAAAGGAATTTGCGAAAAATTAGCTTTTATGGGAGTAGACGTAGATGCGGATGCAAACAATATGAGAGGCGAGGAAAAAGTGATTTCTAAACCAGATTCAAAAGTTAAGGTGTATGTAATACCTACAAATGAAGAACTAATGATAGCAAAAGAAACACAAAGGCTTGTAAATATTATATAATAAATGGAGGAATTCAACATGAAATTTGAATTTGATGAAGATGAATTAGATTTTAAAAATGAAATAGAATTAATGAATCTTCAAAGGAAGATGCAAGAAAATCAATTTACAAGAAATCAGAGTATAGGATTTAATATGGATGCATTATATAACCTAGCAAATAAAGACGAAAATAAATAGACAAATATATGTTACATAGGAAGAGGATGTTATGAAAAAAGTTATAATAGATATACTAAAGAAATACAAATGGGAAATATTATTACAGGTTATATTGCTTCGGAATAAATATATATTTATTAACATATCCAGCCAAAATTATTGGTAATATAGTGGATATGCTATATGATATAGAAGCAAATAAACAAAATATTATAAACAATACATATTACCTTTTAGGAATATGTATTGTCTTGTTAATTGTAAGAATACCTTGGAAATATTTTGAAACAAGCATTTCTAGAAAATTTGAAAAAGATATAAAGATAAAATTATTTCAGAGATTTTTAAAATTAAAATTAAAAGATATACAAAATATAAAAAATGGAGAGATTATGTCTTATTTTATGAAAGATATAAACGAAATCAGAACGACTATGCGTAGAATTTTATCTCATGGGACAAGAATAATTTTTATATTTGTTATTGCAACATTTCAAATGATACAAGGAGTAAATCTACAATTAACAATTGCTATTATGATTCCTATTATTATAGGATGTTATTTAGTTGTTGTCATTAAAAAATATGTAGAAATTAGTTTTAAAAAAGCACAAGACAGATTTACTGAAATGTCAGAATACATTCAAGAAAGTACAGATAGTATAAGAACAACAAAAGCTTATTCTTGTGAAGGAGAACAATTAAAAGAATTTATTAGAAAAAATAGAAAAGTACGACAAAGTGATAATACAGTTGATATTTATTCTAATTTATTAACTATGTGTTTAAATATGTGTTTTGGAATATGTTATGCAATTTCTTTGTTATATGGTTCTAGGTTAGTAATAGATGGAACGATAACAATAGGAGAATTGGTTACATTTAATGGTTATATTGCTTTATTTGTAAATCCAGTTATTTGGCTTCCACAATTGATCTCAAGATTTAAAAGAGCACAGATATCATATCATAGATTAGAAAAAATGTATGAATTAGAACCAGAAAAGTTAAATGAAAAAAGTTTGCCAAAAGAAAGATTAGAAGGAAATATAAAAATACAAAACTTGAGTTTTAATTATCCAGGAATGATTGATAAGGCGTTAGAAAATATTAATATAGAAATAAAAAAAGGACAAACATTAGGAATTATAGGTACAATAGGCAGTGGAAAAACCACTTTAATGAATTTGTTAGAAAGACTATATAGTGTACCAGATGGAAAAATAAAAATTGATGGTAAAGATATTAATCAAATACCTATAGAAACTCTAAGAAACAATATATGTTATATTACTCAGGATAATTTCTTATTTTCATCTACATTGAAGGAAAATATTAGTTTATTTAGAGATGAATATGATGATGAAGAAATCAAAGAAAGTACTAAAAAAGCTATTGTGTATGAAGATATAAAAAAGATGCCAAAAGGAATTGAAACAGTAATAGGAGAAAGAGGAGGAGATTTATCAGGAGGACAGAAACAGAGAGTATCTATTTCTAGAGCATTCTTAAAAGAAAGTAGGATATTAATTTTTGACGATACTTTTTCTGCGTTAGATAACAGAACATCCGAAAAATTGATAGAAAATATTAAAGAATTATCTTCTGAAAAAACTTGTATTATTATTTCAAACAAGGTATCAGATGTAAAATATAGTGATAAAATTATTGTATTGGATAAAGGAAACATAGTTGAAGAAGGTACACATGAACAGTTGATACAAAATGAAGGAATTTATAGTGAATTTTACAATCAACAATCAACAAAAGCAGAACCTAGTTTTTTGGTATAATATTATAGTGAAGGAGAAACAAATGAAAAATAAAACATTACAAAGAGTTTATAAAATGTTAAAACCACAAACAAAGGCAATAATTATCATATCAATTTTATCAATTATTATTAATATTGGAGAAGTAATAAAACCATATTTGATTAAGATTGTTATGGATGACTATTTGAGTAGTGGATTATGGCAAAAAGGAATTATATCAATAGGAATTATAGGATTTATTTATATTGCTATTGTATTAATAGGAAATATTTTAGATTTTATAGTAACTACTTCAACAAGCATGATGGGAGAAAACGTTATTTACTCAATTAGAAATAAATTATACAAATATATTCAATATACTAATATTCCTTTTCATGATAAGACACCATCTGGAACGTTGTTTGTTAGAATTACAAGTGATGTAGAAGATATTACAACTCTTTTTAAAGATGTTATTACAACATTTGTAAAAGATATAGTATTGATTATTGTATTTGCAACAATGATGCTAGTACTTGATTATAGACTAGCATGCTTATGTTTTTTACTTGTTCCATTTGTTATTTTTACATCAATTTTTATTACTAAAATTAGTAATCAAGTACAAGAATATTCTAAAAAAGTAAAAACAAAGTTAAATATATTTTTAGCAGAATCAATTTATGGTGTAAAATTAATAAAAATATTTAATAGACAAAAAGAGAAGGAAAAGGAATGTGAAAAGCTATGCAATAAGTTTTGGAAATCAAGAGTTCCAACAGCATTTACAGAGGGCTTTTTAGTTGCGTTTATGTTGATATTTGAAAATTTAGGAGTATCAATTATTATATGGGCTACTATAAATCATTTATTTGGAATTAGTTTAGAAGTAGGTGTTATTTATATATTTATTACTTATATAAAGCAAATATTTGAACCGATTAATCGTATTGTAGAAAATTTTGAAACGATACAAGAAGCATTAGTTTCAGTTAATAAAATATATGACATTTTAGAACATAAAGAATATCTAGAAGATTTTGAAGATGGAATCAAATTAAAAGAAATAAAAGGAAAAATTGAATTTAAAAATGTGTGGTTTGCTTATGAGGGAGAGAATTGGATTTTAAAAGATGTAAGTTTTACAATTGAACCTGGACAGAGTATAGCTTTGGTTGGCAAAACTGGTTCAGGAAAAACAACAATTATTAATTTAATTAATAGATTTTATGAAGTGCAAAAAGGAGAAATTTTATTAGATGGTATAAATATAAAACAAATTAATTTACGTTTGCTTAGAAAAAAAGTAGGAGTTATTCTTCAAGATCCATTTATTTTTGCCAAAACAATTAAAGAAAATATAGAATTAAATGAAAATTTATCAGAACAGGCAATCATGGAAACAATAAGACTATCATCAGCAGAAAAATTCATAGAATCTCTTCCAAATGGTATATATGAAATAGCGCAAGAAAGGGGAAGTTCATTCTCAGCTGGACAAAAACAATTATTAGCTTTTGCAAGAATATTTGCTCATAATCCATCTATATTTATATTAGATGAAGCAACAGCAAATATTGATACTCAAACAGAAGAACTAATTCAAAAGTCAATTGATAAAATATCAAAGGAGAAAACATCTATCTTTATTGCTCATAGGCTTTCTACTATTATTAATGTAAACAAAATTATAGTATTGGATAATGGAAGGATTATTGAAGAAGGAAGTCATAAGGAGCTGATAAATATTCCAAATGGATATTATAATAAATTATATAATGCATATTATGAAAGTTCAACTGCATAATTACTATAATAAAAAAGATAAAAAAATTAATTTTTTATCTTTTTTATATTGACAACAACTAGAATATATGATTAAATATCAACCATAAGCAAAAAGACAAGTTTTACTTATTAATTACTACGAAGGGAGGTGGATTTATGGAAGAAAATGTTACAATTATGACTGTATTACAAGAGCTTAGAGAATTTAGAAGCGAAAACAACAAGCGTTGGGAAGAAAATGATAGACGCTGGGAGGAAAACGATAAGCGATGGGAAGAAAACAATAAACGCTGGGAAGAAAACGATAAGCGATGGGCTCAGAATGAAAAACGTTGGATACAAAATGAAAAAATATTAGAATTAATGGACAGCAGATTAGATTTGGCAGACAGTAGGCTAGATTCTATAGAAAAAGTAGTATCAAATTTAGACGAAGAAAGAAAAAGAGACAGAAAAGAAATTTTAGATGTTTTAGATACAATGCAAAAAAGCATTGATAAACAATTTAAAAATATGCACAATTATATGAATGCTCAATTTGAAAAGTTTGATGCAATAAACGCAGTAAATAACATAGAACATACTGAATTCAAGCAGTTACTTCAAGCATATGGAATTAGAATGAATTTACAAAACTCTAGAATAGTACATTTAGAAGATTGGAAAAATGGATTAGAGGATAATGATATAATATTAGCTCACTAAAAAATATTAATAAAAGTAAATAATAAGTAATAATATAAGAAGTATAAAAAATAATAAAAAATAAATAATTAAAGTATTGCAAAATATAAAAAATGTGATATAATATTTAACATAAATGAAAAAACTATAACAAGGACACGGTAAATAATTAAATATCTTAAAGAGAGCCAAAGGTTGGTGCGATTTGGTAAGTAAAAATTATTTATTATCACCTTAGTTTGTTACTAGTTGAAAAGATAAAGTAAGCTAGTCGTATACCTGCGTTAAAGGGAAAAGAGAGAGTGGATTGTATTGTAAAAAATATATATTTACTAACTTAGGTGGTACCGCGGAATAGAAAAATCTTTTCGTCCTAATAAAAAATTAGGATGAAGAGATTTTTTATATTCTTTAGAAATCTTTTAAAAGATAAGTGTCAAAAAACAAATAGCCCAAACAGGGAGAAGGAGGAGTTTTATGTATAAAAAAGTAGAATTGAAAAATGGATTTGTTGGCATGGAACATGAAGTAGCTAAAAAATGGAAGGAAAAAGACATTATAAAAAAGAATTTTGCAATGAATGAAGGAAAAAGATATTTCACTTTTTATGATGGTCCACCAACAGCCAATGGAAAGCCACATGTTGGACACATCGAGACAAGAGTTATGAAAGACATTATTCCAAGATATAAAGTTATGAAAGGGTATCATGTAGACAGAAAAGCCGGATGGGATACACAAGGTTTACCAGTAGAATTGGAAATTGAAAAAAAACTAGGAATATCTGGGAAACAACAAATTGAAGAATATGGAGTAGAGAAATTTGTAAAAGAATGTAAAGAAAGTGTTTTTACATATGTAAACATGTGGGAAGATATGACTAACAAAGTTGGATATTGGGTAGACATGGAACATCCATATATAACATATGAAAACAAATATATTGAATCAGTATGGTGGGGAATTTCTCAAATGTGGAAAAAGGGTCTTTTATACGAAGGACATAAAGTTATGCCATATTGTCCAAGATGTGGTACAGCTCTTTCTTCTCATGAAGTGGCTCAAGGATATAAAGATGTTAAAGACTTAACTTGTATTGCTAAATTTAAAATAGTAGATGAAGATAAATATATTTTGGCATGGACAACAACTCCATGGACACTTCCATCTAATTTAGCTTTATGTGTTAATAAATCATATGATTATGTAGAAGTAAAAGCAAATGTTGGAACAAGTGAGAATCCTAAATTTGAAACTTATATTTTAGCAAAAGACTTGACTGAGAAAGTATTAAAAGATATACCATATGAAATTCAAAAAACATTTAAAGGAGAAGAATTATTAGGAATTAAATATGAACAACTAATGCCATTTGCAAAAGTAGAAGGAAAAGCTTTTGTAGTAATTCATGGAGATTATGTTAATTTAGAAGATGGTACAGGAATTGTTCATATTGCACCTGCTTATGGTGAAGATGATAGTTTAGTATCTAAACAAAATGGAATAGCATTTGTAAATTTGGTTGATAAAGAGGGAAAATTTGTTAAAGAAGTAGAACCATGGCAAGGAAGATTTGTAAGAGATTGTAATGAAGATATTTGCAAATGGCTTAAAGAAAAAGGAAAATTATTTAGTAAAGAAAAACATATGCACTCTTATCCTCATTGCTGGAGATGTGATACACCACTTTTATATTATCCAAAAGAAAGTTGGTTTGTTGCAATGACTAAGTTAAGAGACAACTTACTTGCAAATAACGATAAAATAAATTGGTATCCAGAAACAATAAAAACAGGAAGATTTGGAAAATTCTTAGAGAATGTTATTGATTGGGGAATTTCAAGAGATAGATATTGGGGAACACCATTACCAATTTGGCATTGTGAATGTGGTCATCAAGAATGTATAGGAAGCATAGAAGAATTAAAGCAAAAAGCAGTTGATTGTCCAGATGATATTGAACTTCATAAACCTTATATTGATGAAGTACATTTAAAATGCCCAGAATGTGGTAAAAAAATGACAAGATTCAAAGAAGTAATAGATGTATGGTTTGATTCAGGTTCAATGCCATTTGCTCAATTACATTATCCATTTGAAAACAAAGAAGAGTTTAAAAAACATTTCCCAGCACAATTTATTTCAGAAGCAGTTGATCAAACAAGAGGATGGTTCTATACTTTACTTGCAATATCAACATGTATTTTTGATAAAACTCCATATGAAAATTGTATTGTTTTAGGACATATACTTGATGAAAAAGGACAAAAAATGTCAAAATCTAAAGGCAATGGAGTAGACCCTATGATTTTATTAGAACAGGTAGGAGCAGATGCAACTAGATGGCATTTCTATACTGTATCAGCACCATGGCTTCCAACAAGATTGGGATTAAGCAATGTACAAGAAACACAAAGAGGATTTTTAAGTACACTTTGGAATGTATATTCATTCTATGTTTTATATGCAGAAATTGATCAATTTAATCCACTAGAATATAAAGAGTTTAAACCAACAAATATAATGGATAAATGGATAATTTCTAAATTAAACACATTAACAAAAGAAGTGGATGAAAAATTAGCAAGTTATGACATTACATCAGCAGCATTACAAATAGAAAGCTTTACAGATGAACTTTCTAACTGGTACGTACGTAGAAATAGAGAAAGATTTTGGTCACAAGAATTAACAGAAGAAAAAATAGGTGCATACTGCACATTATATAAAGTATTAACTACATTAATAAAAATATCAGCACCATTTGTACCATTTATAACAGATGAAATATACCAAAATTTAGTAGTGGGATTAGACAAAGAAGCACCAGAAAGTGTTCACTTATGCTTATGGCCAGAAGTTAATAATGAAGATATCAACCCAGAACTTGAAAAAGAAATGGACTTAGCATATAAAATAGTAAAACTAGGAAGAAGTGCAAGAAATGCAGCTAATATTAAGAATAGACAACCATTATCAGAAATGTTAATTTCAGTAGATACATTACCTAAATATTATGAAGATATTGTAAAAGATGAATTGAATGTAAAGAAAATTGAATTTGGAGCAGAAATGTCCGAATATGTAAATTTTGAAATTAAGCCAAATTTACCAGTATTAGGTAAAGAATATGGTAAGTTAATTCCAAAAATAAAACAGGAAATTGCAAATAAAAATCAAATGGATTTAGCAAACAAAGTGAAAAATGGAGAAGCAGAATATATTGAAATAGAAGATAAACAAATTCCATTAAATTCGGATAATTTACTTATAACAATGCAAGGAAAAGAAGGATTTGCATTTAGTGGAGAAGGAGAAATAGGAGTTGTTTTAGATACTCATATTACAGATGAATTGAAAAAAGAAGGATATGTAAGAGAAATTCTATCAAAAGTTCAAAATATGAGAAAAGATAAAGGATTTGAAGTACTAGATAATATTAATTTATATATATCAGGAAATGCAATGCTTGAAGAAGTAATTAAACAAAATGCTGAATTAATAAAACATGATACATTAGCAATAAATATTATCTATAACCAAGACAGAAAAGAATATACTGAAACTAATATTAATGGTGAAACGCTTAATATAGATGTAGAAGTTGTAAATAAGTAAGAAAACATAAAAAAGCTAAAAATTGTTTTAATTAAACGATTTTTAGCTTTTTTTAAATATATTAGACAATAACTATGCAAATAAAAAGAAATATGTTAAAATATTTTTATGTTTAATATAAAAATAAGAGGGGGATTATTAATATGTCAAAAGTTTTAGAAGATATATCAAGAACATTTAATGAATTTCTATTATTACCAAATTTAACAGATGAAAGATGTATCCCAAGTAAGGTATCTTTAAAAACACCACTTGTTAAATTTAAAAAAGGAGAAGAAGCAAAATATTATGCAAATGTTCCTATGGTATCTGCAATAATGCAATCAGTATCAGGAGAAGAAATGGGAATTGCATTAGCAAGAGAAGGAGGAGTTGCATTTATATATGGTTCACAATCAATTGAATCACAAGCTAAAATGGTTAGACATGTAAAGAAACATAAAGCAGGATTTGTTGTTAGTGATTCAAATGTAAAATCAGGAACACCATTAAAAGATGTAGTAGAATTAGTTAAAAAAACAGGACATTCAACAGTAATAATTACAGAAGATGGAACAGCAAGAGGAAAATTTGTAGGTTTAGTTACAGATAAAGATTACAGAATATCAAGAGATGATTTTGAATCACCAATTGATAATTTTATGACACCAAAAGAAAAAGTAGTATGGGCTAAAGAAGGAATTAATTTATCAGAGGCAAATGATATTATCTGGAAAAATAAGATTGCATGTTTACCAATTTTAGATGAAGAAGAAAAACTAAAATATTTAGTATTTCGTAAAGATTATGAAGAAAGAAAAAATAATCCAAATTCTTTATTAGATGAAAATAAAAGATATATTGTTGGTGCTGGAATTAATACTAGAGATTATGAAGAAAGAATACCAGCTTTAGTAGAAGCAGGAGTTGATATGATTTGTATGGATTCTTCAGATGGATATTCAGTATGGCAAAAAAATACAATTGATTTTGTAAGAGAAAAATATGGAGATTCTGTAAAAATAGGTGCTGGAAATGTTGTAGATAAAGAAGGATTTTTATATTTAGCAGAAGCTGGTGCAGACTTTATAAAAGTAGGAGTAGGTGGAGGCTCTATCTGCATTACTCGTGAAACAAAAGGAATAGGAAGAGGACAAGCTTCAGCATTAATTGATGTTGTAAAAGCTCGTGATGAATATTTTGAAAAAACAGGAGTATATATTCCAATTTGCTCAGACGGTGGAATAGTACATGATCATCATATAACAATTGCATTAGCATTAGGAGCAGATTTTGTAATGATGGGAAGATATTTTGCAAGATTTGATGAAAGCCCAACAAGAGTTGTTAAAAAAGGAAATGGCTATGTAAAAGAATATTGGGGAGAAGGCTCAAACAGAGCTAGAAATTGGCAAAGATATGATATGGGAGGAGATAAGAAGCTTTCTTTTGAAGAGGGAGTTGATTCTTATATTCCATATGCTGGAAGATTAAAAGATAATTTGGCAATTACAGTAGCAAAAATAAAATCAACTATGTGTAATTGTGGAAGCATTACTATTCCAGAATTGCATGAAAAAGCAAGATTGACCCTTGTGTCTGATGTTAGTATTTCAGAAGGTAGTGCACATGATGTTATTTTAAAGGAAATTGATAGTCAATATACATAAAAGAAAACTCGACTCTACTAAGAGCCGAGTTTTTATGGATTACCTAAAAGATATTTAATGATTCAAGCTGATCTTTTGCCACTTGAAAAACCTCTTTTTGATTAAGTTTAGTTGAATCAATATACAGATGTTTAGCATTATTAAATGGTGCTAAATCTGTATTGTTTCCAGCTATACATTCTGCATAAGCTCTTCTAGTCTCAACTTCCTGCTTACGTATATAAGCTGGATATTCAAATTTGTCCGCGTCTGGATCGTTGCAAATTCTGGAATATGCTGTTTTAGCTTCTGCTACCATATGAATGATAATATCAGCTTGTGGAAGCTCAGTTGTGCGGTTTAAATCCTCAATCCAAGAATAGCTAAATCCCTGAACTGCACCGTGGACAAAAGAGTCCAAAAAACATCGTTGAGTTAAAACAATGTCAAATTCACCGGATTTCAGAACTTCTTTCAATTCTGTTCCAAAAATACGATTGTCAACTGCAAACAGTAGACGATCGGTATATGAATCTGTAGACTTATCTAATAGGTCAGATACAATATAACGATCATGAGGTAAACGATCTCGCTTAACTTTCAAACCTTTTTCTTCAAACCAGGTTTTTAAAGAATCAACTAAAGTTGTTTTGCCAGAACCATCCAATCCTGAGATGGCAACCCATAAAGTTTTTTTATTTTTCATAAAATTATGTCCTCCCTAAGATGTAATTGTCCTATTTAAATAAAAATAGGAATTATTAATAAAAAACTTAATCTAATTATACAATATTTTTGACATTATGTCAAATTAAAATACTTTTACTTTATTTATCCAATTGCTTAAAATATCAGTAGGAATTTGTAAATCTCCATATCCAACCCCAATATCTACATCAGGCTTATATTTGCCATGAAAGTCAGAACCACCTGAAATAAATAATTTGTTTTTTTTACAAATATTAAGAAGATTAAAATGCTGTTCATTTGAAAAAGTTGTATAATAACATTCAATACCATCAATTGAATAATTATTAAGGATAAAGTTTAAAATATTATTAGCGTTATTCTTATATTCATAAATATGAGGTATAAAAACCAATCCACCGCATTGTTTTATTAAGTTGCTTGCAGTTTCAAAATCTGGAACAAAATCATCCATCTCAACATAAAGAGGTGTTTTTGGGTCAGACATATACTGCCTGTAAAATATTTTACTTGATTCCCAAGCTTCATCAGAAATTAGTTTTCTATTTTCTGGAAGTTTTGTAATTTCTTTATGAAAAAAAACAGAAGCGAATGTATCTGAAGAAAATGTATCTAAACAATTATTAGAAAGTTTAATTCCATATTTAATGCATTTTTTATATAATCTTTTAACTTCAATAAAATTTCTTTCAGCAGCTGGAATATAAACTTTCTTAACAAGATTGTTCATTTTTGCGTAGTCAATTCCATAGCCTAATATTTCAATTGGAATATTTAAAACTTTTGTATTAAGTTCGATACCAGGAATAATTTTACCATTATAAAAATCTTTAACATTTTTATTTTCTAATTCTTTATATACCAATGCAGTATTATGATCTGTAATTGATATATAATCTAAATTTTTTTGTTGGCATTTTTTTAAAACTGTTTCACAATTTTCAGTACCATCTGAGTAAGTTGTATGCATATGTAAATCAATCATAATATTCAATCTCCTTTTTTATAGTTTAATTGAATATTATATTATCACTTTATAATAAAAATAACAAGCTTTTATAAAATACCTGCTGTTGGAATATAGCTTTCATCCGGAGGATAAACATATTCATCGTTTGGTTTATTAGTTTTATTTATACTAGTTATTTTTACAATAGGCATATCGCCGTGATAATCACCTTTTATAATTTCACCAGTAATTTCAACCCAAGAATTATCTTCATATTCTAGTGCTTTATCATACTCACATAAGAATCCTACAATAACACTTTGAAAATCTGAAGAGATAATCATATCTCTAGCTAGAATAAATTGATTTTCTTTCAAATCTAATACTCTATAAACATAACCTGTAAAATTTATTTTCGTTCCAACATAATCATCTATATTTTCATGAACAGCCTTTAATACATTGGAATAATTATTTGCAGTTATTTTATTAACTCTATTTTGAGGAATACACGAAGAAGTATTTTCTGAATTCATAGCTCCATTAAAAACTTTAAAAATTACAACACCTAGAATACAAATTAAAAAAATAATCATTAAGGCAAAAATAAATTTAAATGTTTTACTACCATTAATTTTTACATTATACACAAACATAATAAATTTCCTCATTTCTAAAAATATAAACTTTACTAAACTTTATGTTAAAAAATTAAAAATATGAATAAAACTTTGCTCTTTTGCTATAAAAACTACATTACAACAATTAGAAATACTTTTTTTTACAAATACCTTGCGAAAAAAAGATTTTAGTGATATAGTTACAAAGTATAAAATTAACTAAGGAAGGATTGAGTTCAAAATGAGCGTTTTAAACAAAATATTTAAATCTTACAGTGAAAAAGAAGTAAAAAGAGTTAAACCCATTGTTAATAAAATTAACGGCTTAGAAGAAGAAATGACAAAATTAACAGATAATGAATTAAGAGCTAAAACAGAATATTTTAAAGGACAATTAAAAGAAGGAAAAACATTAGATGACATATTACCTGAAGCATTTGCAGTTGTTAGAGAAGCATCGAAAAGAGTACTAGGTATGAGACATTTCGATGTTCAATTAATAGGTGGTATCATCCTACACCAAGGTAGAATTGCAGAAATGAAAACTGGTGAAGGAAAAACATTAGTAGCAACATTACCTGTTTATTTAAATGCTTTAGAAGGAAAGGGTGTTCATGTTATTACTGTTAATGATTATTTAGCAAAAAGAGATAGTGAATGGATGGGAAAATTATATAAATTCTTAGGACTTTCTGTTGGACTTGTAATTGCAGGAATGGAACCAAAAGAAAAGCAAGAAGCATACAATGCAGATATAACTTATGGAACAAACAATGAATTTGGATTCGATTACCTAAGAGATAATATGGTTATATATAAAGATCAATTAGTTCAAAGAGGATTACATTATGCAATTATAGATGAAATTGATAGTATTTTAATTGATGAAGCGCGTACACCATTAATTATATCAGGAAGAGCTAATGAATCATCTGACCTATATAAAAAGGCTGAAAATTTTGTATCAAGATTAACACCCAAAGTTATAGTAGAAGAAGATGTAAAAGACTTTGATCAAGCAGAAGATAATGAAAAATACGATTATATTGTTGATTTAAAAGCAAAATCAGCATCTTTAACACAAAAAGGTATAAAGAAAGCTGAAGATGCCTTTGGATTAGAGAATTTTAATGATTTAGAAAACTCTACTTTAGTACATCATGTAAATCAGGCTTTGCGTGCACATGGAATAATGAAAAAAGACATAGATTACATTGTAAAAGATGGAGAAGTTTTAATTGTAGATGAATTTACAGGTCGTATTATGTATGGAAGAAGATATAACAATGGACTACATCAAGCAATTGAAGCAAAAGAGCATGTAAAAATAGCAGACGAATCAAAAACACTAGCTACTATTACATTCCAAAACTTATTTAGAATGTATGATAAATTATCAGGAATGACAGGTACTGCAATGACAGAAGAAGCAGAATTTGAAGAAATTTATAATTTAGACGTTGTTGCTATTCCTACAAATAAACCAATGGTTCGTAAAGATGAAAATGATGTAATTTATAAAAACGAAAATGCTAAATATAAAGCAATTGTAGAAAGCATAAAAGAAAGCCACGAAAAAGGACAACCAGTATTGGTTGGTACAGTATCTATTGAAAAATCTGAGAAACTTTCTAAATTATTGAAAAAAGAAGGAATTACTCATGAAGTATTAAATGCAAAATACCATGAAAAAGAAGCAGAAATCATTGCTCAAGCAGGAAAGTTTAAAGCTGTAACAATTGCAACAAATATGGCTGGACGTGGTACAGATATTATGCTTGGTGGAAACAGTGAATTTTTAGCAAAAGAAGAAATGAGAAAAAATAAAGTTTCAGCAGATTTAATTGAAGAAGCTAATACATATTATGAAACAGATAACAAAGAAATTTTAGAAGCCAGAGAGCAATTTAAAAAATTAGTTAAAAAATATGATGAACAAATTAAAGAAGAAAAACAAAAAGTAATTGATGCAGGAGGACTAAAAATCATAGGAACAGAAAGACACGAGTCTAGAAGAATTGACAACCAATTAAGAGGTCGTTCTGGACGTCAAGGAGATGTCGGAGAGTCTAAATTTTATATTGGTTTAGATGATGACTTGATGAAAATATTTGGTGGAGATACAATTACTAAAGTTTATAATACATTAGGTGCAGATGAAAACATGCCAATCGAATCAAGAATTATTTCAAATGCGGTTGAAAATGCTCAAAAGAAAGTAGAAGGTAGAAACTTCAGCATTCGTAAAAATGTATTAAAATATGATGATGTTATGAATGCACAAAGAGAAATAATATATAAACAAAGAAGAGAAGTGCTAGATGGAGAAAATATTCATGACAGTATCATAAATATGATAGAATTTGTAGCAGATAATATTCCAACTATGTTTGTTGAAGGCCAAACAGGAGAATTGAATATAGAATCTCTAAATACAGAAATAATAAATGTATTTGGAATTGATATGTTAGACTATATAAAACAAAATAAAAATGATGCTGAAAAAATAGCTGAACAATTGAAAAAGTTAGCTTTAGAAATATACAGTAAAAAAGAAGAAGAAATTACATCAGAACAAATGAGAGAACTTGAAAGAGTTGTTATGCTAAAAGTAGTTGATGAAAAATGGATGAATCATATTGACAGCATGGATGAATTGAAAAATGGTATAGGACTTCGTGCATATGGTCAAAAAGATCCAGTTGTTCAATATCGTCTAGAAGGATTTGACATGTTTGACGAAATGATAAATGATATTAAGTTTGATGTAACTAAAATTTTAATGCATATTAGACAACAAGGAGAAGTAAAAAGACAAGAAACTGTTAAGATTACAGGTGAAGCATTAGAGGCAATTCATAGTGTGGATGGTGGCTCAAAAATAGGAACAGATGTAGATAGAACAGTTAGAAATGAAGGACCAAAAGTTGGTAGAAATGATCCATGTCCTTGTGGAAGTGGGAAAAAATACAAACAATGTTGTGGAAGAAATCAGTAATAGCAGTACTTACAGAGATTAAGCAAGTAGACATAAACATGAAAACATACCAAATTGTTTGCGTTTTGTTTGCAAAATGTTTTCATAGCTTAAAATAAAATCTCTGTAACTCTTGAAAAATAAGGATATTTACCTATAAAAGATGAAAATTATTATGCCAAAAAGGCTGAAGATATTTTAAATGATAAAAAAATATAAAAAGATAATGGATAAAAAATAATGGAGTTATGGGAAGTTTTAGATGATAATGGTAATCCAACAGGGGAGATAATGGAAAAGTATGACCAAAAAGTATTTGATAAGGAATTATATCATTTAGGTTCAGATGTTTGGATTATAAATAATGAAAATAAGATATTAATTCAAAAGAGATCAGAACAAAAAAGGTTAGAACCAAATGTATGGGCAATGACAGGAGGTTCTGTAATCTTGGGAGAAAAATCTAAAGAAACAATAGTAAGAGAGGCAAAAGAAGAATTAGATATAGATATAAATCCTAATGAATTAAAATTTATGACAAAATTTATAACGGGGAATGTATGGATAGATACATACATTTTAAAACATGATTATGATATATCAAAAATGAAGTTTCAAGAAGATGAGGTATCTGATGCAAAATGGGCAACTTGGGAAGAAATAAATACATTAGTTAAAAATGGAGAGTTTATAAAGCATAGATGGGAATTCGTCAATAAATTTTTAAAAGTTGAATTGGAGGAAACAAAATGAAGATTGTAAAAGAAGAAAATGCAGAAAAATTCAATTATGCTGATATAAGTTCGGTTTTAGAATATGGAATTGCTTTAAATGAAAAAAATATGGATTTTTGTACTAATAAAATTAGTGGAAGATACCCTATGGAGACTAACTATATGAATGTCAATAGTTTTTCTCAAAAGCGACAAAGAATAAAAATTCCGCAATGCAAGACAGATGGTATTTACCATCTGTTTTGTATTTATTAGTATATGATAAATTAAAAAAATATCTTCTAGAAATGTAGGAAAATCATGGGGGATAAAAAATATATATTTATTGAAAAATTAAAATATAATTGATATATTATATACATTATATAGTTCTTAAAATTATTAGATGAATTAGGAGATGTAATATGAGTGATGACTTAATATCTAAAATTGATTTTTTAAAAAGTGTAAAGATGTAAAACAAGATTTTAGTGGTTATTCTAGTGCTCTAAGATATATTTGTGAAAAAGATAATAAAAAATACTTTATAAAAATATATGATGGAAATAATCTAGAACAAATTAAAGAAATTGAAGTTATTTATGAAAATTTAGATATTCCTACTGCAAAAATTATTCAAGTAAAATATTTAAATGATTTAGATAAAACTTTTGTTGTATATGAATATATTGATGGAAAAGAATTAATTGATTTAACAAGAAAATTGAGTGTAGAAGAGATTGAAAATATAGGATTACAAGTAGGAGAAAATCTTTCAAAGTTTAAAAAAATTAAATATAATAAACAAGAAATAATAGACTTAAACGATAAAGAATTTAATAAGTTAATTAATATTTTGTACATTTCAAAGGATTTTTATGAAAAAAACGAAAGTGAAAAATTATACTATATTGATTTAGATAGATTATGTGATGATTTTTTAGAATATAAAAAATATGTTTATAAAAATGAACCGACATTTATTCACGGTGATATTAATTTACACAATGTTATTGTTAAAGATGGGAAAACATATTTTATAGATACATCTAATGGAAAAAGTAGTTTTAGATCTCTGGACTTTAGAGGTAATTGTTGGTTTGGTTGGGATGGAGATAATAAGATAAATGAACAAGCAATGTATCGTGGAATTTACAAAGGACTTTTTAATGGTGAAATACCAGAACAATTTAATAAAGAATTAGCATTTACTATTATATATGAATTTTTTCTTAAAATAAATGATGGATATAGTAAAAAAGATATGGAAAAAATAAAATATAATTTTCATAAATTTGGAGATATTTTTGATAGAACTAATTACTTTGAAAATTATAAATTTGAATGGTTTGAATGAGGTGATATAATGGAATTACATTTTTTAAAAATCACATGGGGAGACATCATAATTTTAAAAAGTGATGATGAAGTTGCACTAGTTGATACAGGATATGATGGGAATTTTAATGAAATTAGTGATTATTTAGATAAATTGAATGTGAAAAAAATATCATTTATTTTATTAACTCATTTTCATAGAGATCATTATGGTTCAATAGCCCAAATAGTTAAAAAATATGATGTGGAAAAAGTCTACTTTAAGGATTATAGCGGATTAGATAAGACTACGGCTTGGGGGACTATTGCAGATGATAATTATAGAAATAATGAAATGAAAAAATGTTTAGAAATAAAAAAGATAATTCTAGAAAATAGCAATTTAATACAAACTGAAAATATAAAAACAATAAAATTTGGAGATACTGAATTAGAATTATATAACAATGATAATTCTATTAAAAAAATATATGAAGATGACAATTATAAAGATTCATATCATAAGATATTATTTAGTGAAAATCAAAATAGCTTAGCTATATTTATGAAGGTAAATGGTATTAACGTTTTTTTAGGTGGTGACATATTTGATAGAGAAGCAATTCATCCAAAAGCTAACTACGTTAATTATCAAATAGCTTCTTCGATTAAAGAAAAAATAGATATTTATAAAGTTCCTCATCATGGCACAATTAATTGTAATAGTGATAAAGCATTAGAAATATATAAACCTAAAATAGCAGTAATAACAAACGAGGACGAATATTTAAAAAATAATAGTACAATTTATGATGATTTAAAAAGAGCTAATAAAGATGTAAAAATATTACTTACAGAAAAACATAATATTGTTATAAAAATTTCTGATAATGGTAATATTGTATATAGGGAAAAATAGTGGATTTATTGTTTATTTATAAAAAATAAAGTGAATAAGTTCACTTTGTTTTTTTGAAAAAGCTCTTGACTTGGAGTTAACTTTAAGTGATATATAATAAACAGATAGGAGGAATGAACATATGTTAAAAGTTTTAAATAAAATTAATGAACCAAAGGATTTAAAAGAGTTAACAATTGATGAGTTAAATACTTTAGCAGAAGAAATAAGAGAGGGGTTATTTAACAGATTAACAAAAATTGGTGGACATTTTGGACCAAATTTTGGATTTGTAGAGGCAACAATTGCAATGCATTATGTGTTTAATTCACCAGTTGATAAATTTGTATTTGATGTATCACACCAAATATATCCACATAAAATGCTTACAGGAAGAAAAGAAGGATATTTTGATGAAAATCATTATTTAGATATTTCAGGTTATTCAAATCCAGAGGAATCTGAACACGATTTCTTTACAGTTGGACATACATCAACATCAATTTCTTTAGCATGTGGTTTGGCAAAAGCAAGAGATTTAAAAAATGATAAAGAAAATATAGTAGCAGTAATAGGAGATGGTTCTTTAAGTGGTGGAGAATCCTTAGAAGGATTAGATTTTGCTGGTTCAGAATTAAATTTTAATTTTATTATAGTTGTAAATGATAATCAACAATCAATAGCAGAAAACCATGGAGGATTATACAAAAATCTACAAGAATTAAGAGAAGGTAATGGAACAGCTAAAACAAATTTATTTACAGCTATGGGGTTAGATTATATTTATGAAAATGATGGAAATAACATCGAAAAATTAATAGAAGTATTTAAAAAAGTAAAAGATATAGATCATCCAATAGTAGTTCATATAAATACTAAAAAGGGAAAAGGATACAAACTAGCAGAAGAAAACAAAGAGAACTGGCATTGGACTATGCCTTTTGATAGAGAAACAGGAAAAACAACTGTAAATTTTGGAGATGGAGAAGACTACTTAAGTTTAACATCAGATTTATTATTAGATAAAATGTAAAAAGATAATACTGTTGTTGCAGTTGCTGCAGGTGTTCCAACAAGTTTTGGATTTACTCAAGATAAAAGAATTAAAGCAGGAAAACAATTTGTAGATGTAGGAATTGCAGAAGAACATGCAGTTGCATTAATTTCTGGAATTGCTAAAAATGGAGGAAAACCTGTATTTGGAACAAATGCAACATTTATTCAAAGAACTTATGACCAAGTTTCTCAAGATTTATGTATAAATAATAATTCAGGAACAATTTTATTAGGTTATGCATCAGTTGCTGGATTAAATGATGTTACACATTTAGGAATATTTGCAATATCAGCATTTAAAAATATACCTAATTTAGTAATACTTGCACCAACAAACAAAAAAGAATATTTATCAATGTTAGATTGGTCTATAGAACAAAATGAACATCCTGTAATGATATTAATTCCAGGAAACGGAGTAATAAATGATAATACAAAAAGGTATAAAGAAAAAATTAATCTTGTTTTTACAAAAGAAAATGGTTTGTATGTAGGAACTGATTTAACAAGATATCCATTTAAAATTATTCATAATGAATTAGGAATTAAAAAATGCAGATTCTATGATTTAAGAGGAAGTTATGCAACAAAAATATTAACAAATGGAATTGAAATAAGAGATGTTGCAGATATACTTGGACATAGAAATGTAGAAACAACAGAAAATTATTATATTTCAAGTACAGAAAAATCTAAACGATTAGCAACTGATGTTTTTGATAAGATAACAAAATCTGAAATTATAGAAGAAATTATTAAATATAAATAATTGGATAGATCCATTGATAAAAACAAATATTTATAGTATAATAAATGTGCAAAAATACAAAATGCACATTGGTAAATATATGATATAGATAGTATAATGACTGTAGTAAATGAATGCAAACATTGTTTGCAATTTGTTTGCAAGAGAGAAATATTTATAATAACAAAAGTACTATAAATATTATAAATATAATAGGTTACCAAAACGATAAAGCCTTGAAATATCAATAATATTATAAATATTATAAGTATTATAAATATGGGAGTTTCTACAACATGTGGTTCGGGCAAAAAGTATAAGAATTGTTGCGGTAAAAATGCTTAATATTAATACTTTGATGGATTTTATTAAAATAAAAAATGGTGTCAAAGAAATAATTTGTCACCAAAAGTATAGAATAAAAGCTGAAATATGCTGAAAAATAGGGAGTGTAACCTAGAAAATTTGGGTGACACTTCTTTTTATTATGTTTTTATTATTTATAAATGGTAATACTTATATTTTGTCAATATATTTAAAATACAAAAAACATGTGATATAATTCAAAAAGAAAGAAGAGATAAGGTTGGGAGGAAAATTTTATGAATTACGAAAGACCATATTATGAAGATATTAATTATCACCCACTAATGTTTTATGTTGTATTTGGAGCAAAAGAGGAAGAATTAGAAATTTCAAGAGAGCGTCACAATATAGACGAAATCCCAGAAGGACTAAATATAAATATGCTTATAAGAGAACAACATGGCGAATATATGGATAATTTGATAGGAGGAACTTTAGGAAAAATACTAAAAGAGGAACAACCAGAATTATACGAAAAAATACAAAAAGAAAATATTTGGGCAGTTATAAATGGAGAAATTATGCAAGATGACAATTTAAAATATTTGCGAAATACCATAGGAATTGTTCAAGCATTTTTAGATACGGGGGCAATTGCTGTGCTAGATATGCAAACATTTTCATTATATTCAGCAGAAGAATTTACAGAAAAAATCTTTTCAAAGGATCTTGATGTGTATTCACATGTTAAAAATTTAATCTCAAAAATGGAAGACAAAAATATTTGGTTACACACAAGAGGTCTTCGTAAATTTGGACGACCAGATGTAAGCATAGAAAATATAGATGAATCAGAGGTTGATAAGGCAGTAAAAGTAGCAAATCAAATGATATTCTATAGTGCTCAAGGTATGCTTTTTAATAAAAAAGTAAAATTACATCCATATAAAGATGAAGAAGAAGCTATTATTATTAATCCTGAATTTATAGAAGATTATGAAAATATTGATTTTAATAATGCTTATTGTAAATTATTGTGGGAAGAATGTGAACAAGTGATTCAAAATAAATAGGGAGGAATTTAAAATATGGGATTAGAAATTAAAATAAAACAACCTGAAAGTAAAGTCGATATATATAAAGTCGAAGAATTATGGAAAAATGCTTGTACTAATGCTTTTGGAGGAAAAACAAGCCCTAGAATAGGTGTAACTGATGAATTCTATAGGATGGAGCTTGAATTTATAAACACTAGTAAAGAGTATGAAGAAAATAAATTGCAAACATTTAAAACAGCAAAAGACTTTATATTATTTGATAACAATAATTATGGTAGTGGAATACAATTATGGTTTGAAGACGACAATATTCGTATGAAAGCATCATTTCCAACAACATACAGTGAAATAATAAGTTTATACAAATTTGTAAATATAATGTGTAATGAATGCAATACAAAAGAATTTTACAGAGGAAGTGTAGGAGAATTTGAATTAGTAGATACAAGTCAATTAAATTGGTTTGTAGAGCTAGGTATAAATGATACACTCATAATGTTAGATAGAATGAAGAAAAATATATTAGAAGGCAATGCTTCAGGTGGAAATATTTCAATTAATGGAGTAGTGAATCCTTTAAGTATAACGCTAGAAAACTTGAAAGACTGGGGAATGGATTTACCTTTAGAAGGTAATATGGAAAATATTACAACTGTAATGAAAAATTATGAAACATTTATGAATGAGATTCAACAAAGAGATTTGTTTTATGCAATATTTAAGTTATATCAAATAAAGAAGGATGAAGAAACAGTCATCAATGGGTATATTTCAGTAGCAACAAATTGCGATACTATACTACCTATAGAACCAAAAACTGAATTTTATTTTGTGATTAATAGATATGATACAAGCAAAATTAATAATTTTTATGCAATTTTAAGAAATAGTCAAGGAAAAGATGTTTACATTGAATATGATGAATTTTTAAGTAAAATTGATTTGGAGAAAAGAGAAAAATACGATGGAAAACATTTTATAGTTAGGTTGAGTACCGCTGATATTGAGAAAATTATTGATTAATAAATAATAATTGTTTGACAAGAAAATTATTTTATGGTATATTATGGATTGCTTAAAGAATTTAGATTATATAGTTTTCTACTGCAAGTTGAAGTGGAAAGAAAGTTGAGGAAATAAATATGGAAAGTTTTAATACTTTAGAAAAAGTAAAAGAATTATTTAATAGTGTTGGTTGTGAAGGAAACGAAAATTGTTATTTTGTAGCTTTAAAAGATTATAAAAAGGCTAAAAGCGGTTTTGTAGGAGGAATGGAATATCCATATAGTGGACTATTGATAAATGCAACAGAAAAAGGATTAGGAATATTTTATCTTAATCCAGAAAAAGCTTCTGATATTTTTTTCAAAATAGATGTTTCTAAGTTAAGAATAACTGAAAATTCATATTTCTTTATTCCGAATGAAAACATTAAAGAAATTAAAGTAAAAAAATACAGTATACTTACTAGCAAATTAAAAAGTATAACAATAAAAACTAATGATAAAAAGACACATCAATTATTTGCAAATCTAGATGAAAGTACAATACCATACCATAAGGAAAATTTTGCTAAATTTGCAAGTAAATATGAAAAGTAAAAAAATTAAAACAATGAAATAAACAATTTAGTCAAATTAAAAATAATAATTAAAAAGGGGAAATAAAAATGAAAAAGAAAAGTATAATAGGAATTGTTGTAGCAGCTATTATAGTTACTATTATAGTAGCTATAGTTGTAACAATATTTGTAATGGGGAAAAGTAAGGAAGATACTACAACAGAAAGTTCTAGTTCAGAAGTGAGCAAAAATACAAAAGGAAATCATGATGTTTTTGAGTGTATAAAATTAATAGATCCTAAAAATTCAGTTGAAGAAATAAATGAAATTATTGGATTTGAAGGAAAATGTACTAACGAAGAAAATAAAGTTTATGTTTGGGAGTTAACAGAAGATACAAATGTAGAAGTTCAATATTCAAAAAGTAATGAAGGAAAGATAGAAATTTCATTTCCAAGTAAATTAATCGCTAATGACAAAGTTGATTTTTCTAGATTTAGTGAAATAAAGAAAGCATTAAATACTAAAGAATCATTGACATATGATCAATTTGTTGAGTTGGTTGGTGGTGTTGAAGGAACATTGAAAAGCAAAAATAGTTCAAGTTTAAAATATGAGTGGGACAATACAGAAGGTGGTTATTTATTCGCAACATTTAGCGTTCAAACAGGAAAATGTACATTCACTACTGGTAGATTCTAAAATGATATTATAAGGTATTGGGATTTCCCAATACCTTTTTTTATAGAGAAAATTGAATACGTTATACATAATTAATAGGAGGTGCATTTTGAAAAATAAGTATGTAATTTTAATAATAGTTACTGTTTTGCTATTTTGCTTAGGAAGTTTTATTGCTAATGCTACTAGGACAACAATTTCAGTTCCACTTGGAATGATTTTAATGTTAATGCCATTTGCTTGTTTAACTTTATTTGGTGAAATATGTTTAATCAAGGATATAAAAAGTATAATAAAAACTAAAAAAACAAAAAGAAATAAAAAACAAAAAAGCAGTATAATTTTGAGTACGATAGGGATGTCAATTCTTTTAATTTTCCAAATATTATACTGTTATTCAGCATTTTTTGATCTAATTAATGGACCAAAAGAAATAATAATATGTGATGCACGAATAGAATCCAAAAGAACAGGAGGAAAATATAGTCATATAAAATATTTCTTAACTGGTGATACATTAGCTCATGAATATAAATCAATATTGATTAGAGGAGATAAAGATAGAGAAAATATTGCTAGAATATTAGAACAAGATAATAATTTTAAGGTTTATTATTTTGAAAAATTAAATCAAATATATACTTTTGAAGTATATGAATAAAAAAGGAGAAATAAAAATGCCATTAATAATTGGATTGGTATTAATACCAATAATAATTTTCATAATAATAAAATCAAATTCAATTACAACCCAAAAGAGGGATAAGATAATATTAAATATATTACTTATTTTAATTTCAATACTATATATTATTTTATGCTTAATAATAAGAGTAGAGCCTTTTAATTTTGAAGACCATTATTCAACAGAATATATGTTTTATAATGGAGAATACATAGTATATTCTGGAATAATATTTATGTTCACACCTTTTATGTGGATTGTATTATTTCATTTTTTAAAAATGATTTTCTATTCAATTAGAGTTAGAAAAAATGCAATGATAAAAAAAGATGAAGAATATATATATTACAGAGGAGATCTTGATAAAGTTTCTCCTAGTATAATAATGTTTACTTCAACATTTGAAGTAGATATTAAAAAAAGCGTTTCTGCTACTATTTTAAAATTAAAACAGACAGGTTATATAGAAGAAAATAATGGAACATACATATGCACGAATAAAGATGAATCTAATTTACTTGAAAGTGAAAAAATGATTTTAAATTTAATTAGATATAATAAATTTGATACAAGTATGTATAAAAAAGTAATTGAAAAAGAAACATTAGAAAATAAATATATAACAAGAAACCATGGAGGAAAAATATCTAGAATTATAAAAATAATAATTGCAATATTTGTACCAATTCTTGTGTTTTGTTTTTCACTATGGCTAGATGATTATCACTTTCAAAATTATCATGTTTATCCAGAAAATGATGGACATGCATATATATATTTAGAAAAAGAAAAGGATATAGAACAACTTTATAAAGAAGTTAAAGATGAGAATGATTATAAACATGATGGATATATATCATATGATTATTCTAAAATTAGAGCAGATAAGCTAGAATATGGTGTCGTAAGAAAAGCATTTTTCTTAAGTATAATTGTATCTTTCAGTCTAGGATTTATTCTTGTTTTTGTTTTAATAGGATTATATGTTATAATTGAACAAATAATTCATTTTAATAAAAATTACACTAGAACAATAAAAGGAAAAATTTTATTAAATAAAGCCTATGCTTTAAAAAACTATTTAAGCAAATATTCTCTGATAAAAAATCGAACGGAGAAAGAATTAATATTGTGGGAATATTATTTAATATATGCTGTTGTATTAAATGTTAATGTAAAAATTAAAGACGAAATAATAGAAAAATATGTAAGTGAAATTTAGGATTAATGATTCTATTTTAAATAATACGTGCGATTAGAAAGAATTGAATATGGAAATTTGACAAATATAAACTATCATGTTAAGATATAAAATATAATTAAGAGTATATCTAAGAAATAATGTATTTCGAGCGATATAGGATAACCTTATAATACAATGGTTATTTACACGATGTACAGATTTTTAAAATCTTGCAAAGGAGTCTTAAGAAGATTCTTTTGCAAGTTTTTTTATAGAAAGGAGCTGGAATGAATATGCCAAAATTCATACAAATAATTGGACCACAAGCAGTTGGAAAGATGACTGTAGGTCAAGAACTTGCAAAAATAACAGGATATAAACTGTTATATAATCACATGACAATAGAAATGGTTAGATTGATATTTGACTATGATAAAGAAGCTTTTAGAAAGATGAATAGTATAATTAGATATGAAATCTTTAAAGAATTTTCTAAAAGCAATGAAAAAGGTATTATCTTTACAGGATGTTTCGATTTCGGAAATAACTTTGAAAAAGAAAAAGCAGAAACTGATAAATGGATGAGTTTATTTGAAGAAAATTATACAGTTGAACTGGAAACGACATTAGAAGAAAGATTGAAAAGAAATAAAACTGCCAATAGATTAGAACATAAAGAGTCAAAAAGAGATTTAGAATGGAGTGAGAAAGATATATATAGATCTCTTGAAAAATATAGATTAAATTCTAAACCAGGAGAAGGAGAAAAAATATTTAAAAACTTTTATAAAATTGATAATACAAATATATCAGCAGAAAAAGTTGCAAAAATGATAAAGGAAAAATTTGAATTATAGTCAGTGATTTTGATTGACATAAAAACTTTAAAGTGATAAAATAAAACTACAATGTAAGTATTTATACATTGAATAAAATAATTTAATGTAGGAGGATTATTTATGGGAAAAAAATGTCGGTTCTATGTAGACATAATGGCCATGCATGAAGAAGTTACAGGATCATGTAATCTTGCAATAGTCAAATTTCCAAACGGAGAAACATTACGGTTTGTTACAGACTGTGGTTTGTTTCAAGAAAGGAAATATGATGAATTAAACAATGCATTACCATTCGACCCAGAAAAAGTCGATTTTTGTTTAATTACACATACTCATGTGGATCATATTGGTAGATTGCCATATATGGTAAAAAAAGGCTTTTATAGGTCGATTTATGTAACAGAAACCACAAACAAATTATTACCGCTAGCACTGAATGATAGCTTTAAAGTTTTGAGTTCAGTATCAAAAAGAAAAAATGTTAAATGTTTATATTCTGAAGCAGATGTAGACAAAACATTATCTCTTTTGAAACCATGTAGGTATAATGAAACAATTCGAGTTAACGACAATGTGAAAATTACATTTCTTAATAATGGACATCTTGTTGGAGCTGCACTTATTCTTGTACAAATTAGTTATCCAGAATATGAAGATATTAATTTATTATTTACAGGTGACTATAACAATAAGAACATGTTTTTTGATGTTAACCCAATACCAAAGTGGATTTTAGAATTACCATTAACTGTTATTCAAGAATCAACCTATGGAGACATGGATTCAACTGAAATCAAAGAAATTTTCAAAGAAAACATTAAAAAATGCATAGAGTCTGATGGAACTGTATTAACATTAGTATTTTCATTGGGACGTGCACAGGAAATTTTGTATGAGTTTAAATGCATGCAAGAAAATTGTGAACTTGATAGCAACATTCCAATCTATTTTGATGGAAAATTGGCAATTAGATATACCAATTTATATATTAAAGATGGATTGGGTATAAAACCAGAAATGAAGGATTTTTTACCTCAAAATTTGACATTTGTTGACAATGAAAGCAGAAGTGATGTATTAAAGAGTACAAGCAAAAAAATAATTGTTACAACTTCAGGAATGGGTTCATATGGACCTGCACAGGTATATATACCAGAATATATATCAAGAAGTAATACTTTGATACATTTTACTGGATATACTGCTGAAGGAACAATGGGAGGTAAGTTAAAGAATGCTGAAACGGGTTCAATGGTAGAGGTAGGAGGATTGATTGCAAAGAAAAGAGCAAATGTAGAATATACAACAGAATATTCTGCACATGCAAAGGCTGATGAGATGATTGAGTTTTTAAAACAATTTAAAAATTTAAAATTGGTTTTAGTTAATCATGGAGAAAGTCAAACAAAAAACATTTTTGCAGAAAGAATTGTGGAAGAGGTTGATGCTAAAAGAGTAGGATTACTTGGAAGAGAATATTTTTTCAGAATTGATTCATATGGTTTAGTGAAAACTTTATCGACAAAATTCCAATAATAATTTATGCGTTTTGTAAAATGCATAAAAGGAGGTTTTATTATGGCAAAGGTACGGAAAATCTATAATACAGGAAGTAACAAAAAAATAATTATTGTGAAAACTGTAAAAAAGTCAAAACAAAAACCAAAAGAAGGTAATCAGTTTGGCTCAGGAAATTCAGGAATACAAACACCAACAGGAAGTAAATCAAAGCCAAAAGAAATACTTCCAGACATAAATGACATGGAAAAAGAAGTATTAAAAAGCATTATAGGACAAGACGTAGCTGTAAGAAAAATTATTACTGCTATATATAGAGCAATAAATTTTAAAACTGTAAAATCAAATATTTTGGTTATTGGAAATAGTGGAACAGGTAAAACTGAAACAATTAAACAAATAGCCAAGAGACTTAATATTCCATACACTATTGAAGATGCTACTAAATATACCCAAGAAGGATATTATGGAGCAGATGTAAATGAAATGATTTTGAATTTGCTTGAAAATGCCAATATGGATATAAAAAAAGCTCAGAATGGAATTATAGTAATTGATGAAATTGATAAAAAAGCAGGTCATGAAGTACCTCATGATGTTGCCGGAACAGAAGTTTTAAAAAGTTTGCTTAAAATTATTGAAGGAACAACGATAAAAGTTCCTGTAGAAATGGATTCTTACAATGTAAAGCTTGTTGATTTTGATACTAAAAATATTATTATTATATTTTTAGGTGCTTTTTCTGGATTAGATATAATTAGAGACAAAAGGTTAAATTCTAATCCATTAGGTTTTTCGATTAAAGAGGAAACTCATAAATCAAAAGCGAAATTTTTAAAGCAAGATTTGGTTAAGTATGGTCTGCCAGAAGAATTTGTAGGAAGAATTGATACTATAGTAGAAATGAATGAACTTACAAAAAAAGATTTGGCACTGATATTAAAAAAATCAGAATTATCCATATTTAAAAGGTACCAAAATGAACTTAGCAATATGGGAATAACATTAATCTATAATGATGATTTGTTTGAAAGTATTGCAGAAAAATCACTTGTTCTTGATACAGGTGCTAGAGAGCTTAGTAATACTGTAAATTATATGTTTGAAAACATAGTGTTCGATGTTCTTTCAAATCCTAACAAATACAAAAAATGTATTTTGGATACAGAGATTGCTCAGAATAATACAAAGTATACATTGTCATGATAACAACAAAGTTGTCTTATGGAACTATTCTATAAGGCAATTTTGCTTTTTTAATGAAATGGTAATTCTTAGATTTTCTTGAAAAATTAGTAATCTTGTGGTATAATATATCATATAAAACTTTATTATCCTGTTTTACAGGTTGACATATAGACATTTATATAAAAATATTATTTTCAGGAGGAAAAGAAAATGAAAGAGAAAATTCGGGAAAAATTGATATCAGCCAGCTATAAAAAGGGCGCCAGTGTAGTATCTGAAATTATAGCATTAGTTTTGGCTATAGTGTTAGTACTAACTTGTGATTTCTATTTTATAGCCTGGTTTCCTATCATTCTATCACAAATTATTGTAGCGATTAATAAAACAGGCAGAGAAGTTGTTGAAAAAAACAAACTATTTCTAATCGTTTTGAGTTATGATGGTTTCTGGTTCTTTGCAATGATAAGCTTAATATATGCCATTGGTTATGAAGTAATAAGATATAATAGTAGTACTTATGTAATGTTTTTACTTTTTATAAGCATTATGGATATTGTTGTAATTCCCCAAATTACTAAAATTTTCAAAAAGAAACTTATACAATAGTTTTCTCCCCACAGAAAGTTTCTCTTGTGGGGTTTTAAATTGAGATTTTTAACAAAAGTGAATATATTAGTAATATAAATGAATACAGCTAAAAATCTCTATAAAATATTTGTCATAGAACTGAATTTTTATATTATTAATAAAATTTTTATTAAATTAATACAAAAATAAAATATGATATAATGAAGCGGATTTTTATATGAGAGTGTTAAATTTGAATCAAAAAGAAATAAGTATAATATTTAGTAAGATGGAGAAAAAATGAAAAGAATAAAAATGGAGAGCAAAATATTAATAATGTTAGCTTTATTTAGTAGTTCTGTTGGACTATAGGGAAATTTTAGACAATTATTGGATTCAAGATAATGGATTTTCTGCAACAGATATAAGTAACGTATTAAGCATAGGGACATTTGTATATGATTATAACCTTTATAGCTATTACTTGGCCAATATTAATTGGAGCAGCATATGAGGAGGTTTGTGATGGCCCATATATAAATTCGGTAGAAAAAGAAAAACAATTGTCTTTTACAAATATAAGATATATTGAGAGATTCTTAGGAGAAGCTATTGGAGTTTTCTTTTGTGGAACAATGTATGAAAAATACAACAAAATATTCTGCACATGCAAAGGCGGACGAAATGATTGAATTTTTAAACCAATTTAAGAATTTGAAATTAGTTTTAGTTAATCATGGAGAAAGCTGAACAAAAAACATTTTTGCAGAGCTAATTGTAGAAGAAGTTTGATACTAAAAGACAGGAACAAAATTGTATTATAGAAGCATTCGCTTTTTTAATGAAAACAATTGACTTAATCTTAGATTATCTGTAAAATAATACTATGAAAACATATAAAAATACAAGTGATATTAATAACTAAAATAAATAAGGAAGTGATAAAATGTTAGAATTAGAAGAAAATAATAATTTACTTAAGAACCTAAAACAAAAAATACAAGAATTGGGTGAATCTCTTTGACATAGCCAAGTTAGAAGAAAAATTACAAATATTAGAAAAGCAGACTATGGAAGAAAATTTTTGGAATGACAGCAAAAATTCTAGTAAGATATTAACTCAAATTAAAAACATAAAGAACAAAACAGTTGAATATAAAAAAATAAAAAATGAAATTATTAATTTACAAGAGTTGTCAGAATTAGTACAATTAGAGCCAGACGAAGAAATAGCAACTGATATATTAAAAAATAGTAATAAATTACAAAAAGAAGTAGAAAAGTTTGAGATTAGTACTTTTTTATCAGGAAAATATGATCAAAATAATGCAATAATAACAATTCATCCAGGTGCAGGAGGAACTGAATCACAAGATTGGGCAGAAATGCTATATAGAATGTATACAAGGTGGGCTAATAAAACTGGATATACTGTAAAAGAATTAGATTATTTGGAAGGTGAAGAAGCTGGAATAAAAAGTGTGACATTTGAAATTATTGGTGAAAATGCATATGGATATATGAAATGTGAAATGGGAGTACATCGTTTAGTTAGAATTTCGCCTTTTGACAGTGGAGGAAGAAGACATACTTCTTTTGCATCTATAGAAGTGCTACCAGAAATAACAGATGACATAGAAATTGAAATAAACCCAGATGATTTAAGGATTGATACTTATAGAGCTTCTCGGAGCAGGAGGACAGCATATAAACAAGACATCTTCTGCAGTTAGAATTACTCATATTCCAACAAATATAGTTGTAGCTTGTCAATCTGAAAGGTCTCAAATTCAAAATAGAGAGACTGCAATGAAGATGTTAAAGTCAAAACTAATAGATTTAAAAGAAAAAGAACAAAAAGACAAAATAGAGGATTTAAAAGGTGTACAGATGGATATTGCATGGGGAAGTCAAATTCGCTCTTATGTTTTTTGCCCATATACAATGGTAAAAGATCATAGAACTAATTATGAAGTTGGTAATGTACAGGCAGTTATGGATGGAGATATTGATGGCTTTATGGAAAGTTATTTGAAAATGAAAATATAAAATTTTAACATAATAAATTTAAGATGAATATAATATATAGAGCAGGTTTTTATTTGAATCAGCTCTATATATTTTTTAAAGAGGTGATCCTAATGGACACTATAGTTTTAAAATTTGGAGGTAGTTCTCTTTCTGACAATGAAAAATTAAAATTAGTAGCAAACAAAATTACAGATTTGTATGATAAAGGACATCAAATAGTAGTAGTTTTATCAGCACAAGGAAAAACAACAGATAAATTAATTTATGAAGCAAAGCAATTATCACATACAATAGATAAAAGAGAGATGGATTCTTTACTAAGCAGTGGAGAACAAATTTCGATAGCAAAATTAGCGATATTATTGAAATCGATGGGATATAAAGCAATTTCATTAACTGGTTGGCAAGCAGGAATTTATACTAATAATACTAATCAAGATGCTATCATAGAACAAATTGATATATCGAGAATTAAAAATGAGTTACAGCAAGAAAAAATTGTAATAATAGCAGGATTCCAGGGAATGAATGAAAAAATGGATATTACGACTTTAGGAAGAGGCGGATCTGATACCACGGCACTTGCTCTTGCAGCAGCATTAAAGGCGAAAAATTGTTATATATTTTCAGATGTAGATGGAGTATATACTACAGACCCTAAAAAAGTAAAAGATGCAAAGAAATTATCTGCATTATCTTATAATGAAATGATGGAAATATCAAGTGAAGGTGCAAAAGTGCTTCATAATAGATGTGTTGAAATAGGCGATAAATTTAAAATTCCAATTATAACAAAATCAACATTTAATCATAAACCAGGAACAGTTATTTCAGATATTATTGAGGAAAATACCATAAAAAGTATTATAAAAAAAGATATTTCTAGAATATCAATTGTCGGAAACGGAATTATTCGTAATTTCAATTCTATTCATGACATACTTAAGTTAATTGAAGAAGAAAAGTTGGAAATACTTAATTTTGAAATTTCAGAGTCTAAAATAAGTATTACATTTAAAGATATAATAGAAGATAAAATTGTAGATAAATTTCATTCTATTATTTTTAAATAATAACAAAAGGATATAGGGAAAATCTATATCCTTTTAATATTAAAAATAAATTTTTGTACTAATAACAAATTATCATATTATTGTTCTAAAAGAGACAAACTCTGAATATATATAATTTAGCAAGGTAATTAAATAAGGAGGTATGGCAGATGACAATGGATGAGAGAAAAACAATTAATACAAGCGTAATACAAAATCTTATTTTGGAGAATAGAGGAAAATTAAGTATTTCGGGAGTATTAGATGTTTTAAGTTTTGATGATCAAGTTGTTATAGTTGAAACAGAATTAGGACTTTTAACAGTCAAAGGAGAAAATCTTAGAATTAATAAGTTAAGTATTGATACATCTGAGGTGATTGTAGAAGGAGATATTTCATCTTTAACATATAGTGACAGTAAAACATTAGAAAAGTCAAAGGGAAGTTTAATTAGTAAAATTTTTAAGTAATTAATTACATAAGGAGAGACAATAATGGTTACGAATCAAGCTTATTTATTTTGTATTTTTATAATAAATGGCATTATAATAGGAATACTTTTTGACTTCTTTAGAATACTAAGGAAAACTTTTAAAACTAGTGATTTAATTACATATATAGAAGATTCTTTGTTTTGGATTTTAACTGGAATTATTATTTTATACTCTATCTTTGTTTTTAATAATGGAGAAATCAGATTTTTTATATTTTTTGGAATTATACTTGGCGTTTTCTTATATATGCTTTTATTTAGTTCGTATATTATAAAAATAAATGTTAAAATTATAAATTTTATAAAGAAAATAGTATCAAAAATAATAGAATTTTTATTACTTCCAATTAAATATTTTTATAAGATTATAAAGAAATTATTTTTTAAACCTGTTTCTTTTGTTATTATAAATATAACCAAAAGTTCTACAAAATTATGGGAAAAAACAACAAAAATATTAGAAAGGAACAAAACAATAAAAAATAATGTAAAAAATTAAAAATATAGGAAGGAATTTAAAAGTTTATGTAGAAATATATAAATATGATATCCGTAAGGATTTGTACATTAGAATTGGAGAGATTAACTTATGAAAAAGAACAAAAAAATATATATAAAATTATTAATATTTATAATAAGTTTGTATGCTATATTTACATTAATTAGCCAACAAAACACATTAAACCAATATAGTAAAAATAGTCAAGAATTGTCACAAAAAATAGAAGAAGAAAAGCAAGAAAAAGAAGAACTTGCTAAGAAAAAAGAAGATGTAAATTCATTAGAATTTATTGAACAAACAGCAAGAGAAAAATTAGATATGTTTTATCCAAATGAAAAGGTGTATATAGATAAAGGAATGTAATATAAATAATACATTCCTTTTATTGCACTCTTATTTTTTACCTTTTTTGTAAAATCTGTTTAAAATTTGAAAAAAATGTGTTATAATGAATACATTATTATATTCTTAAAAATTTCCCCAATTTATATAAAATTAATAAATCTCAATTAAAGGAGGTATTTATGCAAGATTTAGAAGAATTAAATTTAGCAGAGTTAAAAACACTAGCAAAAGAAAATAATATTAAAAATATATCAAAATTAAAAAAAGATGAGCTAATTACAGTTTTACATCAAATTTTACAACAAGAACCAAGAAGCGAGATTGCAGAAGGAAATTCTGAAACAATAGAAGATAAAGAAAATAATAAACAGCACTATGATGAAAACGGTGAACCAATTGTAGATTACAAATTGACAAATCAAGGAGACGAAATCGCAGAAGGTATTTTAGAAATATTGCCTGATGGATATGGATTTTTAAGAGGGGAAAACTATCTATCTAGTGATAAAGATGTCTACATATCTATGGTGCAAATAAGAAGATTTAGACTAGACACAGGGGACATTATAAAAGGAATTTCTAGATATAGAGAAGGAGAAAAGTTCCCATCTTTAATTTTTGTAGGGGAAGTAAATGGAGAACATCCTGAAAAAGCGATGAAAAGAAAAAGATTTGATGAACTAACACCAATATATCCAACAGAAAAACTAAAATTAGAAACAACACCTAACGATTACGCAACTAGAATAATAGATCTTATGTGTCCTATAGGAAAAGGACAAAGAGGTATGATTGTAGCTCCTCCAAAAGTTGGAAAAACAACATTATTAAAAAAAGTTGCTAATAGTATAAGCAAAAATAATCCAGAAGTTGAATTAATAGTATTATTAATAGATGAAAGACCAGAAGAAGTAACAGATATGAAGAGATCTATAAAAGGACAAGTAATACATTCTACATTCGATGAGTTACCTGAACACCATGTAAAAGTAGCTGAGATGGTTTTAGAAAGAGCTAAAAGACTAATAGAACACGGAAAAGATGTTGTGATATTATTAGATAGTATTACAAGATTAACTAGAGCTTATAATTTAGTGATTCCATCATCTGGAAGGACATTATCAGGAGGTATCGATCCTGCAGCATTACATAAACCTAAGAAATTTTTTGGAGCAGCAAGAAATATTGAATATGGAGGAAGTTTAACAATATTAGCAACAGCATTAATTGATACAGGAAGTAGAATGGATGATGTTATATTTGAAGAATTCAAAGGAACAGGAAACATGGAAGTACATTTAGACAGAAAATTATCTGAAAAAAGAATTTTCCCAGCAATTGATATTAATAAATCAGGAACAAGAAGAGAAGATTTATTACTTACTACTAAAGAAAGAGAAACAGTATTTGCATTGAGAAAAGCAATGAATAGTATGCCTGTTGCAGATGTAACAGAACAAGTTATAAGTCAAATGACACAAACAAAAAATAATACTGAATTTATAGAAAAAATGGATCACTATTTAAGAAGATTTAAATAATAAGGTAAAAATTTGAAAGAAAGTTATATAATATAATTAATACTGGTGTTTGGAAAATGAAATATAATGTAATAAGGAGTGAAAATATTAATATATGCAAAAATTTAATTATCATTCACATACGTATAGATGTATGCATTCAGATGCAGATATGCTAGATGAAGACTATATTAAAGACTACATAAAAATGGGCTTTGAAGAAGTTGCTTTTACAGACCATTGTCCTGAAAAAAATATAATAGATAAAAGACCTAGAATAAGAATGTTGTATGACCAAAGAATTGAATACCTTCAGAGCATACAAAATTTAAAAGAGAAATATAAAGATAAAATTATAATTAAATCAGGATATGAAGTAGAATTCCTACCTGGTGAAGAAAAAAATATACAAGAATTAAAAGATGAAACAGATATTTTAATTTTAGGACAACATTTTGTATATGGTAATGACAAAGAACTTAAAATATTAGGAAAATGTGATTTTTCAGAAGCAGACTTGTTAAGATATGCTGAATATATAGAAAAAGCAGTAGAATTAGGTATACCTGATATAATTGCACATCCCGATATATATTTAAGCAAAAAAAGGAACTTTGGTAAAATAGAAAAAGAAGTAGCGACTAGAATATGTCAGTTAGCTGAAAAATACCAAATTCCGTTAGAAATAAATTTAAACAATATTTTTCAACGAACATATAACGAAAATAGAATTTTAAATAATTTTCCACTAGACGAGCAAAGAAAAAAATTGGTAAATGTTAATTATCCCAGACGAGAATTTTGGGAATTAGCAAGTAACTATAACTTAAAAGTATTATATGGATTAGATGCCCATTATAGAGGACAAATCCAAAAATGGAATGAATTGATTATTTTAGCAAATGAAATGATAGGAGAAGAAACAATAAATAAATTAAAATTTATAGAAAATATACATGACGCTAATGATGAAAAATATTTAAAAAAAATATTTTTATCAGGAATTGAAACAACATTAAAAGCAACAAATGATAAAGAATTAGAAAATAGAATAAAAAATTTTTCTAATTTTTAATAAAATATTTTTTTGAGGTGTAAAAATTGCAAAATATAAAAAGAGAACAAATAAGACAAAGATTTCCAGAAGATATTGACATTGGAAAAATGGAACAACATGCTATAAATTTAGCAACAACACAAACAGATGAATTATTAGATAGATATTTAAAATTGCCAGAAAGTAGAAATGGTGCATATATTAATTCTGATTTAATGAAGATGACATTTAAGTTTTATGCAGAAAGTTTAGAAAATAGAAGAAAGTATAATATGTCAGTAACAAACTCTGCTGCAGTACTTACGAATGAACTATATATTAGAACAATAAATAACAATAATATAAAAAGAAGTATATTTATATTAGGCCCTTATGGAGCAGGTAAATCATATTTTGCACAAGCATTATTTGAAAATAAAGAATTATTAGATGACAGTATTGTATATGAAGGCTCAATAACTCCACCTGCATTTGATGAAAAAGTTCAATTGGCTATTGATAATGGAATAACACCATATATCATTGCTTTAAATCCAACTTTAGAACTTTCCTTAAATAATATTAGAGAAAGAGCACAGGAAACAGGAAGAAATGTAGAAAAAAAAGAAGTATTAGATAAATTCTCGAATTTTTATAACTACATGGTAAACTTAGTACAAAAATTTAAAGGTATAGATTATTTAATATATAATAAAGAAACTAATGCTCCATTAACTACGGATTGTAGTAGTAAAAATTTAGAAGATTTATATCATGGCTCAAGAGAAGAAATTGAAATCGAATATGACAGAATTATTAAAGCTTTAGAACAGCGTGATAATGTGAATAAGATATCTTTAAAACACTTTTTAAAGGATGGACTAACATCTGGTTTAACATTTGAAGACACGTCTAGAGTAAAATCAGTCGAGGAATTATCTAAAAATAAAACAAAAAATAAATAAGGAGGACTTTTATATGGTCAATGAATATTCGCGTAACTATACAGAAGTTTTAGAAATTCTAAAGTATATTCCGATTGACGAATACAATAAAATTCCAAAACAAAAGATTGAATTTTATGAAAAGTATAAGGATAGATCATATGAATATGAATATAATTTTAATATTATTTCAAAAAATACAAAATGTATTTTAACAAATTTATACAAAGATTATATTGCTAATGATAAAGAGAAAGAGCTTATAAATAGCATATTAAACTTGAATTGGCAAAAAAAAGAATATGAGAAAAGGAAATTATATAATCCAAATTCAATATTTAGTTAAAAAGATGTTCCAACTGTTGTAAAGCATGAAAAATAGTATTGATAAAATACTATTTTTTATATAATTTTATGGTAAAATGACATAAAATTATATGCATATATTGCCTTAGAAAAGGGAGAAATGAAAATGAGAAAAAAAACACCAAAGGTATTGAATACGAAAAAAAATAGAGATTCACAATATACTCATAGCAAATTTGAATTACCTAATTTGAATAAATTTATATATGAAAACATGCAAAATAGAGAAAGAAGTACAGATTATAATTTATTATACAGAATTTCTAAAATCATGTCTACTGAATTAAAAATAAAAGACAGACATATTAATGAAATTACAAAACCTATTTCAGAAAAACAAACTAAAGAAGTGACTTTACAATTTTTTAAAGAATTAGATCAAGAACTATATGAAAAGGCCAAAAAAATTATTGATGGAAATAGTGATATTGGTTTTAATATGTATATGTTGGATGAAAATGAGGACTTTTCAAAAACAAAAAGTGATGGTATGCCTGTACATACTAAAATTCCTTGTGTATTTTCAAGAAATGGAAAATCAGCTGTATATATGCCCTACAAAGGAACTATAGAAGATATTTATTTGTTAGTACATGAATTATCTCATACATTTGATATAGGAAAAAATAACAATTCTACTAGAAATATGTTAGGTGAAGTAACTCCAGCTTGCTTTGAAACAATGTTAAATCAATATTTAATAGAAAAAGGAATTGCTACAAAAGAAGACACTACAAATAGAGAAATGGGAAGAATTGTTCATTATTATGATGATGCAGTAGAAACATTTGCAAAGTTAGAATTAATAAAAATAAAGGAACAACAGGAGAATATAACACATAAAAACCTTATTGAAATTCAGAAAAAATATGGAATAACAAATAGACAATTAAGTTATGTTTTAAAAAGATTAGCAAATTCAGGATCTAATGTTGATTATAAAGCAAGATATATGAATGCTCTATTAATTTATCCACATTATATGGAACAATATACAGAGAATCCACAAAAGGCAATAAGAACTTTAAAAGAATACTCTAAACAAATAAAAGCAAATAATTTTGAAAATAGTTTAAAAACTTTAGGAATAAATCCATGTATAGAAAGTATTCAAAAATTAGTAGAAACAACAAATAGAAGAATTGAAATTTTGGAAAACAAACAATCAGCGATAACAAAGAATACTTGGAATCAACCAGATGAAAGATAATAAAAACTTGCATATAATTTTATATGTAATATTATTTCTTTTATGTTTCTTTTATGTTAGGTATTAACTTTCAAAAAATTAGTGCCTTTTACTATTTTTTAAAATGTGATAAAAATGAATATTTAAATGTTGTACCATCAGGTTGGTTAGATGTAGCAGAAGGCTTTAAATATCCTGCAATATGTGTATATGTTCCAAATTATAGAAGTTTAGCCCAAAATTATTTACAAGTAAGAGCAAAATGATATAAAATAATAAGCAAGGGGGGTAAAAATGAAAAATAAAAAAGTAATTATAATATGTTTTGTGATGGCTACTATCGCAATTTTATGTAGTATCTTTTTAGTAGCATATAAAAATACAGAAATATCTAATAAAAAAGGTATAATAGGAAACAAAATTATCGAACCAGATAGAATAGTATATAGAAATTCAGATGGAGAATATTTTGAATTTCTAAAAGGCGAGGATTCCTATGAAAAAACAAAGAATTTATTACAAAAGTCTATCACAACATACAAAGAAGATGGAACAAAATTATCAGATAATGAAATAGAACAAATACATAACACAACTTGTATAGAATTTGATTATAAAACAGCAAGTAAAAATTATATTATTCAGCTAGAAGATAATGATAAACAAGCAGTTATTAAACTTGCAGATGAAGGTGGAAAAGTTTACACAGAGAAGATTAGTAATGTTAGAAAAATAAAAAAATTATTAGAAAATTTAACACAGGACTTATCACCACATACTTTAGAATATAAAACAATGTTATCAAGAAATAAATTGGATACTATGGAATATAAATATTTACAATTATTTAAAGAAATAAATTATAAAATCCATCAAGTAAAAATAGATAACTTTGCAGATTATGAAAAATTTAAAACAATTTGCAATTTAGCATTTGATGAAAGTATTACAGAAGATACATTTAAAAATAATATAGGAATTCTTACAGTGTCTTTAGTACCTAAAATTGATGTAAAAGTAAATATTGGAAATATAAAATATACATATGACAAATTAGAAAATGTAAATTATGGTTATAATGCACACCTATTAATAGTAGACAAAATTGTAAACACAGATTGCATTTATAATACAGATTTAACTGAAATATCAAGTAAAGTAGAATATGATAATATGAAAGTAAGCTATGATGAGGAAGTAGATAAGCTAGACAAAAATATATTTATGATAGATTTTAATAGTTTTTTAAATGAATATAAAAGCACAAATACTACTATCTCAAAAGATGAAGCTACTCGGAATTGCAGAAAAAGGTTTTGAAGAAGCTAAAAGAATTTGTGGTGCTTATGATAAAAGTACACAGGTAATTACTGAAGAAAAAGTAATACCCAATAATTTCTTTACTAGAAAAATTTCAGAAAGAGATAATCAATATTCAGAGAAAATAGATGCATATGTTTTTACAAGAGTTGATGATATGGAATTAAATGGTGTAAAAGTGTATGTAGATAAAAAAACTGGAAAAATTATTGGAGGTGCAGCATTTGGAGATTAAAAGTAAAATAAAAGATATCTTAAAAAATCCATTGCAAATTATAGCAATAATACTCTCTATTGCTATAATAAGCTTTATAATTATTAATTCTTTAAATTATCTTAAGAGATTTAATTTTAAGATTACTGTTGCACTTGCAATTTTATTGCTTATAGGTATGGGGATATTTATCCTTTATAAATACATTTATACAATTTTTAAAATGTTCAAAAAGAAAAAAGTAATAACGCCAATATTAATGATTTTACTTGTTATTCTTTTAACAGTTGGAATATTTTATATAGAATGCAATGTGAATTATATTTTGAAAAATTCAATTATATTATTGATATATATATTAGGTGTAATTTGTATACCAATGATAATATTAGTATTTTCTGTTATAAATTCAAGCAAATATAATAAAATAAAAATAGCAGTTTCACTATTATTGCTAATATACATATATACTATTAATATGGAATTTTTAATAATATCTGCAAAAATGATTATTACTAATTTATCAAATCATTCTATTTATGAATTGTTAGAAAAAGAAGATGAGGATGATAATGTAAATTTAACATATCTAGAAGATTATGCACAAAAATTTGCAAAAAATGGTTATTTAAATAAATATGATATTACGCAGATTTTAGATTTGACAGACAAGAAGTCAAAAGAGATGACAATATATTATCAAGATGAAAAATCTAATATAAATATTGAAACAACTAATAAAAATGATGAAGAAATGGAAAATTTAAAAAATACATTAAAAGCAGAATATTATAAATATCATTATGAAAAAGATGAAAAAAAGCAAATAAAAATTTACATAAAAAAATATTCATTAGAGCAAAATTCAAATCAAGAAAAAAATGAAAATATTGTACTAAAAGGGACTAAAAATACTGAAATAGTTGAAAATGTTAATAAATATGGTACAGATAAAAATAGTAATAGCTTCTGTTTTACAAACAAAATTCAAGTAAATTCTAATGATGTGCAAGAAATAAAAAAATTCAATTTATTATTTGTCTATGACCAAGATACACAAAACTATGTACCTGTAATAGAAAATGTCCAAGAGTGTGCATTCATAGAATCTTACAAAGTATATAACACTGGCATAGAAATTACATTAAATAAAGGTGTTCAACTTACCAATACAGAATATACACTTAAAATTAATCGCTATAATGATGAATTAAAAATTAGAGATAGAGAAATTACTAATAATGCCTATTATTATGATTATGAACCTGTTGTTACTAAAATGGAAGGATATGAAAATAGAATTGTTTTGGAAATGAGATTTGATAGGAGTTACACAATAGAAGAACTTAAGAATATAGAGATTATATTTGGAAATTATTAATTATTTTCGAATATAAAACAAAAATAAAGTCCAGTAAACTAATAATTACTGGATTTTTATTTTACACTAATTTTAATTTTTTTATACAAAATTTAAAAATTATGCTATAATGTCTATATAAATTGCTCCAGAAGAATTATTAACAAAATTATTAAAAAAAGGATTTAGGCAGGATTTCATAGTAACAGTAGAGCCTAATAAGCAATATATGGTAGAAGAAATTAAATTTGAAACAATACCAGCTTATAATACAAATAAACAATTTCATCCCAAAGAAAATGAATCCATTTGAAATATTGGAATATCAAAATGAAAAAAAGTAGAATTAAATAAATATATGATAGCAATAAAAGATTAAAAAGGAAGTAAAAAATGGAAGATAAATTAATTAAACAAAATATTGATAGATTAGATATAAGTGATAATGCTATAAAAATTTTAAAAGATAATAAAATCATAACTCTTGGACAAGAAAGATAAATAAATATTTTAGTATTGAAAAAGAATATAATAAAAATATGAAACTAATTATAAAAATAATAATAGCGATTATTATTTCAATTATTATGTCCATTATAACTTTTTTTGCTTTGGGAATAGCAGAAATTGCATTTTTAAGACAAGGACATTAACAATATTATAAGATAGATGTTTAGTTAAATTTATATAAACATAATGAAATATAGTAAGTTGCAGGACAGATATTTAAATATACCTGTCCTTAAATTTGCCATTATAAAATTAAAAAATGGTATTATTTTTTATAAAAGTGTTACCTTTGAAAGAAAATAATCAATATATAGATGTAAGGTATCTTAAAATAAAAAAAGGAGTTTAGATCTAAATTGAATGAGTGTAAAGAAATAATGTTAGTCAAAACGATAGCTAATAAATAGCTGTATAAAAGCCTAAAGGCTAGTAGTTGCAATAACTTGTAGGTAGGACTCTGGAAGGGGTTCTATTATTTTACTCTTATCTCTTATTGCACAAAACTTTGAAAATACGGCTTTTTTGCTGTGACAAAGTATCAAAATCGTGAAATATATTTTAAAAGTAGGTATCAAAAACGTGAAATTTTGACAAACTTCACAAAACATATAGACAAATATTTGTTCTTATTATATAATATGGCAAATAGTTCAAATATAGAAAAGATTATAATTTTTATGTAACAATAAATGAAATAAGAACTAAATTTTATAGAAAAAGGATGTGTTCTTATGGACAAAAAAAGAAATGAAATTATTTTATTTGAAAACCAAGGAGTAAAATTAGAGGTAAATTTACATGAAGAAACAGTATGGTTAACACAAGCGCAAATGGCGTTATTATTTGATGTAAAACAATCTACATTGAGTGAACATATTAACAATATTTTTAAAGAAGGTGAACTAGATGAAAAAACTTCTATCGGAATTTCCGATAAAAGTTCTGGAGGAAGAAAATCTAAAATATATAATCTTGATGTTATTATTTCTGTTGGATATAGAGTTAAATCAAAAAATGGAGTAATATTTAGACAATGGGCAAATAAGATTTTGAAAGACTACATGTTAAAAGGTTATGCAGTTAATCAAAGAAGATTAGAATATTTAGAAAAAACTATAAAATTAATTGATATTGCAAATAGAATTGATGAAAGACTAGAAGGAAATGATGCTAAGGAAATATTAAAAGTAATTGGAGATTATTCAAAAGCATTAGATTTATTAGACGATTATGATCACAAAACTTTAAAGAAGATTGATGGAATTATTGATGATAGAAAAATTGAATATAAAGATTGTATGGAAATAATTAATAAATTAAGATTTAATGAAGAAAGCTCATTATTCGCAGTTGAAAGAGATAAAGGCTTAGAATCAATTATTGGAAATATTTATCAAAGTTTTGCGGGACAAGATATCTATAAAAGCATTGAAGAGAAAGGTGCTAATTTCTTGTATTTAATAGTAAAAAATCATGTATTTGCTGATGGAAATAAAAGAATTGCAGCGACATTATTTATATACTTTCTAAATTTTTATGGAATATTATATAAAAATGGAAAACAGGTAATTGATAATAATACATTAACTGCTTTGACTCTTTTAATAGCTGAATCAAATCCAAAAGAAAAAGATGTAATTGTTGATTTAGTAATGAATTTTTTGAATAATGAATAAAACAAGTATTGTTAAAGGAGATTTGCCTATGAATGAATTAATATATAAAATAGAAACAATAGTCAGAAACTGTGGAACACAAATTTTACAAGCAAAAAATGAAAAAATGAATATTGAAAAAAAAGAAGGAATTGGAAATATTGTTACAGAATACGATAAAAAAATCCAAAAAGAATTAAAAGAGAAACTTTTAGAATTATTACCAGATGCTAAGTTTATTGGTGAAGAGGATGACTTGGATAAAAATGTATTAGAAAATGGATATACTTTTATAGTCGATCCAATAGATGGCACAACAAACTTTAGTAGACATTTTTCATTAAGTGCTATATCCGTAGGATTATTAAAAGATGCTAAACCTTATATAGCAGTATGTTATAATCCTTATTTAGATGAAATGTATATAGCTCAAAAAAATAAGGGTGCATATCTAAATAATAAATCACTTAAAGTATCAGATAAAACTTTAAGTGAAGGAATTGTTTTATCAGGTAATGCTCCATATTATAAAGAATTACGTGAAAAATCTATACAACTATTAAATAAATTCTCAATATTAGCAACAGATTTTAGAAGATTTGGTAGTGCTGTTATTGAATTATGTAATATTGCATGTGGACGTGCAGAAGTTTACTTTGAGTTAAAATTACAACCTTGGGATTACGCAGCAGGTCTCTTGATTGTTGAAGAGGCTGGTGGTAAAGTTACTACAATAAATGGTAAACAAATGAGCTTCAATGGTCCAAATTCTATACTTGCAACTAATAATAAAGAGGATTATATAAAATATATTTTATAAAGTAGATACTTTTTCTTTTACAAGAAACAAGATAAAGTAAGGAGAAGGCTATATTTTCGATAAACAGTAAAATATTTTGTGCAAAGTTTCATTTTTAAAATTTGATTTAAAATTTTAAAAATTATTCATCAAAAAATAAATTGTAAAAATAATTTAAAATATTATAAAAATTAAATTTTATAAATAATAAATTTATAGAATTTTAAAAACGAACAATTGTTGTTTGGTAAAATTTTTATATAAAATTTATATATTATTATTATAATTTATAAATTATTTGATTTGAAAATCAAATTAAAAACATTTTTATAATAAACTTTTAAAGTTATATATAATAATTGTCAAAATCGTTTTTGAACAATTTTATTTGTGAACTTATAAAACTAATCATCTAAATTATAAATTTGGATTTATTTGAGTCGTTTATAATTACAAATATGTAGTTTTTATAAATATCTGCAGATATTTATAATATCTCAAAATAGCTCAAAATGACGGCTTACGAGAATCGATTTTAAGCCGTTTTTATTTTTAAGGCTTATAGTTTTGTTGTTGGCAAAATACGGCAAATATAGAGATATAGGCATTTTGAAGATTTTTGGAAAATTTATATAAAATATAATATGAAATAAAAATTATTAAGTAATAAAATTAGATTTTAAATAGAAAAATTATTTAGATGTAAAATTATAAAGATAAATTATAAAACTGATTTAAAATTGATTTTAGAAACAAATATCTGGGACTAGACTAACATTATTACAATAATATAATAATAAAGTAACAATGTTAGTCAAAACGATAGCTAATAAATAGTTAGTAAATCAGTTAAGGCTAGTAATTACAAGAACATGTGGGTAGGACTCTGAAAAGGGTTCTTTATTTTTGCTCCTATCTCTTATTGCACAAAACTTTGATTTTGTGCAATGTTCTATATTCCTTTTTTTACACTTCCTCAAGTCTATTTTGCCCTCTCTTCTACTATCTTATGACCTGATAAAGTGAATCCATTATAATTTACTATTTAATTATTTTTATATTTTTAAATTAGATTTTCACAATGATTTATATTTTTCTTTTTATCAATTCTTTTAAATCCAAAAATGTCAAATTCGAAATATTGCAATTCATTAATCTTACACTAGAAAGATTTTTATGATTTTTAAAAAATTCCTCTAATTTTTTTCACTCAAGTCAATACCTTTCAAATGTAGAAATTCTAATTGCTCAGTTAAACCATCTAAACTTATATTCATTCTTGTATCTTTAGACATATTTGTAATAAATAATTTTTTTAATCCTTGTAAATATTACAAAAAAACTAGGAGAATGTATTACACCCTCCTAGCGAAAAAACAGTTATATGATCGGTTAAACCTCTTTAACTAAGTTCTTTTCTTCTTCTTTTGCAAACTGTAAGTTTCTAAATTTGAATTCGTCTGCAAGTTTGGATTTAAACCCATCAATATTCTGATGGGTAGAGATAATGATAATTCGTTTTTTATCTGAGTTAACATATCTTACAATGTACTCTAAAATTCTTTCTGCATCTGCTGAATCATTTTCAGACTTATCGTCAAGTCCAGATGTGCATTCATCAAGCACTAAAACATCAATTTCATCATTTAACCAATATAGCATTTTTGCAAGAATGAGTCTCTGTTTTTGTCCGTTTGATAGAGATTGATCGAAACGCTTTTCTTTCATCCATTTCCATACATCAAAACAATTTGATTTTATTTCACACCATAAATGGAGATTTTCTAAAATCGTTTGCATTTTTGTAAGATCTGGATTTTCTTCGCAACAAAACAACTCTTCAAAAATACTCAAACTTCCAAATTTCAGTTTCTCATCATAAAACAAGAATCGTGATGTAGAAGGTATCTCTGTACTTTTTTCCAATCTGATTCTTTCTGTCAACATTTTCATAAAAGTTGATTTTCCACTGCCAGATGGTCCGTACAAGATAACAACTTCGCCATTTTTAATGTGTATCTGCTCTTTGGAAACCAGTGTAAAAGGTTTATCATTTTCAGATTCTTCCAAATATTGAATTGAGAAAGGATTAATTTTGATGTTATCAACAATTTTAGGGGTTGTAATTTTTGCAGATTCGCTATGGAATACCTCTAAAATCCAAGACATATCTTTTTCTTCTTTCTCAAGGATAGTTAACCTTTCATTGTGGTTGTTTAAAGTTTCTGCAATTCGACTTATTTGCCCTAATGCAGTTTCAACAATTAAAAGTATAGCAGCAATTTCTGTTATAGTTGATAAATTAATACTGCTCCATTCGACACCAAGTAAATAGAATATTATAATTCCATATTGGCTGAATGCTTCCATCGTTGTAACAAACAATCGAGACAAATTCATCTTTTTATGAAACTTTGTTACATTCTCGTTACTTGCAATAACAGTTTTCTGAAACTTTTCAATTCTCATATCCAAGTCATTTCTGACAATTACAGGAACTCGAAGTAAATCATTTACTATCAAAGACTGTTCGTTGTTGTATTCTCTATGTTTCTTATAATATGTCTCTCTATTCAAACTAATATATGCTGAACTAAAGAAAGAGATAAGCACAAATACAAAAATAAGTGAAATAAAAACAACTTGTGAAATAGATGTGTTAGTTAGTATGGCTACAATCAACATTATGATTACACTAATCATTTCAAAAACATCAAATGTATGCTGAATTTTCTGTCGCCATAGATTTTGCAGATAATTTTTTATAGTATTTAATACAGACTCGTTACTCATAATCTTATACAAGTTATTCGATTCATCATATTTCAATACTTTATCTGATGTCTTGCCAATTATCTGACTTCCTCTGAATACAATTTCATCTTCAAAGATGAGTTCAAACTTCTTGCTTTCAGAACTTTCAAAAAGATAAAAGGCTTCCCTTACAACTTGCTGCCCACGATACAACATGAAAAATATAATTCCAAGCAAAATAAACCTATATTCAATCATCATGTTGGTTACCTTAAGCATAAATGCAAAAGTAAGTGCAATTACAGTCATACCAAAATTCATGAAACCTACTTTAAATCCCATTCGTTTAACACTATTAGGAATAGATAACATTTCATCTGATAAACCATAAGGTTTAAAGAACTTAATAATAAGATTTACCACCTCCCGTATCAAATTTTTCAATTTTTCCTGTCCTTTCATCTACTTTTCCTCCTTAATTAATGTGATAGAAAAAATTATTTCATAGGTATTTACCTTTACACTTCCATTATAGCATATTTACATAATATTTTCCAGCCTTTATCGGAAAAGTACAACAATGCACAATAGATAAAATAATACACCAAACAAAAATAGAATGGTGTATTATTTTAAACAACAATTAACATAATTTGTAAATAAACTGATAAGCATTAATTTTATCAATATCTTCTAATCTAATATAATCTATTTCATCTCCAAACAATCTCTTTTTGTCAATAGTCATTTGAACTTATTTTAAAAATTCTAAAAAAGCAAGAAGGTTTCCCTTCTTACTTTTTTATCTTTGACTTGCACTGTAAATATAATCTAGTGTATGCCCTCCTATAATTTCTCCTGTTGTTGCATCTACAAAATAACTGTATTTTCCCTCTGTATATCTCTTTACTATATCTCCATTATAATTATCTTCATAGTTTATGACCACTACCCAAGCTTTTCTTACTCTATCATCTACATTATAATAATTTCTTTCTTCGATTGGATAATTAGGTGTTTGCATAGCTTCATAATATTTATCTTTATCATTTATTCTATTATAAGCATCTGCATTCATCTTTACAACCATCAATTTTGCTTTAGTGCTTTCAACTTTATTGGTTTCTATCTTTTCATCTTCTTTTAATGCAATATTTACTGCCTCATTTTCAGTTATAACTACTTCATTATTATCAAATGGAATATTATCTACTCTAAACATGTCCATTTCCATATTTTTTGATTCTAATGTAATACTAATATATTCATAAGGATTATATACATCTCCATATTTTTTATTATATGTTACTGTCATTCTAAATCCTGGACCTTTATCATTTCCTTCATTATTTACAGATTGAACATCTGTAATTTCATATTCTCCTTCCTTATATCCAAATAATTTGTAATATTTATTTGCTAATTCCTTTGCTTGTTCTTCTGTCATATATTTTTTAGTATCTTGAGTATTTCTATTATTATTCCATATATCAAAAAATTCTCCTGTTTGTCCATCTATGCTTATTTCATAATTATCTTCTGTATCAAAACGATACCATATTTTATTAGAATCAAATTCTTTATAATGATTTGTTCCAACTATGTTAGAATTAAATCCTATTTCATTAAGTTTATTTATAGCTATTTCTTTAGCTTTTTCTTCAGTCATATTTTCTTGTTTGTTTTCTTCTGTTATTTTTGTTATTTCTTCTAAATCTCCAGAAGATATTTGTACCTTTTCTGGTGTTTTCCATATATTTTCTATTACCTTACTTCCTGCAAAAACTACTCCTGTTAGTGACATTAATACACAAGCTGCAATTCCTATATTCTTAAATATAAAGTTTCCTTTTTTATTCATAGCTTTTTCCTCCTCATTTTTTATTTGAGATATAGCTATTTTTGTTTTTAATTTTTCTTTTATTTCTTCATTCATATTTAAAATCCTCCTCGATTTAATTCTTGTTTTATTTTCTTTCGTACTCTATGTAATCTTGTTTTTACATTAACTTCTGAAATCTTTAATTCGTTAGCTATATCTTTAATTGGTTTAGCAGAATAATAAAACATATTTATTATTTTAATATCAATTTCTTTTAAATTATTTAATTTTTTATACAATTCGTTAATTTCTTCTCGTTCTTGTGAATAAGTATCCAAATTACTATACTCAACTAAATTTTCACATTGTTCTATATCAATAGTATATTTAAATGATTTTAGTTTTTCCTTTATTAAGTTTCTTGTAATTCCTGCTATATATGAGCTTAAAGATTTTATGTAGTAATTTTCATTATACTTTTTCCATAATATAAAAAATGTATCTAGTATAATTTCTTCTTTGTCTTCTTCAGACAAGTTGTTATTGACCATATTTTGTATTATTTTTCTTAAATATGGTGTATAATCGTCTACAATTCTATCTAAATCAATATTTCCATTTATAATATAGTTTTCTAGTTCTTTTTTCTCTTTCAACTTTTATAACTCCTTTATAAGACATCTTACATCTTTATTGTGGTAAAAAAATCAAAAAGGTTACACTTTTTTTGATAATTATATAAAAAAATAAACGGTATGTAAAATCATTTCTGACTCTACATACCTTTATTATTACTTTATTATTTATTACTTGTAATAATGTTAGTCTAGTCCCAGATATTTGTTTCTAAAATCAATTTTAAACCATTTTTATATTTTATCTTTATAAATTTGATTAGTTAATAATTTAAATTAATTATAATTGGTTTTCAGGCTTTATAAATATAATTTAAAATATTTCTAGAGATAATTATTATGCTTTCGCTATTCAATATATATGTATACATATGTCTGGTTTTATTGAATTTGATATTTTATAACTTTATAGTGAACAAATAATAGCATAAAACCCAGTCATTCTCTTTTTAAAAACATCACTATTAATATCAATAATTTCTTTAATATCAATTATTGCACCATTTTGCATTACCATTTGTTGTTTGTAAATATTAATTTTATTTATATTATCTAAAATGGTTTCATATCTTCCACCATCCTTTTTTTCATCTGGAATAAAATATGTTACTTCTAATTCAGGTTTATTTGAAATTAATTCCTGAATAACTTGTATTTTCATATCCAGTATAACTTTAAGTTCCTCATCTAATTCAATTCTTCTATCAGTTAGTCTTGCTGTTTCTTTAACTTGTCCTTCATAGCCTGTAAGAGCTGAATAAGGTGCAAATTGTGCAGATCTCTGATATAAACTCATTTTTGGATGCTTTGATACAGGTCTTTTTAAATTTATAATATCATCATATTTTCCCATTAGCCTTTATGACCTCCTACTTGTTCATTTCTTTCTATTGTTGTTCCTCCATCTTCAAAATTCATTCCTTTAAGAATTGCATTTTTACCATATTTTTTCTTTATATCTAGTATAGATTTTTGAAGATTTCGCTCTTTCTTTTCTTTCTCATTTTTTCTTTTTACTTCTGAATAATCAGTAAATAAATCAATTTGTTCAAATTTATTTTCTTTTTCAGCTTGTTCTTCACTAATTACATTATTTGCAGTTATATTAATTCTTCGTGTTAATAAACGCTTATCAATTATTCTATCATATAATTTCATAACTGATTCACCAATAAGTTTATTTGATGATGTTTTATGGTCTAAATTTATTGTACCATGTGCATGTTTTGGTACACTTCTTCCATATCTATCAATTGTTATTTCTCCATTATAATCTATGTTCTTATTTGTAAGATTTTCTATATCATATCCAACATCTAATACAATTTGATTTGTAACTACATTTTTATCTACTAAATCAAGTACCAATAGCTCTGTCATTTCTTTAATTATTAATTTTGTTTTTTCATAATTATATGGACAATGTAGAACTTGCCCTGAACTTATACTATTTGTGGTTGGTACATAGGATTTTATGCTTTCCATGGTGGATGGTTCTATTCCCCATGCATGATCAATTAATAATTCTGCGTTTATTCCAAATAGTTTAAATAATTTATCTTCATTATAAATTGAACATCTAGCAACATCTCCCATTGTTTGCATTCCGTTTGCTTCAAGTTTTTTAGCATAACCTTTTCCAACTCTCCAAAAGTCTGTAAGTGGTTTATGATTCCATAATTGTTTTTTATACATTTCTTCGTCTAAACAGGCTATTCTAACTCCGTATTTATTTGCTGTTGCATGTTTTGCTACTATATCCATTGCGATTTTTGCTAGATATAGATTTGTTCCGACTCCACAAGTTGCTGTAATTCCAGTTTGTTTATATATATCATGTATAACTTTTGTTGCTAATTGACTTGCTTTCATTTGATAGGTTTTTAAATAATGTGTTACATCAATAAAAACTTCATCTATGGAATAAACACATATATCATCTGGAGAAAAATATTTTAGATAAACATTATATATATTAGTGCTATACTTCATATATTTTTTCATTTGAGGCGGTGCTATAATATAATCTAATTCATATTCTGGATGTTTTTTTAGTTCGATGTCTTCATAAGATTTTCCATTTAGTATATGACCAGGTGCATTGTATTTTCTATTTGTATTTATTTCTCTTACTTTTTGAACTACTTCAAATAGCCTTGCTCTTCCTGGTATTCCATATTGTTTTAGAGATGGACTTACAGCAAGACAAATTGTTTTCTCTGTTCTACTACTATCTGCTACTACTAGATTTGTTGTTAGAGGGTTTAATCCTCTTTCTTGACATTCTACTGAAGCATAAAAACTTTTTAAATCTATTGCTACATATATATTTTGTTCTTGCATATTCCACCTCCTATTTGCCTTATTTAATTTGCATTATATCATTTATTTTTATACTTGTAAACAATTGTTTGGCATTACTTTTGAAAATTTAAAAAGAGATGCTATTTTTTAATCATCTCTTGAAATTGTAATTTATCTTTCCAATTGATTTTGCATAATATCTTTAAGTGCTTCTCTAATATACTCTGGTCTAGTATTTTCATCAATGTTTAATTTTTCATCAATTTTAATATCTCTTACTTTTACCCCATAGGTCAACTCTATAAATTCAGCTAAAACATGTCTATGACAAAACTGTTGTCCTTTTTCATAGCACAATAATATTGGGTCTGTTTCATTTTGTAACAATTCTTCTATATTTACTTTAGTTAAAACTTGATTATAATATTGCTCTATATAATATCTTGTATTCTCCTCTTCTGAAATTCTACCAATATTATTATGCCAAATCTCCCAAAATGCTCTTTTTGGTGCTAAGGAAGGAATTGCTTTGCCAACAAATCCAACTTTTCTCCCTCTATCGCCTGAAATAGATATTAAATTTCCTAGCTTACATTCTTCATAATTACCTGTAAAAATTCTCGTATTCATTTTTTCTCCAATCTGACCAAAAAATTACTATTTGTCCGCCATTTTTTGTGCTATGGTGAATATGCCAATTGTTTCTGCATTCTGGTTCAAAAGTTACATTTGCTATAAATATACTTGATTTCTTCCAGCTGTTTGTTTTTCCATTTTAAATTTCTCCTTCTTATTATATATAATAAGAAGGAAAAATTTAAAAAGTAGAGACTTATTTTTAGTCAAAAATTATTTATTTTTCAGTAGATGATATCATTCCTATGCTCAGTTGCAGTTTTTTGGTTACAAATCCTTCAAAAATCTCCATATCTAATACTGATTCTGGATGCCATTGAACTCCAATAACATTATCTTTTTCGATTCCTTCAATTGTTCCATCATCACATCTAGCCACAATCCTGAAACCTGGTGCAACATCTTTTATTGCTTGCTCATGATATGAATTTACTTCTAATTTATCTTTTTTATATATTTTATACAAAAATGAATCTTCTTCTATATTTATAATATGTTTACTTTGATCTTTTAAATTGTGGTTTGGTATACTTTGAAATAAAGTACCTCCAAAAATGACATTTAGTTCTTGTATTCCAGCACATATTCCTAATATAGGCTTATTTTGTTTGTTAAATTCTTCTACGCATTTCTTAACTAAAGGATATTCATCAAATTTATCATATTTTTTATCTTTTATTGGTTCTTCATTATAATATTTTGGATGTACATCATTTGCACTTCCAGTTAAAATTAGTCCATCGCATATGTTGCTTATTTCTTCTATATTTCTTTCTGAAATTACTGGAATAAGTATAACGTCTAATTTATCAAATATTTTTCTATATGACGAATCTAAATAATACACTATATTAAATGGTTTCTTTTTTCCGTTGTTTTCTAATCTTTCTATTATTGCTATCTTTTTCATTTGCTTAATTCCCCTTTATTTTATTATTCAGAATTGTTATCTTCACTAGTATTAGTCGAATTATTTAAGTTATTTTTTTGTGTGTTACTATTTACTGTATTACTTGTATTGGTTGAATTTGTTGAAGTATTTGAAGTGTTTGTTTTATTAGAAGTATTATTATTTGTACTTGTATTAGTTTGTTCATTTGTAGAATTTTGTTTTGTCATATTATTTGAATTGCTATCTTTTTGATTTTTTGTATCTTTATTCGGTTGCGTTTCATTTTGTTGTATTGATGAATTTGTATTAGTTCGTTCTGGTTCTTTTGCATCAATATCATCAGTAATCCCTTTTATAATTTCTGTTACATTATTTTTATTTATGTTTTCATTATTTTTAATCTCAGAACCATTATGCTCATTACAAATTTCTGGTACTGTAAACCATAAAAAGTATTCTGTGTACGTATTAGGACATCCTGTATTTGCTTTTTTGCCAGTTGCTGAACATATAGTTGCAGTTGAAATGGCTCCTGGATTTTCGAATTTTGCACCTTTAAGTCCTGTATGAATTCTAGACATTACATTTGCCCATATTAATCCTGCTGGGTTTCTTTGGTTAAATTCTATACTTTCATTTTGGTCATAACCGTACCATGTTACTGCTGTATAATAAGGAGTAAAACCACATAACCATCTATCATAATTTTCATCAGTAGTTCCTGTTTTAGCAGCTACATCTACTCCTGATATTTTACAATAAGTTGCTGTACCATTTTCCCCTAATACTGGTTGCGTTAAAATTTCTTTTAAGATATATGCTACTTGTTTTGAACATACACGTTTTGTTTTTTGGGATGTTTTTATAAATACTGTTCCATCGTTTTTATCAATTTTAGTATAAAAAGTTGGTTCTATATATATTCCATCATTAGCAATCGTACTATAAGCTCCTGCCATTTGCAAAGGACTAATTCCTTTTTCTAATCCTCCAAGTGCTAAAGGTAGACTATTATCTTCTTCAGTTAATGTTGTAACTCCCATTTTTTCTAAATATTTTATTGAATTTTTAGGCTTTAACTTTTCCATTATTTCAACAAATGGGATATTTTGAGATGATTCTACTGCTCGTCTTACTGTTATTTTTCCTAAGCTTTTGCTATAATCTGTTGGATGATAATTATTTTCAAAATCTTGCTCTGTATCATCAAATATCGTTGCTGCAGTTATTATCTTTTTATCAATTGCAGGTAATAATACTGCAATTGGTTTTATCGCTGAACCTGTTTGTCTTACACTTTGAGTCGCTCTATTAAAAGAACGCGCAGTTGTCTTTTCGCCTAATCCTCCAGTGCATCCAACTACATTTCCAGTTTTATGATCTATTATTACCATTGCTGCTTGTGATGAATCATCACTATTTCTAGATGCAAGTTTATATTTCTTTTTTGAACATTCTGTTTCCATTTGTTTTTGAATATCCGAATCTTGAGTACTATAGATTGTTAATCCTGCCATATTAATATAATTTGTAGCAAAAGTTTCTGATATATTGTATTTATCACATATATCTTTAGTAATTTCTGTTATGAGTGCATCTGTATGATATGAATATATACTTTCACTTGATTCTATTTTTCCATTTTTAAACTTTAAACCTTTTTCAACATTTTGCATAGCTTCTTTATACTCATCTTCATTTTTTATATATCCTAATTCTTTCATTTTTGTTAAAACTGTCTTTGTTCTATTTATAATTTTGCTTGAATTGTCTTTATCTGAAAAAGGATTGTATGAATTTGGAGAATTGTTTATTCCTGCTAAAAATGCACATTCTTCAAGTGTTAAATTTTGCACTGATTTATTAAAATAATATTCTGAACCAGCTTCTACGCCATATATACTTGGACCAATATATATAATATTCAAATATGTATCTAGAATTTCATCTTTAGACAGACATGTTTCTAATTGCCATGCTTTCCACCATTCTGTTACTTTTCTTGTTATACTATCTGTAGCATCCCCAGTAAGATTTTTTACTAATTGTTGTGTGATCGTACTTCCACCAAATGAAGAAGAACCAAAATGAATAATATATGAACCAATAGCTGAAGCAGTTCTTTTTATATCTACTCCACCATGAGAATAAAATCTTTCATCTTCGATAGCTACATAAGCATTTTTTAAATTATCAGGAATTTCGTTATAAGAAACTACTTTCTTTTTTATTTCACTTCCTAATGTTGCTATTGTATTACCGTTTATATCTTTTACAATTGAATTTTCATTAAGAGTCATATCTTTTGCTATAGATTTCCAAACATGAGCAGAAATTGCTAATTTAATTCCAAAAATTATAATTATTATACTAACAATAATTAATAGCAGTTTCGCTTTTTTTATTTTTTTGTTTTTCTTTGTTTTATCATTTTTATCTTTCTTATCCTCTTTTTTGTTTTTCATCTCTTGAATTGCTTTTGGCTCTAAATCTTGATCTTGAATTTTTGATTTTCTTAGTCTCTTTCCTTTTTGTTTCTTTTTCATTTTGACTATCACATTCTTTCAATTTTTTATACAGTATATCATAAAAGACTTAAAAATAAAACACTAGTGACAAATTAATATAGAAGTGGTATAATATAAATAATTGCCAAGGCAATTTTATATATAAGTAAGCCATAAAAAATTTAATTAAAATTTTTATGAAAGAAGGAGTTTAATTATGAGTGTAGAAACATGCCCGTACTGTGATGGAAAAGGAATAACCTATGGACCAAGGGTGGCAGAACGTAAGAAATGTCGTACATGTGGAGGAACGGGAATAGTAATTACCTGTTCTTTTTGCAGAGGAACTGGATGGTCTACATCAAGTGGACTGTTCAATTCATCAAAGAAATGCCCGTACTGTGATGGAAAAGGACATCATTAATTAAATTGTCAATAGTTGGGGCGGAAAACTTGTAAGTTTTCTGCCTCAGCTTTTTTAATTTGCTTTTAGAAATAATTAGAAATATTACAATTCTGTAATATTTTATGAAATGTCCCTGATTTTTAAGTTTCTATTCCATTTTGTATTATTTTGATATATAATACTTTATATAGAATGGAGTGTGAATTTCATGATAAAAAGAGAAGAAAACCCAGACTTTTTGAATGCTTTTTTAGATTATTCAACAACAATTTTAAATAAGTCTCCAAATAGTATTAAGGAATATAATTATGATTTAGCTATGTTTTTTAAATTTATAAAGATACATTTTAATATGACAAATGAAACAGATTTAAAAGAAATATACATTAAAGATATAACAATAGATACTGTAAAAAGAATAAAAATAGATGATATTCATGCATTTTTAGGTTACCTATCAACTACATACCATAGCAAACCTGCTACAAGAGCTAGAAAAATATCAACAATACGAATATTTTTCCATTATTTGTGCCAAGATGCTAGTTCTCAATTTTTATTAGACCATAATCCAGCTTTAAATTTGAAAACTCCTAAAAAAGAAAAAAGGTTACCTAAATATCTATCTTTAGATGATAGTAAGAAGCTACTCGATGTTGCTTCTGACGAAGATAATAGAAACTGTGAAAGAGATTTTGCTATTACTACTCTATTTTTAAATTGTGGTATGCGTCTTTCTGAATTAGTTGGAATTAATATAAAAGATATAGATTTTAATGAATGTAAATTAAATGTTATTGGTAAAGGAAATAAAGAAAGAACTATATATTTAAATAATGCATGTATGAAAGCTCTTTCAGATTATTTGTCTGTAAGACCTAAAGAAGGTATAAAACATGATAAGAAATATTCTGAAAAAGCATTGTTTTTAAGTGAAAGAAGAGAAAGAATTAGTAATCGTACTGTACAATATATTATAAACAAAGAATTATCTAAAGCTGGCTTAGATAGTAATAAATATTCTGTTCATAAGTTAAGGCATACAGCAGCAACTTTGATGTATCAATATGGTCAAGTAGATATACGTGCTTTGCAAGAATTACTAGGACATGAAAGTATTGCAACTACTGAGATCTATACACATGTAAGCAATGATCAAATTAGAGATGCCGTTGAAAAAAATCCTCTAGCAAATTTATAAAAATATATGGACTACATTATACTATATAATGTAGTCTTTTTAATTAAATATAGGTATTAGTATTTTCTCTCCTACTTTTAAATTACCATCTATATTATTAATATTTTTTAATTCACTTACAATGTTTCTTATATCATTTCCTTTATAGTATTTATTTTCTTTTAGTTCTCTCTCAGATATAGACCACAATGTATCTCCCTCATAAATGAATTCTTCTTTATAAGAAACTTCAGTTTTTGAATATGTATGATTAATTCCCATTAATACTATTGATACTAATATAACTAAAATTAAACACATCATTATAAATTTTCTCTTATTTACTATTTTTATTTTCATATAATCATCTCCTTTTACTACGAAATATTTGTTCGTGTTTTGAGATAATTATAAACGAACATTTATTCTTTGTCAATGTTTTTTAGAAAAAATGTTCGTTTTTTTACTTGTTTTAAAATATCTTTTTATAATATGGTTGTATGTTTGGTAATAAGCTATCAATATATACTGTGTTATATTCTTTATCTTCTATTTTTATATTCGGAAAAGTTCGTATCATTTTTTTATCATTCCAAAAAGTATTAATAAAATCTGATAAAACCTTATTATTATAAGTTTTATTATAATTTTCTATTACTTTTTCTTTGTTTTCTACTTCTATATCATTTTCTACTATCATTCTATTAACAAATTGTTTTTGTGCATAACAAGTAGCTATACAATCAATTGCTAAAAATATGATTACTATTAAAATAATTAATTTAAGTTTTTTTATTGAGATTTTATCTTTTATTTTAGCAATCAATATATCAATTTTAGGATTTATAATCTTTATTAAAAATAATGTCAATACTCCCCAGAACACAGAGTAAAGCAAGCATATTCTTCCATTAATATTTAAGAATCTATTAGAATAATCCCACCATTTTGTATGAAGAATAGTATCTACTAAAAAACTAATTGTATATTCTGTTACAGACCCTACTAAAAATCCCCCCACAAAAAGTGTTAATTTGTTTTTATTAAAATATCGAGATAATAATGTAATAGTAATAGCTCCAATTCCATAAATCCCACAAAATGGTCCATATAAAAAGCTTTGCCTAGATTCCCATACTCCTTTAGTTGCAATTCCAAATAATGTTTCTATAATATATCCTATAAAACTATATATAATAAAATAAGCAAATAATTTCCATATGCTAATTCCTAATATAGTTACACTTTTTTTATTCATGAAATTTCCCCTTAATCTTTATTTTTTATTACAATGTATACTATCATAAATTTGTAAAAAAATAAAGATTTAGTACATAAATAATAGTAATTTACAGTAATATTGGGCTAACTTGTTCCCTATCTAGTGCACTTTTTATTGTTCTTATAATATATTCTGAATCAAATACAACTGATCTTGGTTTTGTTATTGGATTGTCTTGCCTAAATGGAACAAAATAATAATTATTCCTATTTAGTAACTTTCCTATATTTTCTGCATTACCACTTAATCCATTATTGGTAGAAGGTGCTATAACTAAAGGTCTTCCGTTTCTTAAATGAGATTTTGCTGCCATAATAGCAGGTGTATCTATAATATCACAAGCAAGCTTAGAAATTGTATTTCCGAGAACATGGTGCAATAACCATAATATCTGTCATCTTTTTCGGTCCAATTGGTTCCGCTTCTTGAATTGTATGAATAATCTTCTTATCTGTAAGCTCTTCTATTTCTTTTATGAAATCTTTTGCTTTTCCAAATTTAGTATCTAAATTATAACTGTTAAAAGACATGATTGGTATAATTTCTGCTCCTTGATTTATTAATTCTTTCATTTTTGGTATTACTTTCTTAAATGTACAAAAAGAGCCCGTTAATGCAAATCCTATTTTTATTCCTTTTAATTCCAAAATTCATCAAATCCTCCTTTCATATTACATTTATATATAATATGAAATTATGTAAATTTTGGAATTAGTTTTTTTGTATTTTCATATTTAAAAATATATTTAATAAACTTAAATGGTGATAATTTGAAAAGAACAAAAAAATTTTTAATAAATGGATCTATTTTAACAATAACTAATATAATTATGCGAAGTATTGGCATGGTATTTGGAATTTATGTATCCAATAAGATCGGGTCAGAAGCGGTTGGAACATTCGATTTAGTAATGTCTGTTTATATGTTAGCAATAACTATTGCTACATCTGGATTAAACATTGCTTGTATTTCTATTGTTTCAGAGCAATTTGCTAAAAAAGATTTTTTAAATGGCCTAACTGCTGTAAAAACATGTATTACATTTGCTATATTATTAGGTTTATCAAGTAGTATAATTCTATTTTTATTTTCTGATTTTATAATTAAAAATTGGTTAAATAATATAATTTCCTCTATACCGCTATATTTAATTGCATTAGGTTTACCTTTTATTGCAATATCTTCTGTTTTAAACGGCTATTTTGTTGCTGTAAGAAAAGCATATAAAGGAGCAATTTCGCAATTTTTTGAAATAACAATAAAAATCATATGTACTATTATATTTTTTAATTTCTTTTCCTTAAAAAATGTAGAAAATATATGTATTTGCTTAATTCTAGCCGATGTTATTTCTGAAATAGCTTCTTGTTTATTATGGATTATTTTATATAAAATAGATAAATCTAAACTATGGCAAAGAACAAAAAATAAAATTTCTTTTACAAAAAAAATAATAAAAATAACCGTTCCTGTTTTTATTACATCTTGTTTACGTTCTGGACTATCTACTTTTAAAAAATTTATTATTCCAATTAAGTTAGTAGCCTATGGATTCCCTTATACAATTGCTTTATCTGAATATGGTAAAATTATTGGAATGGCTTTTCCTATTATAATGATTCCTAATATGTGTATTAGTTCTTTTAGTAATTTACTTGTTCCTGAATTTGCTAGTTTATTAGCAAATGGAAATAAAAAGAGAATTATTAACATATGTAACAAACTTTTTAAAATAACTTCATTTTTTAGTATTACTTTAATTATTATCTTTATGCATTATTCAAATGAAATTAGTTTAACTCTTTTTCATAATTTAGAGTGCTCAAATTATATTAGAATCCTTTCTCCTTTAATTTTGTTTATGTGTCTAGATAATATAGCAGATAATATACTAAAAGGTCTTGATAAGCAATTTGAAGTTATGCTTTACAACGTTATTGATTTAATTATTACAATTATTATTTTGTATTTTTTAATACCTTTTATTGGAATCGGGGGGATTATTATCGCTTTATATGTAAGTGAAATATTTAATTTCTCTGCTAGTTATTTAGAATTATATAAAAAAGTATTTAAGAATTTTTAATATATTTTCTTAAATACCTTTTAATTTTTATTATAAAATTTTTTATTTACTATAAAACCTCTTATTAACCTCATTCCAATTTACAATATTCCAAAAAGCATTAATATAGTCAGGTCTTTTTGTTAAATATTGCAAATAATAAGAATGCTCCCACATATCTAATACAAGAAGCGGTTTACATCCCCATAAAGTCAAATTTTGATGCTTTTCGCATTGTAAAACCTCTAGCTTACTCCATTTTGGAACCCATACAAGCAAACACCATCCAGAAGCCTCCACTGCTGCACTAGCACTATTAAATTGATTTTTAAAATTATCATAACTCCCAAAATCTTTTATAATTTGTTCCATTAACTCTGAATTTGGTTCTGTTGGAATAGCAGGTCCCATATTAGTAAAAAATAATTCATGTAAAATAACTCCCGAACCAAAAAAGCTCAGATCTTTTTCTAAACATTTAATACTAGAAAAATCATTATTTTTTCTTGCCTGTTCTAGTTTTTCTTCTGTTTTATTTGTATTGTCTATATATCCTTTATACAAAATATTATAATGCAAATCTAATGTTTGCTTAGAATAATATGGTTCCAGTGCATTTAACGGATATGGCAAATCAATCATTTTTAGCATAAAAAAACCTCCTAAATGTTATACTTTTAAGTATATTCATTTTTAAGAGGTTTTATTAATTAATTATTTATTATTAAGCTTTTGTTTCTAAATTTTTCTGTTTGCGATTTTTTAAATATTCTAATAATATAGTTACACCAATAAATACAACTAATATTCCTAATAATATTAATATATTTGGCATTATCATTCCAGAGTCTGTTTTTATAAGAGATTCTTTTATTAATCTTATTGTATAATTCATTGGCATATATGGATAAATACTTTGGAAGAATTTTGGTACTGTTTCAATTGGGAATGTTCCTCCACTTGCTGCTAATTGTAATACTAACAATAAAATACAAAGAAATTTTCCTACATCTCCGAAATTTTCAATTAAGAATAGTATAATACTTGTAAATACCATTGAAACTAAAATACATGTTACATAATATAATCCTAAGCTTGTAACATTAAATCCTAATCCTGCTTTTAATATGAAACCTAATACAATTCCTTGTAATGTTGCAATTCCCATGTATAAAGCTGTACGTAGATATTTATTTTTTGCATTTTTTCCTAACAATTTAAACTTATCTTCAGGGTCGTTATATAACATAACTAATGCTATTAATCCACCAACCCATAATGATATAGACATGAAATATGGTGCAAATCCTACTCCATAAGAATCAACTTTGGCATAATCTGTTTCTTCTATTTCTACTGGATCTTTTACATATTCATCTAATCCATCTAGTTTTGTTAATTCTTGTTTTGTATTGTCTGTTCCATTATCTATTTCTGTCTTAAATGTAGTTACACCATCTGATAATGTTTTACTTCCTTCTAATGCACTTTTTGAACCTGTATTTAATTGACCTATTCCACTTTTTACTTTTTTAGAATTTTTACTTAAAGAACTTAAACCTGTTGTCAATTCTGTACTTCCAGATTTAGCACTGCTTAATCCTTGTTTTAATTCTAATACTCCGTTATTTAATGTTTGAATTCCAGAAGATAACTCTTGTAAACTTCCTGCTTGGCTCGCAAAACTTTGAACTCCTGTATTTAATTTAGATACCCCTTGTTTTAATTCTGTTCCTTTTGTAGCTAATGTACTTAATCCTTCAGAACCACTTGAACTACCAGATAAACTTTGCAAAGTTTGCATCGCTTGTTGAAAATTTGAATCATTCATTGCTTCTGGATTAGCAGTCATATAAGCTTTTAAGCTTGATGCTAATGTAGTTAATTGACTTTTAGTGTTACTAATTCCTGCTATAGCACTGTTTACTCCATCTACATATGCATCTACTCCTGTCTTTAAATTGCTTACATTACCAGAAAGTTCATTTACCTTAGTTACAACACTTGATAAATCTTTAGTATTATCTGCTAATTTATTTGTTCCTTCTTGTATTTTGCTTGCTCCAGCATCTAATTTTTCTAATCCTTGTGTCAATTGTTTACTTCCATTATAAGCACTATCTACACCTGTATCAAAATTAGAATAACTAGAATTTAATTCACTTGTTCCATTATTTAAAGTTTTTAATCCTTTTGACAATTCTGATGAACCATCTTGTATTTGTCCAGCTCCATCTGATATATCTTCCATTTTTTCTGGAACTTCCCTTAACTTATCAGATACTGAAGTAACTACTTTTTGGCTAACTTGCCCTTTTAATTCGCTTTCTACTGTGGTTGTAACTTTATTTATAATTTGAGATGCTAAATAATTGCTCTTTTGGTTTGGAGAATATGATATTGTTGTCATTTGTCTATCACTATTTTCAGCATTATTTAAAGTTTCAGTAAAATCCTTTGGAATTGTGATAGTTGCATAATACTCTTGATTTACTAAACCTTTTTGTCCTTCATCACTATCTGTTAAAACTTCGATTTGCATAACGTCTTTTTCTTTTAGACTCTCTACTAAATCATTTCCAAGATTTTCATCTTCATTTCCTTTGTCAAGGTTAATAATTGCTATTTTCATATCTTTTAAATTACCATATGGATCCCAAAATGCTTTTAAATAAAAAAAGCTATACATTACTGGAATAATTATAATAGCTACTAAAATAACCCATTTCATGATTTTTTTCTTATTCATTTTACGTCCTCCTATTTTTTTATTTTATCTATAAATATTATAAGAGCTTTTTAAAAAAAGGCAACAACACTTCACTACTTTTGTATAGTAAGCTACATTTTTCGTGATTTGTATATACATTTGTATATTATCTTTACATCTGTATAATTTTGATTTATAATAAATTCATATTAATATAGATTGGAGATAAATATATGGAAGATTTAAGAGTTCAAAGAACTTATTTATTATTAAAAAATGCTTTATTAGAATTATTAGCTAAAAAGTCATTTGATGAAATTAAAGTAAATGATATTTGTAATTTAGCAATGATACATAGAACTACATTTTATAGCCATTTTCAAGATAAATATGATTTATTAGAATATTGTGTTAAAAATATTGAACAAGAATTAACAGAAAAAATTAATACTACTCAATATTCTAATTCAAAAGAATTTTATACAAATTTGGTTATGAGTCTTTTAGAATATATTTCTGAAAATAAAAAAATGTTTAAAAGTGTATTAAAAAATAATTTTGACAATAGTGTTAATAAAATTTTTATGAATACATGTATTAATTATATTACTGATATGTTAGAAAAAGAAAAAGATCAAGGTATTTACCATAAAACCAAAATTCCTATTATTGCTCAATTTTATGCTGGAGCTGTTATATCAACTATTGTATGGTGGATAAAAAATGATGAATCTTTAGATAAAAAAGAACTTTGTAACTCTATTATTTCTTTAATTTTCGATATGCCTCATTCTTAATGTTAAAGCAACCAAAATTATTAAACATTCTTGCTTAATAATCTTGGTTGCTTTACTATTTATTTTGCTTGTTTGAATATTTTAAACTATTACATTTCTTATTATATTCATACCTTTTTTCTTTTCTTCTTAGTCTTTTTTTGCTCATTCTTACTTGAACAAGTGATATTAAAACTAAAATAATCAATAATATTATTAAAGTTATTTTATCTTTTAATAGTTCTACTATTTTTCCAAATCCAGATATTTTGAATTGATATACCCCTTCTATTTTTTCATAAGTTATATGCTCTTTGTCTTCTCTCCTATTATTATCTCCTTTGGTTATATATTTTGTCTTTCCATTTTCTTCAATCACTTTCACAATTCTATGTGTAATTATCTCATCTTTATTATGAAAAGAAATAATATCATTAATTTTCAATTCATCTTGATTTACTTTTTTTATAAAAATTGCATCACCTTTCATAATTGTTGATTCCATACTTTCAGATACTATTACAAAGCTTTTTAGTCCAAAAAAATCTGGTATTTCAGTAGGATTTATATACGATTTTATCATTATTGTTAAATTAAATATAATAATAGGAATAATTATTATATAAATAAGTATAGAAATTATTTTTTCTATACTATGCATAATTTTACTGTTTTTATTAAAATTACTAGTCCTATACACTTATTTTTCTCCTTTTGATGTAACATTTACTATTTTAATATACCATATGAAAAATCTCTTTGCAATATATGTTAATGATGTAATATAAATGTAATATTTTTTTAATGTTTTTTTATTTACATAGTTTTCTTTTATAGTTATAATATACTTAATTATCATATGTGGAGGAAAAAATGGATAATAATATTTTAGTTATTTCTGAAAAAGAACAAAAGGCTTATTTGCCATATAAATACGAAGAAATTCAAAAGATTTATGAAAGTCCAAATTGTAAATATAATTCTATTATGGAAATAATTCAAGATTTATATATTGTACCTTTAAATAAATTCGAAAATTTTTCAACAGCTAGATTCCGAGAAGCTTTTAACTTAATTCGTTATAAAGAAAAAAGTTCTATTTTTAGTGCTCTTGATTTAGGATTGGAATTGATGTTTAAATATAACTTAAACCCTATTATAATTGCAGCTTGTAGAAATTTAGATGAACTAGATATCTATTTGGATTGTTTAGATGAAAATGAATTATCTGATTTTAAATGTTTTGAAGTAAGATTTGAAGTTAATCCTAATCTTGTCAATAAACCAATTAGAGAATTTTAGTTTTTTTAGTAAATTTCTGCATTATAATATTTGATTTTTTACATAAAATAATTATGAAAATGGAGATTATTATGAAAAATCAAATATTAAGTACCAGAATTAATAAAAAATCAAATAAAAAATTTTTTAAATTCCAATTTTTAATTTCTATTTTTATAATAGTTATTTTAATTGGTTTTATTTGTTATTCAAGCATATCTTTATTAAAAAAAGAACAAATGTCAAAAAATATAACTAGTAATTATAGTATTTACAAATTATACTCTAATAATTCTAAAAGTAACGAATCTTCATACACACAAAATATTCAAAACGAATTTTTTGGAACAATTGAAATACCAAAAATTAATTTATATTACCCTGTTTTTTCTCATTTGGATGAAGAATTATTAAAAGTTTCTCCATGTAAATTTTATGGTGATTCACCCAAAGTATTTGGAAACATATGTATTGCTGGACACAATTATGATAATTCTATGTTTTTTAGTAATTTGTCTTTGCTAAATATAGATGATGAAATATATCTTTATGATACTGATAATAAAAAATATATTTATAAAATTTTTAAAACTTATGAAGTTGTTCCTTCTGATTTATCTCCTGTATTTGAATTTGAATATAATTCAAAAGAATTAACTCTAATTACATGTAATAATCTAAATTCTAATAGATTAATTGTTAAATCAAAACAAATATAGCACACAAAAAAGACCTTATAAAAGGTCTTTGATTTATCTTTTTTAACTAAATGTTTTTATATTCTTTTATCTTTTTATAAGCATATACTGCTGATACTCCAAATACAACTACTAATGCTGCTACTGGAATTGAATCTTCAATACCTGTTTTTGGTAAATTATTGTTCGTATTATTATAAACACTTGAATTATTAGTATTGTTTGATTTATTTGTGTTATTTGATTTATTTGTGTTACTAGTATTTGTATTACTATTAGTATTATTGCTAGAAGTATTATTTGATGTACTATTTTTTGTTAATGTTCCTGTTAAATCATGAACTTCATTATTATCATTTGCAGCATTTACAGTTGTTGAAAACAACAATACCATTGCACTAACTAATAAAATTGTAACAATTTGAATTAAATTTGATTTTTTCATATTGATTTCTCCTCTACTTTCATACTTTTTATTATTATTTATACAATCACTATATATTATACTGCTTTTTTTAGTATAATTCAAGCAAAATATATAAAAATACATAAAAGAATACATTTCTTTTGTTTTTCTATTAATATTTTATACTTTAAAAATAAATAAGTCAAGAGTTTTATTTTATTTTTATATTACATTTATGTTACATATTTATACATTAAATTTAAATAAAACAATATCCCCATCTTGCATAATATATTCTTTTCCTTCTGAACGAACTAATCCCTTTTCTTTGGCTGCAACCATTGAGCCTTCTCTTACTAAATCTTCATAAGAAACTATCTCAGCTTTTATGAATCCTCTTTCAATATCAGAGTGAATCTTCCCAGCAGCTTGTGGTGCTTTTGTTCCTTTTTTTATTGTCCAAGCTCTTACTTCTGGTTCTCCTGCTGTTAAAAATGACATTAAGCCTAATAAATCATAGCTTTTTTTAATTACTTTATCCAAACCAGACTCTTCTAAACCAAGTGCTTCTAGCATCTCTTTTTTATCATTTTCTTCTAAACCAGATAATTCTTCTTCTATTTTTACGCATAACGGAATTACTTCTGCATTTTCCTTTTTAGCATATTCTTTAACTTTTTTTACATTATCATTATCATCAGGATTTTCTAACTGTTCTTCTGAGACATTTGCAATATATAATATTGGTTTTGTAGTTAATAAAAACATATCTTTAACTAATACTTGTTCTTCTTCATTAAATTCTAAAGTTCTTGCTGACTTTCCTTCTTCTAATGTTTTTAATATTTTTTCCAATAAATCAATTTCTATTTGATATTTTTTATCTGCTTTTAAATTTTTCTTAGCTTTATCTAATCTTTTGTTTACTGTTTCGATGTCTGCAAAAATTAATTCCAAATTTATTGTTTCAATATCTCTTATTGGATTAACTGAACCATCAACATGAACTACATTTGAATCTTCAAAACATCTTACAACTTCTACTATTGCATCAGTTTCTCTAATATGAGACAAAAACTTATTTCCTAATCCTTCCCCTTTACTTGCTCCTTTTACTAATCCTGCTATATCAACAAATTCTACAACAGCAGGAGTAGTTTTTTGAGGATTATACATTTCAGTTAATTTTTTTAATCTTTCATCTGGTACAGCAACAACTCCTACGTTTGGCTCTATAGTACAAAAAGGATAATTAGCACATTCAGCTCCTGCTTTTGTTATACTATTAAACATCGTACTCTTCCCTACATTTGGAAGTCCAACAATTCCTAATTTCATTTTTTCCTCCTTATATTGTCCAATAAAAATGTTTTTGGGCATTTCATTTTTTATTTAAATATACTTATATTTTTATCCCTTATTTTTTATTTCAGTTGAAATCTTTTCTATAAATTCATTTAATTTCATTGTTCCTAAATCTCCATCTTTATGAGAACGAATTGCAACTAAGTTTTCTTCAACTTCTTTTGCCCCAACTACTAACATATATGGTGTTTTTTGAAGTTGAGCTTCACGAATTTTATATCCTGTTTTTTCATTTCTATCATCAACCTCTACACGTATTCCTTCTTTTAATAATTCATCTCTTACTTTGTAAGCATATTCATGTTGATTGTCTGTAATTGGTAATATTTTTACCTGTATTGGTGCAAGCCACGTTGGAAGCACTCCTTTTGTTTCTTCTAATAAGAATGATATAAATCTATCAGAACTTCCTAATATAGCTCTGTGTATTACCACAGGTCTATGTTTTTCTCCGTCTTTTCCTATATATTCAAGTTCAAATCTTTCAGGCAATGCAAAATCTAATTGACAAGTTGGTATTGTTATATCATGATTTAAAGCTGTTTTTATTTGTATATCTATTTTTGGTCCATAAAATGCTGCTTCTCCTTCTGCTTCATAAAAAGGAATCTCTAATTCAGTTAATATTTCTCTTAATTGACTTTCTGCTGTTTCCCACATTTCGTCATTATCTATATATTTTTCTTTATTACTTTTATCCCTTAAAGATAATCTATATTTAAAACTTGATGCTGGGAATCCAAAATCTTTTTGATATACTTCTACTATTAATTTTAAAACTTTCCCTACTTCTTCTTTAATCTGGTCTGGTCTTACAAATAAATGTGCATCATTTTGACACATTTGTCTAACTCTTTCCAACCCACAAACACTTCCACTATCTTCATATCTAAAATCATGTGCAAGTTCTCCAATTTTTATTGGTAAATCGCGATAAGAATGCATTTTATTTTTATATACTAACATATGATGAGGACAATTCATTGGTCTTAAAACCATTTCTTCATTATCCATTTTCATAACAGGAAACATATCGTCTTTATAATGGTCCCAATGTCCAGATGTTTTATATAACTCTACATTTGCAAGTGAAGGAGTATATACATGACTATATCCTAGTGCTAATTCTTTATCTTGAATATATCTTTCCAATATTCTTCTTATTGTTGCACCATTTGGTAAATACATAGGTAATCCTGAACCAACTAGTGGATGAGTCATAAATATTTCTAAATCTTTTCCTATTTTTCTATGATCTCTTTGTTTTGCTTCTTCTAGTAATTGTAAATGTTCTTGTAATTCACTTGCTTTTGGAAAGGCTATTCCATAAATTCTTTGTAACATTTTGTTTTTTTCGCTACCTCTCCAATAAGCTCCTGAAGATGATAGTATTTTTATTGATTTTATTTTTCCTGTACTTAATAAATGTGGTCCTGCACATAAGTCTGTAAAATCTCCTTGTTTATAAAAACTAATTTCTTCTCCTTCTGGTAATTCTTCAATTAGTTCTTGTTTATATGGTTGTCCTTCCATTAATTTTAATGCTTCTTGCTTTGGTAAAGAAAATCTTTCAATTTGTATATTTTCTTTTATGATTTTCTTCATTTCTTCTTCAATTTTTGTTTTATCTTCATCTGTAAAAGGTTTTTCTATATCAAAATCATAATAAAATCCTTCTGCAATAGAAGGTCCTATTGCAAATTTAACATTTGGAAATAATCTTTTTACAGCTTGTGCCATAATATGTGACGTTGTATGCCAATAAGCTTTTTTTCCTTCCAAATCATCATTTTTAAATGTATGAAGTATTAAATTACAATCTTCTTTTATTTTATATCTTATATCTCTAATCTCTCCATTAATTTCTCCACAAGTTACATTTCTTGCTAATCCTTCGCTTATTCTTTTTGCTACTTCTAAAATTGATGTTCCTTCTTCTATTTCCATAGTTGAACCATCTTTTAAAATAACTTTAATCATAAACGTTCCTCCTTTATATTATTTATTGGATATTTATCATATATATAAAAACACTCCTTGGATATCATAAATCCATAGGAGTGCTTTTTTATACACGGTTCCATCCTATATTTTACTTAGTTAATAGATTGTAACGTATCTAAAACGTCTAGCTTATTCACTAGAGATTTTGAAGAGGTAGTTTTTCAAATATGTTTTCTGGAATTAATTTTCAGCCTATGATTAATTCTCTCTAACAGTAACCTTTATTTTACTTTTTCTCTCACTTATCTTTGTTCTATGTTAATAGTTTAACCTCTTTTTTTAAAAAAGTCAATAGAATTCTTTACTTTTTATTTTTCTTATTATATAATTATTATTGTATTTATTTTGCTTCCATAGCTCAGTTGGTAGAGTGCAGCCTTGGTAAGGCTGAGGTCACGGGTTCAATTCCCGTTGGAAGCTCCATACTTAAAAAACCAGCCTTTAAGACTGGTTTTTTCAATTTTCAAGCATATTTTTTATTGCTTTTTTTCTTATTCTTTGTATTGCATTATCTATCGACTTAACTGGCGAATCTAATTTTTTTGCAATTGTTACATAACTTTCGCCCTTTAAAAATCCATCTAATACTTGCTTTTCAAATTTACTTAAATTTTTGTTGACTGCATTTTCCATTTCACTATAATATTCTTTTTTCATTATTGTTTCTAATGGGTCTTCTACAGTATTACTATTAAAAGTATCTATTAATTCAACACTATCTTCTTCATTATTATCATAAGCAGCCATATTTAGTGATAAATACGAATTCAAAGGCATATGTTTTTGTCTATTTGAACTTTTTATTGCTGTTATTAATTGTCTCTCTATGCAGATATTAGCAAAAGATTTGAATGATTTCTGTTTTTCTTCTTTAAAATCCTTTATCGCCTTAAACAGTCCAATCATTCCTTCCTGTAATATATCTTCTTTTTCGGCTCCAATCATAAAATATTTACTAACTTTTATATTAACTAAGTTTTTATATTTTTCTAGTAAATAAGCTAAAGATTCTTGGTCTCCTTGCTTAATTTGAGATATTATTTGTTCATCTGTTAGATTGCTATATTTATCTGTTGTAAAGAATACATTTTCATTCTGCATTTCGTCAAGATACCTCCAATTGTGCTTTTTTTGTATTATATATGTCAAAATTACTAATGTCAAGCAGTTTTTAGCAAATTGCTATTATTTTAGTTCATTTTTCAGCATTGACCATACAGCATCATCTTCCATGTCTTTTTGCCATGAACCTACACCTGCTAAATTTTTTTCTTTTATTAAAGATACCTTTTCTTTTAGAGATTGTATATCTTCAATCCAAATTTCTTTTTTATTATCGCCATCTTTATATTCTGCATAGTTTTGTTTTAAGTCATTATCCCATTTTTTCTCAACATCATTTGGTAATACTTTTTCAATATCTTTCATAGCCACAGTATTTCTACTTATTATTTTTCCTTCTGAATTAGTTGTCCAAACTCTTGTATAAAATGGAACTGCTAATATTATCTTTTCTGACTTGATTTCTTCTGTTTTTAGAAATTTTTCTAAATTTAATTTTACCCAATCATATCCAGCAGTTGTTCCTGGTTTTGTACTAGATGTACCATATTCGTCATAAGCCATAAACACAATGTAATCTGCTACATTACCTATTACATTTCTATCAAAGCATAATGACCAAGTTTCTCCTCCATCCGGTGCTGTTACATCTACAGAAGTTACAAGTCCTATTTCTTTTAAACGTGGTGTTAACTCTATAATAAATCTTGAATACATGTCTTTGTCGTCTTCCCTCATATTTTCAAAATCTATGTTAACCCCATCTAAATTATATTTTACACATTTATTAACAATACTTTCAATTAACTTTTGCCTTGATTCGTAACTATTCATAATTTTAGAAGTAATTGATAGACTACTTTTTGCCGCTTCTGCATTTGATATCATTGGCCATACTTTATAACCATTTTCATGTGCCCAGTTAATATAATTTTCGCCTTTAGTTCCTACATTTTCTGTTAAATTCCCTTTTTTATCAATATAGAAAAATGCTGGTGAAACAACATTAACACCATCTATTGTTGTTCCAGTTCTGTCTGGTGCTGAACCATATTCAGAAAAATAATCCCAAGTTAAATTAACTTTTCCATTTATTTGTTTTTCTTCTTCCATAGATTCTCTAACTATAAATTCATTCTCTAGTTGATTTGATTTTATATAACCTATTTTTCCATTTTCCGTTCTAATTTTAGTGTATCCATTATTTGAAGCTATGACAACAACACACTCTCCCCTTTTTATTCTATCTACTGTTTTTGAAATAAAATTGGTTGAAGATTTAACTGAAGTATCAGATGTTACAATTGCTTTTTTCTGTTCTTTTTCTAATGAATCCATTGTTATTACTTTAGTTTTTTCAATATTAGAAATTTCTATATCATATACATCTTTCATTTCAGAAATTGGCAAATATACTATTCCATCTCTTTTTATTGCATGTGCATAAATATTTTTGTCTGATCCATTAATAGTGATTTTATTATCTTCAAACCCTATAGCTGCAATCTTTTTCTCATAAGTTGTTATTATTTGATTAGTTTCTTTTTCTTCATAAATATATTTATCAAAGAAATTTGCAATATCTGATTCTGATAAATATATAATATTATCTTCTATTAAAATCTGCTGTTTTAAGTTAGATGTTACATTTTTATTATTGATAACTAAATTTGTTGTTTTGTTATTATCAAAAACAACAAACTCATTAACCAACAATCCTATTACAAAAATAACAATTATAATAGCAATTATTATTAATGCTTTTGAAATGGCTTTTTTGCTTTTTTTATTTTTTCCTCCTGAAGCTGTTCCTTTAATTGTTGTTTCATTTTTTAACTCTCTTTTTCCTCTTCTCATGTTTTTTCTACTCCTCTTTTTCTTTTTTATTAATATATCATAAATTATTATATATTAAAATAACTTTTTAATATATAAAATAAACAGATATGAATATTATAACATATCTGTTTATTCTTGTGTCAATAATTATTTTAAAATTCTGATAGTATTAAATATAGTTATTAAAGTTGTCCCTACATCAGCAAAAACTGCTTCCCACATATCGGCTATTCCTAATATGCTAAGAAGTAATATTAATATTTTTACTCCAATTGAAAATATTAAATTTTCTTTTATTATTCTGTTAGTTTTCTTAGAAATTTGTATTGCTTCTATAATTTTCTTTAATTCATCTGTCATAATAACCATATCAGATGCTTCAATTGCTGAATTTGATCCAATACCTCCCATTGATATACCAATATCAGCTCTAGCTAAAACAGGACTATCATTAATTCCATCTCCTACATATGCAACTTTTTTTTCTGTAATATTATTATCTAATACTTTTTCTAATTCATTATATTTATCCTGTGGTAGCATTTCTGACTTTACTTCATCAATGTTTACTTCTTTTGCTATTCGAGTTGCAACCTCTTTTTTATCTCCTGTAAGCATCTTTGTCTTTATTCCTAATTCTTTTAACTGTTTAATTGTTTCTTTAGCATCTGACTTTATTTCATCTGTTAATACAATGCCCCCAGTTATTTCATCTTCTATTTTCAAATAAAGAATTGTTCCTTTTTCATCTATTTTTTCTTTGCTGTCTACAAATTCTGCATTTCCTATTTTTATTTTCATATTGTTATAAGTATATTTTAATCCTTTACCTGATATTTCTTCAAAGTCTTTAACCTTAGTTGTATCAATTTCATCATTTACCATTTCTAAAATTGATTTAGCTAATGGATGATTCGAAAAACTTTCTCCCATAGCAAAATAATTTAATATTTCGTTTTCTGAATATTTTCCATTATATGTCTTGATTTTACTAACTTTAAACTTTCCTGTAGTTATTGTTCCTGTCTTATCAAATAATATTTGTCCTATATCTTTAATTCCATCTAGATAATCACTACCTTTTATTAAAATTCCTTTTTTAGAAGCTTTACCTATTCCACTAAAATAACTAAGAGGTACTGATATTGCAATTGAACATGGGCAAGATATAACTAAAAATATTAAAGCTTTATAAATACTGTCATAATAAGTAGAGCCTTTTATTAAAATTGGCATAAATATTGCTACTAGCAGTGCCAATCCTAATACAATCGGTGTATAAATTTTTGCTGCTTTTGCAACAAATGTTTCTGTTTTTGCTTTTTTATCAGTTGCATTTTCTACTAAATTTAAAATTTGACTAACTGTACTGTTTTCATAATTTTTTTCTACTTTAATTTCTAATATTCCTTGAACATTAATAGCTCCAGATAATACTTTAGATTTTTCTTTTACCTTTACAAAAGCACTTTCTCCTGTTAATGCAGAATTATCTAATTCTGCTTCTCCTTTTAATACTATTCCATCCAAAGGAATTTTTTCTCCTGTTTTTACTAAAATTATATCTCCAACATTTACCTCTTCAGGATTTACTTGTTGATATTCTTCTCCATTTTTTAAATTTGCATATTCTGGTTTTATATTCATTAAATCTGAAATTGATTTACGTGTTTTGCTTATAGCTTTTGATTCTAATATTTTTCCTATTTCATATAAAGTTATAACCATTACACCTTCCATTACTTTGTTTACTAAACATGCTCCTATAACAGAAATGGTAATTAATGCATTTTCATCTAATACTCCTTTTCGTATTTGCATAAATGCCTTTTTCATTGTTCTACTTAATAATATTATTATTGATACTATAATAAGTACTATTTGTATATTAGTATTAAAATTTAATTTGGTTCCTAAAAAATATATTAGTATTCCTATTATAATTCTTGCTATATGGAAACTTTCTTTACTGTCCTTTTTTTTATTGCTTTCTTCCATATCTACTACATTAACATCTGGTTCTAATGCCTTAACAATTTCTATTATCTCTTTTTTTGGATTATTTTTATTTGTTTTAAATGATAATTTTAAAGTTGAAAAATTTACTGTAACATCTTCATAGCCATCTGTACTTGCTATTTTATCTTCTACTTTTTTCGCACAACTGGCACAATCTAGTCCTTCTAAAATATATTTATAATTCTTCAATATGTTCACGCCCTTTCTTTACAATTTGTGATATATGCTCATCATCTAGGCTATAATAAACTACTTTTCCTTCTTTTCGATATTTTACTAATTTAGATTGCTTTAAAATTCTTAATTGGTGTGATATTGCAGATTGAGTAGTTTGAACTATATTGGCTATATCACATACACATAGTTCTTCTTCCATAAGAGCATATATTATCTTCATTCTTGTTGAATCAGCAAAAACCTTAAAAAGTTCTGCTATGTCATATATTAACCCGTCTTCTGGCATTTTTTCTTTTACATTTTTTACTGTATCTTCATGAATTACAGTATTTTCGCAAATTCCTTCTTCCATAAATTCCTCCTTCTTTTGTATATTGTTTTTATATATGAACAACTATTCATATGTTTATTGTATGTCTATTTTTTTTATTTGTCAACACTATTGATAAAAAAATACCATCTCATCTTAAAATATTAAGAATGAGACAGTATTTTATCAAATACTTAAATTTTATCACCTGTAATCTTTTGATAGATTTCCTTATACACTTTTGACAATCGAATTGTCATTTCTTTGCTTATAATTGGCATTGGTGCATGCTGGTTCCATCCCAGTTTTGTTAACTCTTCAACCAGTAGTTGTTTATCATACGTGGTTTGAGGCCTTCCAATTTTATAATTTTCTTCTAGCCAAAATCTACTTGTATCAGGTGTCACCACCTGATCTACGAGAACCAAATTTCCATTTTTATTAATGCCGAACTTAAATTTTGTATCGGCTATAATGATACCCTTTGTCATAGCATATTCGCTACACATATTATATAGCTCAATGCTCTTTTCCTGTATTTTTCGAGTTAACTCAAATCCTATTCTTTCTACACTTTGGTCTATGTTAATCCTTTTTCCTCTGTACATAGTTCCTCGTGTTGTAGGAGTATACCAGGGACAAGAAAGCTTTTCGGACTCCTTAAGGTCTCTTATTTCTGGAATATTCAGCTTATTCTGCCAAATATATCCGGTTGCATATCCTCGTACACAACCGCCCACAGGCAAAATTTCAATACCTCTTTCAACAAGCATAGTACGACCTTCGTACTCTTTTGCCTGGAATTCTTCAGGCATATCTGCATTGTTGATAGAAATCATGGGATTATTAATACATCCTTTTGTATAATTGTACCAAAATGCTGTCAGCTTATTTGAAACCTTTCCCTTGTCTGGAATGGTTTCTGAAAACACTATATTCGACGTGGCGATTTTGTCAAAATATACATATATAGCTTTATCACCTAAATCATAGATATCCCGGATTTTTCCATCTTTTACTTTTTTCATTTCATTTTTCATTTCGTTCACCTTTCATTTTAAGTATTTGATAGATTCCTTAATTTTAGAATCTTCTCCTCTGTAACATACAAAGTAATATTTATTTTAACACATTTCCTATAAAATGTAAATAATTTTGTATATATTTTTATGTTACCTATTTATATCAAAAAAATATAAACAAGAGGTGCTTCCTCTTGTTTATTAATTTTCACTGCAATTACTTGTATAGAATTTTCTTCCTGCTAGCTTATCCTGAACTCCTCTTAATGCTTCTCCGAATCTTTGGAAATGAACAACTTCTCTTTGTCTTAAATAACGAAGCGGATCTAAAACATCTGGATTATCTCTACATAAGTCTATCAATTTTTCATAAGTTGCTCTAGCTT
>ERZ824978.254-NODE-254-length-82415-cov-6.043358_pt1 | contig 82415 bp, 78 predicted proteins | sample MGYA00519860_ERZ824978 | MGnify/ENA primary metagenome ERZ824978 (study PRJEB31778, sample SAMEA3449184) | human gut metagenome | biome: human gut; feature: human-associated habitat; material: faeces | place: United Kingdom | collected 2010/2012 ... | reverse complement strand
TGTATTTCGGCTTTGCTTTTTTCGTGATGGCTTTTGCCGTATCGACATCATAGCCGAATACTACCGTCAGCTGTTTTTGGAATGAGCCTGCAAACATCGTCCACATGCCGAAAGGCATTCCCAAATAGGTCACTTTTTGTCCCTCCAATCGCATATCACGCGGGTCATGCGGCGGTCAATGTCAATGCGAGCCGTTTTACACTCCCTGGGATATTTCTTCGCAGCGCTGAACGCCAGCTTGACAAACAGTGCCGAGCCGACGGGAAGCATGGTCTTGAGCATACCGTCGGGGAAAACAAAATGCGTGCCGTGCTCATATACGACCGCCTCGACTTCGCAGGAGTGCGGTTTCTCCGCAAGGCGTTTTTCCATGCGGCGGATATATTTTGCGGTGTCCCAAAGTGCATCGTCCTCTGCGCCGACAAGAAACAGCTTGCCGCGGATATTCTCGACCTTTATGAATTCCTCCTCGGTAATCGGGTGCGCCGCTTCAGAGTCGTCAAACAGCTTGCGGGAGGCAACCATATTGCCGGTGCGTTTGGACTCCTCCGAGATTATGCGCCAATAGTCAGGATGCTGATAGCAAAACGGCATGTATGGCAAGGGATTTCCCTTGTAAGAAAAGAGTGATTCTCCCTCGATTGGCCATTCCTTGCAGCCATCCTTTTTGCCCTGCATGAAGCCCTGCCACACAAAGTCGCTGGGGGTCATTGCGATGGTCAGAGAGATATTATCAAATAGCGAAGCTGCCATCAGTGCGAGCGTGCCGGTCGTTGAGGCTCCTGCAATGCCTATTTTTTCGTTGCCGTGTAATTTGAGCCATGCGATCGCTTTTTCAATGCATTCAAGCGGATAGTTGTGATGACCGTAGTCCTTTTTCCCGGGCGACATGGTCAATACGTTCACGCCGAGGCGAAGTAGCCACTTCACCGCAGAGCGCGCCATATAATCCTCGGGGTCGTCGCCGATCATGGCGATGACGGCGCAGTTCGAGCCGTCCTTGCATGCCCAATACGCGCCATAAAAGCCATCGCTTTCAACATCAAAGTGGATGTGTTTCATTCAAAACGCCTCTTTCAGAAGTTGATCTTTACGATCTGCATCTTCATCATTCCGTCGCCGACCTTGGCGAGAAAGCGGAAAAAGCCGCTGACGGAGGGATCTTTCAAATCATTGTAGCCCAGCATATAGCCGCGGCTCGTGACCTGTAGGCGGCTGTCCCATGCGCCAATCTCTTTGGGAGCGTCCGAAACTGAGAAATATGCACCTACATCCTGAATTTTTGCGCTCTTGAGCCATGTTTTTGCGATCATCTTTACCGCCATCCGGTTGGCTGCGTCGAATACCAGCACACCGCTGGGAAAAGCGTCCGCCATAGCCTGCATCAGTGCCTTGACCTGCTCGGTCAGGAAGTAGTAGAACACGCCGGAGGCAAAAAACACTGCGCCGCCGGAGGCATCGATTTGAGAAAACCACGCCGTGTCGTTCAGGTCGCAGGGGATGTTTTCCTCCCGCTCTCCGGCGGGCAAAAGCTCATTGCGCACGGTGATGACATTGGGAAAGTCCAGATTGTAGATTTTGCAGCTGCCGTTGTCGCAGGCTCTGCCGGTGCTGTCCAGCCCGCAGCCCAGATTGACCACCGCCGCGTTGGGGTGGCCTTTCAGATAATCCCGCACCTCGAAGGCCAGGTCATTCTGCCGCATGGCCACCTCCAGTGAACCGAAACGCTGCATCAGGCTGCTGGAATTTTTCTCTGCCTCTGAAAAGTCGTAGTCGATCTGGTCGAGCAGACGAACCGCCGTCTCGTCCCGATAGAGGTTTGGGTACAGTTCCGAGCACATCTTTCGGGAATGCAGCGGGATGATCAGGGTCTCCTGCACCGTGTTTTTTTCGATTTTGTATTTCATAAGCACCTCTCTCAGTGGACAAATACCGTCATGATCCCCGCCAGCACTGCCGAAATGACCGCCATGCCCGCCGTGCCCTTGCGGATGCCCACAGCGCAGACCAGAACCAGTAGGCCCCCCAGTCCAAAGCCTTCCAGAATCGTTTGTAAAATCATCCCTGTTTCTTCTCATTCTGCTTTCCGGCAGACAAACCAGGCAATGCCTTTCACTGTTCCAAGGGTTACAGCTGCGTACATTCTCTCCAGCCTTTCTTCCAAGCTGGAAGCTGTCTCATAAGGCGGTGTAAAAAATCCTGTCTTTTCATAAACGTGCCGGACAAACCAGTCCGTCCGCTTGCACTCTCCCGCCACATAGAAGCAGCCGCAGAATGTCCCGCCAGGTCTCAAAACCCGAAAAACCTCCCGATAAGCGGTCTCCTTATCCGGGAAAGCGTGAAAACCGTTCAGCGACAAAACGATGTCAAATGTGTCATCTTTATAAGGAAGCGCACCCACATCGCCCTGCCGGAAGGTTACATTTTTCAGATGCAGTCGGTTTGCTTTTTCCTGCGCCTGCCCCATCATATCCGCCGAGTAATCCAGACAGGTAATGTCCGCCTTTGGAAGTGTCTGGTAAAGCGGCATGGTCAGAATGCCAGTTCCCACCGGCACCTCCAGTAGCCTGCCGGAGAAATGCTCTGGAATGCCGGACAGCGCCTTTTCCAGATAGGCGTTGTTTTCCGCCTTGTTCATATCCCACACCAAGCGGCACACCGCTTTCCCGCTCAAGGTGGAACAGGTAATCATACCGTCATAAAAGTTGTTGCCGCCTGTCAACCGATAGGCGCTGCGGATAGCTGCCTTCCGTTCCATTTTCATTCCCTCGTGTTCAAAAATTTCTCCGGCTGAATCCTCACCAACTCCGCATAGGTCAGCGGAAAAGAGGCCTTTAGTACAGCACTTTTTCGCACTGTCCAGCCGTTCTGTTGCAGGAAGCTCAGGTATTCCTCACTCGTCCACTTGCTGTGGAGCGGAAAGCCTGCCAGTTTCATGAAAAAGGCTTTGACCTTGCCGGAACATGAATTTCCCGCATGGGTAAAGGTGGGGGCGATGAGCACGCCATCCCCTTTCAGCACCCGATGGATCTCAGCAAGGGCTTTCTCCGGCTGCGGCACGATGTGCAGGGCGTTGGATACGATCACCACATCAAATGAATTGCCTTCGTAGGACAGAGAAAACATATCTTGCACGGAAAAGTGCAGCTTCGCAGAACGATTATCCCGCTTGGCCTCGGCGATCATCTCTGCGGAGGCATCCGTTGCCTCGATGTGTACCGTTGCGTTTACAATGTGCTTGGCGATCAGCCCCGTTCCGGTAGCCAGTTCCAGCACCGTTTTGTCTTTCACGACCGGACGGATCAGCTCATACATTTTTTCGTATGCTTCTTTGTCTTTTCGCATAAAGCGGTCATACAGACCTGCATTTCTGTCCCAGAAATTCTTGCGTTCTCGCATTACTTTCTTTCCTCTTGTGGTTAGATTTATCTAACCAATGCATGCGCATCATTAAGTTAGTCTTAGCTAACTGTTGTGTTTTGGAAAAGCCGCATTTCTGCGGTCTTTGTTTTCTTGGTCACATTATACCGTGCTTGCTTCTTTTTTGCAATGGTATAGTGTCCTATTTTGTAATTTTTAAACGCAGAACACACGATCCACCTGTTTGCGGATGCCCTCAAGCTGCTCCCGCTCGGCTACAAGCTCCTGCGCCAAGGTGTAGATGACTTCCGGATGCTGAATCACCTGATCCAAAATGGAATCGTTCATATACACACCCTGCGTAGGGATTCACATATCCCAACGCTTTTGCCACATCGCTTGCACAGAAGAAGGCCTTGCCCGCCTCCTACAACACGCGGATCGAACCAAACTCCTGGTTCTCGAGCACCTCCATCATTTGCCAAAACCGAACAGTCCAGGCAGAATTTTTAGTATAGAAAAAGCCCGGAAAATGGCGTATTTCCGGGCTTTTTTAGCATTTTTAAGCTGTAGATTATCGCTTGCTGAACTGCGGTGCGCGACGAGCTGCTTTGAGGCCGTACTTCTTTCTTTCCTTCATTCTGGGGTCGCGGGTCAGGTAACCAGCTCTCTTCAAAACGGGACGGAACTCGGGATTGACCAGCAGCAGGGCACGGGAGATACCGTGACGCAGTGCGCCAGCCTGACCGGTGACGCCGCCGCCGGTGACGGTAGCGATGATGTCAACCTTCTCGACCATTTCGGTCAGAACCAGGGGCTGACGGGTGATGAGCTTCAGGGTATCCAGGCCGAAATAATCGTCGATGTCGCGGCCGTTGATGGTGATCTTGCCAGTGCCGCCTTCATACAGACGAACGCGAGCGACGGAGGACTTGCGGCGGCCAGTGCCATACAGGTAAGGCTTCTTGCTCTTATACATGATTCATTTCCCTCCCTATATTATTCCATGACGATGGGCTTCTGAGCGGCATGGCCGTGTTCAGAACCACGATAGACGCGCAGACGGGTCAGAGCGGCAGCGCCCAGGCTGTTCTTGGGCAGCATACCCTTGACAGCCTGCTTGACGGCGAATTCAGGACGCTTCTGCATCAGGGTGCCATAGGAAATCTCTTTCAGGCCGCCAGTCCAGCCGGAATGGTGACGATAAAACTTCTGAGTCAGCTTGTTGCCAGTCAGCACAGCCTTGTCCGCATTGATGACGATGACGAAATCGCCGCAGTCAACATGAGGGGTGTACTCGGGCTTGGTCTTGCCGCGCAGCAGATCAGCGGCGGCGACAGCGGTCTTGCCCAGAGGCTTGCCAGCTGCATCCAGGACGTACCATTTGCGTTCCAGGTCGCCCTTCTTTGCCATATAAGTGGACATATCCAAAACCTCCATTGTTCTTATGAAACAAATTACGTTAAAACAAAATACACGCCGGTTTGCGGCCAAAAAGTACCTGGCGCAAACCAGCGTATATAGTTATACCATAGCAATTCCCGTCCTGTCAACCGGATTTTTCATTTTTTCAATTTACCTTTTTTAAATCTCTTGAAAACGCTTTTTCTCTCTTTGATACTCTCGTTTTCTCGTTTTCATTTTTTAAATTTTCACCCGCTCCGCACCAGCCAATTCAGCATCAGCAGCAGGCCAAATCCTGGTGCACCCAGCACGCCCAGCACCAGGGCGTTGTACAAATTGACCCCCAGCTGAATCCCCAGTGCCCCGCTGGTCTGTGCCAGCAGCGCCAACACTCCGGCGCCGGCAGCGGTGCGCAGGAGCAGCCTGACCGCCTTGACCAGCAGCTTTCGGAGCATAATCAGAAGCAAGAGGCCAGCAAAGACCCCTAAGCCCCAGAGCACTTGCGTCTCCACAGTCATCGACTGCCGCCCAGCGCTTTGACCCGGCGGAGGAGATACGCATACCGAGCTTGCAGGGCTTTGATCTCAAAGACGGTGGATTCCACCAGGTCGGGATCTTCCACAGCATCAAACTGCAAATACGCCTGCTGCATCAGCAGCCGTGTGTGTTCCAGCCCGTCCAACAGGGCGGAACGTTCTTCCTCCTGGCCGCTGGCAGCCTCTTTTTTCCGCCCAAGCGCTCGCAGCACCAATTCTGTCATTGGGTCGCCCCCTTTCTGCCGTTATTATATCTGTCTGTTTGGACAATTATTCCAGTCTCACCAGAAAACCTCCTTCTTTGCATCCATTTCCAGCCCCATACAGGCATACCTTCCGTCCGCTGCGTCATACTACCTTCAGACAGCGCGGCAGCTGCTATCCCAGCCCCATTCGGCGGAGCGATCCCTCCCCAGCGGGTTCCACTTGGGACAGCACCTGCGGCAACGTCGATGAGATAGGGACACGCAGCGCTGGTGAATCCGTCCGCTGCGTGTCCCACGGGATATTCTACCTAAGAAGTGATTTGTTTTGGGGCAAGTTTTCAGCACAGATGACTGAATTGTGACTGGGCAGAAGATTCTTCTTGCAAATTCGACCCAGAGGGCTATAATAAAAGCATAACGGAATAGGCAGAGTAGGCACATATGTGTTTGCGGTCTTTGTTGGTTTCTTTCAACCAGCCGCACCAGTACCAGTGAGACGGGGAGTTGCTCACTGGGCGAATGGGTTCCCACCCGACAGTATGTGTGCCGCATCCCGCTGCCGCATACCAAATTGAGGTATTGTCTCTTGATGAGATCGTTCGGGATGTCTGGCTCCACGCCAGGGCATCCCTTTTTTCTTGTCACGGCGCTCTCCTTTCTTATGCAGCATCTGCCACCGTTTTCGTTTCGATTGGCCGATCCGCTGTGTACCTTGAAAATTGGATAGACTTGTTGCATTTTAACACTCACCTCCCTCTGCCTGTAGAATTTTTGGGCATGAATCTAGGCAGATTTACCATTGATTTTTTCAAAAAACGTACTATGATAAAGGCAGAAATTGAGGGACAGGCTTGCATCTCTCCTCCGCTGCTTCTCTATCAGAACGCAGCGCAGACAGAAAGGATCCCCTTGATCCTGCCCCTTTCATGATGATCGCAAGTATTAAATCAACCATCTACTTGTCAGAGGAGGATTTATTATGAAAACGTTTCAATACACTTGCAAAGCAACCTTGGGGCTTCATGCACGCCCTGCTGCGATCCTGGCAACGGAATGTACCGGTTTGAAAAGTACCGTCACCATCGAAAGCAACGGAATGTCCGCATCTGGCACAGATGTGCTTGCCATCATCGCATTGCGTGCCAAGAAGGGCGATGTCCTGAACATCAAGCTGGAAGGCACTCCGGAAGAAGAAGAACATGATTATGCAAGACTGCAAGAGGTTTTCGCCCATATCATCCCCACAGACAACAACCTGAATGTTTTGAAGGTCGCCTTCTACGGCACCAAGTCCTATGACAAGATCTTCTTTGAAGAACTGGCCAAAGACAAGGGCGAAGGCGCTTACAACTGTGAGATCACCTATTTTGACAGCCGTCTGACCGCTGAGACCGTCCATCTGTGCCGGGGCTTTGACGCCGTGTGTATGTTTGTCAACGATGAGGCGCCCCGTCCGGTGGTGGAGCAGATGAAGAAGAACGGCATCCGTCTGATCCTGCTCCGCTGCGCTGGCTTCAACAACGTGGATCTGGACGCCGCCAAGGAGTGCGGCATCACCGTCCTGCGTGTACCGGCCTATTCCCCTTACGCAGTCGCCGAGCACGCCATGGCCATCCTGCAAGCCGCTAACCGCCGCATCGCCAAGGCTTACAACAAGGTGAAGGACAACAACTTCGCCCTGAACGGCCTGCTGGGCACCGACCTGCACAACAAGGTAGCCGGCATCGTCACCACCGGCCGCATTGGCCAGTGCATGGCTCGAATTTGCAAGGGCTACGGCATGACCGTCCTGGCCTGGGACGCCTATCCCAACAAGGCGCTGGAGGAGGAAGGTCTGCTGACCTACGTCTCCAAGGAGGAGCTGTTCCAGCGCTCTGACCTGATCTCCATCCACGGCCCCCTCATCATGGGGGAAGGCGGCACCTACCATCTGATCAACGACAAAGCCATCTCCATGATGAAGGATGGTGTCATGCTGGTAAACACTGCCCGCGGCGGATTTATCGACACCAATGCTCTGCTCTCTGGGCTGAGAGCTGGCAAATTCCATGCTGTAGCACTGGATGTCTATGAAGGGCAGGATGAAGTAGTCTATACTGACCACTCCGATGACATCCTGAGCAACGATGTGGTTGCCCGTCTGACCTCCTTCCCCCAGGTGGTCGTCACCTCTCATCAGGCTTTCTTCACCAGAGAAGCATTGCAGGCCATTGCAGCGGATACGCTGGAGAACGCCCGCAACTTCTTGCAGGGGCTGCCTTACGGCAAGGCAGAAGTGGTGCGCTGAGCCAAAGGCAGCGCATCTGAAACAGAATAGAACGCAGACAAGGAGGCAGCTTTTGCGCTGCCTCCCGCTGCACCAAGATAACGGACTGTGTACCAGGTGAGTGAACCACCCGATATGCAGTCCGTTTTTCCTTTTTTGTCCTACAGAATGAATGCACCATCTTCTCACCTTATATTAAGGAGGTCACGCTTATGAACCGCACCCACACCCGTACCCTGGCCACCCTGGCCTTGCTCTGCGCTATGGAGATCATCCTGGCTCGGTTCTGTGTTATCTGGATCACCAACAGCATTAAGATCACCTTTGAAGCCATCCCCATCCTTATGGCCGGCATTCTGTTCGGCCCGGCAGCTGGCGCTGTGGTAGGAGCAGTATCGGATATTTTAGGCGCCGGCCTGCTTTCCGGCCTGGGCTGGCTCCCCGTGCTCACCGTCACCCCCACCCTGCTGGGTCTGCTGGCCGGACTGCTGCGCCCCATCGTATGGAAAAATCTCTCTCTGCCCCGACTTCTTCTCGTCACTGTCCCCGGTTTTGTGCTGGGCAGTATGTTCTGGACTACCTGGTGGCTCAGTTCCCTTTACGGCACCCCGTTGCCTGCCCTGCTGGCCGTTCGTGTTCCGCTGTACTGTGTCATCGCTGTGTTGGATACGCTCGTGCTCTTTCTCCTCTGCCGCAGCGGCATCTTCCGCCGCCTGGGACTGTGGCCAGAGCAAACCTAAGAAAGAAGGAATTTTATCATGAGTTACGAAGAAACCTTAGCCTATATCCACTCGGTGAAGTGGCAGGGCAGCAAGCCCGGTCTGAGCCGCACCCGCGCCCTGCTGAGCGCCTTGGGCAATCCAGAACGGCAGCTCCGCTTCGTCCACATCGCCGGCACCAACGGCAAAGGCAGCACCGCCGCCTGTATCGCCAGCTGCCTGCAAGCCGCTGGTTGGCGGGTGGGATTGTACACCTCCCCCTACATCAACCGGTTCAATGAGCGGATGCAGGTCAATGGAGTTCCTATCTCCGATGAGGATTTGGAGACACTGGTAGACCGGATCCGCCCCATCGCCAACGCCCTCACCGATTCCCCCACAGAATTTGAGCTGATCACCGCCCTTGGTTTTCTCTACTTCCTCCAAATGCACTGTGACATCGTGGTACTAGAAGTGGGCTTAGGCGGCGCGCTGGACTCCACCAACGTCATCCCTGCTCCGGAAGCGGCCGTCATCACCGCCCTGGGACTGGATCATACCGCAGTGCTGGGGGACACCATCCAGGACGTAGCCCGCGCCAAAGCTGGTATCATCAAAGCCGGCGCCCCCGTCATCACCTACGGCGGCGTGCCGGAAGCAGATGCGGTCATCGCCGCCGTCTGCAAAGAACAGGGCTGTCCCCTCTATCCGGTGGATTTCAGTCAGCTGACCTTGCTGCCCAGTGATTTGAGCAGTTCCCGATTCTCTTTCGGCAATCTGTCAAATTTGACCCTGCCCCTGCTGGGCAGCTACCAGCCCAAAAACGCTGCCGTGGCCATCACCACCTTGAAGGTACTGGACAAACAGGGCTGGCACATCTCCGATGCTGCCATTCGAGAAGGGCTGCGCACGGTTCAGTGGCCGGGACGGTTTGAGCTACTGCGCACTGACCCTCCCTTCCTTCTGGACGGCAGCCACAACCCTCACGGGATGCGTGCCACCGCCCAGAGCTTGCAGGATCGGTTCCCCCAGCAGAAGTTCACCTTCCTCATCTCCGTCATGGCAGACAAGGACGTGACCGGCATCCTCACCCCCATTCTGCCTCTGGCCAAGGAGTTCGTCACCGTTCGCGCCAACCTCCCCCGCGCCATGCCTGCGGAGGAGCTGGCCGCACGCATCATCGCCCTGGGCGGTACGGCGCAGGCCGCTCCCTCCATTTCCGCTGGTGTGGCGCTGGCTCAGTCGCTGGCCGGCGCAAACGGCCCCATCTGTGCCCTGGGCACCCTCTACTTCTCCGCCGATGTCCGCCAGGCACTGGCGGAACAGAGTCGGTGAACGCTCACATAAATTAGCAATCCAAATCCCTGTCTGATACTTCAGCAGGGATTTTTTTCATCGTATGATTTCTCTGAAATTCACAAACAGTTTACATGAGGAACCTATTGACATCGGGTTTGCATGGTGCTATATTATCTTTAGCACTTAGAGAGGTTGAGTGCTAATCCATTAGAAAGGGCAGGCGACCGAGATGAACATGACCGAGCGCAGAAAACGCATTCTCCGTGCGGTAGTGGAGCATTACATTGAAACGGCCGAACCGGTAGGTTCCAAGATCATCGCTGACCTTGCCCAGTTGGATTGTTCCTCTGCCACCATCCGAAACGAGATGGCGACCCTGGAGAAGATGGGGTATCTGGAACAGCCCCACACCTCCGCCGGACGCATCCCCTCCCCTGCTGGCTACCGGTTCTATGTGAACGAGCTGATGGAAAAGCACAAGCTGTCCATGCAGGAGACGGAGCGGATCAACGAGGCGATGCATTTGAAGATGCGGGAATTGGATCGGGTCATTGACCAAGCCGGCAAGCTGGTCAGCCAGTTCACCAACTACCCCGCCTTCGCCCTCACCGCCGGTCGGGATCGCATCTATATCTCTCGGTACGACCTGCTGATGGTGGATCCCAACAGCTTTATCGTGGTGGCCATGACTAACACCAATGTGGTCAAAAACAAGCTGGTGCATCTGCCCAGCAACATCACAGAGCCACAGCTCCAGCTGCTCAACGCATTGCTGAACACCTCCTTCACCGGCAAGACATTACAGGAAATTACGCCGGACTTGATGCAGGTGGCAGAAAAGGCGGCGGGCAGTTCCTACGGGCTGATCTCCCTGGTGGTTTCCTTCGCCATGGAGGTGCTGGATGACCTGGAACACAGCAGCATCCACACCGCAGGAGCCAGTCAGCTCCTGAATCACCCGGAATACCAGGACGTAGACAAAGCGCATAAGCTGCTGACTTATCTGTCCGATGACCCAAATTTGGCTCACCTAACCGCTCCCATGATGAATGAGGGCAAGGATGAGGGGCCAAAGGTGTTCATCGGACCGGAGAATGTGGCAGAAGAGTTGAAGGACACCAGCGTGGTGCTGGCCAGCTACGACATCGGCGACGGCATGAAAGGCGTCATCGGTGTGGTGGGGCCCACCCGAATGGACTACGCCAAGGTGACCGCCAAGCTGTCCTATCTGGCGGATAACCTGGGCAAGCTGTTCAATGGAATGTCCGGCAACGCCTTGGCTCCCCCTGCGCAGAAGGCATTGGAGCTGAATCCACCCTCTGAGCTTGACCCAAGTAAAAACGACTCCAACGATCAAGGAGGCTGACATAAATGGAACTGAATCAAGAAAAAGACAAGATGGCGCCCGAAGCCACTGCGGCGGAGGAGATTCCGGCTGAAACCGTGATCGAGGAAACCGCAGAAGCGGGCGCTCCCGTACCGGAAGCGCCCGCAGCCGAAGGCGAGGACAGCTTAGCGGAGGGCAAGGCATCCGCCGCCCTGGCTCGTGCCAAGAAGGCACTAAAAGACCAGGAAGACGCCTACCTTCGTTTGGCCGCTGAGTACGACAACTTCCGACGCCGCACCATCAAGGAGAAGTCGGAAGCCTACACCAACGCCAAGGCAGACGCCGCCCTGAAATTCCTCCCCGTTTACGACAACCTGGAGCGGGCACTGAACCAGGGCACCGAGGACGAAGCGTTCCTCAAGGGCGTGGAGATGACCATGACCCAGCTGCTGGATGTGTTGGCCAGCCTGGACATCAAGCCCATTGAGGCCGTTGGCCAGCCCTTTGACCCCAATCTTCACAATGCAGTGATGCACATTGAAGATGAAAAATACGGGGAAAACACTGTGGCCGCCTGTTTCCAGACCGGCTTCATGATGGGCGAAAAGGTCATTCGCTTCGCCATGGTACAGGTTGCAAACTAAACCACCCCGTCCCGGAATCGGGACACCTAACTTTTGTTAACAATTATCTTTTCTATATTAGGAGGCAACATTATGTCTAAGATTATTGGTATTGACCTGGGTACTACTAACTCCTGCGTAGCCGTTATGGAAGGCGGCGAAGCTGTCGTTATCCCCAACGCGGAAGGGAACCGCACCACTCCCTCTGTCGTAGCCTTTTCTAAGGACGGCGAACGTATGGTCGGTCAGGTGGCAAAGCGTCAGGCAATCACCAATCCCGACCGCACCATCAGCTCCATCAAGCGTGAGATGGGCAGCGACCACAAGGTCACCATTGATGGCAAGCAGTATACTCCGCAGGAGATCAGCGCAATGATCCTGCAAAAGCTGAAGGGCGATGCTGAGGCTTATCTGGGCCAGCCCGTCTCCGAAGCAGTCATCACGGTTCCTGCATACTTCACCGATGCTCAGCGTCAGGCCACCAAGGACGCAGGCAAGATCGCCGGTCTGGAAGTCAAGCGTATCATCAACGAACCCACCGCTGCCGCTCTGGCTTATGGTGTGGATAAAGAAGAAGCCCAGAAGATCATGGTCTATGACCTGGGCGGCGGCACTTTTGACGTGTCCATCCTGGACATCGACGATGGTGTTATTGAAGTGTTGGCTACCGCCGGCAACAACCGCCTGGGCGGCGATGACTTCGATAAGTGCATCATGGATTACCTGGCGGCTGAATTTAAGAAGGAAAACGGCATCGACCTGACCACCGATAAGGTCGCTATGCAGCGTCTGAAGGAAGCGGCTGAAAAGGCAAAGATCGAGCTGTCTGGTGTCACCACCTCCAACGTCAACCTGCCTTATATCACCGCAGACGCCACCGGCCCCAAGCATCTGGATGTGACCATCACCCGTGCAAAGTTCAACGAACTGACCAACCACCTGGTGCAGGCTACCATGGGTCCTGTCCGTCAGGCTCTGTCCGATGCCGGCCTGAAGTCCGGCGACCTGCATAAGGTTTTGCTGGTGGGCGGTTCCTCTCGTATCCCCGCTGTTCAGGAAGCGGTCAAGCAGATCACCGGCCAGGAAGGCTTCAAGGGCATCAACCCCGATGAATGTGTTGCAGTCGGTGCAGCCATCCAGGGCGGCGTCCTGGGCGGCGATGTAAAGGGTCTGCTGCTGCTGGATGTCACCCCCCTGTCCCTGGGTATCGAGACCATGGGCGGTGTGTTCACCAAGCTGATCGACCGTAACACCACCATCCCCGTGAAGAAGAGCCAGATCTTCTCCACCGCAGCAGATAACCAGCCCTCTGTAGAAGTCCATGTCCTCCAGGGCGAACGGGAAATGGCAGCTGGCAACAAGACCCTGGGTCGTTTCCAGCTGGACGGCATTGCTCCGGCACGCCGCGGCGTACCTCAGATCGAAGTCACCTTCGATATTGACGCCAACGGCATTGTCAATGTCTCCGCTCAGGATAAGGGCACTGGCAACGAACAGCACATCACCATCACTTCTTCCTCCAACCTGTCCAAGGATGACATTGACCGGGCTGTGAAGGAAGCGGAACAGTATGCAGCTGAGGACGCAAAGCGGAAGGAAGACGTGGATCTGCGCAACAATGCTGACCAGTTGATCTATCAGTGCGACCAGGCCGTGAAGGAACTGGGCGACAAGATCACTCCCGATGAGCTGACCAAGATCGATGACGCCAAGAAGAAGCTGGAAGAAGCGCTGAAGGGCACCGACTCTGACGCCATCAAGAACGCAAGCGCTGAACTGGGCGACATCTTCCAGGGTATTTCCGCTCGCGTCTATCAGGAAACTGGCGCAGCAGGCGCTGCCGGTGCAGCTGGTGCCGGTGCAGCAGGCGCAGGCGCTGCCGGTGGCAGCGCAGCCGACAAGAAGGACTTCTATGACGCCGATTACGAAGTAGTGGACGATGACCAGCAGTAATTTCAGCTGCTCCGTCTGCTCCTGAAAGAACAGAACAATACCCGTGCTCCAGAGCCGCCGTACCGGCGGCTCAGCGGGGTTTCAGACGGACGGCGGAGGATTTTTTCCGCCGCCCGTCTCAGAGCGTTGAGGCGGCCCTTTGGGAAGCTGCCGCCTGGATAAGAAGGTGAATTTATGGCAGATGCAAATAAAAGAGATTATTACGAGGTACTCGGTGTAGAGAAGAACGCGACCCCTGAGCAGATCAAAAAAGCATACCGAAAACTCGCCAAGAAATATCATCCCGATATGAATCCGGGAGACGATGAGGCCGCCAATAAATTTAAGGAAGTCAACGAAGCCTATGAAGTGCTCTCCGATGAGGATAAAAAGGCCAAGTATGACCAGTTCGGCTTCGATGGATTAGACCCCAACTTCGGCGCCGGTGGATTCGGCGGTGGCTTTGGCGGCTTCGATTTCGGCGACATCCTCTCCTCCGTCTTTGGCGGCGGCGGGTTCGGCGGCTTCGGTGGCGGCGGCGGTCACGACCGCAACGCCCCTATGCAAGGCCCTAACCTGCGAGAAGTGCTGCGGCTGACCTTTGAAGAAGCCGCTTTCGGCTGTGAGAAGGATCTTCCCATCGAGCGGATCGAAGCCTGTAAGGAATGTCACGGCAAGGGCACTACCGACCCCAACGGGGTACAGACCTGCCAGCGCTGCCATGGCACCGGCGTCATCCAGACCCAGCAGCGCACCCCCTTTGGCGTCATGCAGACCCAGCAGGAGTGCCCGGAATGCGGCGGCGATGGACATATCATCAAGAACCCCTGTAAAGTGTGCAGCGGCCGCGGCCTTGTCCGCCGTCGTACCACGGTCCATGTGAAGGTGCCCGCTGGCATCAACAACGGTCAAGCCATCAATATGCACGGTCAGGGTCATGTGGGTCGGAACGGCGGCCCCAACGGCGACCTGATCATCAGCATCGCCGTCTCCCCCCATCCCCTGTTTACTCGGGACGGGTTCGATGTACACTATACCCATCCCGTTTCCTTCGTGGACGCCACGTTGGGCGGCGAACTGGAGATCCCCACCATTGACGGCAAGGTGAAGTACAACCTGCCCGCCGGTACCCAAGGGGACACCACCTTCCGCCTGAAGGGCAAGGGTATCCCCCGCCTGAACAAGAGCGGCCGCGGTGACCAGTATGTGACCGTGAACATCCAGGTGCCCACCAACCTGAGCGCCGAGGCAAAGAGCGCCCTGCGTGCCTTTGACAGTGCCATGAAGCACAAGGAGGCTCACAAGAAAGGTTTTTTTGACAAGGGGAAATGGAAATAATCTCTGATTTCATCTAAAATTGAGCGTCCGCAATGACCCAAGGCATGGAACTCCGGCCGCTCGACTTACCAATCCTACCGGACACCGAATCCTTTTGATTCGGTGTCCACTTTTTTTGACAAATCCCCCGTTACCGGTTACAATGAATTCCGTACTCTATTTTCTGACTGGAGGTTTTCCCATGTTTTACGCAGACCAGCATATGCACTCCAGCGTATCCTTTGACAGTCACAGTTCCCGCTCCGATATGGCCGCCGCAGCGGCTCAGGCGGGGCTTTCCGCCCTGTGTTTTACTGACCACTATGACGTGGTGGACGAACACGGAGCCTTCGTCCCTCACTACGACTGGGCTCCCGCTCGGGAAGCCCATGCTCAGGCACAAAAGGACTGGGGCGACCAGCTCTTTTTGGGCTTCGGCATTGAAGTGGGCAACGCTCCGGAGGATTTCTCCATGGCCGAGCGGATCATCTCAGAGCCAGGGCTGGACTTGGTCATCGGCTCCATCCATAACGGCTCCGCCGCCTTGAAGCACCAGGATTATTATTATGCCGATTTCAACTCCCCTGCCATGTGCCATCAGTTCCTGGAGGATTACTTTCAGTCCATGCTCCTGCTGGCGCAGTGGGGCAAGTTTGACACGCTGGGGCACATCCCCTATCCGCTGCGCTATATGCGGGATCGGGACGGGCACGACATCTCTTTGGCACCTTATGAACCCATCATCCGTGAAATTTTGAACGCAGTCATCCATGCCGGCAAAGCCATTGAGCTGAACACCTGCAAATATCACCCCGGCTCCGCCGCCGACTACGAGGGCATTTTGCGCACCTATCGGGAACTGGGCGGCGAGCTGGTCACCGTGGGCGCAGATGCCCACGCCCCTGAGAATGTGGCAAAAGCCTTCCCAGAAGGACACGAACTGCTGAAGCAGTGCGGCTTCCGCTATGTGACCCACTTCATTGGCCGCACACCCCATCCCATTTCCCTGTATCATGAGGAGGACTTGCATCATGCGTGAGATCACCTGCGCTGCGATCACCGCCACAGTGCGGGATCTATGTATCCAAGCCAACTGCCAGCTGCCCAGCGATGTGCGCAGCGCCATCTGCGCCGCCTGCGCTCAGGAGCGTTCTCCGGTGGGGCAATCCATCCTTCACGATCTGGTGGAGAACTACACCTACGCTGGGGAACGGAACCTGCCCATCTGCCAGGATACCGGCATGGCAGTGGTGTTCATCGACCTGGGGCAGGAATGTCACATCACCGGCGGTGCCTTAGAGGACGCCGTCAACGCCGGTGTAGCCGCCGGGTACACCGATGGCTTTTTGCGCAAGTCCATCGTCAGCGACCCCCTGCGGCGGGTGAACACAGAGGACAACACCCCGGCTGTCCTCCATTTGCGCCTGGTTCCCGGTGACCAGATGTCCATTACGGTGGCACCCAAGGGCGCTGGCAGCGAGAACATGACCACGCTGAAGATGCTCAAACCTACCACGCCCCTGGACGAGGTAGAAAACGCCATCATCCAAGCAGTCGAGGAAGCCGGCTCCAACCCCTGTCCTCCGGTGGTGGTGGGCATCGGCATTGGCGGCAACTCGGAACAGTGTGCCCTGCTGGCTAAGCGGGCGCTGCTGCGTCCCCTGGACGAGCACAACCCTGACCCGCTGTATCGGGAAATGGAGGATCGTCTGCTGGAACGTATCAATAAGCTAGGCATTGGCCCCCAGGGTCTGGGGGGTACGGTAACTGCCCTGGCTGTGTCCATCCTGCCGGCGGCCACCCACATCGCCCAACTGCCCATCTGCGTGAACTTGTGCTGCCACGTCTGCCGCCATGCTTCCGCTTTTTTATAAAAAGCTTGGCAAAAAATTCAAACGCGCTGCGCGGCTTGGTTTTTATATGACAACTGCCTCGTTGCTCTATTTATCCACATCACGGAGATAAAAACACGTCCCGGTAGGTAGTCCGGGAGTATCGCAAGGTTTTGCGGTATCAGTAACCTGCCTCCTTTGGTTGTCCCTTCTTCGTGTGAAATTTTCACCCATAAAAGGAGGAATTCCAATGGAACATGCCTGCGCCACCATCACTGTCTGCTTCGAGGAGCCGTTTTGGATCGCCCTTTACGAGCGCATCGAGGCAGGCCACTGCACCGTCTGCAAGATCACCTTCGGTGCCGAACCCAAGGATTATGAGGTCTATCAGTTTCTGCTGGATCACTGGCGGCATCTGCCCTTCAGTCCGCCTGTCCCAGTGGAACACGCGGAACGGAAACGCCTCAACCCCAAACGGGCACAGCGGGAGATCAAGAAGCAGCTACAGCACACCGGCATAGGCACCAAGGCACAGCAAGCCTTGAAGCTCCAGCAGGAAGCGGGCAAACAGGCTCGGAACAAGCGTTCCCGTGCGGAGAAAGCGGCAGAACAGGAACGCCGGTTCGCCCAGCGTCAGGAAAAGCGCAAGGCGAAGCATAAGGGGCACTGATTGCTCAAAAAAACAGCGTAGGAATGATTCCTACGCTGTTTTCTCGTCCTTCGTTGTTATTCCTTTGCCCACATATAGGCGTACAGCTGGGTACGTCCAGAGAAACGCTCCTTCTGCAACAGCTCCCGTACTTCTTCCTTGGTGTACCAGGCCGCCAGGATCTCCTCCTCTGGGTCGGGGCTGGGGACGGGTTCCCCCTCGGCCACCCCTACGCAGACCACACCCATCTCGTCACAAATGCCCTCAGCGCTATAGGATTCCTTCATCCACTCATCGATGCGCACCAGCTTTAGACCAGTCTCCTCCCGCAGCTCTCTGGCGGCACTGGTGTCCAGGTCTTCCCCATCATCCACCAGGCCGGCAGGGAAATTGTAGATAAACTCGCCCATGGCCAGCCGGAACTCTCGGTTGATGAGCAGTTTTTCACCGCTGGGATCGTGCATGATCATGATGACTGCTTCCGGCTTGTGGTCGTGGAGCTGGTCAAACTGGGTTCGATTCTTGGCACGACTGACCATCTCGTAGTTCTTCACACCGCCGTCCACAGTCTCATAGACGATGTCGTAACGGCTGAGGAACTTGCCCTCATTCACTTTCTTCATGCTGACAAATTTCACTTTAAAATCCCCTCTCTATTTTGGAATCAACTCAGTAATTCTCGGAGCGCCTGCGCTACGCCACTTTCATAGCTGGCCCCTGTGCATCGATCCGCTGCTTTCCGGCAGCTTTCCGTAGCATCTGCCACAGCCACACCGATGCCGGCCATTTGAATCATATCGATATCGTTATCTGCATTGCCAAAGGCCACCGTCTCCTCCGGCGTCAGCCCCAGCTGCTCCAACACCCAGCTCAGGGCATTGCTCTTGCCGCTGCTGGGGCTGGATAATTCCAACAAATGAAAGAAGGAGGAGGTGATGTATAGATCAGGAAAGCGCTGCTCCAGCACCTTCCACAGCCGATCCCGCTCCGCTTTATCGTGGGTCACCAGCTCGATGCTGTCTAATTCCGTACAGTGCTCCAGGATAAAGTCTCGAATATCCGGCACCGGCTTTCGGGTAGAACGGAGGTACTTCGCCCCATACTCCGTGCAGCCGTATGCCATGGGGTCATCATACATCTTTCGATCCGTATAGGCGTTCCCACCCACAAAGGTCTCATAGTTGATATTCTCTTTTGCCGTACACGCTAAAAGCTCCTCGGCCACCTCCGGCGGCAGGGTGGAGCGAAAGGCGGCCTCGCCCTCTGGCACACGGTAGACAGCAGCACCATTGCTGGTGATGGCCCAGCCGATGCCTTTGATGCTTAAAACCTCCTGCGGCAAGGTATCATACGCTCTGCCACTGGCGATAACAATCTCGATCCCCTTGGTGATGGCATCTTCCATTGCCTTGCGATTTGCCTCTGGTAATCTTCCATCCTGATCCAACGTGGTGCCATCCAGATCCAGCGCAATACATTTGATTGCCATGGTCACTCCTCCTTTATTTCAAACATATTAGATTCTTTCCGCTCAAGTATAGCACAAATTTCCGCCCTTGGAAACGCAGATTCCTTGTTGGCCTTAGAAAAAAGCAAAGGCATTTGGCAAACACGATAGAATGTGCTATAATATCAAATTACGCTGTCAAAAATAGATACTTAGCAAAGATACAAGGGAGGAGCCTCAGGATGCAAGACGCAAAACAACTGCTGCACCAGCCAGCAGAGAATACCCGCCAACTGCTGAAGAACACCCTCGGCATGGCCTGGCCCGCCGTGTTGGAGAGCTTTTTCATCGCCCTGGCTGGTATGATCGATGTAAAGATGGTCAGCAACCTGGGCAGCTACGCTGTGGCCGCCGTGGGCTTGACCACTCAACCCAAATTCCTTGGGCTGGCTTTCTTTATCGCCACCAATGTGGCTCTATCCGCCCTGGTAGCCCGCCGTTTTGGAGAAAAACGGCGGGAGGACGCCAATCAGGTCATGATCACTGCTCTTGTTATGTCCATCCTGGTCTGTGCTGTCATCAGCACCCTCTGCGTCACCTTAGCCAACCCCATCATCAACTTGTGCGGCTCTCAGCCGGACACCCACGCAGCGGCAGTGACCTATTTCCGCATCATCATGGGTGGGATCATCTTCAGCGTCATCTCCATGACCATCAACGCCGCCCTTCGGGGCAGCGGCAACACCCGCATCGCCATGACCACCAACGTCACCTCCAGTGTCCTGAACATCTGCGGCAACTATCTGCTCATCGAAGGTCACTTCGGATTCCCCGCCCTGGGCATCGCCGGCGCCGCCATTGCTACCGTCTTTGGCACGGTAGTGGCCTGCGGCATGAGCATCTTCTCCCTGCGCCATCCAGACGGATTTGTCAGCCTGCCACACATCTTCAAGATCAAGATCCGTCCAGCCTGGAAATCTGTCCAAGAGCTGTTCCGCCTGTCCGGTAATATTCTGGTGGAAAACCTGCTCATGCGTATCGGCTTCATCGCCACCGCCCTAGTCGCCGCCTCCCTGGGCACCGACGTTATGGCCGCCCATCAGGTGGGCATGAATGTACTGACCATCAGCTTTTCCTTCGGCGACGGGATGCAGGTGGCAGCGGTGGCGTTGACCGGACGCAGCTTAGGCGAGGGGCAAAAGGAGCTGGCCAAAACCTATGGCCGTCTGTGTCAGCGCATTGGCGTCACCATCTCCCTCATCCTCGCCATCCTCTTCCTGGTCTTTGGCCGGTGGTTCTACGGGCTGTACTTCCCCACCGAGCCACACATCGTGGAGTACGGCGTGGAGATCATGCGCTTCTCTACCCTCATCACCTTCTTCCAAATCTCCTCGGTCATCTATATGGGCTGTCTCCGTGCCGCCGGCGATGTGAAATATACCCTGTTTGCCTCGGTCACCAGCATCACAGTTGTGCGTACCGCCTGTACTTGTCTGTTGGTGCTGGGACTGCACTGGGGTCTGACCGGTGTGTGGATGGGCGTCCTCACAGATCAGAGCTGCCGATTGATCTTGGCCTATATCCGTTTCCGGCAAGGGAAGTGGGTGGATTTGAAAATTTGACAAAAACCAGTTTTTTTCATTGACTTTTCCGCCTAAATTGTGCTATCCTAGTTATATACTTTTAAAAAAGTGACCTGCTGACGGGTTATGTGGAGCACCACAGTGTAGGTCACGGATCGACAAAATCGCCGACCGTCTGGGCAACATGAGATTGTATCATGTTGCCCTTTTTTGTTCACCGCTCACGGACACAAGAAAGGGCAGCACAAGAGAAATGGAGTGTGTTATCATGTTCAGAGAGGATTATTTGACGATTTGTGAAAACGGCCGGAAGAAGCTGGACTTTTTCCGCAGCCGCCCCTTTGGCTACTTCCTGTCTGCCATGCTGGCTGGGATGTTCATCGCCCTGGGCAGCTTTGCCGCCATGTGCATCGGCGGCTTCGCCACCGCCGCTGGCTCCACTGCGGTGAAATTCCTCGTCTCCCTGGTCTTTGCCGCTGCGCTGAGTCTGGTCATTGCCGCCGGATGTGAGCTGTTCACTGGCAACAACCTGGTGCTGGGTGCCGCTTCTCTGAACCGCACCGTCTCCTGGCGAGACACCGCCCTGCTGTGGTTTGTGTGTTATGTGGGGAATCTACTGGGTTCCTGGGTACTCATCCTGATCTTCCAGGCCACCGGCATCACCGGCAACGAGGCAGTCGCCAGCTTCTTTGTCACCACTGCCCAGAGCAAGGTCAGCCAAGGCGCTCTGGCACTTTTCACCCGTGGCATCCTGTGCAACATCTGCGTGTGCCTGGCCGTCTGGTGCTCGGTACGGCTGAAAGACGAGGCCGCTCGGCTCATCATGGTAGTCTGGTGCATCCTGATCTTCATGATCTGCGGCTTTGAGCACAGCATTGCCAACATGACCATCATCGGCACCGCCCTGCTCAACACCACCCAAGATGTCACCCTCTCCGGATATGTATGGAACCTGGTCTTCGTCACCTTAGGCAATATGGTGGGAGGTACCGTTTTTGTGGCCCTTCCCTACCACCTGGTCGCTCAGGAAGGACAGAAGGTAGGGTAATCTTCCCAAGCAAATATCGATTATATTGTTCGTTCTCCTTGACTGCCTCACTGCCCCCGGTGAGGCAGTCACACTTTTCCATCCAAAAAAGCACGTCCACAGTGTGACCTGCCCCAATTTATACGGACTAGCACCAAAAAGCCCCTGTGTAGGAAATATTAAATTTTAAGCGGAGTGGCGCAGCGTTAGCGGCGCCACTCCAGTTCTATTCTGGATGCGCTCGTGGTTATAAAAGTAAATATATCTGTCGATCAAATTATCTGCTCCCCTGAATGCATTTGGTTTGTGCCGATAGATACATTCTGTTTTCAGATTTGTTTTCCTTTTCGTAATCCTCTATGGTCTTATGTTTCTTGGGTCTACCCTTAGGCATAGGTGCTAATTGCCGCAACTTTGTTTCCGAGCGTAACCCGCACCAACTTTGAATCCTGTACCGACTCATTCCCAACTCCTTGCTGAGTTGATTCTGCGTTTCTCCGGCTGCTAACCGCTCCCGAACCTGGTTTTTCACCCATTCTGGATACTGCGTCATTCCTTTTCTTCCTGATATGCAATTACCCCCTGATGTAGTTATGATCCTACATCAGGGGGCTTTTTGTCTATTGTCCTGTTTTACTGGTTCTGTTCACACAACTTGGACGTGCTTTTTTGACATCAACTTTGCCCTTGCAGGCTGGAAACAAATTGCAGCGCAGAACGAGGACTCCGGCTGGTGTGCCGTGCCTCCCAGCGGACGGCCAGACGATGCAGCTCCTGCCGATCCAGCTGGATGCCCTTGGCCTGTGCCATATCCAGTGCCATCTCGATGAACTGAGGCTTGGTCAGCTCAGAAAACAGAATGCGCAGGCCGAACCGGTCGGCCAGGGAGGTCTTGTCCTGAATGGTCTCGCTGGCATCGATCTCATCACCGTCTCGGTCAGAGAAATTCTGCCGCACCAGGTGGCGACGATTGGAGGTACAGTATACGGCCACATTCACAGGGCGCGGTTCCAGACTTCCTTCCAAGATGGTTTTGAGGGAGGAGAAAGTACGATCCTCCTTGTCAAAGGCCAGGTCGTCAATGAAGATGATGAACTTCTGAGGCCGGTGCGCCAGATCCCGCACCAGCTTAGGAATGTCGCCCAGCTCCTCCTTGGGCACCTCGATGAGCCGCAAGGAAGCAAATTCCGGCATTCCCAGCAAACCCTTGACCGTGGCGGATTTCCCAGTGCCGGAGACGCCATAGAGCAGGACGTTGTTGACCTGGCGGCCAGAAACCAGCAAGCGGGTATTCTCCACCACCTGCTCCCGCTGGCATTCATAGCCAATAAACGCATCCTCTGGAACAAAATCCGGCTCCTTCACCGGATGCAGCGCCCCGTCCTGCCAGACAAACGCCTGGTAACGAGAGAAAATCCCGCAGCCATGGGTTTTATAAAAAGCGGTCAGCGCACCAAATTCCGGCAGCGATCCGTGTCCCCACTCTGGCAAGGTCTGCACGGTGTCCTGCCAATCCTCCGGCACCAGAGCGGCCAGTTCTGCTTTGATCTCAGACGGTTCCAGCGCGGCCAGACTCGCAAAGACCGCCAGATCCCGTTCTGCCGCCTGGGTGAGCACCACGCCAGCTTGTCCATGGGCGGCCGCCTGGGCGTAGGAGGAGATACCATAGCGGAGCTGATCCACCAAGTAGTCAGACAGGCTGTCCGTCCCCTCCTGGGTCAGGGTGTAAAAGGTTTCCGTATACCCTTCCAAGGCGTTTTCGCCGTCCTGCTGCTCCAGCGCCCGAAAGAGCCTGGTCAGCGCCGCCAAAGGCGGCAGTTTCAGCAAGTGACGATAGACGGTGACGCCGGCTAATGCGGCGGAATAATTTTTCTTCACGGTGTATCCTTCCTCTCTGTCTGAGCTGCTGCGGCCATCTCCTGGTCGGTCTGCTGGTTTCCTTTTTCTTGTGTTTTTTTCTTTGTTTTTTTCGCCTTGGGCAAGGTCAAGCGGATGGTCTGGGTCACGCTGTTCTGTTCCTTCCCCTCCTTGGAAAAGGCAGTGGCCGTAATGTCCAGATCACAGCTCTCCTTGCAATAGGCCAAAATGTCCCACTCCAGCTTTTCCCCCGGTTCCAGCACCGGAGATTCATAGATGGTTTGGCCGTTGACGGACAAGGTGTAGACCAGGCGAAAGGGGCTTTTCTTCCAGTTGGTCAAGGTGAGCACCCGATTGTCCTGGTTTACCTTGCGATCCTGGAACCGTGGAAATCTGGCGTACTCCTTCTCCACCTCCACCTGAGCGGGCGCAGAGGAGACTGCACTGCCGCTGCCCAAGGTGCCGCAACCGGGCAGAAAGAGCAAAGCGGCAGTCAGGGCGGCAGCGGTGATGCGATAGATATGACGTTGTTTGATCAACGGAAACAACCCCTTTCTTCGGATTCCAACATTGGTTTTGATTATACCGGATTCTGTATCGGAATACAATGGCGTACCTGCACAAATCCCCCGATCCCCTCGCATTGACGGCACTGCGTTCCTTTGTTACAATGAGGATACCCTGACGGGAATGCTGGTACAAGGAGGGCAGGAGGATGGGACGAGAAACGGAGCTTTGCAATCGCTTGGGACGCACACCAGAAGAACGTCTGTTGTTGCGCCGAGTACTGGATCAATCAATGGGAGCCGTGCGCAAGTGTGAGCCCTGTCGGACTCCATTTTTGACACCCAGAGAGTGCGCCTTAGCCAAGCAACTCATCGCTGCCCTGGGGCATCCCGCTCACCGCTTTGAGGGCGGTTATCCAGAAGCGGAACGGCAAGTGTGCCTATTCCTGCCAGACTGGCTTGAACCAGAGGATGCGCTTCCGGAGCCTTATGGACTGGCTGCCTTGCGAGCCGTCTGGTACGAAGGAGATACCTTGGGGCATCGGGATATTTTGGGCGCACTGATGGGACTTGGCATCCGCCGAGAGACAGTGGGCGACCTGCTGGTGTCCCAGCACAGCTGTGATATTCTGCTGTTGCCAGAGATTTTGCCTTATCTGCGGGAAAATTTCACCCAGGCCGGCCGAGTCAAATTAAAATGCTCTGAAATCCCTCTGCCAGAACTGTCTGTCCTCCCAATTGCAAAGAAACTCCTCCATGGCACGGTATCCTCCCTGCGGCTGGACGCTGTGGCAGCCACCGGATTCGGCACCAGCCGAGCAAAGATGACCGAGGCTATCTCCAGCGGACGGGTATCCCTGAATCATCTGGAATGCACCCGCGCTGACCAAGCAGTAGCAGAGGGAGATGTACTGGCTTGCCGAGGCATGGGAAAATGCCGCCTGATTGCGGTGGGCGGACTGAGCCGAAAGGGGCGAGTGGCCATTACCGTGGAGCGCTATCTTTAAACGAGTTCAAATTTATTTTATAAAGGAGTGGCAAAAGATATGCCCGTAACACAGGAACAGATTGATCGCATCAACCAACTGGCTCGGAAGTCCAAGGCAGAGGGCTTGACGGCAGAGGAAAAAGAGGAACAGGCTAAGCTGCGCCGGCTCTATATCGACGCCATGAAGGAGTCCCTGCGAGGCCAGTTGGATAACACATACATTGTGGATGTCCACGGCAACAAGCGGAAGCTGCCGAAGAAGAAGCGTCCGCCTGAGATGTAACTTCTTCTGATAAGACGCAAGCATGAAAGAAACCGGCTGATGCTAACATCAGCCGGTTTCTCTTGATAGACGAAAAAGCACAAAAGAAATGACCCGATCCAAATTGCTACCAGCGTTGAATCGGGTCATTTCTGTTCTGCCTTAAAGTCGAGTTTCATGGTTGTCCATGCCTCCTTTCAAGTTATGCTCAAATTCAGTGTCACACTTCACCGACCAGCCACCGTAACTCCTTGTCGGCTGACTGTTGTCTGCACTTTGGAACCATCCCCCTTCTAGCCTGCCTTTAAATCAGCTTCAGAATCATCTTCATTGGGGCCTTCCTCCTTTGCTTGCGGAAAGCGTTTCACCTGTTTATGGCTTTCGTCTGCTTACACCCAACGAATGACTGCCATAAAAATCATCCGTGGGGACTCAATAGGTCATTGGGCTATCCTCCCTCATAGGTCTGAATCGGAGCCTTATACAGAATCATGGGACTCACCCTTTACAAAACCTGTGCGTTCCGGCCTTCCGTCCATCTTTCCGACTCATTTGCCGGCCAATGGTAGTCGGTATGAATCATGAGTTGTACTTTGGAACCATCCCCCTTCTCACCGGTACTTAAATCAGTTTCAGAATTAGTGCCATTTGACTCTCCTCCTTACCAAATCATGCGTGACAGGTTGTGAGAGAACTTTCTATAACAACGGCTAAACTCATTTGCGCTTCACCGACAGTTGCCGCTATGAAGACTGCCAGTGGTTTGTCAGTTGTTCAATGGACTATCCTCCTAACTTGATTTCTACATTCAGAATGGGAAGTGAGCTTGTCATCCTCGGGATGACGGTAGGCGGTGGATTTGGTCTTTGAGGAGTCAACCTGACCGTTTCTCTTGCCTGTTGTTGTCTGCTTCCTTTCTGTACCTGTAATATACCACATCCCCCTATCTGTGTCAACCCTTTTTTTGATTTTCTTTGTTCATTTTGCGTTCATAATTCTATTATGTCATCTTCACCATAGTGCATATCCCACAAAGGCGCGGACAAGTGGCGAAAAACCTTCCGTTTTTTGAGTGGTTCGTGTGGAGAGCATCCGTTTTTCTTGTAAACACACTCCCATTGATGCTCCGACCAGTTTTTATCGGTTGGAATGGAATCATCTTCCGGTTCCCTTGCGTCGGGTCAGCTTTTCTGCTAGAATCAACTTTAGTTTGAAGGTTGACACAAGGAGAGGTGACCGGTCATGTTTGATGCATTTTTCTACCTTCTGCGGCAATACGGCTTGGACGTATCCACCACCGAATGGCTGACGGTACAGCAGGCGCTGTCCCTGGGACTGCATGGTTCCTCCCTGACGGGGTTTTATGACCTGTGCCGTGCGATCCTGTGCAAATCGGAATCGGAGTACGACAAGTTCGACCAAGCCTTTGAGGAATACTTTTACGCTGTCTTCTACACCGCCACCGGTAGGCTGCGGGACGATCTGCCGGAGGACGTCCTAGCCATGCTCCAGCGCCCCAACCGGCCTGACCCCCTCCAGTACACCCACACCCTGGAGGAGGAAGCCCAATTAGCAGCCCTGCGCCGCCGTGCCATGGAGGAGCAGGAGGGGACGCCCATCTATGAGGACTCCCAGGCACAGCTGGAAGGGGAGGTCTTTGACGGCTCCCACAACATCCGGCCGGACGACCTGCCTCAGGGGAACCCAGAGATCATTCAGGTAGTGCGCAAGCCCCGTCGAAAGCCTGGCCACGCCCTGCCCCTGTGGAATTTTAAGGATTTCCGTGAGGACAATGTGCTGAACATCCGCCAGTTCCAGATGGCCTTCCGGCGGCTCTGTCTCTACTCCGACCAGTTCGGGCCGGAGGTGGAGCTGGACATCCAGCGCACCGTCCACGACACCTGCCAAAAGGGCGGCCTATTGCAAATTCGGCAGAAGAAGCCCCGCCGCAACGCCATCAAGGTTCTGATGTTCATCGACTGCGGCGGCACCATGACCCCCTATCACGCCCTGTGCAGCCGGCTCTTTCAGGCAGTCAGCCGTTCCAACCGGTTCAAAGACCTGAAAATCTACTACTTCCACAACTGCATTGATGAGTACCTCTACACCAACCCCACCCTGCGTTTGAAATACGAGGTGTCCACCAAAAAAGTCCTGCGGGAGTGCGATAAGGATTACAAGGTCATCTTCGTAGGGGACGCCACCATGGATGTCAACGAGCTGCTCTATCCTCCGGCGGAAGTGACCCGAAACAACCAGGGTTTCTCCGGTCAGGACTGGCTCAACTATATTTTGAAGCGCTACCGCTCCACCGTCTGGCTCACCCCTGTCCTGCGAAAAAAGGGCAGCTGCATGGGCACCTGGGGCGCAGCCTATGACATCATCACTGACCTGTTCCAGATGTATCCCCTGACCGTAAAGGGACTGGAGGACGCCATGGAACAGCTCATGGTGCAGAAATAAAGGAGCACTCCACGATTACACGATTATAGGTGTCGGACATATCCTTTGGGTTGGTATATTGCCCAAAAGCGTATTCTTGCCCCCTGGATCGTTCGGTGCTACAATAAAAGCACCGAACGGAAAGACCTGTCTTGTGAGATTATGCACAATAAAAAGTCTGGTTTTGTGAAACCCTACGATCTGATGGTGCAAATCTGCAATTCCCCGTCCATTCTATTGCGAAACACCCCCATTTCTGCTAGAATCAACTTTGTTTCTATGTTTCTTTGACACAAAAACACGTTATATATGAGGAAGGAAGTCATACATTATGAAAGGTACATTTACTGGCGCCAGCAACTATATCGCTGCGGAAGATCTGCTGGGGGCTGTCAACATCGCTATGGCACTGGAAAAACCCCTGCTGGTCAAGGGTGAACCGGGCACGGGCAAGACCATGCTGGCTGAAGCCATTGCAGAAGCCCTGGGCAAGGAACTGATCATCTGGAATATCAAGTCTACCACCAAGGCGCAGGACGGTCTGTACGTTTACGACGTGGTGCAGCGTTTGTACGACAGCCAGTTCGGCAACGCCGGCGTGGACGATATTGCCAAGTATATCAAGCTGGGCAAGCTGGGCGAAGCCTTCCTGGCTGATGAACAGGTGGTTCTGCTGATCGACGAGATCGACAAGGCCGACCTGGAATTCCCCAACGACCTGCTGTGGGAGCTGGACAAGATGGAGTTCTATATCCCTGAGACTGGCGAGACCATCAAGGCAAAGCATCGCCCCATCGTCATCATCACCTCCAACGCAGAGAAAGAGCTGCCCAGTGCCTTCCTGCGCCGTTGTATCTTTCATTATATCAGCTTCCCTGACCGAGCACAGATGGAAGAAATCGTCCGCGTCCACTTCGACCAGCTGGACGAGTCCCTGCTCCAGCAGACCTTGGAAGCCTTCTACCGCATCCGCGAGATGGACGACATCGAAAAGAAGCCCAGCACCTCCGAGTTGGTGGACTGGATCCACGCCCTCATGCTCAGCGGCATCCCCCAGGAGGAAATTTTGCAGAAACTCCCCTTTGCCGGCGTTCTGCTGAAAAAGGATCGTGACCTGGAGGTTCTGCACCATCATCTGGACAACTAACATTCATCCTGTGTGAAATGAGGTGATGGAGAATGTTCAACACATTCTTCTACTATCTGCGTGCAAAAGGTTTGGACATTTCTATGAAGGAATGGCTGACCCTGAGTGAAGCGCTGGCGCTGGGGCTGCATGGCTCCACCATGACTGGGTTCTATCAACTGTGCATGGCCATTCTGTGCAAATCAGAATCGGACTATGACAAATTCGGACAGGCTTTCCTGGAGTTCTTCCACGATGCGAAGGTATTTGACGAGAACGGGGAGGTGCAGGAGCACATCTCCCAGCAGATGATGGATTGGGTCAACGACCCCGGCAGCCACGTCCTGCGGCACTACAGCGAAAAAGACATCACAGAAGAAATGCGGAACATGGATCGTACCGAAATGGAACGGCGGTTCCGCAAGGTTCTGAAAGACCAGAACCGGAAGCACGACGGCGGCAACAAGTTCATTGGCACCCAGGGCATCTCCCCCTACGGCAACAACGGCCTGAACAACAACGGCATACGGGTCGGCGGCACCGGCGGCAAGCGCTCCGCGCGGCGTGTAGCAGGGGAACGGAATTTTAAAGACTTCCGAGATGACAATGTGCTGGACATTCGACAGTTCCAGATGGCTTTCCGCATCCTCCAGCGGTTCTCCACCCAAAACGGCGCAGAGGACGAGTTCGACATTGATGAGACCATCAACCATACCAGCAAAAAGGGCGGTATCCTCCAGATCCGCTACAAGAAGCCCCGGCGCAACACCATCAAGGTCTTGCTGCTCATGGACTCCGGCGGCTCCATGGATCCCTACAGCCAGCTATGCAGCCGGCTGTTTCAGGCGGCCAGCCGCTCCAACCGGTTCAAGGATTTGAAGGTGTACTATTTCCACAACTGCATTGAGGAATATCTCTACACCAACCCTACCCTGGAAAAGGAATACGCCGTCTCCACCCAGAAGATTTTACGGGAGTGCGACAAGGACTACCGCGTTATCATGGTGGGTGATGCCACCATGGAAAAGAGCGACCTGGACTTCCACCCCCTGGAGACCACTCGGAACAATCTAGGCTATTGCGGTCTGGATTGGCTACAGCTGATGCTCCGGCGATATGAGCACATTGTCTGGCTCAACCCCTACTCCCGTCCCATCGGCGGGTTCTTCGGAGAGTGGGGCGAGACTTACGATCAAATCGCTTCTATGTTCGATATGTACCATCTGACCGCAGCCGGTTTGGAAGCGGCCATGAAAAAGCTGATGGTCAAAGCCTGATACCGTACTACGCTTGACCAAAACGCAGATAATCCCCATGTTTAAAACCACTTTCTCTCTCCATTACGCAACGGTTTTCAACAGCATTTCAGCAGTTGATCTTACGCATCCCTTTCCTATCCCTATCAACCTGCTGAATATGCTGCGGTTTCTCTTAACATCCAACCCGACCGCAGCAGAATCCCTTCAGCAGGATTCCGTTATTGATCGAGGTTCTTGCCTATGTTTACCCCTTTCTTTTATCTGCTGCGCGCCCACGGCCTGAATATCACCACCCATGAGTGGCTGACCTTTTTGGAAGGACTCAGGGACGGTCTTCATCACGCTACCCTGAACGGGTTTTATCAGTTGGGACTGGCGACGCTGTGCAAATCAGAATCGGACTATGACCGGTTTCAGCGGGCTTTTTCCGAATATTTTTATGATGCCGAGGTTCACACCGCCACCGGTGAGATCCAGTCGGAGATCACCCAGGAGATGCTCAACTGGCTCAACGATCCCAACGTGCTCTACGAGCGATTTACTCGGGATGACGTGACCGAGGAGATGCTCAACCGCACCCAAGAGGAAATCGAGCGAATGCTCCGAGAGCGGCTGAAGGAGCAGCGCCGTGAGCACAACGGCGGCAAGTACTGGGTCGGCACCCACGGCATCTCCCCTTTCGGCAACAATGGCTACAACCCCAATGGCATCCGCGTGGGCGGTGTCAGCCGCGACCGTGCCGCTCTGCGCGTGGCTGGTGAGCGGACGTACCGAGATTTTCGAGATGACAATATGCTGGATATCCGGCAATTCCAGATGGCTTTCCGCCGGTTGTGCCATTACTCTGACCAGGCCGGCCAGGAGGAGGAATTTGACGTAGCCCGCACCATACACGACACCTGTCAAAAGGCCGGCATCCTTCAAATTCGCTACAAAAAGCCCCGACGCAACACCATCAAGGTCTTGCTGCTTATCGACTCCGGCGGCTCTATGGACTATCACAGCCAACTGTGCAGTCAGCTGTTTCAGGCGGCCAGCCGTTCCAACCGGTTCAAGGAACTGCGGGTATACTACTTTCACAACTGTCCCAAAGCGTATTTATACACCAATCCTACTTTGGAGAAAAAGTACCAAGTATCGATGGAAACGGTTCTGCGCAATTGCGACAAGGATTTCAAGGTGTTGCTCTTAGGCGATGCCACGATGGATATTGATGATCTGATCCAGCCGCCATATTTTGAAACCAAGGACAACAAGGGCTACACCGGCGTGGACTGGCTCCATTATATTCTCCAGCGCTACTCCCACACCGCCTGGCTCAACCCCCGTCCCACCACTCGGCCGGTGATCTTCGGCAAAGAGAGTTACGCTCTCCTCTGCGAAATGTTCGATATGTATCCCTTGACCCTCGCCGGATTGGAATTGGCGCTGAAAAAGCTGATGGTTCGGGAATGATTCGCTTTCCTCATTGACTGATCGACAAAGGCAGGCTCTGCCCTTTCAGCAAGGTCTGTCTGGTTATTCACAGTTCCTGATCTTAAACCTGAAGAAAAGAGGTGTCCCCTTGTGGCACTGTTCTGCACCATCTTGCTGACCATGTTCATTGCGGAAATGGGTGACAAGACCCAACTGCTGCTGGTGGCCATGACCTCCCGTTTCAAACTGCGGGACATTATCATCGGCTCCGCCGCCTCTATCTTAGTCCTGAACGGACTGGCTGTGGGGGTTGGCTCCATCATCAGCAAATTTGTCCCCCTATACCTGATCAAAATCATTGCTGCGCTGGCCTTTTTCTTCTTCGCCTGGTCTTCCCTGTCCGGAGATGACCAGGCAGAGGACGAGGGCGGCGGAAAAAAAGAGTCCAAGCTCCCCATCCTGACCGTCTTCAGCACTTTTTTTCTGGCTGAACTAGGGGATAAGACTCAGCTGACCGCCATCACCTTCGCCGCTAACGAGGGTTTAGAGCACGCCATCACCATCTGGCTGGCCTGCTCTATTGGCCTGTTCGCCGCAGACATTATCGGGATGCTCATCGGCTACCTGCTCAAGAGCAAGACTCCGGAAGGCTTCCTCAACGGCCTAGCCTTTGTCATCTTCGCCTTCTTCGGCTTCACCACCATGCTGGAAGGCACCGGACTGCTTTTCGGTGACGGCGCCAGCCTGCGCTGGGTGGTGTCCATTGCTGTGGCAGCGGTCTTCCTCCTCCTATGCATCTGGACGCTCTGGAAGCAGAAGAAGAAGGCGCAGTAATATCGCATCCAAGCACGAAAAAACGGCTCCCCTCTGGGAGCCGTTTTTCTGTCTCTATACGTTGTTTGTTTGATAAGGATCACTTGACCCGAATCAGCTTCACGGCGGACCAGGCGGAGAAATAGCTCTCCTTACCCACTTTCTTGCAGGCTCTGACCTTCACATAGTATTTTTTCCCGCGGCTCAGACCGGTGATGGTCTTGCTTTTGCTGCTGGAGCCGCTGATGTTCAAGGTTCTGCTATTGGAAAAGCTCTTGTTGGTGGCGTAGCAAAGCTGGTAGCCGGTAGCCCTGGTGTTGACCGACCAGGCTGCCGTCAGCTTTCTCGCCTTGGTGCTCTTGGCCGTGAACTTCGCCGGACGAACCACCCGATAGCGATGCCCTTCCGGCGTCAGAGGACTTTCCTCACCACCATACAGCGCCTTCACCTTGTAGCGATACTTGATGCCATTGGTCACCTTGGTGTCCACCCAGGACGCCGTCTTGCCGCTGGTCTCATGCTTGACCTGCTTCCAGGTGCTACTGGAACCGGTCGCCCGATAGATCTTGTACCCAGTAGCATAAGCCGGCACGTCCCAGCTCACCTGCACTCCGCTGGCCACATTTCTCACATCAGAGATCAGCGGACGAGTGTAACGCAGCAGCCAATACCGGGCGGCGTTACCGGCCTTCGCCGTTCGGATCTCCAACGTCCCACCGTTCTCCACGGCATCTTTGGTCACACTGAGGCAGCAGGTAGGTGCGCACTTGGGCATCAGGTAATAGTACCCATCCTTGGGGCCGGGCAGGATCTGCCAATACTGACCATCCTTGTCCACCTTGGGGTACTGGATGACCTTAGTGCCAGAGGCGGCAGAGGACTTGTACACGGTCAGGTACAGACCGCTCTTCTCCATCATCAGACGGTAGTAGCCATGGCTCCCCACCGCCTGGGCACGGATCTTCATGGAATCGCTCTCTGTATTATAGCTCAGGCTGAGAACACTGCCTGATTTGCTGTCCTTAGCTGTAACACAATATTTATTACTTCTACCATTATCGAAGTAAAAGGTGGCATTGGGCAAATTTTTTTTGGCATTGCGAACGGCGAATTTCTGACGCAGGAGGACGTTGGACGTCTTGTTTGCCATCTTTACCGTGATCCGGTATTCGTAGAAGCCCGGCGTCAGCTTGCTGAACTGCAAGCTCTGGCTCATCTGGCTCAAGTCATACCCCACCGAGTTGACGGTCACAGTCTTGTTGCAGCTTTTTACTGGGTCGCCATTCAGGTCATAGCAGCCAGCAGTGACTGTGCTGATCTGATCGGAACCGCCGATATGCCCTCGAACAGCCAGGGCAGTCCCTTCCCTCAGGATGCCGCCATCCAGCGCCAGCTTGCCATTTTCCAGAGTGGTGGCCACTTTACGGGTATACTGATAAACACGGGTGATCTTGAAGGTATACACCGTCTTGCTGCCCGTACTAAGCTTGGTGGATTTTGCCGTTTTCCCATTGACGGTGATCTCACGGATAAAATTCTTATCCGCCTTACTCTCCAGTGGATCGGTCACTTCGTATACGTTATCGGCTTTTCTGCCAATGACCATCAAAACGTGTTTCTTCGTGCCATAGCATTCTCCCGTCCAGGAGATGATAGGCGGGCTGTAAGCACCGTTGCCATTGACGTAATCCTCCACAGCTTCTGCCAGAGAGACTTTATCTCGATAGGTAGCCCCCTGAATGATGCGTGGAGATTTGTCCTCATTGGTACTCCCTTTGAGAATGTCCTTGGGCAGCTGATCCACTCCCAAGTAGGACAGGCTCATGGAGATACAGGCCGCCCAGCAGTATTTGATAGCAGTGTAGGAACCCCAATGCCCTGATTTATTGTAATACGGATTCGTAGATTTCTGGGTAATGTACCGGATCTGCCCATCCTGGATCTCGTTCGCTGTGCTCAGGGTCACATTTGGGTCACAGGAAGAAGTTGCCAGCACTCCACAGGTGTTCAACTGTTTGTCCGCACTGCTGGAGGTTCCCCCATCCTTCTGGGCAGCTGTGCTGACTTTGGTACGCTGTGTAGCGGCCGCTGTCTCCACAGGGACACGGTTCGCCGTCTCCTCGGACTCCGAACCGGTCACTGTTTCTGCCACAGCGACAGTTGGTTCCGGCTCAGCCGAATCCGTGGCCCAGGCGGCAGACGGCAACATACTGAAAGTTAGTGCGATTGTCAAGAGAAAGGTGGTCAACTGTCGTGTTCGTCTTGTCATGGTCGTTCTTTGTCCTCCTGTTTAGAATTTGAAAAATTTTACAAAAAGCGTCCGAAGCCACCCCCCGTGGACAGCTTCGGCCTTGAAACTTAACAATACGGTTACAGTTTAACACAAATTTAATCAAACGTCCACCCTTTTTGTAATCTTTTTCCCATTCTATGGGCAAAGAAAAGTTAACATTATTAGCGAAAACACGACTTTTCCTCCGACTTCTCTCCTTTTTCGAACCTTTCGGTCAATTATCCCTCACCTCTCGGAACACAACCAACCGCTGTCCCAGGTAATTGCAGCAAGAGAACAGTCCCATTCCGACCAGCATGGACACATTTTCCTGCACATTGTGCCGGACATGAGCCATGAGCCGAATGACCAGAGGCTTTGCCACGCTAAACGCAAACACATAGCACAGGGCGATATTGGCTGCAAATCGGAACGCCTGCCGGATACTTTTCTGATGATTATGGAACGTGAGATACTTATTTGCAAAAAAACTGATGACACTGGTGATGAGATAATTGGCCGCCGTAGACACCCAATAGCCACAGCCCAGCCAATTATACATCCCAAACATGATGCCCATGCCCAGGATGGTGTTGGCTGTGCCAATGGCGGCAAAGCGCATCAATTTCCGATCCACCAGGTGATGATGCAGATGGTTCATCCTTGTCTCCTCCCCTGCCGGAACTGCCGTCAGGCAGTCCGATCTTTTCTCAGGTCGACCCAAAAGAATAGGGGCATTATACCATGTTTTGGCTTTTCGTGCAATTTGACTAGACAAAAGAATCCGCTCTGCCGCAAAAAACCGACACGGAAACGGATTCTGTGTCGGCTTTGACCTACTCCCTATTTTTAAAAAACTCGCACCTGCTGTCGGGGACTTTCGCAGCGGCAGCCGGTGTATACGCTGGGCTTATCCCTAGAGCATTCCTCCTCCCTGCGCCTGTTTTTCACGATGGCTGAGCACCGCAAAGGCGATCACGCAGATGATAACCGACAGCAGCGACCCAGCCGCCGTAGCCAGCCCCATGGGGAACAAGGTGGTGGGGAACAGCTTGGAGGTCAGATAAACGCCAGGGATACGCACCAAGGCGATGGCGATGATGTTGTGCAGAAAGGAGAGGATGGACTTCTCACAGGCACAGAAATAGCCGCTGAAGCTGAAGTGGATGCCGGCAAAGATGCAGTCCCAGATGTACCCACGGAAATACTGCCCGCCGGCGCTCTGTACTGCGCTGTCGTTGGTGAACAGCCCCACCACCGGTTCCGCGATGAGCTGAACCAAACCGGAGACGATAAACCCGAAGCCTAGGGCGATGAAAATAGCATAACGCAGCGTAGCTACTGCCCGTTCCGGCTTGTGGGCGCCGAAATTCTGCGCACCTAGGGCAGAAACGGCAGCAAGCAAGGAAGATGGCACCAAGAAAACAAAGCCGATGATCTTCTCTACAATGCCTACCGCGGCAGCATCGATGAGGCCACGGCGGTTGGCGATGATGGTGATAAGGAGAAAGGCTACCTGGATCAGCCCGTCCTGGACGGCGATGGGGACACCGATCTTCAAGAGATTGCCCAGCACTGGCCTTTTGGGTTTGAAATGAGCCTTCTCCATGACAATCCCTGTTTTCCGTTTCCCAATGACCAACAGCGCAGTCCCTACGCTGACTGCCTGCGCCAAAGTAGTACCCAGCGCAGCGCCAGCAGCCCCTAAACGCATTGCCCCTATGAACAAGTAGTCCAGGCCGATATTGGCCACGCAGGCCACGGCGATAAAGTACATAGGGCTTTTGGAGTCACCCAGGCCGCGGAAGATAGAGCTGATGATATTATAGGCGGTGATAAAGGGGATGCCGATGAAGCAGATGGTCAGATAGTCCGCTGTACCGGAAACAGCCTCGATAGGAGTGGACATGATGTTCACAATAGGCTGTACCAGCAAGACCAGCACTACCGTGAGCACTATGGACAGGGAGAGGAATAGGGTGACCGTGTTGCCGATATGGACAGCCGCCCGCTTTTTGTCGTTGGCGCCCACCGACTGACCAATGCTGACGGTGGAGCCCATGGCCAAGCCTACAATCATGACGGTGAGCATATGCATGACCTGAGAGCCGATGGAGACAGCAGTAGTGCTGGCTGTCCCCTCGAACTGACCGATGATGAACAAGTCCGCCATGCCGTACAAAGTCTGCAAGAAATAGGACAGCAGATAGGGCAGAGAGAAAAAGACGATATTTTTGAATACACTTCCTGTTGTGAGGTTCCGTTCCATAGGCTTACGCCTCCTTTTGACTGACTGCGCCTATTATAAACACTGCAACAGCTGTAAAGTCAAGAGCGTTTCCGAAAAAAGTTTCCTTCCGTCCGGTCTAACCCCCCTCAGTTCCGCATACATTCCAACAGCCGGGGAAAAACCGGCCCCAAAGGACGGAGTGGTTGCCATTGAAAGGGACGATCGAGGCCCGCGCCAAGGATTTGGCCTTATACATGATTGAACACCGTTCCACGGTACGCAGTGCCGCCAAAGCCTTCGGTGTATCCAAAAGCACGGTACACAAGGATCTCCAGGAGCGGTTGCCTGCCATCAATCCCAGCCTGTATCGTCAGGTGAAGGAGATCTTGGAGGAGAACAAAGCAGAACGGCATATTCGTGGCGGCATTGCCACCAGGAATAAATACCGGCGAAGATAACCGGAACAAGGGCACTCCTGTCAGGCAGGGGTGCCCTTGTCCTTGCTTTTTCTTCTTTTTGGACGTATAATAAAAATATCTGCCCTTTTCTCTGGTCAGGCGGAACAGTTCCTCTCCGTTCTGCTCAGAATGTGCCGATCTGGGCAGGCTATCCTTGTCAAATCCACACCGAACCCCATCTGCCGGCAGGGTTTGGCTGGTGTTCTCCTGGTTCGCCGGCAAGAATTTTATTTTTGATCTGTTTGGAGGAAATCCAATGTCTAAATACGCTTCCGAAATCAACCGCCGGCGCACGTTTGCCATCATCTCCCATCCGGACGCCGGCAAGACTACTCTGACGGAAAAGTTCCTGCTCTACGGCGGAGCCATCAACCAGGCCGGCGTGGTCAAGGGCAAAAAGAACGCCCGTGCCGCCGTGTCTGACTGGATGGAAATTGAAAAACAGCGTGGTATCTCCGTCACTTCCTCCGTCCTCCAGTTCCAGTACGAGGGCTTCTGCATCAACATCCTGGACACTCCCGGCCACCAGGACTTCTCCGAGGACACCTACCGTACCCTTATGGCGGCAGACTCTGCCGTTATGGTCATCGACGCCGCCAAGGGCGTAGAAGCCCAGACTCGAAAGCTGTTTAAGGTCTGTGCCCTGCGAGACATCCCCATCTTCACCTTTATCAACAAGATGGATCGGGAAGCCCGTGACCCTTTCGAGCTGTGCGAGGAGATTGAAGCGGAGCTGGGCGTAGAAACCTGCCCCATGAACTGGCCCATCGGCTGCGGCAAGGAGTTCAAGGGCGTGTATGACCGGGCTGGCAAAAAAATTATCCACTTCACCAGCAACACCAACGCCAAGGCCGCTGAAGCCACCCAGGTGGAACTGGACGACCCCAAGCTGGTGGAATTGATCGGACAAGCCCGCCGAGACCAGCTGGCCGATGAGATCGAGCTGCTGGAGGGCGCCGGCGCAGAATTCGACATGGAGCGCGTCCGTCACGGAAAACTTTCCCCGGTGTTCTTCGGTTCCGCCCTGACCAACTTCGGCGTGGAACCCTTTTTGGAGGAGTTCCTGCGCATGACCACCCCGCCTCTGTCTCGCAAAGCTGGCGACCAGGTGGTGGACGCCTTCGATGACGATTTCTCCGGTTTCGTGTTCAAAATCCAGGCCAACATGAACAAGGCGCATCGGGATCGCATCGCCTTCGTGCGCGTATGCTCCGGCCGGTTTGACGCGGACAAGGAAGTGTACCTGGTACAGCAGAACCGCAAAGTGAAGCTCTCCCGTCCCCAGCAGATGATGGCGGCAGATCGGGAAATCATCGAAGAAGCCTACGCCGGCGACATCATCGGCGTGTTCGACCCCGGTATGTTCTCCATCGGCGACACCCTGTGCGCCCCGGGCAAGTCCTTCCAATTTGACCCCATCCCCACCTTTGCACCGGAGCACTTCCGTCGGGTACGTCCCAAGGACACTTTGAAGCGGAAGCAGTTCATCAAGGGCACCGAGCAGATCGCTCAGGAGGGCGGCATCCAGATCTTCAAAATCCCCTACGCCGGTATGGAAGAAGTCATCGTGGGCTGCGTGGGCACGCTGCAATTTGACGTGTTTGAATACCGTCTGAAAAACGAGTACAAGGTGGACATCATCATGGACAACCTGCCCTATGAATATCTCCGCTGGGTGGACGCTTTTGACGGCAACCTGGACGATGATCTGGTCATGGGCAACGGTCAGGACATCAAGCTGGTGGAAGATTATCAGGGCAGCAAGCTGCTCCTGTTCTCCGCTCCCTGGTCCATCAAGTGGGTGCAGGACAAGAACAAGTCGTTGGTCTTGTCCGAGTTCGGCGGAGCGAAATTCTAAGTTTTTTACGCACTTATCCCAACATCTTATTCTATCTAGGAGGTATGCCAATGAGACTTTATGCTTTACGACATGGTGAGACCAGCTGGAATGTCCAGCGCCGTTTTCAGGGTCAGAGTGACATACCTCTGAACGACAAGGGCATTTTGCTGGCGGAACTGACCGGAGAGGGTCTGGCGAATGTCCCCTTCGACCTGGCCTTCACTTCCCCCCTCTGCCGGGCACGCCAGACGGCGGAGCTGGTGCTGGCGGGGCGGGACGTTCCGCTGTATGTGGAGCCGCGGCTCATCGAAATGGCCTTCGGCGTCTACGAAGGCGTCACGGCCAACTCCGGCCCCGGCGGGACGCTGAATCAGAATCTGGTGGATTTCATCTGCCACGCCGAGCGGTATCAGGCGCCGGAGGGCGGGGAGACGTTCCAAGAACTGTCCAAGCGGATGGCGGACTACTTATTCGACCTGTGCCACCGGCAGGAGCTGGCAGACAAAACCATCCTGCTGGCTTCCCACGGCGGCGCCATCACCGCTCTGCTCAACGCCATCGACCCGCCGGAGGGCTTTTTCTGGCGGGGCGGCGTGCCTTACAACTGTAGTTACGCCATCATTGATGTGGGTACAGACGGGGTGCCGGTGCTGGTGGCGGAAAATCAGATCTGCTATCCCTTGGAACAGGCACAGGGCAACTTCCCTCGGTTGGATTAACTGCAAGACAACGCAAAAACAACAGCACCACGATACTGTGGTGCTGTTGTTTTTGCGTTTCTCTCGAAACGGCACTGCCGTTTACAAAAGCCGAATCGCCGATTTTTTCTCCACTTACTTCTGGTTGCGCTTCAAGAGGGCTGCCAGCAGGGTGATGATGCCCAGAGCAGAGGCGGCCAGGAGGCACGTCCAGAGGGTGAGGTTGGCGCTGTCACCCGTTTTGGGAGTGTTGGGTTTCTTGACCAACGGTTTTGCAGAGGTGGATGCGGAGCTGCTGCCGTCAGGTTCCGGTTCTTCCTCCGGAGTGTAGACGTTGGTGAATACAACATTCTCCATCTTTTCCGTCTCATCATCCCGAATGGCCCAGATTTCTGCGGTCAGGCCGCCCTCGTCATCGTTCACCACTCGTACCGTCACCGTGTAGATGGCACGGTCATAGGTGTAGAACTCCGTCTCGCCCACATCCTGGTACACCGTGTAGACGTAATCGCCCGGCTTGGTGTAGGTAATGGGGCCGAACTCCACCGTACCGTTGTCGGTCACCGTCAGCCGAGTTTCCTCCGGCAGGGGGGCGTCGTCTTCGGCAGTCAGGACGACCGTATAGACCTCCCCAGTGGGGATCTCCGTGTCTTCGGTCTTGGTAATCGTTTTCACTTCCACCGGCAGCTGTACCGTACAGCTGTATACCGCAAGGGCCTGCGTGGGGAACAGCAGGACTGCAATCAGCAGTGGAAGGAGCAGCAGTTTGCGGAATCTCGTTTTCTTTTGATTCATGGTGTCCTTCAGAACCTCCTTCTTGTGCTTGGATCTTATTTGTCCAGCCGCCCGAACAACACAACACGGCCATTGGTCACCGCTTCGGAACAGGTTGACAAACCGATAATCTGATCTTTCGCCGTCACTCCGATGTCTCGGTACTGCACGGCCGTGCCCTGAAGATAGTTCAGGAGGGTCGTCACATCCCCTGCGGGCTGTGCGTCGGGGTGGTATACCACACTGTCAAAGGCGTCAGTACTCACGCAGGCAAAAAAGGTGATGGGTATGGCTTTGCCAGGCAGATAGAGGGTGCCTGTCTCGTGGCTGTCGAAATAGCTCTTGTCTCGGAACTCCACCACATCCCCAAACATGGCGCCGCCCTCCATGTGGTGGCCATATAGGAGGTTGTAGCTGTCGGAGAAATCCCGTTTGTTCTGGCTGTCCAGGAAGATGGCGCCGGAAAAGGCAAACTCCCCTTTGACATCCTTGTTGACGTACTCCATATTGTCTTTCCCCTGTACCACCGGATAGTCGATATGGGTATCATCCACGGTGATCCAGGCACAGACATCGGGATTGAGTTTCAGCAGTTCTTCAAAGGTGAGACTCTCCGGATCGTCCGCTGAGGGCTTATACTGGAGAAGGTCACTGGAGTTGAAGGCGCCTTTGTAGAGCATGGCGGTGTCCCAGAGGGAGTAACCGCCGTAGCAGAGGAGGAGGAGGATCATGAGGACAGCGATGAGGCTGAGCACTTTGTCCGCTCCCCTTGCCAGTTTTGCCGCGAATTCCAAACCGTTTTTCCTTTCTTCTTCGCGTGGGGTTCTCCCCGCCTCTCTCCGGCGAGGGCCAAAGGGGGCGTAGGGAGAACGGCTCCCCCACCGCCCCACCGGATGGAGCTTGCATCAAAGCCATGGTTGTCCGGCGGGGTGGTGTGTGGGGAGAGTTAGATTAAAAGATGTACATTACACCCTTCCGTCCCTATTTCTCCCACTGTGATGGGAACGGTCACGGAGGTGTTGTTTTGATTCGTCTGAATTATTCAGCGCGGTTGCGGCGGGTCAGGAAGACCACTGCGAATGCGCCAGCCAGGACGACCATCAGAGCATAGGGAGCGATGGTCATGATGACGCCGGTGGGAGCGGTGTTATTCTTTTCATTTTTGACAGTAACGACGGTATCATCCGCAGTTGCATTGCCCTTTGCCTCGCGTTTTTCTACACCGTCAACATAGGTCTTATAACCGCTGCCGGAATAATCAGCTTCGGTTACGGTGTAAAATACTACCTTTTGCATCAGTAGACGTTGCGGCACAATCATAATCCGTTACTGTATAGGCAGTTTCGGTAACTTCGTATTTTGCGCCCATAGACCAAATGTCGTCGCTAGTGTAGGTGAAGGTATATTCGCCGTTTCCACCTGCTGTTACCTCACCCAATTTAACCTCTGCGGTGCCTGTCGTTTTATCAGGATAAGTATATTTGATCTTGAAAGTCAAATTATCTTTCAGCGCCGCATTAATCTTTTCTTCCGTCAGGCCGGTGATGGTCTTCTTGACAATCAGCTTGGCGGGCTTGGGCTGGATGACAGGATTATTATAGCCTTCTGTCGTCTTCACATCATTATAAATATAAGTTACATCTGCACTCTTGTTTGTGAAAACGCCATCTTTACCTTCTGAAGTTACACCAGTGCCCTTTTCACCCGTATTAGGATACGTTCCGCCGTGTTCACGTACACGCTGATATGCCTTTTCAGTTGCCTCAATGTTTGCGGTAACAATATAGGTATATTCAGGGTCCAACGTATAATCTTTGGGGAAATTCAACGTAATCTTGCCGTCTTTATATTCGGCCCAAATCTTCGCGCCCTGGAAAGTCACTTCCTTCTTTTCAGAAAACATTACTTCGCCATCTTTATCACCTTTTTTCACGGTGACAATCAAATCCTTCGGCGCGCCAGAAACAGACTTTACCAGCTGAACATTATCACTCAGCTCATCGGTTACAGTAACATGATCGCAGTACAGATTAGTGATGTTGACAGACATCTCAGTGAAGATTTTATTCAACTCTTCCGTGCTGATTGCTTTGTAGATGTCCTTATTAGTGGCATGAACGCTGTTCTTTAAGTTATCAAGATTTTTATATGCGTTAGCAGTAGTGCCCGAGCTGCTCTGGAACGCAGGGCCTGCGCCAACACAATAGAAATAATCTGTCCACATATTGGAGATTTCGCCTATTGCAGCATTGATATTATAACTATTATCATCATTAAGGCCTGTGCCACCACCAATCCTAACCGTTGGTTCTCCGTCCGTCAGGAAAATGACGACCTTTTGGGCATCCGGACGAGCTTGATTCAGTTGCGTCTTAGCTTTCCGAATCGCAGCCTGATAGTTTGTGGCGCCATCGGGGGACGGGGTAGTAATCGCACTTGCTACACCAGTGCTGGACTCACTCCATTTCAGTGAAACAGATGCATCACTTTCCTTGCCACTCCCACTTGATGTAGGACCATTAAAAGTTACCACGCTATAGTTTACATCCAAGATATCCTTCTTCGCATCAAGCGCAGTTATCAGGCTATTTGCAGCATTAGCAACTTTTGTAATTCTCTGGTCTTCTGGTTTCGGATAGCTTTCGTCATCATCCAAATCCCTATTCATCGGGAATCTCATACTACGAGATTTGTCAACAATCAGCAAAATGTCCAGCTTTGCCTTATCCGTCTTGCTACCCTTTGCACCGGAAACAGTCAGGCTCAAATCATAAGTGCCATCAGTCTTCGCTTCCACATACTTATCGTGGCCCAACTTTTTCTGGTCAGTAATGCTGCCACCCGAACCGCCAATTGTGGCGTCAGCGGCATAAACCAGATAGAGATCATCCGTAATTGTGTTATAGCTATATGTATGCTTCGCTACTTCTGTACCGTTATTATAAAAAGTCACTGTTCTCGTACGTCTAATTATATAAACAGAGGCGCTAATTCTCATGCTTGAAACAGTCTTTTTTACACCATCAACATAATATAGGCTTCCTTATAGTTATATCCATTAAAGGTAAGCGCATAGTTTTTGTCACTCGCAAAAGTGACATTCTTGGTAAAGTTGCCACTATCACTGATTACCTGATTCACTGTTGATGGATTAATTTCCTTATCTGATTCATCCACATAGTGAGCAGTAATCGTACAATAACCGTCCCAGGTAATAGTAAAAGTGGAAAAACTCTTCACCTCAAAGTCAGCTTTAATGGTCTCGTTCTTAACGGTCACGTCACCAGCAGTGACAGCGCCAGCGTCGGCAACAGTCTCCGCCTTGCCGTCAGTCAGATGCTGCACGGCCAAGGTGCTGGTATCAGCGGTTTCCGGCAGGAGGCCAGCGCCCAGCTCGAACTGAACCTGGACAGAACCTGCTTCCGGTTCCACTTCCTTGCCGTTGACTTCAAAGCCCACATCCAGAGCCAGGAAGTCATCATAAGTCACCTGGCTGTCTTTCAGGGTGGACTCGGCGTCCTGATACGCCTGATCCTTGTCCGCCAGCTTCTTCACCACCAGCTTTGCCCCTTCCGGCAGAACGCCAGCGGCGGCAGTGGTCTTTACGGTAACGGTCTTGTCCCCAGTGCCAATGGTGGCAGTCTGGACATTTTCGCCTGCTTTGGGAGTTGCTTTCTCCTGCTTTTCCGCAGGTTTGTCAGCATTCTCCTTTGCTTCGGTCTTCTGCTCGTCCGCTTTTTCTTCCTGGACGGGCTTTTCTTCCGGCTTGGCGGCTTCTTCCTCCGCCTTCACCTCACTGGGCGCTGCGCCCGCTTCGGTCTTGTCCTGCTGCTGTACTTCTTCCGTCCCGGGTGTGTTCGACTTTTGCTCCGCAGACACGGAGAGGCCAAGACCGCTCATCACCGACACGACAAGTGCCAATGCCAGCAGGAATGCCAAAGATTTCCTTACTTTATTTCGCATAAGCATTCTCCATTCCATCCATTCCTTAGTGTCTCTCAGACAACCTGCGGCAAACGCCGTTGGGTCTGGCGATTCTGTACATTATCAATATACCAAACTTCCTGCACAAAAGCAAGCAATTTTTGAAAAAATTGCCCAACACTTCTGATGTAATATATTTCATTTGACATCTGACAAGGCAGCTGCTATCTCACTTACGTTCAGCCTGCGTTTGCAGGGCAGGTTTCTGAGCGGTTCTCAGGTTTTTTCCACCTGTTTTCCCTTTGGTTCTTGTTCCAGACAGATCATCAATGCCGTTAAATCTGCCGGACTGACGCCGGAGATGCGGCTTGCCTGCCCCAAGTTCAGGGGGCGGATGGCTTTCAGCTTCTCCCGCGCTTCCAGGCGCAGCCCGTCCAAGTGGTCGTAGTCCAAATTTTCCGGCAGCAAGTGGGACTCCATCCGCCGGAACTCCTCCACCTGCCGCATCTGGCGGGCGATGTAGCCCTGATATTTCAGCTGGATCTCCACCTGTTCGGTGATGAGCCGATCCAGCTCCGGCCGTGTCGGGTCGAAGGGCGCCAGGTCGGCGTAGGAGATACGAGGACGGCGGAGCAGGTCGGCCAGCTTGACTGCGTGGCGGGCGGCGGGCTCGCCGTGGCTGGTGAGCATCTGGTTGAGGGGGTCGGTAGCTGGGGTGCCGCTGTGCTCCAGCCGCTGAATCTCCTGCTCCACCGCCTGGTATTTGGCCTGGACTGCTTCATAGCGTTCTCGGCTGACCAGGCCGATCTGGTATCCGATGGGAGTCAAGCGCTGGTCGGCGTTGTCCTGCCGCTGAATCAGGCGGTACTCGGTGCGGCTGGTCATCATGCGATAAGGCTCGTTGGTACCCTTGGTCACCAGGTCGTCAATGAGCACGCCGATGTAGCCTTGATCCCGTCGGAGGATCATCGGCGCCCGTCCCAGCAGCTTTAGGGCGGCGTTGACGCCGGCCACGAAGCCCTGGACGGCTGCTTCCTCGTAGCCGGAGGAGCCGTTGAACTGGCCTGCGCCGTACAGGCCGGGGATTTTTTTGTGTTCCAATGTGGGCAACAGTTCTGTTGGGTCAACGCAGTCATATTCGATGGCATAGGCCACACGGGTCATCTCCGCCTGTTCCAGGCCGGGGATGCTGTGGAGCATCCGCACCTGGACGTCCTCCGGCATGGAGGAGGAGAAGCCCTGGATGTATAATTCCTCCGTGTTCAGCCCCATAGGCTCCACAAAGAGCTGGTGGCGCTTTTTATCTGCGAACCGGACGATTTTTGTCTCAATGGAGGGGCAGTACCGAGGGCCGGTGGACTCGATGGTGCCATTATACAACGGGGAGCGATCTAAATTTGCTCGGATGATGTCGTGGGTCGTCTCATTGGTGTAGGTGAGATAGCACACCGCCTGATTTTCCGGCGCATGGTCGGTGGCGAAGGAGAAGGGCACCGGTTCCGGATCCCCCTCTTGCAGTTCCATCTTGGAGAAATCCACGCTGCGGGCGTTGACACGAGGGGGTGTGCCGGTCTTGAACCGGCGGATGGTGACGCCCAGCTTTTCTAGGCAGCCGGTCAGCTCCAGCGCCGCCTGGAGGCCGTCGGGGCCGGAGTCTCGAAACACATCACCTACGATGGTGCGTCCGCCCAGGTAGGTGCCGGTGGCCACCACCACCGCCTTGACCTGAAAGACCGCTCCGGTGGCAGTGACCACGGCGCAGACCGCGCCGCTGTCATCCACCCGCACTTCCACCACTTCCGCCTGCCGGACGAACAGATTTTCCGTCTGTTCCAGGGTGTGCTTCATCACCTCCTGATACTTCCGCCGGTCGGCCTGGGCACGGAGGGAATGAACGGCAGGCCCTTTGCCTCGGTTGAGCAGCCGGTATTGGATACAGGCTTTGTCTGCCGCCCGAGCCATTTCGCCGCCTAAGGCGTCCAGCTCCCGCACCAGCTGTCCCTTTCCGGTGCCGCCAATGGCGGGATTGCAGGGCATATTGCCCACTGCGTCCAGATTGACGGTAAAGCACAGCGTGCGGCAGCCTAATCGTGCCCCAGCCAGCGCCGCTTCAATGCCAGCGTGGCCGGCGCCGATCACTGCAATGTCAAATGTTCCGGCTTGATACTCCATGGTGTCTGCTTCCTCTCTTACAATTAGGTATACTTATTTTAGTTTATCATGTTTTCAGGCGCAGCACAACAAAAACCGCCGGAAGAACGGTTTCTTCCGGCGGTTTGATCTCTGGTTGTTTGCGTTACACGTCCAGGTGCATGGCCTTGACCACTGCGGCGCAGCGGGGGCACAGTTCGGGATGCGCTGCGTCCTTGCCAATGTCGGCGTGATGGAGCCAACAGCGGGGGCACTTGGGGTCTTGGTTCACTTCCACGGTGACCGCCAGACCTTCCACTGCTTCGCCAGTCACAGCGTCAGCGGGAGCGGCTCCGGTGGAAACGTCCACCTTGGAGACAATGAAGAGCTGTTCCAGGTCAGCATCCTTGATGGTCTCATAGACAGCCTGCGCCTTTTCGTCCAGGTACAGGGTCACCTTGGCATCGGTAGACTTCTTGCAGACCTTTGCAGCGCGTGCCTTTTCCAGCGCCAGGTTCACGACACCACGGAAGGCCATGATGTTAGCCCAGTAGGCGGCCTTTTCTTCACTGAGCTTCCAATCCGCATTGACTTCGGGGATGTCGTTGAGCAGGACGCTCTCGGCATTGTCGGAAGCCTCATGGGGCATGACCTCCCAGATCTCATCACTGGTGAACACCAGGATGGGGCTGATGACCCGCACCAAGGTATCCAGGATGCGATAGATGGCGGTCTGTGCGCTGCGGCGTTCATAGGAACCAATGGCAGAGCAGTACAGGCGATCCTTGATGATGTCCAGATAGAAGTTGGACATATCCACCACGCAGAAGTTATACACGGCACGATAGACGTTATGGAAGTCATAGTTGTCATAACCGGCACGGGCGGCTTCCACCAGGCGGTTGGTGGCATCCAGCGCCCACTGATCCAGTTCCATCAGATCCTTGTACTCCACCAGGTCGGCAGCCAGGTCGAACCCGGTCAGGTTGCCCAGGATATAACGGCAGGTGTTGCGGATCTTCAGGTAGGCGTCAGACAACTGCTTCAGGATGGGCTTGGAGATGCGCATATCCTGAGTGTAGTCGCTGGAGGAAACCCACAGACGGAGGATGTCAGCGCCGTAGTCCTTGATGATGTCCTGCGGAGCGACGGTGTTGCCCAGGGACTTGTGCATGGCCTTGCCCTGGCCGTCAACGGTCCAGCCGTGGGTGATGATGTGCTTATAGGGTGCCACACCACGGGCGGCAATAGAGGTGAGCATAGAGGACTGGAACCAGCCGCGATACTGGTCGCCGCCTTCCAGGTACAGGTCGGTGGGATAGACCAGTTCAGGATGTTCCGGATTGTGGTCGCAGACCGCAGCCCAGGTGGAGCCGGAATCGAACCAGACGTCCATGATGTCAGTCTCCTTGGTGAATTCCTTGCAGCCACATTCGCAGGCAGCGCCTTCCGGCATCAGTTCCTTCGCTTCCTTCGCCCACCAGGCGTTGGAGCCTTCAGCGCCGAAGATCTCAGAAATCTTTTCGATGGATTCCGGCGTGCAGTAGGGCTTGCCGCAGTCCTTGCAGAAGAAGATGGGGATGGGCACGCCCCAAGTACGCTGACGGGAGATGCACCAATCGGAACGTTCGCGGATCATGGAGATCATCCGTTCCTTGCCCCATTCGGGCTTCCAAGTGATGTCGTCGCAGGCTTCCACAGCGGCATCCTTGATGGCATCCACGCTGGCGAACCACTGCTGGGTAGCACGGAAGATGATGGGCTTCTTGCAGCGCCAGCAGTGGGGATAGCTATGAACGATATCCGCACTGGACAGGATGGCACCCATGTCCACCAGATCCTTGAAGATGACCGGATGTGCCTTGGTCACATGCAGCCCTTCATAGGGGCCGGCAAACTGGTTCAGGAACCCCTGTGCGTTGACGGAGACTTCCATCTCCACGCCGGTGGGGATCTCGTCATAGCGCTGGCACACATAGAAGTCGTCCAGACCGAAGGAGGGAGCGGTGTGAACGCAGCCGGAACCGGCATCCAGGGTGACGTGGTCGCCCAGGATGATGAGGGAATCCCGATTCATAAAGGGATGATAGGCGGTCATGTATTCGAACTCGTCCCCAAACAGGGTGCCTACCGTCTCATACTCAGTGATGCCGGAATCCTTCATGACGCTGTCCACCAGATCGGTGGCCATGATGAGGATCTCGCCATTGGTCTTGACCAGAGAGTACTCCAACTGGGGATTGAGGCAGATGGCCATGTTGCCGGGCAGAGTCCAGGTGGTGGTCGTCCAGATGACGAAGTACATCTTGTCCAGATCGCCGTACTGTGCCAGCTTGCCCTTGTCATCATGAACCTTGAACTTGACGTAAATGGTGGTGACGGGGTCATCAGCATATTCCACCTCAGCTTCTGCCAGAGCGGTCTCGCAGGTGGGGCACCAGTAGACGGGCTTGAGCCCCTGGTAGATATAGCCTTTTTCTGCCATTGCGCCGAATACCTTGATCTGCTTGGCTTCAAATTCAGGCTTCAGGGTGATGTAGGGATGCTCCCAATCGCCAATGCCCCCCAGGCGGCGGAACTGTTCCCGCTGACGGTTGAGGAAATCCAGGGCAAAGTTCCGGCACTTGTCCCGGAATTCTGGCACGGACATGGTGTTGCGCTTGACGCCCTTCTTCTGAATGGCGGTCTCGATGGGCATACCGTGGGTGTCCCAGCCAGGAACATAAGGCGCATAGTGGCCGGTCATATTCTTGTAGCGGATGATCATATCCTTGAGGATCTTATTCATGGCGGTGCCAATGTGAATATCCCCGTTGGCATAGGGAGGGCCATCGTGGAGGATAAACGGAGTCTTATCCTTGTTCCGTTCCATCACCTTACGGTACAGATCCTTGCGATTCATTTCTTCCAGCATCCCCGGTTCCCGCTGTGCCAGCTTGGCACGCATAGGGAAGTCGGTCTTGGGCAGATTGATGGTCTTGTTATAATCAGCCATGGTTACTATTGTCCCTTCTTTTCTGTGTCTTTCTAGGGCATCTCTTTCACAGGATGCACCTAGGTAATTGCTATAAACAATCATGAGCCTGTCGGCCTGATCTCAGGCCGACAGGCTTCGAAAAAATGAATAAAGTGGCATTTTCCCGATGGTTTCGATCATTTGATTTCGTAATCCTTCCCGAATTGCAGATTATTAAAGTCAATCCGATGCCCTTCGGTATCTTCCATATCAGCTTCTGCCGCACCAACGGCTGCCGCCGCCGGTTCCTGTTCGGTGCCAGCCTCCTCTTGGAGGATCTGGTTGATACAGTCATCCTTCTGCGCTTCTGCCGTCTCATCTCCGGCCACTTCCGCTTCGGGTGCGGCAGGGGCGGGAATCGGCTCGGCCTTCTTAGGGTGGACAGGCTCCGCCTTGATGGCGGGCAGCTGATCCAGGAAGGAAGCTTCCTGCTTCACCAGATCCCGCATATGCTCTACGAACTGGGCGGTGGCGTTCTTGGCCATCTTCAGCTGGTATTCGGCATCTGCCACTTCCTGTTCCACTTCCGCTTTCCGCTGGAGGGCAGCACGTTCTGCCTCCGCGATCATACGTTTCTTTTCTTCCTCCGCCTGCACGACCATGGAGTTTGCCATCTTCTGTGCCGTAAGGAGGGTGGTGCGCATGGCGTCCTCAGTCTCGCGGTATTCGGAGATTTTCTCCGCCAGCACTTTGATCTTCCCTTTCAACACAGAGTTTTCTTTGTACAGCTCACTGAAGTCAGCGGTCAGTTCATCCAGAAAATCGTCCACTTCCTTCATGTTGTACCCGCCCATACGGGATTTGGAAAAGCCGTGTTCTGCTACTTCCTGCGGCGTCAGCATGGATAATCCCCCTTTACTCTCGGCTCTTTAGGGGTCTTTCTCTTTCCCCTCGCCGTTCTATATTTCTTCCGAAAAGGTTTGTTCTGCTTTGTTTCTGTGATTCTGATGCACGCTCTGCCTTAGAAGTACATCCCGTTGTTTTCCAGCTCGTCAATCAAGTCGCCGATGATATCCACGTTGTAGGGTGTGATAATATAGGTTGCTACCGCCACCTTCTTGATCTTCCCTTCCTGGGCATAGGCTGCGCCGGACAAGAAGTCCACCATACGGCGGGCAACGTCCTTGTTGGCAGATTCCAGGTTGAGCACAACGGTGCGCTTATCCCGAAGGTGATCGGCAATGGCAGAGGCATCCTGGAATTTCTCCGGCTTGACCAGCACAACCTGCAGCTGGGTGGTGGTGTTGATGTTCACCACTTTATCCCGACTGGTATCTGCATAATCCCGTTCCATGTCGTCCTCCTCCCGCTTTCTGCCGCGGGTCTTGCGTTCCTCCTTGGTCTCCACAAAGGGCTCTTCCAGTTCAAAATCTTCCTCGTAATCTTCCTCATCTTCATAAGGGCGTGCCAGACGTCTCAGTTCATCCATTAAACTCATTGTGGTTTGTCCTCCTTTTTATCTCTGAGCAGGGGGCGCCCCCTTATCCGTTCACCCGATTGGCGGGCCGAGCACCAAACAACGCAGTGCCCACACGAACCTGTGTAGCCCCTTCCGCAATGGCATCTTCAAAATCGCCGCTCATTCCCATAGATAGGCAGTCGATATTGACTTTATTATCATACGTTTTCCCCTTTATGTCAATAAAAAGCTGATGCATTGCGGCAAAAACGCTCCGATTAGCTCCCGGTTCATGGGCGACAGGGGGAATTGCCATCAAGCCTCTGGGTTCCACGCTGGACAAAGAGGCCGCCAGCGCCACCAGCGTCTCCGCCTCCTCCGGCTTCACGCCGGATTTGCTGGCCTCGCCGCCGATGTTCACTTCAATGAGAATATCCTGGACGATGCCCAAGTTCTGTGCCCGTTTGTCGATCAGGCGGATGAGTTCTTCTGAGTCCACCGACTCGATCATGTCCACCTTGCCCACCAGGTATTTGAGCTTGTTCTTCTGCAAGTGCCCTATAAAGTGAACCTTTGCCCCTTTATAGGCGCCATCCTGCCAATGTTGGGTAAATTCCTGGGCACGATTTTCCCCGCAGACCGTGATGCCTGCGGCAATGGCCGCTCGAATGGTCTCCGAGGTCTGCACCTTGGTGGCCGCCACTAGGGTCACTTCGGACGGATCCCGCCCGGCTTTTTCTGCCGCGGCGGCAATGCGTGCCTGTACTGCTTGGATGTGTTCCGCTAACGTCATAGCTGATTCGCCGCCTTTCTCTTTATGTCTTTGCACGACTGCCCACCACTTTTCCGTCGTACAGGTTCATCCCCCGCACCACGATGGTGTCGCCGTCTCGAATCTGCTTTGCTTTTTCCAATGCGCTCTGCTGCACCGATTTGCCGTCCTTGTCCACGGACTTGCCCTGCCAGACCACATAGTAGTCATCCAGTTGGCACAGGATCTCCACTTCCACCTTCCGCAGCTGGGCGCCGCTGACCCGATAGAGGTAATACTTGTCCCCCTCCATCCGCAGCGCCTCTTTGGGCACCCGGAAGCCACGGTAACTCTCATAGATGACCGCCGCCGACTGCTGCCGCAGCAGGGAGGTCTCGGCCAGGTGGCGGGTGGAGGAAAATACCACGGTGACCTGCTTCTGATCGCCCTTGGCGTCCCCGATGGTTTCCACCTTCATGGTCTGTTCACCGGCCACGTTGTCAAAGCGCACCGTCACGGTCATGCCTTCATGCATCCGCTCCACATTCGCCACGTCCATGCTCACCGCATAGTACCATTTGCCGCCGGTGATGATCTTGCCTAGATACTTGCCTTCCTTGACCTCCTGCCGCGCCTTGACCAGCTCATCCAGCTTTGCCGGCGTCAGGCCGGACAGTTTGGCAGGCTCCAGCACCGTCTCGTAGCCATCCACCATAGCGGAGAAGGTTCCCGCCTGCTTGGCCTTGATGGTGGAAACGGTGCTGTCCGCTTCCTTCTCCAGCTGTTTGATCTCCTTGCTCAGCTGGTTGATCTCCTTGGTCACCGCTTCGCTGCCCTTATAAGTATAATCCTGCCGGTAAATCATGTTCTCCACCGACTGGATCCGGTCAGATAGGTCGGACAGATCTTCATGAAACACAGTCGCTCGGATGGATTCCAAGGAGGCAATGACCCGTTTGCTCAGCTCCGCCGTGTCCGAGGACTCGGTGGAGTGGCTCAGGACATATTGCAGCGCTTCTCGCTCGGTCTGCTTGGCCTTGAGGTTCTGGTGCTGCTCCAATGCCGCCTGATCCTGGTAGATACGGGCGATGATCTCCCCTTTCGCCACTGCTTCCCCTTCTGCCGGCAGCACCTCCATCCGCTCGCCGCTGCCTTCCAATAACGTCTCCTGCCGAACCACCAAGCCTGTGGTATCCATGGAGTCCTCCACCCCAGTCTCATAGACAGTGACGGTGGTGATGTCGTTGCGGAAGGTCTGCACGGCATAGCCGACAAAATAGAGGATGGCGCCGACAAAGAAGGCGACCATGACGATCTTCGGAATCCATTTGCTCGGTTTCACCCTTGTCTCATTCCTTTCCTAGGTCACGGACGGATACGAGGTCCTCCACCGACTTCATAATCCTTCAGATCCACCGGACGTTCCGCCACAATGGTGGAGATGGCGTGCTTGTAGATCACCTGCTGCCGCCCATCGCTGTTGAGCACCACGGTAAAGGCATCGAATCCAGTGATCACTCCCCGCAGCTGGTACCCGTTCATCAGGAACATGGTCACATTCAGCCGGTTCTTGCTCACGTTGGTCAGATAAACGTCCTGTAGATTGCTGTTTTTTTGCATCATTGGCACTTCCTTCTCTATTCAAATTCAGGACAATGCCATTTCTCTCTATGACAGACGGAAGGGCTTGTCCTTGCGTCTATCATAACCCATATTCCTCCAATTTTTCTGTCGAAGCCTGTCGACAAGCCGCAAAATCCGGCTCCGCCCCCCACAGGTACCAGTGGGTTGCCTTGTTCCGGCGGAACCAGGTCAGCTGTCGCTTGGCATATTGCCGTGTTCGCAGCTTCACTTCCTCCACTGCTGCGGCCAGGTCGCCCTGGCCGCTCACCGCCGCCGCCAGCTCCTTGTAGCCAATGGCCTGCATGGCCGTGCAATCTCGGCTGACGCCGCTGGCTAGAAGGCATTTCACTTCCTCCGCCAGCCCCAGCTCCATCATCTCGTCCACCCGCTGGTCGATGCGCCGCCACAGCTGGGGACGCTCCTGGAAATTCAGGCCGATGGTCACCGCCTGGTAGCGGGGAGGCTGCTGCTGTGTTTCCAAATTGTGCTGCGTGATGGTCTTGCCAGTCTCATACCAGACCTCCAGCGCTCGGATGATTCGCTTCTCATCCGCCGGCTGGATGCGCTCGTAAGCCGCCAAGTCCACCTGCTTCAGGGTTGCTCGGAGGGGCTCAATGCCCTCTGCTGCCGCCTGTGCCTGCAATTTCTGCCGCCAACCGGTGCTTTGGACGGCAAAACTGCGACCGGAAACCAGAGAGTCAATATACAAGCCAGTGCCGCCCACAATGATTGGGCGTTTCCCCCGATGGAAAATATCCTCCACACACTGGGTAGCCGCTTCTACATATCGAGCCGCAGACCAGTTTTCCTCCGGCTCTGCCACGTCGATCATGTGGTGGGGAATCCCTTCCATCTCCGCTTCTGTGGGCTTGGCCGTGCCGATGTCCATCCGGCGATAAATCTGCATGGAGTCCGCGGAGACCACTTCTCCGTCTAAAGCGTGTGCCAGCGCCACCCCCAGCCGAGTTTTTCCCGATGCAGTGGGGCCGACCACGCAGACTACCGTTTTCTGCAATGGCTCCGCCTCCTCTCTTTAACTTCGTTTGAACTGCTTTTCCAGCTGCTGCCGACTCAGCTCAATGGCCACTGGACGGCCATGGGGACAATATTTTACCTGTCCGCTCATCACCGCACGAGCCACCACTTCCAGCTCCGCCCGATCGTTCTTCCAGCCGCCCTTGATGGCGGCCTTGCAGGCCATGGTATGGAGCACCTCATCCCGAACAGCCGCCGGATCGGCGGTGCCGGTGAGCAGCAATTTAGAGGCGATCTCCTCCAGTGCCGGTTCGATCTGATCGGCGCTCAAGTCGTTGGGCGCTTCACGCACCAACACCTCGTCCCCGCCAAAGGACTCCACAGCAAAGCCGAACTGCTCCAACAGCCCCATCTGCTCCAACAACACGCCGCATTCCTCCGGTGCTAGGTGTAGCACCTGAGGGGTCAGCAGCAGCTGGCTCATGGGTTTCCAATCCGCTGCCCGCATCCGGTCAAAGTTCATCCGCTCATGGGCAGCGTGCTTGTCGATCAGGTAGGCCGTGTCCCCCTGTTCTACAATCACATAGGTGTCAAAGAGCTCCCCCGCCAGTCGCCAGGCCGCTGTATCCGGCGTCTCCTCCGGCTGTTCTGCGGGAGCAGGTGCCGGTGTTTGCCCCAGCCGGATCGGCTCCGGTTTCCGTGTCCGCACCGGTTCCACTTTGGAAACGCCCGGGTTGTACAAAGGGTTTTCCACAGTTTCCACAGACTTTTCCACGCAGTTATCCACGGGTTGTTCCACCAGCGCACGATCTTCCACCGCTGATACCACAATTGGCTCCGCAGCCTCCGGAATGCGAACCAGCTCCGAAGGACGCACTTCCTGCCGCCGCTGCCGCATAGCAGTCTCAAAGGGATCCTCTCGAGGGGGTGCTGGATTTTGCCGCTTGCTGTGGAGCACCTGCCCTGTCCGCCGGTATTCTTCCGCCGTCATAGTGCGGAAGAAGGTCTGGTTGGGGGTCACCTGATCCTGCTTGGGCGGCACCTTGGGCTTCAACTCCGCCTGGGGATGCCCCTGCTCCGCCTCCAGCGTCTCCTTCACCGCATAGTATACCGCATCAAAGAGCTTTCGCTCACTGGTGAATTTCACCTCTGTTTTTGCTGGGTGGACATTTACATCCACAGCATTGAGTTTGCACGCCACCCGCAGGACACAGCCAGGGAACTTGCCCACCATCTTCTGATTCTGATACGCCTGCTCCAAGGCAGCGGACATGGTACGGGATTTCACATAGCGGCCATTGACGAAGAAATGCTGTCCGCTCCGGTTCCCCCGGCAGCAGGTGGGACGGGAGATAAATCCCTCCACTGACAGTTCCTCGTCCTTGCGCTTGCAGGGGAGCATCCCCAGCGCCACTTCTCGCCCCAGCACCGCATAGACAGCGGAACGCAGATCCCCGTCTCCCGGCGTGAGCAGCTCCTCCTTGCCCTCTCGGACAAAGCGGAAGGACACCTCCGGATGGCTGAGAGCCACATGCTGCACCACGGCGTACACTGCCGCTCCTTCTGCCACATCCCGTTTCATGAACTTCAGCCGGGCGGGCGTGTTGTAAAACAGGTTGCGGACGATCATAGTGGTGCCCTCTGGGCAGCCCACCACTTCCCGTTCCACCACCTTGCCCCCTTCCAGCGTCAAGCCCGTGCCAAATTCCCTGTCTGCGGTACGGGTCATCAGCTCCACTCGAGCTACGGCGGCGATGGCCGCCAGGGCTTCGCCCCGAAAGCCCAGGGTGCCGATGGCCTCCAGATCAAAGGCGTTTTGAATCTTGCTGGTGGCGTGGCGCAGAAAGGCGGTCTCCGCATCCTCCGGCTCCATGCCGCAGCCGTTATCGGTGACCCGAATGTAGCCCATGCCGCCCCGCTGGATCTCCACCGCCACCGCAGTGGCGCCAGCATCAATGGCATTCTCCGTCAGTTCCTTCACCACGCTGGCCGGACGCTCTACCACCTCACCGGCAGCGATCAAATTGGCCACATGGCGTTCCAAACAGTGGATTTTAGGCATTTTCGGTCACCTCCTGTCATCATTTATCCGTCTAGCTTGGCTTTCCAGCCGTAGAGCAGGTTCATGGCCTCGATGGGCGTCAGCGTGTTCAGCTCTACCTTGCGCAGCTCCTCCAACACCGCCTGCCCTGCCAGGTCGGCAAAGCCCATCTGTTCCTCAGATTCTTCCTCTTTGGATTGGACTGGTGCAGGTCGCTCGCCCGCCTCCAGCTCCTTCAAAATCTCCCGTCCACGGCGGATGATCCAGGCCGGCACTCCGGCCAGCTGCGCCACTTCGATGCCGTAGCTCTGATCTGCCCCGCCGGACACCAGTTTGCGCAGGAAGATCACGTCATCCTGCCGCTTTTTGGCCGCCATATGATAGTTGCGAACACCGGGAATAGCGCCTTCCAGAGCGCTCAGCTCGTGGTAATGGGTGGCAAAAAGGGTCTTGGCCCCCAGTTTCTTCTTGTCAGCACAGTGTTCCAACACGGCACGGGCGATACTCATGCCGTCATAGGTGCTGGTTCCTCGTCCAATCTCGTCTAAAATGAGCAGGGAACGATTGGTGGCATTTTTTAAAATCTCCGCCACCTCGCTCATCTCCACCATAAAGGTAGACTGCCCCGCCGCCAAGTCATCGCTGGCACCGATGCGGGTAAATACCCGATCTACTACCCCAATGTGGGCGGATTTGGCCGGAACGAAGCTGCCGATCTGCGCCATCAGACAGATCAGCGCCACCTGACGCATATAGGTGGACTTGCCCGCCATGTTGGGGCCGGTGATGATGGCCAGCAGGTTGCTGCTGCCGTTCATGTGGGTGTCATTGGGGACGAACATATTCCCCTTGAGCACCCGTTCCACCACCGGATGCCGACCGTCTATGATGTCGATGACATCGCTCTCGTCCACCTCCGGCATACAGTAGTGGTTGCTGGCCGCCACGACAGCTAAGCTGTTGAGCACATCTATCTGCGCCACCGCCGCAGCAGTCTGCTGGATGGTCTCCACCTGGTCGGCAGCCGCCTGCCGCACCTGGCAGAACAGGTCGTATTCCAAATCGGTGATGCGATCCTTGGCGGACAAAATGGTGTGCTCCAGCTCCTTCAGTTCCTGGTTGATGTACCGCTCAGAGTTGACGGTGGTCTGCTTGCGCACCCAGTCTGCCGGTACCAGGTCGGTCTGGGACTTGGCCACCTCGATGTAGTAGCCAAAGACCTTGTTGTACTTGACCCGAATATTTTTGATGCCGCACGTCTCTTTGGTGCGGTTCTCGATGTCCACCAATAGATCTTTGCTGTTGGTCATCACATTGCGCAGCTGGTCTACTTCCTTACTGTACCCTTCGCGGATAATCCCCCCATCTCGGACGGAGAAGGGCGGTTCTTCCACCAGGGCGCTGTCAATGTGCTGGCACAGGTCGGACAGCTCATCCAACTGCTTTCTCAGCCGTTGGAACAGGGCGGCAGGCAGGGTGGCCAGCAGGTCATGGACTTTGGGAATCCGATGCAGCCCTGCCGAGAGAGCCACCAAATCCCGTCCTCCGGCAGTACCGTAGACGATGCGGCCAATGAGCCGCTCCAAGTCGGTGATCTCCTTTAAACAGAGTGCCAGTTCTTCCCGAGTTACCATATCCTCGGTCAAGTCACGCACCGCCATCAGCCGGCTGCGAATCTCCACCGGATCCAGCAAAGGCTTCTCCAGCCACCGCCGGAGCAGGCGGCCGCCCATGGCGGTCTTGGTCTTATCCAGCACCCATAGCAGGCTCCCCCGCTTCTCTTTGCTCCGCAAAGTCTCGGTCAACTCCAGATTGCGGCGGGCAGTCAAATCCAGCTCCATGAACCGGCCGCTGGCATAGTATTGCAGCTGACGCAAATGCCCCAGCTTGTTTTTCTGAGTCTCGTATAAGTAGGACAACAGGCCGCCCACCGCCTGCAACGCCTCTGGCCGGTCGGCGGGGATGACCTGATAGTTTTCAAACTGATTGCTGGCCGCTGTGCCGGCCACCACATAGTCAAAGCGCTTGACGGAGCCGAACTCTCGGCGGCAGTCCAGCTTCAGCTCCATGGCCTGAGACAGCGCCGTGTTCTCCCACGCCTCTGGGGAGAGCACCACTTCTCTCGGCTCGAACCGCCCCAATTCGTTCATCAGGTGGGTCAGACAATCCTCCCCACTGCAAGCTGTGGCGTACACCTCACCGGTGGACAGATCGCAGAAGCACACACCGCACCGCTCCCCCTCCAGGTAGATGGCGGCGATGTAGTTGTTCCGGCTCTCCTCCAGCATGGAGGCATCCACTGCCGTGCCGGGGGTGACGATGCGGATGATGTCCCGCTCCACGATGCCGGTGGCAGCGGCTGGGTCTTGGGTCTGCTCGCAGATGGCCACCTTGTAGCCCTTGGCCACCAGCCGCGCCAGGTAGGACTGGTAGGAATGATAGGGCACGCCGCACATGGGGACTTTCTCCTCCTGAGGGATGTCCTTGTTCCGATCTCGGGTGGTAAGGGTCAAATCCAGCACCTTGGAAGCGATGCGGGCATCCTCATCGAACATTTCATAAAAGTCCCCCAGCCGGAAAAAGAGCAGGCAATCGGGGCACTTCTCTTTCATCTCTAAATACTGTTTGCGCATGGGGGTGATCTTTTGCGCCATGACCTCTCTCCTTCTCTATCTTTCAAAACGTATGAGTTACTCCTCCACAAACTCCCCAAAGAGGCTCCAAGTAGAGCAGTCGGTGATCTTTACCTTTTTCCGCTGCCCCAGCAGACTCACGTCACCAGGTACATGAACCAACCGCCAGCCGTCAGTACGGCAGTTCAGGTTGTTCACTGCATCGGCAGGGTTCTCCTCCTCCACCAGCACCGGCAAGATGCGACCGATGTACTCCTTGTGCTTCTCCACGGAAATGCGGTTCTGGGTGTCCAACAGCCGCTGGAACCACTTCTTTTTCTCCTCCATGGGCACCGGATCGTCCATCTTAGCCGCTGGGGTACCCACTCTGGGGGAGAAGATAAAGGTGAACAGAGAGTCAAACCGCACTTCTTCCAGCAGGGACAGGGTTTCTTCAAACTCCTCCTGGGTTTCCCCAGGGAAGCCCACGATGATGTCACTGGTGAGCACGATGTCCGGAATGAGCGCTTTCAGCCGCCGCACCTCGTCCAGGTAAATCTCTCGGTCATAGTGGCGGTTCATAGCCTTCAAGACCCGGCTGGAACCGGATTGCACCGGCAGGTGCAGCTGGGGCGCCACCTTATCACAGCGTGCCATGGTTTCAAAGAGCTTCTGAGAAGCGTCTCTGGGGTGGCTGGTCATAAAGCGCACCAGGAAGTCGCCGGAGATGTCGTTGATCTGTGCCAGCAGATCAGCAAAGTCCACGTTGCTATCCAAATCCTTGCCGTAGCTGTTCACGTTCTGTCCCAGCAGGGTGATGTCCTTGTACCCCTCAGCCACCAGGCTGCGGACTTCTTCTAAAATCTGTTCCGGCTCACGGGAGCGCTCCCGACCACGGACGTAGGGGACGATGCAGTAGGTGCAGAAGTTGTTGCATCCGTACATGATGGACACCCACGCCTTGATCTTCCCCCGCCGCACCACCGGCAGACCCTCCGCAATGCGGCCGTCCGACTGTTCCGTAGCGAACACCCGTTCCTTCTTCAGCAGTACCTGCTGGAGCAGCTCCGGGAAGCGCCAGAGAGCATGGGGGCCGAACACCAGATCCACATGACGGAAGGATTTGCGAATTTTTTCCGCCATGTGGGGCTCCTGCATGGAGCAGCCACAGAGGCAGATGACCTGGTTGGGCTTACGGCGCTTGGTGTGGGTCAGGGCGCCCACGTTGCCCAGCACCCGCAGCTCTGCGTGCTCCCGGATGGCACAGGTGTTGATGACGATGACATCCGCCACGCTGGTATCCTCGGTGAAGGCGTAGCCCATCTCCCGAAGCATCCCTCGAATCTGTTCGCTGTCCGCCTCGTTCTGCTGGCAGCCATAAGTGTCCACCAACGCCAAGGGCTGCCCCCCTGCCTTGGCATTGTGCTGTGCCAGCTGGCGGCAGATCTCCATCTGACGCTGAACCTCCCCTGTGGGGATCAAAACTTCCTGACGCTTCATTCGTTATGTTTCCTCCCAAACAGCGTCAGGCATTTTCTTGGTGCAGGACGCCATGTGTCAAATCGTTGTGTAGTAATTCAGTATACCATTTCACCCCTTGAAATACAAGGAAAAGCTCCCCTGCCCGCTCTGGTTTCCTCTTGTCAAAAGTGCCAAAGCGGGTTATAATGGTTATTATTTTCTATTACTTATTTCTCGACAGAAAGTTGTGGTATTGCCGTGAAACAATTGGTTTTTGAACGCTCCGCCATCAAGCACAACACCGCCATCATTCAGGAACGGGCGGGTTCTGCCGTCATATTTGCCGTTCTGGTAGGCGATGCCTACGGCGCAGGTCTCATTGAGCTGGCCAAGCTCCTGCGGGAGGAGGGCATTGCCCATTTCGCCGTGGAGGAGGCGGAGGATGTCACCCGTCTGCGTCAGGCCGGATTCGCCCAGGAGCCGATTCTGATGCTCCGCTCCACCACCAACCGAGACGAGCTGGTGGAGTTGCTGAACCAGCGCGCCATCTGTACCATCGGTTCCTATGAGACGGGCACCGCCCTCAACGCCGTAGCGGAAGAACTGGGCGTCAAGGCGGAAGCCCATGTGCTCATCGACACCGGCATGGGCTTTGGCGGCTTTCTGTCCAGCGAGCCTCAAAAACTGCTGTCCATCTACCACTACCTGCCCAACGTGGCCATCACCGGCACCTACACCCACCTGTGTGCCTACGCCGGAGACACCACCCGTCAGATGGCCGTGTTCCAGAGCGTTCTGGACACCATCCAGTCTGCCCACCTCAACCCCGGTCTCGTTCACGCCGCCGGTTCCTCTGCCCTCATGAACGGCACTGACACCTGCCTGGGCGCAGTGCGGGTAGGCTCTGCCTTTTTGGGTGCTTGCCGCACCCAGAAGCGGGGCAGTCAGCTCCGGCCGGTCTATCACGGGGAAGCCATTCTGGACACCGTCCGTTGGCTACCCAAGGGGCACACTGTGGGCAATGAGGTCATCACCATCCTGCGCCGTCCTACCCGCGTGGGCATTATTCCGGTGGGGTATCAGCACGGTTTTGGCATCCAGCGTGCCCGCAAGAGCGGGTTCTGGGCGTTCTTCAAAGCCTGGCGGGATCGCCGCAACCGGTTCGTCACCATCAACGGCCAAAAGGCTAAGGTCATCGGCCGAGTAGGCGCACTAGAGACCGCCATTGATGTGACTGACCTGCGCTGTGGTGAGGGCGACCTGGCCATCTTCCAGATGGACGCCATCTTCGCCCACGGCATTCCCCGGGTCTATCAGTGAGGATCTGCCATGGCACACAGAGAGAGTACAACCCCGTCCTCCGCCCTGGAACTGTTTCTGGACGCCTTTGACGGGATGCCCATTCAGGGCTGTCACGAGTTGCGCCTGTCTCCCCAGGAGCTGGCGGAGCTGACCGGTCTGTTTCCCTCCGCCGTGTTCCATCCGCTGGAGGAGTTGACCGATGGAAAACGATGGTACGAGGTTTCCATCGCATAAACTGCATAGAGAAAGGCTGTGGAGCTCCACAGCCTTTTTTCTTTAATATTCCACTCCTTTTCGCGCCTGAACACCTTCGGCATAGGGGTGTTTTCGAGCGCACATTTCGGTGGCATAGTCCGCCCGTTCCAGCCATGTTTTGGGTGGGTTTCGACCCGTGATCACTACTTCCGCCCCTTGGGGCAGCTGCTGCAGCTGCTCGGTCACCCACTGCTCCGACAACAGACCGCCTTCCACCGCTCCACACAGCTCATCCAGCACCAACAGCGTTTTTGCCGTGGTCTGCTCACAACTGCGCTGGAGCATATTTTTTGCTTCTTCTGCCGCATTCTTTCGTTCTTCTACGGTCATATCCCATAAAAACGGCAGTTTCTCCGGCACAGGCAGCAAGGTCACATTGGGCAGCTCTTTCCAGGCCACCCGTTCCCCGGAGTCCGCCCCCTTCAAAAACTGGGCGATGACCACCTTGCCGCCCCGTCCGACCCAGCGCAGCGCCAGACCCAAAGCCGCTGTGGTCTTGCCTTTTCCATCACCGTAATATATGTGCATCATACTTTTTCCCCTCCAATAGCGCAAAGGCTGGTGTGTACTTTTGCCGCAGTCGTTCCTTCTGGCTGGCAGTCACCGCACTGAGCCGAGTGAAATCACTGTTGTGACGCAGGTCGGCCAGCTTGATCTTCACTGCGATCGGGTTGTGTTGGAGTCGGGCGATGTAGTCCATATAAGGCTCCCCTTTGGGGTGGGTCAGCAGCCGCAGCACCTCCATGGACTCCGCCGGAAATCCTTCTGCCGCCAGCGCCTCCAACGTCCAGTCGGTGTCCTCCACCACATCGTGGAGCAGCGCCGCCACGGTGGAAATTTCATCGTCCATCTGTTCCGCCAGGTGGAACGGATGGAACACATAGGGCATCCCGCCCTTGTCCACCTGCCCGTGGTGGGCTTTATAGGCCAGCTTCATGGCTTTTTTCGTCCATTCGGTATAGATCATCCCGTATCCCTCCTGTGTTTTCCTCTATTGTATCGGCTCGGTGTGGGGATTGCAAGAAATGTAGTGTCGAAAAATTGGGGATCTTGATGAATTCTAAAATATTTCTGCCGCTTTGCTACAGAAAGGCACTTGCGTTTCGCCCAGGAACAGGATATGTTATTTTGGGAATTTAATCCAAAATAACAAGTTCTTCTTCAAAATCAGGAAGTCAACTCTGTCCATCAGAACGGAGGTCTGTCCACCATGCCATTTTACAAAAACATCTGGTTTTGGATTGACCTTTTTCTCATTATCCTCTGCGCGGCCTTTTACCTGCTTGCCAATCTAATTTTGTGGAAATCTGGCGTCTCCAGAACCCCAAATTTAGGCTATACACTCTTGTCCTTACTCTGTCTAGTCGCCAAACTCCCTATCGACAAGTGTAAACTCCGTGACCCCGTTTGGAGTTAAAACTGGGAGTTGGCAGTGATCGTCATTGGAACCTATCTTTTTCTTACCTTCTATTCCGGCTAGGATTTACCCAGCAAATAGCCCCCGTTCCTTGACAATCTATCACTCTATGCCGTAAAATGGACTGTATGACAATTCTCATCCCCCAGGGAGGGAGATACGATAGATCACAAAGGAAAAGAGTTGATTGCGCACTATGGCAAAACAGGATAAGAAACAGGTCAAAGAGATCACCTCCATGGAGGAAAACTTTACCCAATGGTATACGGACATCTGCCTGAAGGCGGAGATGGTGGATTACGCCAGCGTCAAGGGCTTCATGATCATGCGCCCCTATGGCTACGCCATCTGGGAGAACATGGTCAACATCATGGACGGGATGTTCAAGAAGACCGGCCATGTGAACGTGGCCATGCCCCTGCTCATCCCCGAAAGCCTGCTGAAAAAGGAAGGCGAACTGGTCAACGGCTTCGCTCCCGAAGTGGCTTGGGTCACCTCCGGCGGTTCCGATCCTCTGGAAGAACGGCTGGCCATCCGCCCCACTTCCGAGACCATGTTCTGTGACCACTGGGCACATGTGCTCCACTCCTGGCGTCAGCTGCCCATGCTGTACAACCAGTGGTGCAGCGTTGTCCGCTGGGAAAAGACCACCCGCCCCTTCCTCCGCAGCCGTGAATTCTGGTGGCAGGAAGGCCACACCATCCATGAGACCGCTGAGGAAGCCATCGCCGAGACCGAACAGCAGCTGTACTGCTATGTGGACTTCTGCCGGGACGCTCTGGCCATCCCCGTGGTCACCGGCCGCAAGACCGAGAAAGAAAAGTTCGCCGGCGCCGAGGCCACCTACACCATCGAAGCCATGATGAAGGACGGCAAGACCCTCCAATCTGGCACCAGCCACTACTTTGGCGACAAGTTCTCCCGCGCCTATGACGTAACCTTCACCGGTCGGGACAACAAATTGCAGTATCCCCATCAAACCTCTTGGGGCTCCACCACCCGTCTCATCGGCGCCGTCATCATGACCCACGGCGACGACAACGGCCTCATCCTGCCCCCGCCTATCGCCCCCATCCAGGTGGTGGTCATCCCTGTGGCACAGCACAAGGAAGGCGTGCTGGACGCCGCCTATGCCCTGGAAGCCCGTCTGAAAGACATCGGCCTGCGCTGCAAGTGCGATGACTCCGACCAGTCCAACGGCTGGAAGTATGCAGAGTACGAGATGAAGGGCGTGCCCCTCCGTGTGGAGATCGGTCCCAAGGACATCGAGAAAGAACAGTGCGTCATCGTCCGCCGCGACACTGGCGAAAAGACCTTCGTCCCTCTGGCAGAGCTGGAAGAAACGGTGCAGGAGCTGCTGAAGGCACTGCACACCAACCTGTACGAGAGCGCCAAGAAGCGTCTGGAAGAAAACACCTATGCCTGCACCACCGTGGAAGAAGTCAAGGCCAACATGGAAAAGCGCAAGGGCTTTGCCAAGACCATGTGGTGCGGCAACCTGGCCTGCGAGCTGGCCATGAAAGAACTGGCTGGCGTCAGCAGCCGCTGCATCCCCTTCAATCAGGAGAAGATCAGCGATGTCTGTCCGGTTTGTGGCAAGCCGGCAAAGCATATGGTTTACTGGGGCGTTGCATACTAACGCTCACAACGACAGTTTCGGGCGGTCTATACAGACCGCCCGTTTCCTATCTCCTTCCGATAAAACGCAGAAAAGCGGCCGTTCTCTTGGAACGACCGCTCTTTTGCGATACAAAAATGTGTTTGATCTGTCCTCAGATCAGGTTCAGAACCAGAACTGCTGCCATGAAGATGAAAGAGACCCACTTGGTGATCCGTGCCAGCTTTGCATCCCAAGTGTTCTTTTTGTGGTTGGACAGGAAGGTGTCGCTGCCGCCGCTGAGGGCGCCCGCTACGCCGGAATTCTTGCCGGACTGGAGCAAAACCACGCAGATCAGGAACAGGCAGGCAATGAAGATGATGATGGTCAGAACCAGTTGTGCAGTAGACATAGGTCGATACTTCCTTTCAAACTTTTCAAAAACCGTTCCGGTAGAGGAAACGTCATACATTCAGATATATTCATGATTTTAGCACAAGCATCCGGAAAATGCAAGGGGATTTTTCCGGCCTTGCCGGTAAATTCGCAGCTTCTGCCTCTCGTTCACCTTGTATTCCACAGGAAAATTTGGTATAATAAAAAGCCAAAATGTCACATTATCCCTTTCATTTTTTAAGGTAGGATTTTCGCTATGAATCAACTATTAAGCCGGCTGCCAGAAGCGCAGACTAAGCTCTTTTTCGGCGTCCTCATCCTCTTCGCCGCCATCACAGTCTACTTCTCTCCCCTTCTGGCCGCCATTGAAATTCTCATTACGGCGCTCCTGCTGGTCTACCACCTGCTCACCCGCCGTTCCAGAGAGCAGAAGGTGACCGGCTTCATCGACACCCTCAGCCGGAACATCACCCAGGCCGGCAAGGATACCATGACCAATTCCCCTTTCCCCATGGTCATCTTCCGTCCGGAGAACGGGGAGGTCATCTGGAGCAACGATCGGTTTTTGGATCTGTGCAGCGACCGAGATCACATCTTCGACACCCACATTACCACGGCGGTCCCCAAGTTCTCCGCCCAGTGGCTCTTTGATGGAAAGACACAGTGCCCAGATGAATACATTATTCAAGGACGCCGCTACCAGGTCTTTGGCCAGCTGGTCAGCGTGGGCAGCGAAGATCATCCCAGCTATGTGGCCACCACCTACTGGCTGGATGTGACCGACCTGAGCAACCTCCGCGACCGCTACTACGCCACCCGTCCGGTGGTTTCCATCATCACCATTGACAACTATGAGGAACTCATCCGCAACTCCACTGACAGCCGCCGCGCTAAGGTGCGCACCGGCATTGAACGGGAGATCACCAAGTGGATCGCTCCCACCAACGGCCTGGTCTGCCGGTATGACCGAGACCGCTACCTGTTCATCTTTGAAGAACAGCATCTCGCCGCCTATCGTCAGAGCAAATTCGCCCTGCTGGAGGCGGTGCAGAAAATCACCGGCCCCTATGGCCTCACTGCCACCCTGTCCATCGGCATCGGCGTGGGAAGCACTTTTGAGGAAATGTTCCAGTTCGCCACCTTGGCGTTGGAGATGGCACTCAGCCGAGGCGGCGACCAGGTTGTGATCAAAAATCCGGAGACATTCGAATTTTACGGCGGCCGCTCCAAAGAGACGGAGCGGCGCACTAAGGTCAAAAGCCGCGTCATGGCCAGCGCGCTGGACAAGCTCATTTCCGCCTCCTCCCAGGTCATTGTCATGGGACATAAATTCGCCGATCTGGACTCGGTAGGTGCTGCCGCAGGCATCTGTGCCATCTCCCGCGCCCGAAACATTCCCGCCTATATTGTCCGAGAGGACACCCCTGTTCCCGGCACCATCATGGTCAAACGTTTGGCTGCCCTGCCGGAATATGCCGGAGTCTTTCTGAGCAAGTCGGAAGCGGAAGCGAAATTGGATTCCCGCACCCTGGTGGTCGTGGTAGATACCAACCGTCCCGATCAAGTGGCCTGTCCCAACCTGCTCCGTGCCGCACGGCGGATCACCGTCATCGACCATCATCGCCGCGCTGTGGATTATATCGCCAATGCGGCGCTGAATTACCATGAACCCTATGCATCCTCTGCTGCGGAACTGACGGCGGAGCTGATGCAATATATCATCGAACCCACTGACCTGCTCCGCACCGAAGCGGAAGCATTGCTGGCAGGCATCGTGCTGGATACGAAGAACTTCACCCTGCGCACCGGCGGGCGCACCTTTGAAGCCGCCGCCTTCCTCCGCCGCTGCGGCGGGGACACCAGTGAAGTCCACAAGCTGTTCCAGAACAACCTGACCGATATGGTTCATAAATTCGAGATCATCAAAAACGCCACCCTCTGCCACGACTGCGTGGTGGTAGCCGCCTCCAACCTGCCGGTCAACCGCATCATCGCCGCTCAGGCGGCGGATGAGCTGATCAACGTCCAGGGCATTAAAGCCTCCTTTGTTCTCTTTCCTGAGGAGGATAAGGTGATCATCTCCGGTCGCAGTGGCAGCGACATCAATGTGCAAGCCATCCTAGAAACCCTGGGCGGCGGCGGCAATGGCGCAGCGGCTGGCGCCCAGCTGTCCAATTCGACTGTGGAGGCGGCATACACCCGTTTGATGGTCGCCATTGACAATTACTTCAGTGATCAGCCAGAGGCCATCTGACTTGACGCTGTTGCGAATATGCTTGGGGGCATTTCTCCCAAAATTACATCTCTTAACAGGAGGTATTTATCATGAAAGTTATCTTACAGGAAGACGTAAAGGGCAAGGGCAAGAAAGGCCAGCTGATCGATGTTTCTGACGGCTACGCCCGAAATTTCCTGCTGCCGAAGAAGCTGGCAGTCACTGCCACTGCGGACAACATCAACACCCAGAAACTGATGGATAAGGCACGCCGGGAACGGGAAGCGGCAGAAAAGGAAGCCGCTCTGGAGCTGTCCAAGAAACTGAAGGACTGCCCGGTCGTAGTCACCGCCAAGGCAGGCGCCGGCGAGAAGCTGTTCGGCAGCGTCACCACCAAGGAGATCTCCGATGCCATCAAGGAGCAGTATGGCTTCGACATCGCCAAGACCAAACTGGTCAGCGAGCCCATCAAAGCCTTTGGCACCTATGACGTCAAGTGCAAGCTGGGCTATGAGATCACCGGTGTGGTCAAAGTCACCGTCAAAGAAGGCTGACTCTCCTCCCTGCCCTCCGGCAGGGAAGCACACGCAGGATCTAATCACCATCCTGCCTTACTCCATAGGCCGCAGACCATCGGACGCCTGCGGCCTATATGCCGTTCCCTGTGCCCTGTTGCCAGGACGTGTCCGATCCCTGAAAGGCAGGTGAACCCTCATGGAGGAAGAACTTCTCTACCGACAGCCTCCCCACTCACCGGAGGCAGAATATTCTGTATTGGGCAGTATGCTCGTCAACAGCCACTGCATCCCCCAGGTCATTGAGGCGCTGAAGGCAGAGGACTTCTATCTGGAGCAGAACCAGCTCTTTTTCCGCACCATCCACACCATGTTCAGCCACGCCAAGGTCATCGACCCGGTGACTGCATTGGAACAGCTGCGCCTGAACAGCGATCTGGACGAGGCCGCCTCCCGGAACTATGTGATGCAGCTGTTGGATGTGACCCCGACAGCTGCCAACGTAACGGAATACATTGAGATCGTCCGAGATTTCTCCCTGATGCGCCGGGTGGCACAGGCCATGGAGGACATTCTTGGGATGGTTCAGCGAAAGGACGGCTCCGGCCAAGAGATTTTAGAGGCGGCCGAACAGCGCATCTACGCCATCCGTCAGGGGCGTTCTGCCCAGGGGCTTATCCCCATCTCCCAGGTCATCCAGGACGTCTACGGCCGCCTGGAAGAGCTGGCCGCCAATGACGACCATATGCCTGGCCTGTCCACTGGCTTGTCCGACCTGGATCGCGCCATCTCCGGCCTGAACAACTCCGACCTGATCCTCCTGGCCGCCCGTCCCGGCATGGGCAAGACCTCCATGGCGCTGAATCTGCTGCTGAACGTAGGGAAATCCTCCGGAAAGAGTGCGGTCTTTTTCTCTTTGGAAATGAGCCGAGAACAGCTGGCCATGCGACTGCTGTCCAACGAGGCATTTATCGACAACAAAAAGCTCACCACCGGCGATCTGAATGACGAGGACTGGGGCAAGATCGCCCTGGCCTGCGCAGCACTGAATCAGACCAAGATTTTGATCGATGACAACCCCATGCTGACAGCGGCGGATATGCTGGCCAAGTGCCGGCGGGTGGAAAACCTGGGACTGGTGTGTATTGACTACCTCCAGCTCATGCAGTCCTCCGGCGGCAAGAGCTACGCCGGCGAGAACCGCCAGCAGGCGGTCAGTGACATCTCCCGATCGCTGAAGATCATGGCCAAGGAGCTGAACGTGCCCGTGCTCTGCTTGAGCCAGCTCTCCCGTGCCAACGAATCCCGATCGGATAAGCGGCCCATGCTGTCCGACCTGCGTGAATCGGGCGCCATCGAACAGGATGCGGATATTGTCATGTTTCTCTACCGAGATGACTATTATAACCCTGAAAGCGAGTACCGCAATCAGGCCGAGTGCATCATTGCCAAGAACCGCCACGGCGAGACGGGCAAGGTCATGCTCCAGTGGCTGCCGGAATTCACCACCTTCTCCGGCCTGGACTGGCAGCATCAGGAGTAAGCCATGGCCGAACAACTGGAACGAAAGCTGCTCCGTCTGGCGGCAGATTATGGGATGTTCCCACCCAGCAGTCACGTCCTGGTGGCCTGCTCCGGCGGCGGGGATTCCATGTGTCTGCTCACCCTCCTGTGGAATCTGCGGCACACCTTGGGCATCACCCTTTCCGCCGCCCACTTTAACCATCAATTACGACCAGAGGCGACGGAGGAAGCGGAATTTGTCCACAACTGGTGTGCAAAACTGGGCATCCCCTGTGTCATTGGCTCTGAGGCTGTAGCGGAGAAAGCCGCCCAAACCGGCCGCAGCCTGGAAGATACTGCACGAGAACTGCGGTACGCTTTCTTGGAACGCACACGCCACGACCTAGCGGCCCACCGCATCGCCACTGCCCACCACGCCCAGGACAACAGTGAAACGCTGCTGCTCCATCTGATTCGAGGCAGCGGCCTCCGCGGACTGGGCGGCATCCCTCCAGTGCGGGGGAACATCGTCCGGCCACTGCTCACCGCCCAGCGGTGGGAAATTCACTCCTACCTGACCCGACACCATATCCCCTATGTAGAGGACGCCTCCAACCAGGACATCCGCTACACCCGAAACTTTATCCGACATGAGATCCTGCCCCTGCTGGAGCAGTGCAATCCCAACCTGAACGCCCGCCTGTGGGAAAGCGCCTGCCAGTTCCGGCAGGAGGACGCCTACCTGGAAGATCAGGCGCGCAGGCTGCTGACCCACCTGCGTCAGACGCCGAATGGAGTGACTTTGCCCTGTGCTGCACTGACCCAAGAGCCGGAGGTACTTGCCCTCCGGGCTGTGCAGCAGCTGGCTCAGGCGTTGGAGCCAGAGCTGACGCTCTCTGCCGCCCACCGAAGGGGCATCCTGGCACTGTGCCAGGGAAACCGCCCCTCTGGACAGCTGGCATTGCCTCTGGGCGTCACCGCCCGCCGGAACTACGACCAATTCGAGCTGGTGCGTGGAGAACGCCCGCCCTTTGTGCCGGTCACCCTGCGCCTTCCCTTTGAACAGGACGTGGCCGGATGGCATCTCACCTGTGAAAGAACCCTTTGTCCGACCGGGAAGTTCAACCAGCCCCGATGCTTTTACCTGGCTCTGCCAGAAGATGCTCATGTGCTGCTGCGTCCTCGCCAGACCGGCGATGCCATCACCCTGCCGGCACGGAACCGAAAACCCATCAAGAAACTATTCATCGACGCCAAAGTTCCCCGACCTCGTCGGGACTTTCTCCCAGTTTGGGAGTGGAACGGCCAGGTCTGCGCCTTGACCGAATTTGGAGCCGATCAAACCTTTTTACCACAGCCAGGCCAGCCTGCCTGGCGCATCACTGCGGTTCCTGCCGCAAATTCCATTCATGCGAGAGAGAGGAAAATGAACCATGAATATGTCTGACAGCATCAAGGAAGTCCTGTACACCGAAGAACAGTTGCAGGCCCGTGTGAAAGAACTGGGCGCACAGATCACCAAGGACTACGCCGGCAAGGACAAGCTCTTGCTGGTCAGCGTTCTCCGCGGCTCTTATATCTTTATGGCCGACCTGAGCCGCGCCATTGATCTGCCTTGCATCATTGATTTTATGGTTGTCTCCTCTTACGGCGGCGGCACCTCCAGCAGCGGTCAGGTGGAGATCAAGAAGGACATCTCCTCCTCCATTGAGGACTATCACGTTATCATCGTGGAGGACATCCTGGACTCTGGCAACACCCTGTACTATCTGCTGGATGTGCTCAAGCTGCGCAAGGCCGCTTCCATCCGCATCTGCACTCTGCTGGATAAGCCGGAACGGCGAGCGAAGCCCATCCAGGCAGACTACACCGGATTTGTAGTGCCAGACGCCTTTGTGGTCGGCTACGGACTGGACTACAACCAACAGTATCGCAACCTGCCTTATATCGGCGTGCTGAAAGAAGAAGTCTACCGCTGATTTTTCTCTATTTTAATTGATTTTGTGGACATCGTTCCACCCTGAAAAGGAAGTGATCTCTCTTTGAGACAGAAAAGCAACCACCGAGATTATGTATTCTATCTGATCCTCCTGCTGGCTCTGCTGGGTTTCTTCTGGTTCTTCACCAGCCAGCGCAGCACCGTCAGTGTCCCCTACAGCCAAATGGTGGAGCTGTTCCAAGCGGAACAGGTGTCCTCCTTCACGGTGCAGAACAATGTGGTGACCATGGAGCTGAAGACGGAAGTGGATGGCAAAAAGGAGGCCTCCTGTGCCATTTCAGATTTTACGGCATTTTATGAGGATCTCAATCCCCTGGTGCAGACCCAGAAAAAAAGCGGCGTCCTGACCAGCTACGACTATAAAAAGGACACCCAATCCGTCAACTGGGTCACCCTCCTCCCTTCCCTGCTCTCTGTCGCCATGGTCTTTCTGCTGCTCATGATGATGGTGCGCCAGAACAACGCCAACGGCGGCGGTGGCGGCCTGTCTCAATTCGGCAAGGCCAAGTTCACCTCAGCGGAACAGATGAAAAAAAAGGTCAGCTTCCACGATGTAGCTGGCGCACAGGAGGAGAAGGCGGAACTGGAGGAAGTGGTAGATTTCCTAAAAAACCCCGAAAAGTACACCGCTTTGGGCGCACACATCCCCAAGGGCATCCTGCTGGTGGGGCCTCCGGGCACCGGTAAGACCTTGTTGGCCAAAGCAGTTGCCGGCGAAGCGGGCGTGCCCTTCCTGTCCATCTCCGGCTCCGACTTTGTGGAGCTGTATGTGGGCGTGGGCGCAAGCCGTGTCCGTGACCTCTTTGAGGAAGCCACCAAGACCGCTCCCTCCATCGTGTTCATCGACGAGATCGACGCTGTTGGCCGTCAGCGCGGCGCTGGCCTGGGCGGCGGGCACGATGAACGAGAGCAAACCCTGAACCAGCTTCTGGTGGAGATGGACGGCTTTGAGGGCAACTCCGGCGTCATCGTTATGGCTGCTACCAACCGAGTGGACATCCTGGATCCGGCGCTCCTCCGTCCCGGCCGCTTTGACCGGCAGGTTTATGTGGGGCTGCCGGACATCCAGGGGCGCAAAGAAGTACTCCAAGTCCATTCCCGCGCCAAGCCCTTGGCAGAGGACGTGAACCTGGAAACCCTGGCCAAATCCACCAGCGGCTTCACCGGTGCCGACCTAGAGAACCTCATGAACGAGGGCGCCCTGCTGGCCGCTCGGAAGAACCAGCGGTTCATCACCATGGCTGACCTGCAAGAGTCCATCATCAAGGTCATCGCAGGCCCAGAGAAAAAGAGCCATGTAGTCACCCCCCATGCCCGAAAGCTCACCGCTTACCACGAAGCCGGTCACGCCATCGCCATGCACGCCCTGCCCACCCACGACCCAGTGCATCAGATCACCATCGTCCCCCGTGGTCAGGCTGGCGGTATGACCATCTCCCTGCCCCAGGAGGATCGCTCCTTCCGCTCTCGGAACGAGCTGTTCGAGGACATCGTCGCCCTGCTGGGCGGCCGTGTAGCAGAGGAGCAGTTCCTGGGCGACATCTCCACCGGCGCTTCCAGCGATCTGGAGCGTGCCACCGCCATCGCCCACGCTATGGTGGCCAAGTACGGTATGAGCGATGCTCTGGGCGCTGTGGTCTACGACGATGGCAAGGGCGAGGTATTCATCGGCCGCTCTATGGCACAAACCAAGCCCTACTCCGAAACCATCGCCGCCTCCATCGACCAGGAGGTGAAAGCGCTGATCGACAAGGCTTACGCTCAGTGCCGAACGATCCTGTCCGACTACGCCCCCCAGCTGGAGACCACCGCACAGTACCTGCTGGAACATGAGACCATGTCCAGCGAAGCCTTTGAAGCCGTGTTCACTGCGATGGAACGTGCGCCGGAGGCTTGACCGGTTCAACCAATCCATAAACAAACGATCAAAAAGCTCCTTGCAGAGCCGAAGTTCTGCAAGGAGCTTTTTATATGATAAGCACTGCGCTCTATCCAAGCGTTCTTACTTATGGGGAATCCCCGCAATGGGACAATCCTCCGTGCCCGGCATATCACGGGTCAGGGCTTCCACCTGCTCCTGTGCCTTCGCCGGATCGTTGATCCAAGTATGATAGAATTCAAACGGGCATTCCTTGGCGCCATAGCGATCCTCCTTGGAGTTGATGGTGCCGGTATAACCACGGTGGAGCAGCTTATACAGGTGGTTCTGAGACTGCCAGTTCTTACGGGCATCTCGGATTTCAGGGATGGACATCTCCGCATACTGATAGCTGTTCTCCTCAGTCTCGCATTCACCCAGGACATGACCGTCAAAGCCGATCAGCGTAGAATGACCGAAATAGGAGTACACACCGTCATTGCCGGTGGCGTTGGCCACTGCTACATAACAGTTATTCGCCCATGCCATGACCTGTGCCATATGACGTTCCTCATCCTTGGCCGGATACATATAACCTTGGCTGCGGATGATCAGCTCCGCGCCGCGCATAGCGCAGTCACGCCAGATCTCCGGATAGTTGCCATCATCACAGATGATCAGGCTGATCTTCATCCCCTTAGGACCTTCACTCACATAGGTGCGATCACCAGGATACCAGCCCTCGATGGGAGTCCAAGGAATGATCTTACGGTACTTCTGCACGATCTCGCCCTTGTTGTTCATCAAGATCAAAGTGTTATACGGAACCTTCTTAGGATGTTCCTCATGCAGCTCACCAGTAATGGAGAAAACACCCCAGACATTGTTTTCAATACACGCCTTCGCGAAAACATCCGTTTCCGGGCCGGGAATGGTGGTGGACAGCTCCATCATCTCATCGAAGTCATACAGGATCCCCTCCGTGCTATACTCCGGAAAGACGACCAGATCCAATCCAGGAAGACCGGTCTTCAGACCCTTGATATAATTCGAGATGTTTTGGCAGTTGGCCATGATCTCTTCCTTCGAGTGCAAACGGGGCATCTTATAGTTTACAACTGCAATGCCCAAAGTATTCTTGCTAGATGCAATATCACCGTGTCTCACAATGAAAACCTCCTTCAAAAAAATGGTTCGATGAATGATAATTTGGAATAAGCGTCCCTCTGTTTCACATTACCGTCACAAAACATTTTGCAACAGCAGCCAGGCGGGAACCCAGGCAGTGCCGATTCCCTCCAAGATCAACAGAACTGGAACTGTATGGTGCAAGTCCTTTTTCAGGACACTTTCCACGAAGATGAGCAGCCACAGGATCCCCCATGCCAACCAGATGACAAAGAACAAGGGATCCGCATCCTGCAACAGAGAGAGCAGAGCGGCAGGAACGGTATTGATGGCCACAAACAGGCTGAACCACCCCAATACGCGTCCATCCAAGTTGAACACAGCGTTCAAACCGATGAACAGATAGGTAAAGCCGAACAGCAACCCGGTAGCAGCTGCATAATATTCGCCGCATACCAGCAGGATCACATTTGCGATGACGGAAAGTCCGCCAGTGAAGAAATTCATCACCGCAAGGGATTTTCCATCGATTTCTGTGAGCCGCCCAATCCCATTGATGGTCAGGACAGCCCCAACATACAGTAGGCTAACGCCTAACATACCAGTTCCTCCTTCCAAAAGCAAAAGGCGCCAACGATCTCTCGCCAGCGCCTTTGCTCTGCTTGTTTTTGATGATCCTCATTATACCCTATTTCTCAAAAAGCGCAAGTATGAATTTTAACAATCATCAACTTGCAAAATATCATTTTTTATTGCACTATTCCGCTGTTTTTTCCATCCCAAATGAAACGAAAAGCGTCTAACTGTTGCAGTCAGACACTTTTCATCATTCGAAAAAAAGAGAGAGAAGAGAGAGAATTAACCAATTAAAAACGAGGTTCTTTCTTGGTACAGGTATAGCATAACGGGTAATTACGGCAGAATCATGACGGCTTTGTAAACCGTTTGTAAACTCAGGACAGAAGCAATTCCAAATCCGCCAGCGCCAGTCCCTCCTGCAAGGCCAGACTGATGGCGCAGCCGGTCACACGACCAATGTCCGTCACCACGGTGTCCACCTCCCGTGGGGTGACCATCATCCGTTCCAGCTCCTCCTGTCCCGTCCGTTCCCAACCGGTCAGCTCCGCCACCAGCGTCCCCGCATCCACCACCGTGGGCACCCCCATAGCGATGACGGGGATGCCTAGAGTATCCTGATTCAGCGCCGCCCGAGCATTGCCCACACCGGAGCCAGGGATGATGCCGGTGTCAGCGATCTGGATGGTCTTGCCCAGCCGAGCAGCAGAACGGGCGGCCAGGGCATCCACGGCGATGACCACTGCTGGTTTGATCTCCCGTGCCAAGGCTTGGATCAATTCGGCACTCTCCACACCGGTGCTGCCCACCACGCCGGTATGCACCGCCGCCACAGGACGCCACTGGCCGAAGTACTCCGGCGCCTGGGTGATGAGATGGCGGGTGGCTAAGGTGTGATCGATAGCGATGGGGCCTACAGCGTCTGGGGTGATGTTCCGATTGCCCAGGCCGATGACCAAGGCAGGGCTGCTGTCCCCTTGGGGCAGCAGCCCCATGAGGGTCTCAGTGACCGCCTGCACCGTTCGTTCAAAGGTGTCCCCCATCCGTCCCGGCAGCTCGCCCAGGGTCAAGGTCAGGTAGTGTCCAATGGGTTTGCCCAGCCGCTGGGCGGCGTCATTGTCCAAAATCTCCACCTCAGTGACAGGAATCCCACAACGCTCAAAGGCTCGGTGGCGCATCCCTGGCAGAGCTGCCCCGTCCGTCTCCTCCCCAAGCTCCAGCGCTTCCACAGCTAAGTCCGTCCGAACCCCTTTTTTCCACTCCATCTTGTGTCCCTCCTGTTCTTTCTGCCTAGTTTGGGCATCGGTGACAAAAGTTATCCACAGGTTAAGAAAAAAAGTGGAGAAAAGAGTTGCAATCCGGCCATTCGGATGCTATAATTAGGACTTGCACGGGTCTTTTTTGTCCCTGCTACTTTTCCAATAGAGGAGGTTTTTGGTTTGCCCAATATCAAGTCCGCTAAAAAGCGCGTGCTGGTTAACCAGACCAAGGCCGCTCGTAACAAGGCTGCTGTCTCCGCTGTGAAGACTGCACTGAAGAAGTTTGATGCCGCTGTCGCGGAAGGCACCAAGGATGAAGCCGCTGTGGCTTACAAGGTCGCTGTGAAGCACGTGGACAAGGCTGCTGCCAATGGCCTGATGCACAAGAACAAGGCCGCTCGCAAGAAGCATCAGCTGACCATCAAGCTCAACGCCATCGAGGGCTAACGAAACACAAATTGTGATGCACTAAGCCGTCTGTCTGATACACAGACGGTTTTTTGCTGGCTTTTTTTCCGTCTATCGCTTATAATAACCTCATATCTTTTATAGAATCTTAAAAGAACCAGGACAAGACATGGAGGTGATATGGCCTTGGAAGAAAAACTCTATCAGTATCTGGATCGACTTAAAGTCCGCTATCCTTTGGTGGCCTTTATCGTAGATGTGATTGAGGTTTATCTGGATCGCCGAGTCTCCCGCAGCTCTGCGGAACTGGCTTATTACCTGCTGTTGAGTGTCTTTCCCATGCTCATCATGGTCATTTCCGCCCTGGGCTGGCTGCACTTGGACGCCAATTCGGTCATCAGCTTCCTGAAGACCGTCCTCCCTGCCCAAATCATGGACTTGTTCTCCGATTATATCTCCTATGTATTCACCCACCAGTCCAGCGGTCTTTTCCTGGCCGGACTGATCATGTCCATCACCGCCTCCTCCGCTGGCTTTCGCAGTCTCATGTCCATCTCTGCCGAAATCTACGGACGGCGCACCTTCCGTGGGGTCTGGTACCTGCTGACCTCTCTCATCTTCTCCGTCCTGCTGCTGGTGATGGTCTATGGTTCTATCGTAGTTGTCTTGACAGGCAACTGGTTCTTCAACTGGTTCCGAACCCAGTTTTCCATGCTGCCCCTGCCCAAAAATCTGCGCTGGATTCGCCTGATGATCCTCTTTGGCATCGCTCTGTTGGTTTTGGCTCTGCTCTACCGGGTTACCGCCCCCTGGAGCCACCAGCGGCCTCCGGTGCTCAAAGGCGCCTTCTTTATCTCCATCCTGCTGGCTGCTGCATCCGGCCTGTTTTCTGTTTTCATCAGCCTGTCCACGCGGTATTCCACCGTGTATGGCTCCCTGGCTTCGGTGATCATCCTGATGCTCTGGCTCTATCTCTGCGGCAATATTGTCAACCTGGGCAACGTGCTCAACTATGTATGGTGGCGGCGCAAACAGGGTCTTCCGGTGCGTTTTTTATTGGAAAAGCAATTATAGCACTTTCTCCGCTTCGCTGCGCTGGCAGCGGGGCGGATTTTCATTTTCAGGAAAAGTTGCCCACTTATCCCCTGAAAAATGAATGCAATCTCTCGCTTTTCACAATTTTTGTTTCCATTTGTCAATAAATCCTGCAAGTTGTAACAAGATTGTTGTTGTACCAGCGGTCAAATTCCGGTACACTATTAGCGTGAATGTTAACTTTTTTACGAAAGGAGGGTTTTGCGTGAAGCTCCTCTCCGCCAGTCTGTTGAGCAGTTTACTAGTCTTCGCCTTAGTCGGCTGTACCACACAGAGCATCCCTGGCAGCGTTTCTGCTACCGCATCTGCCCTTGATACAACGATAAAATCCGATGACTCCACCGTCATCCAAATCAAACTTGACCGAGTGAAAGATGAGATTAAGGCAGAGGATGGTCATGTGTTAGTCTCCTATGCATATGATCGTCCCACGGTGACCATTTCTGGTAACTCCGCCGCCCAGTCCGCCATTCAAACGAGTTTGAATGCCCTGGTGGATAAAGACCTCACCTATGTGAAAGAAGACCTTTACACCATCGCCCAAGGCGACTATCAAGCGTTGGGCAAGGACGCCACCCCCTGCACTTCTGAATTGAACTTGACTGTCACCCGCAGTGATGACACTGTGATCAGCCTAGTAGCCGATGAAATTCAGGACGCCGGCGGCGCACACGGCAGCGACTGGCGCAGCGGATGGAACTACGACACGGAAACCGGTCAGCTGCTGACCTTCCCCGACCTGGGCAATGGGTTCCGGGAAAGGGCGATGGAATTGGTATCGGAGCAGGCTGCTTTGCAGGCCGACTCTCTCTTTGATGGCTACCAGGAGAACTTGAGTCATGTAGTGCTGGACGGCACAGAAAACGCTCAAAACTTGTACGGCTTTGACGCCACCATTGCCCCCACCTTTTATATGACCGACAAATCCATTGTCTTTCTCTCCCGTGAATATGAGTTGCAACCTTATTCCATGGGGGTGCTGGAGTTCCCCACTGCCTATTCTGACTATGGCTCCATTCTCAAGGAACACTATCTGCCCAAAGGCTATGTTGGCAAAAAGAGCAGTCAGGACAGCGCTGATCCGGCGGCCTCCTCGGATGCCGATGACGGAACCCCCGAAATCTCCGCCTCTGCGAAAGCCAACGGGCTGACCCTGACCAAAGCGGGGACGTTCCAGGGAAAGGGCTGGATGCTCACCATTCCGGCCAACTGGGACAAGCAGATCTATGTGACCAGCACCGCCAATTCGGTTACCTTCTATGAAAAAGGGTGCTATGATACCATGGGTGGCGGTCGATTGTTCTCTATTCAATCCTACCAAGACAACACCTATCAGCAACTGCCTGATTATGAGCTGCTGAGCATCGACCGGAATACCAGTTATGTGGTGGTCTACCCCACCGATGTGCAGTTCGATGGTGCTGACCAGAAAAGTGCCCAGCGCTACAGCGCTTTTTCCGGACAGATTGAAAAGGTTTTAAAGACTTTCTCTCTGTCCAGCTAACCTCTCTCGTCCCCTCCACCGATTCGATGTGAAATATCTGTTTTTATCTATTTTAATGTAGAAATGAGGTTATGAGATGAAACGACTGCTCCCCCTTTGTCTTGCCATGGTCATGGCCCTCTCCCTGACCGCCTGCGGCGGCAAGACTCCGGCAACAGGTTCCGCCAGTACCACCAACACTACCAGTACCGGCGCTGCTTCCAGCGCTCCCACCTCTACCAAGCCCGCTGACAGCGCTCCCGTTCTGACCCGCGGCGATCAGGTCAGCGAGGACATCAAGGCAGACGATGGCACCGTGGTCGTCACCATCCGGTACACGCCTATCTCTATCTCCTATCCGGAGAATGCCGCAGTGGAAAAGACCATTCAGAAGGATCTGGATAAGGTGGTGGCGGACTTCTTGCAGTCTGCCAGGAACTATGAGGAGGAGGCTAAGACCTACTACAAGGAATACCTCCAGAACGATGGGCAATCGAAAGATTTCACCCCCTACGTTTGCTCCCTGGACAGCAAACCTGCCCGCCAGGATACCGGCGTAGTCAGCGCCCTGTTCGCCAGCTATGCCTTCACCGGCGGCGCTCATGGCGGTCTGGTCACCTTCGCTCGGAACTATGATGCCAAGACCGGCAACGTCCTGACCATGAAGGATCTGGGCGAGGGCGTCAGCACCTTGGCCATCGACAATGTGGTCAAGTTCGTGGATGCCATCCAGAATGACGGCGATGCCTTTTTCTATGACAAGGTAAAAGCCGATGATGAATCCGTCCAGTCCATGCTGGAGACTGGCTGTTTCTACCTGTCCAAGGACGGCCTGGTGCTCATTGACGGTCAGTACCTGCTCCAGCCCTACGCTGCCGGCATCGTGGAGTTCACCACCAGCTATGACGACCTGAAGGGCAAGCTGAAGGAGGAATACGCCCTGACCGGCGGTTCCACCAGCTGCGTTGGTTCTGGCTCGATCTACGCCTTGGACAAGGACGGCAAACTGGTCAGCATCAAGACCGACTATGATCCCGCTGTCCTGGACGATGGTGAGCGCAGCACCAACACTGCACAGGATGGAACGGACGGTTCCGTTTCCGCATCCAACTGATCTGATCTCTATCACGTTTTGGAAAGGCAGCCGAAGCTGCCTTTCTTTTTCATCACCTCACATAGGGCACAAATTTTTCTTGCAATGGATTCCTATATGTGGTATCATCCAAGTAGACAATGAATGTCTGTGCTATCACTATGGAAAACGAAACGCCCCGGAGACCGTTACTCTCTGGGGCGTTTCTACCTGTTATCGGTAGGCTACACCATTTGGCTGGTTGCCTTTATTTCTTTCTGTCCAGCCATTTGCGGATACAATAGTCCAGGCATTTGCATAAGTAATATGCAATGACATCCGCTACGACAGAAGAAACAACGACCTGTATCGCCGTTTCTATCACTGTGGATCACCGCCTTCCACTCAAAAAGTGATAGAGGCGAAAGGCAACGCCATTATGATAGCACGAACATCCAATACCTGTCCAGATTTTTCCGCATTTTACGACAATTCCGCTTCCGTAAAAACCAAATCCATCGCCACATCCCAAGGCTCCATCTCCAACTCATCCACTCGCTGCAACTCATAGGCCACAGCAGCAATGACAGCCCTTTCACAGCGGGGCAAAAACCGGTCATAGTACCCGCCGCCCATACCTAAGCGGTGTCCCCGCCCGTCAAAGGCAGTGCAGGGGCAGAGCACCAGCTCCAGTTGGTCAGGCTGGATGATACGGGAACGAGACGGGACGGGCGCCCAGATGCCGTAACACCCCTTTTCCCAGCTCTCCGGCCCCAGCGGCTCCAAGGCGATCATTTCGGTGCCGCTGATACAGTAGGGAAAAGCCACCCGTTTCCCCTGCTGGTGCGCCAGCTGATGAAGGGACTGCAAATCCACTTCACCCCCCATAGCACAGTAGCTCATGAGGATTTGGGCGTTCTGATACGTCGGATTGTCCACAATATTGTGGACAATTCGGCTGTCCCACAGCGTCCGCTGCTCCGGGTCGATGGCCTTGCGCATCTGTTTTTTAGCCGTTCGGAGTGCACATTTCTCCCACTTTTCCACAGAAATCCCCTCCTTTTTTCTCAGGATACCACAGAAGTGTACCGGTCACAACGACTTTTCCCTTCCACGGCTTGACATGAGCGGGAAAAGATGATAGGATTTTCACAATACCAAATGGCATTGACGGGGAGGAGTACCCGTGTTTCCAGCATCAGAGAGCGGTCGGCTGGTGAAAGACTGCGGATGGAACACAGGGAAGGCGTCCCGGAGCTGTGGCAGGAACAGGCATTTTAGCGCCTCAGTAAACGCCGCCGGCACCCACCGTTATCGGGTTGTGAGTGTCCGGCTTGGCCGGGAATTCAGGTGGCACCACGGACTTTCGTTCGCCCTGAGCAATCAGATTGCTCGGAGCGGATTTTTTATTGCCCAAGTGCCGCAAGTGCATGATAACTATCAATTCCCGCCGCAGTGACCTGGGAGCAACAACGGTCACACAGCCAGCGGCGGTAAAAGAAGGAGAAACGATTATGGATAACAAGCAGAAAACCATGGATAAGGTCATTGCCCTGTGCAAAGGCCGCGGCTTCATTTTCTCTGGCAGCGAAATCTACGGCGGCCTGGCCAACACCTGGGACTACGGCCCTCTGGGTGTGGAGCTGAAAAACAACGTCAAGAAGGCTTGGTGGAAGAAATTCGTTCAGGAGAACCCCTACAACGTGGGTCTGGACGCCGCCATCCTCATGAATCCTCAGACCTGGGTTGCCTCCGGCCATCTGGGCGGCTTCTCTGACCCCCTCATGGACTGCAAGGAATGTAAAGAACGCTTCCGCGCAGATAAGCTCATCGAACAGTGGTGCGAGGACAACGGCTTCGAGCTGCCCAAGCCCATCGACGCCTTCAGCCAGGAGGAGATGGCCGCTTTCGTGGCAGAGCATGAGATCCCCTGTCCCACCTGCGGCAAGCACAACTTC
>ERZ824978.253-NODE-253-length-82493-cov-6.300480_pt1 | contig 82493 bp, 79 predicted proteins | sample MGYA00519860_ERZ824978 | MGnify/ENA primary metagenome ERZ824978 (study PRJEB31778, sample SAMEA3449184) | human gut metagenome | biome: human gut; feature: human-associated habitat; material: faeces | place: United Kingdom | collected 2010/2012 ... | reverse complement strand
GCGGAGCTTGTCAAGCACTTTTTTCAGCAACTTTCCGAAAGCCTTCCGCTTCGGAACCGGTCACTTTCCAGTTTTTTACTCGCTCTCTCGAGCGCTTTGTTAGTATACTAAATCCGTCGCAAAATGTCAAGCGTTTTTCGCAAACTTTTTTGCATTTTTTCGTGAACAAACACTTTGGTTCGGATTCCTACCTATTTTACCATCTTTTCCGCACTTTTGCAACGATTAATGCAGCACCGGGAATGAGATATCCTATTATAATATTGAGCGGCATCCCGATAGCCTGGTATCCGGCATCCATATCAAAGGCAGATTTGGGCAGCGCACAACACGCGGCGACCAAGACTAAAATCAAAATCCTTCGCACCCATTCCGGTCGTTTGGCCTCTCCCGCCACCTGACGCAAGGCTTGTTCGGCGGAAAAGGCCAGGACACCCATGAGCGCGGTATCCGTCATCATCCACATGGCGGAGATGATGGACTCCAATCGTTCCATCGCGCCTGTGACGGAGACCTCTTTCGCCAGTGTAAAAAAGGGAACCTGCAAACGCTGGCTCAGTTCTGGCCCGAACACGCCCAAAATGCTGACTGCAATCCCCATGGTGGCGCCAGTCAGCGCGATGACCCACCAGACAGCGCCGCTCTTCCTGGTCTTCCACTGCACCTTGCCCAACAGGAAGCCCGCGGGAACCGCCATACTGATGGCCGTGCTCAAGCGTATCGTCCCCAATCCCACCTCGCGCCAGCTGGTATCTGTCACCGGCCACAGGTTATACAGGCGTATCTTCCCAATGGCCAGCAGGAGCACCGCGGCCAAGGTGAGGGTGACCACCCAGAAGAAAACCTTCCCGGCGCGCAGCAAACAGTTCAGATCCTCCCGCACGATCCAAAGCTGCAGCACCGCCATGGCCAAGTAGAATACCAACTTGCCCGCCTCCGGGTAGACGGCCGAGACGTAGCGTTCCGCGTAAAAGCGCAGGTCCACCACCATGACCATCACCATCCACATGGCGCTCAAGCCGCAGCAGACCTTGCCCCAGCGGCTGCCGAAGGCCAGGTGATACACATCTCCCAGGCCACTGTCGGCCGGCATCCGGCTCAGGCAGCGGAAGAGGAAGAACATCAAGATGGACAGGGGCAGGACAGCCGCAAGGGGCAGGAGCCAGGACGCTCGGCGGGCGTCGATGATGCGGGTGGGGACAGCGTGGACGATAGGCGCCATCATCATGACGAAGGTCAAGATGCCAAATTGTCCCCCAGACAGTTTTTTCTGCTCCATCTCACGCCCCCTTTACTCTCCCTGACCAACCCCTCGGCTCACATCGTAGCTTTGCTGTATCACACAGCCGGTCGTCACATGGAAGGTCAAGTTTTTCCGCCATTGCTCCCACTGCCGCTGAATCAACGCAGCTTTCATGGGATATTGCGCCATCAACGTCCGTTTTAAGTGGAGGAAATCTCCCAGCTTCTGCTCCTGTTCCAACACCTGCACCACTTCTCCTGTCAGGGTTTTGGCCAGGATCCGTTCTATCCGGCTCATGGTATCCTCGTCCAATTCGTCCAATTCTCCGCTCACTTCGGACAGATCCACCTGTACCTGGATCTCTGCTGTCAAGTCTGTCAGCACCTCCCCCTCCCAGCAGGCGTTCCACTTACAGTTCTGACCCGTCAGCTTCACACCAGCTACGCCATCCTCCTGGGTGGCCAAATCCAGATAGCTCATGTCCCCCCGATTCAACAGCAAGCAGATGCCTCGCCCCAGTTCCGGTGGGAACTTTTCCTGCAACTTTGCCTCTCGAAACAGCGCCATTCCATCTGATACCAGCGTATGCTGTTCCTCCTCCTTTTCCAACCGTACCACCGGCATCATGGCCCAGCCGTTGTCATACAGGTCGGTCAAGAACTCCCGGACAGTACACGCCCACCCTTTGGACTCCAACGGAAGTTCCTTGCCGATCTCCTGAAGGCGGTCGGTGGCGGCGATGTCCTCGCTGCCGGATTTGGTGACGATCTCCGCTGCGGTCTCTTCGGTGAAAAAGATCAAAGTGTCCAACCGCATCTCATAGTCCCGCTGAATATAATCCAAAATCCGGTCAATACCGGCCTCCGCCGCCCCTTTGCCAATGATGCACTCTGTCACATGTCCGTAACTCACATACCCACTGCCGCTCTTTTGAATCATCTGACAGGCGGCAAAAACCGTACCCGCCTCCCGTTCCAGAATCAGCGGCTCTTTGCCGCCGCTTCCGGATTCCTCCTGCTTGACCCCGCTGGAGACGGTGACCTTGACCCGCTCCTCCGGAGCACTGTCCACTGCCAGCGTCCGCACCAATTCCACATTGGAAATGTCCTTGGGCTGGGGCAGGAACCGAGGACTGCATCCACAGAGCAGATTGGCCGTCAACACACAGCAAAGGATCCATGCTGCTTTTTTCACTTTTGCCTCCGTTTCCCCTCTGGGTTCAGGGATAGCTCCCGCAGTTTGATGTCTGGCATCGGCCCTCGCACCACCCAGCCGCCGCCTTTATGCTGCCACCCCTTGGCCACAAAGGGGGTCAGGTAGCTGACGCCGCAATTTTGCATTTTCGCCAGCTGGAAGATGAGCGCCGCCACCACCGTGGTCAAGCCGAACAGGCCGGCAAAGCAAGCTCCCAACGCCACCAGGAAGCGCCAGATGCGCAGGCCGTTGGCAAAGTCCTGGCTGGGCATGGTGAATCCGGCCATGCCAGCTGCCGCCACCACGATGATGACCGCCGGTGAGACGATCTTCGCCTCCACCGCCGCCTGTCCCACCACCAGAGCGCCGATGATGGAGACGCTCTGTCCGATGGTCTTGGGCATCCGCAGTCCCGCCTCCTGGAGCAGTTCAAAGGCCAGCAGCATGGCCAGCACCTCAAACTGGGTGGAGAAGGGCACATCCTGCTTGCTGGCAATGATGGACAGCGCCAACTGAGTGGGGATCATCTGTAGGTGAAAGGCGGAGACTGCGATATAAAACCCTGGCAGCAGGACTGTAATGAAGATGGACAGGTAGCGCAGCAGGGTCAGGACACTGACGATGGCCCAATGATAGCTCAAATCCTGGGACGTCCGCAAGAACTGATTCAGGTCGCAGGGCACCAGGCATCCCAGCGGAATGCCATCAATGAGCACCCCCACCCGACCATCCATCAGGCCACGGCAGAACCGGTCGGGCCGCTCGGTAAACAGCACCTGCGGAAACACCGTGCTGCGGCTGTCCACCAAATATTCCTCAATATCTGACGCCGCCAGCAGGGCGTCAATGTCCATGTCCGCAATGCGCTGGGAGATCTTATCCACTAGGGTCTGGTTGGTGATGTCCTCCACCCACAGCACATCCACCGCCGTCTGAGACGTCCGTCCCACCCGGTACTCCTCGCACTTGACCTTGGCGCTCTTGAGCCGGCGGCGCACCAGGGAGGTGCTGGTACGCACACTCTCTACAAAGGAGTCCCGTGCCCCCTTGGCCTCCGTCTCATTCTCCGGCCCTTCCACGCTGCGTTTTTCCTCAGTGGGCACGGAGCAGGTCAGCACGCCGTCGGGCAGCACCACCGCACAGCTGCCGTCCACCATGGCCGCCACCGTCTCGTCCACGGTGGTCTGGGTCTGGACGTTCAGGTTCCAGATGACCCCTTGGAGCAGGTCACCCACCTTTTGTACCTCTGCCGGAACCGGCCCGGTAATGAGCGGCCGCAGGACGTAATCGTTGAGCCGCTCGCTCTTGACCAACCCATCCAGCCAGCACACCGTACAGGTGCCGCCCTGCACCAGGACGATCTCTCGGCTGGCAAACTCCACACAGTGGGCGAAGGCAGACTCCAACCCTTGCAGATTCAGCGGCAGGTCGTAGACCACCTCCGGTTTGGGATGATGAGGGACATATTCCTGATGGCTTCCCATGGCGTGCGCTCCTCTCCTATTTCTGGGGCTATTATGCCCAACTGAGCAAGAAATAAGCGCCCAGGCAGGGATTTTCTGCCTGGGCGCTTGGGTGGTTTTCACTTTTTCTCGTACACGGTGCCGTCCGGTTTGATACCGGCATTGACGGAGATGGACTCCAACAGGTTGTAGACGCTGCTGCCGTCCGTCAGGTACTTGGTCACGCATCCGGCCTGGCGGGCAGGCACAACGGCAGCGTTCAGCTTCCAGTCCTCCTTGGTGCCGGTCACACGGAGTTCCAACAGGCAGGTGAGCAAGTCCTTCTCATTGAACCAGAAGTTGCCCAGGTTGTAGAAGATGGGCGCACCCTTGTAATACTCGATGCCCTGGAGGCAGTGGGAGTGGGTGCCCACGATCACGTCAGCGCCAGCATCGATATAAGCCCGTGCCGTGTCCTTCTGCACCTGTTCCAGCTCGTAGCTGTACTCAATGCCCCAGTGGACGCAGCAAACCACCAAGTCCGCCTGCTGCTTTGCCTGGGCGATGACTTTTTCGAACTGGGCAGGGTCATAGCAGCTCAGAACCCCCGGAGAATTTTCTCCGGCGTCTGGGGTATAGAGGGTCAGCTCCGCTCGGGTTGCGTTGACGTAGGCCACTTTCAGGCCGTTCAGGTCATAAACCAGGGGTTTTGCCGCCTCCGCTTTGTTGCGGCCAGCACCCACATAGTCGATGCCCGCCTTGCTCAGGTTGTCCAGGGTGTCGTTGAAAGCGTCCTTGCCATAGTCGTAGATGTGGTTGTTGGCCAGAGTCACCAGGTCAGCTCCCATCTCTTTCAGGTAGGAGACATTCTGGGGCTTTGCCCGAAAGGTATACGCCTTCCCCGCCAGCTTTTCCCCTCGGTCGGAGAGGGTAAACTCGTTGTTGATGCAGCACAGGTCTGCCTGATTCATCTTCTCCAACAACACCGGATCGATGCAGGCGGACAGCTTGCCGCCGGCGGAGTTTTTCAGGTACTGCATCACATACCAGTCATCGTCCAGGTTGATGTCTCCGGTGAATGCTAGGGTCAAGTCCAGCTTCTCCGGTTCCGTCTGGGCAGGAGCGGAGCTGGCTGCCGCCGCACTCTGGGCGGGGGCGGCACTCTGGCTGGAGGTGGAGGTTTCGCCGCCGCAGGCGCAGGTGACCACCAGGAGAGCGGCGGTCAAGAGCAAAGAAAAGGTTCGTTTCATCATCTTCTCCTATTGTGCGAACAGCCCCGTCACGGGACGGGGCTGTAGGTTGTGAAATCAGCAGAATTTTGCGCCTGCTTCAATGGCATCGTCCAGGATGATCAGCTGGAGCTTGTCATGCTTCTCAGCGCTGAGCAGCATACCGCAGCTTTCCTGCCCCATCATCTTCCGAGGCGCCAGGTTGGTCACGGCCACAACGGTCTTGCCCACCAGGTCTTCCGGCTTGTAGTAGGCAGCGATGCCGGACAGGATCTGGCGATCCTTGCCAGAGCCATCGTCCAGGATGAACTTCAAGAGCTTCTTGCTCTTTTTCACGTTCTCGCAGCTCTTGACCTTGCACACGGTCATGTCCACCTTTTCAAAGGTCTCAAAATCGATCTCGTCTTTGAATTCCACGGTGGAGCCAGCCTGTTCGGCCTGACGTGCCAGTTCGATCTCCTTCAGGGTCTCCAGCTCCTTATCCAGATCGATTCTGGGGAACAGGTTCTCGCCCTTATGAACGGTGACGTCAGCAGGGAGCAGACCCCAGGTGCCAGCATCCTCCCAACCGGTCTTTTCTGCGCCGATCTGCTCGAAGATCTTGGCGGTGGTATCCGGCATAAAGGGGGTCAGCATGATGGTACAGATGCGGACGGCCTCCAACAGGTTGTACAGAACCCGAGCCAGACGGGGCTTATCCTCGTCGTTCTTAGCCAGCACCCAAGGTGCGTTCTCGTCAATATACTTGTTGGCACGGGAGATGACCTCAAAGATGTCCACCAGAGCACTCTGGAAGGTGTAGGCTTCCATCTTTTCATAGTATTTGGCCTTCAGTCCGGAAGCCAGTGCGATCAGCTCGGCGTCCTTCTCCTCGTCCGCCTGCTGTTCTGCGGGCAGGGTGCCGCCGAAATATTTCACGGCCATGGCAGTGGTACGGCTGACCAGGTTGCCCAGGTCGTTGGCCAGGTCGATGTTGATGCGCTTGATGAGGCTCTCGTTAGAGAAATTGCCATCGCTGCCGAAGGGGAATTCTCGGAGCAGATAGTAGCGGAGGGCGTCCACGCCATAGCGTTCGGCCAGGATGATGGGGTCGATGACGTTGACAGTGGTGTTGGCCTTGCTCTTGGAGATCTTGCCGCCGCCCAGCAGCAGCCAGCCGTGGCCGTATACCTTCTTGGGCAGGGGTTCGCCCAGGCTCATGAGCATGGCAGGCCAGATGATGGAGTGGAAGCGGACGATCTCCTTGCCGATGAAGTGGACATCGCAGGGCCAATATTTCTCGTAGTCGTCATACTTGTCGTTCATATAGCCCAGGGCGGTGATATAGTTGCTCAGCGCATCCACCCAGACGTAGACCACATGACCGGGGTCGAAGGTGACGGGGATGCCCCAGGTGAAGCTGGTACGGCTGACGCAGAGGTCTTCCAGGCCGGGCTTGACGAAGTTGTTCATCATTTCGTTGCGGCGGCTCTCCGGTTCCAGGAAACCGGGCTTGCTGAGCAGCTCTTCGATCTTCTGCTGGTATTTAGAGAGACGGAAGAAATAGGCTTCCTCCTCGGCGTCCTGTACGTCACGGCCGCAGTCGGGACACTTGCCGTCCACCAACTGGGAATCGGTCCAGAAGGACTCGCAAGGGACGCAGTATTTGCCCTTGTAAGCACCCTTGTAGATGTCGCCGTTGTCGTGCATCTTCTCAAAAATCTTCTGGATGCTCTTCACGTGATAATCATCGGTGGTGCGGATGAAGCGGTCGTTGGAGATGTTCATCAGCTTCCACAGGTCCTTGATGCCGCCCTTGCCGCAGACCACGTTGTCCACGAACTGCTGGGGGGTGATGCCGGCGGCCTTGGCCTTCTGCTCGATCTTCAGGCCGTGTTCATCGGTACCGGTCAAAAACAGCACGTCATAGCCGCACATTCTCTTGTAGCGTGCCATGGTGTCGGTGGCCACGGTGCAGTAGGTGTGACCGATGTGCAGCTTGTCCGAGGGGTAATAGATGGGGGTTGTGATATAAAACTTTTCTGCCATTGTCGCAGTTCCTCCTTTGTTGGCGCCGCCGAATGGAAGCGGGCCACAGTTTCTCTCTCCTCCGTCCTTCTGGTGAGTGGAAAAAGGGCAGGCAGCCGACACCCCAGATGCGTGGGGATCCCTGGAGCCTGCGCAGAGATTGATACATTGGATTATTATACCCTCCCTTGCCAATGATTGCAAGGGGCGCAGGAGGATTGCCCCTGCGCCCCGGTGTCACAATTCTATTTTCAGGGTCAGCCGTTGCCGATGGATTTGATCTTCCACCCACCGTCCTGCTGCACCAGTTGGAAGTCCACATCAATCGTCCAGTCATCCTTCCACCAAGGCGCCCAAAACGTCCGACAGTTATACACAACGCGGAAGCCCTGTTCCTGTTCCGAATTATCTGCCTTCGGCTCAATGTCCAGCAGCTTCACATCCGGCAGTGTCTTGGCCTCGTACTGTTCACACTCGTCCGTCATCAGCTGGTTGGCCAGCTCGGTCTCTCCGCGATTGACATCGTAAAGGCACAGGCGGACGGTCTCCTCTGCGTCAGGGGTCTGTTCTCCTTGCAGGACGCTCTTGCTCAAACCAAAGGTACGAAGGTGGCTGCTGATGCGCATACCAATGGGAATGCCCAGCAGGATCACGAGGCAAATGACCCAAGTCAAGATTTGTTTCTTTTTCATGACGTACTTCCTCCTTCTGTATCATCTATCGCCGAATCCATCAGTTTGTTCACCGCAGTCACTTCATGATTCTCATCCACATAATAGAACTTCTCGTTGGAGTAAATCAGCGCCGCATAGGGCTTGCCATCTACACGCAGGGAAATACCGTTCTCATCCACCGTTTCATAAGTACGGACGCCATGCGCTTGCTGGATTGGTCGTAAATGGCGAAGGTCTTTTCCACCTCTTGGGTTGTGACAGCCAAATATGTTTGCTCCTGTGCAAACTGATAAGTCCCGGCAAAATCCGGCGTATGCATCCCATCCAACTTCTGCGCCAGCTTGCTGTATTGATATGCCGTAAATAAGTTCAGCACGATCAAAACAGTGATGATCAGCGGAATCCATATCTGCTTTCCTTTTTTCATGTCTCTTATCCTCCTTTTCAGCACAGAGTTGAACCTGTTTTATTCCTCTACATTGATAAACACAGCCTGGTCAGACATCTTCTCATACGGCGCCGCCTGCCCATCCCGGACATACCACAGCCGCTGACCTGCATAGAGGAGGACTGCCCCGTTGTCTTCCAACAATGTGACCTGCCCATCCTCATCCACAGAATAGGCATCTTTCTCCAGCATTTTGAACTGTTGATACCGATAAAATTCTTTTTCTGCCGTCAATACAAGGTAGGTCGCCCCATCCTGCTCATCTCCGCAGATGTAGGTACCCACCCATGGGCTGGCTTTTTCAACCTTCCCAACATCCAGGAATTGACACACATTTAACAACAGGGAGCCAAACAAGGCCACCAGCAATATTATGCCCACGTTCTTTTTCACGGCGTTCTCCTTTGATGCTTTTTGTAATTTTTGTTATTTTTTAATCTGTTTTCCAATTTTATTGTAGCGTAATCGCCCCAATTTGTCAACATAAAAAGGGACAGAATGCTTCCGTCCCTTTTCCTTATGATACTGACGGCAGGATCGCAGCCTTGTCATAGTGATGTACTCGAACTATCTCACCCTTCATCCAGACCAGCTCCGCATCACCGCCCGCCATGGGGATGACATAACCACAGACAGCGCCGCTCTGCTCATGGAGCACTCCTTCTCCGCTGGTCAAAAACTGGCACGTTCCCTGTGCCATGACCTTCTGGGGAGACTCTGTGTAGTAGTAAAAAGCGTATTCCTTCCCGCTCTCTATCGCAAAGAGCTTCCTTGTCGTCGAACCCGACAAATCATCCACATAGGTGCCATACTGAAAGGTGGGGCGTTCCTGTTCCTGCTGCCACGTGTGCCTTGTGTCGATAAGAAAGGCCAGCAGCGAGAAATTCAAGAACAGGGAGAGGAGCAGCACGATGGCCAACACCTGTTTTCTGTCTTTCTTTTCTTGCTTCATGTCCTACGCTCCTTTCTTCACCTTCGGGCAGGGATACCTCTGCCGCTGTCACTTCCATTTCATCCTTTTTTGGTATTTTTATTATAGCATACAATTCTTTTACATCGTCATTTTTTTCCTTTAAGAATCCTTTAAAGATTTTGCACAAAAAGAGAGGTGGATTTTCTCCACCTCTTTGCCACTCTCAAGCAGACAGTCCAAATCGTTCCATCCAGATATTCAATTCGATCAGGTAAGCGATCATCTGCGGCCCCGCCATGAGCTGGCCGAACCAGGGGCGGCCGTAGTCCCCAGCGTCTCGGAGCAGGCCGTCCTCCAAGGTCTGGGTGTCCACCAGGCTGTGGATGGGCGCATCGGGGCGGCGCAAGATCGACCGCAGCTTCTCCCGTGCCAGCCGCTCGAAAAGGGGGTTGTGGGTTTTGGGGTAGGGGGATTTGGGACGGTTGCGGACGTCCTCGGGCAGGATGCCTGCGGCGGCGTCCCGAAGCACCTGTTTTCGGATGCCGCCCCGACTTTTCATTTCCCAGGGAATGTTCCACACATAGTCCACCAGATGATGGTCGCAGAAGGGCACACGAACTTCCAAGCCGGAGTACATACTCATGCGATCCTTCCGATCCAGCAGGTTGGTCATGAACCAATTCAGGTTCAGCCAGCCAATCTCACGCCGGCGGGCTTCCGCTTCCGTTTCGCCCTCCAGACGAGGGGTTTCCGCCACGCTCTCTTGGTAGCGCCACTTGACATAATCCTCTAGCTGAAGCCGCTCCACCACTTCCGGCCGAAAGACGTCGGTGCGGGCGGTGATGTCCATGCTCCAAGGGAAGGTGTCCGCCGCCAGCATATCCGCCCGATGGAACCACGGGTAGCCCCCAAAGATCTCATCGCTGCACTCGCCGGACAGGGAGACCGTGTGCCGTTGCCGAATCTGGCTACAGAAGTAGAGCAGCGAGGAGTCCAAATCCGCCATCCCCGGCAGGTCTTTGGCCTCCACTGCCGCCCCCAACAGGGACACCAGCAGCTCTTGAGAGCAGGTCAAGATCCGGTGATCGGTGCCGAATTCCTCCCGCATCCGCTCCACCCAAGGCCAGTCGGCGTCGGGTTGGAAGGAGGACGCTTTGAAATACTTCTGGTTGTCGGTGTAGTCAAAGGAATAGGTCTCCAAGGGCGGCAGTCCCCACTCCCGATAGGCATTGGCCGCCACGGCAGTGATGATGGAGGAATCCAACCCGCCGGAGAGCAGGGTACACAAGGGCACGTCACTGACCAGCTGCCGCCGGATGGCTGAGGAGAGCAGGTGCCGCAGGTGCTCCACCGTCTCCGGATAGTCCTCGGTGTGGGGACGGCTGGTCACGTTCCAATAACGCCGGATGCGGAGCCCCTCTGGACTGACAGTGAGCTGGTGGGCCGGTTTCAGCTCGGAGATCCCCTTGAATACGCCCACCCCCGGCGTGCTGGCAGGGGAGATGCCCAACACCTCCTGCCATGTGGTCTCATCCGCCTCCGGCGTCAGGCCAGGGTAGCAGAAAAGGGTTTTTAGCTCGGAGCCAAAGACAAAGGTGCTGCCCACCATGGTATAGAAGAAGGGTTTCACCCCGAACCGATCCCGACAGCAGAACAGGGTGCGGGTGCGTTCCTCCCAGATGGCGAAGGCGTAGATGCCTTCCAAGTGGTCGCCCATCGTTTCGCCGTACTCCCGCCAAGCCTCCAGCAACACCTCGGTGTCCGTCCGAGTGACAAACTGATGTCCCCTTCGGGTCAGCTCCTGGCGCAGATCATCGGTGTTGTACAGTTCCCCGTTGTAGACCAGTACGATCTCCTTTCCATCCCCGTCTCGGCGCACCATGGGCTGATGGCCGTTCTCCGGGTCGATGACCGCCAGCCGCCGGTGAGCCAGAACGCAATCCTGCCCCACCCACAGGCCGCCGTCATCCGGCCCCCGCCGCTCCAAGGAACGGCACATCCGTTCCCCGGTCTTTTCCCATTGCCACGTCCGGTTCTCTCGGTTCCAATCACAAAATCCACCAATGCCGCACATTCCAACCATTCCTTTCCGTTTCATTCTGGTTCTAGTTTATGCGCAAGGGGCGTGCCCTGTGCAAAATCCCCTGGAAAATCATGAAATTTCTGCTGACATCTCGTTGGTTTTGGAGTACAATAGTAAAACACGTTATGAAACGATTCTGTCGCACCCAGTGCGATTTTTCCACCTTGTTTTTCGGAGGTTTTACCATGAAACGAATCTACTTTCCTTTGATCGCCCTAGGGTTGGGTTTAATCGGCTTTTTTCTGCGGATGCAGCAGCTCTCCGTGGCTCTGTCTCCCTCCACGGGAATGCCCATCCTCCATCACCCCTATTCCTACGCCCTCATCGCTCTGACCATTGTGGGCGTGCTGCTGCTCTTTTTCTTGAGCTTTTTCGTGGCCAACGAAGCACAGGACTGGTACTCCGCCTATCATGCAGACCCGCCTTTGCAAGGGCTGGAATTTCTCTCTGCTGCCGCCTTTCTGGTGGGGACGGGGATGATCTTCCGCACACTTTTCCTGACTTATCAGAGCAACGGAGGCGGCAATTTTTTGGTGGTGCTCTTTCAGACCCAGCCATTTCTCCTATTTCTAGGAATCCTGTCCCTCTGCGCCACGGCGGCCATCCTCTTTATGGTTCTGCGCAACGGGGACAGCGGCAGCTGGTCTCTGGCGCCGTTGATCCCCGGCTTTACGTCCTGCGTTTGGCTGGTGCTGACCTATCATTCCAATGCCTCCAACCCATCGGTCATGTCCTTCGCCTGGCAGGTCTTCGCCGTCAGCTCCGCCGCCCTGGCCTGGTACTTCACCGCCTCCTTCGCCTTCCAATTTCCCCGTCCCCAAGCGGCCACCTGGTTCAGCCTGCTGACGGTGATGCTCTGCCTGATCGCTCTGGCAGACTCGGTGGAGCTGTATCAGAAGGTGCTGCTGGCCGCCACCGCTCTGTGGTTTTTGGTGCGCAGCATCCTGCTCATCGACAACGCCGAGTACAGCGGGAAGCATATGGGATAAGCTATAACATCAACAAAAGCCTGTCTTTCCTCAGAAAGACAGGCTTTTTCGTTACAGATCAAACTCCAACAGCTGGCAGTTCTCCATATAGAACTCATAAAAATCTCCAAAGGGAATGTCCACAAAGTATGTGCGCGCCGCCCGACAGAAGCAGCCGTGGGACACCAGCAGCACCCGCTTGTCCGGATAGGTATCCCGCACCTTTTCAATGATGGTATAGGCACGATGGATGAGCTGCGCTGTGGATTCTCCCTCCGGATAGTGCCACAGCAGGCTTTTGCGTTTCTCCCGATATTCCGGATCGTCTACGCTGCGGCCTTCAAAGGTGCCAAAATCCTGCTCGATGAGCAGGGGATCTGTCAGCACTGGCACGCCCACCTTTTGAGCGATGATAGCCGCCGTCTCCTGGGCACGATCCATGGGGGAGGCCAAGATCACATTCACTCCGGCCTGTGCCGCCTGCTCACCCACTTGGGCAGCCTGGGCTCTGCCCAGGTCAGTCAGCTGCGCCTCTGTTCTGCCGCAGACGCATCGCTTGGTGTTCCAATCGGTCTGGCCATGTCGCGTCAAAAACAATTTCATCAGAAGGGTTCCTCCTCTCAGTCATAATAGCGTACCACTGCAATGATCTTTCCTAACAGCACCACCTCTGTTCCGTCCACCGGCGCTCTGTCCGGAATGGTGAGCCATAGGTGTTCCTGCTCCCAGCTGGCGGTGCCGCAGGCGGTCTGCCCCTCCAGCAGAAAGAGCATCCGCTCTCCCGCCTTCTGCGGCTCCTGCTGCCGCACCACCACCAGGTCACCGGGCAGGATGCCGGCGTAGCGCAGGGCGTCCCGCTCCATCCGGACGGCAAAGTGGAACTGAGGTGCGTCTCCGGTGTCAAAGAGCAGATTCTCTCCGGTGAAATCGGACAGATCCGCTGTCACTTCCCGTAAAATAGGGATTTTTTGCACATGATTCCTCGGTTCCGGTGTCACCAGGGTGATGGATCGGGTTTTTCCCACCCCTCTGTGGATGACGCCGGCGGCTTCCATCGCTTTCAAATGAAAGTGTACCGTAGATGGGGATTTTAAATGCACCGCCTCTGCGATCTCTCGGACAGAAGGGGGATACCCTCGCTCCTGGGTGAAGGCGAGGATATAGTCGTAGATCTGATTCTGTTTGGGGGTCAGCCGGTTCTTCAAGGGCATCCTCTTCTTTCTCACCGTGGACGCTTCGCAATTCCACTTTTTACAAGCTCTTTGGGTCGTGCTGTGCCAGTATACCACAGCATCGGGAAAATCACAAACACTTGTTCTAATTTTTTCTCACATTTCCCCTTGACAATCAAAAAACATCTCGTTACAATAATAAGCACGCTAATTATTAGCCCGCAAACGATTTAAAAGGAGGCGAGTACTTGCATCTTTGGCATCAAAAGAAAAACCCCTCCATCCTAATGCTCCACCGGCTCAACCGAGCCCATCGGAACGCCGTCACAGCGTTGATGGCTCAGTACCACCTTCAGGATGTGGGCAATCCCATGCTGTTATTCATCCTGTCCAAAGGGTTGGAGGAAGGGGTGGTCTTGCCCAGCCAGAAGCAGCTGGCGCAATGGCTCCACGTCTCACCGGCGACAGTGGCCAACTCGTTGAAGTCCCTGGAACAAGGCGGCTACGTCCACAAGGAACCGGACGCCCAAGACGCTCGGCGGAACCGAGTGTCCATCACGGAAAAGGGGCGTCAGGCCGTTCTGGAATGTGTGAAGGTCTTTGAGACGGTGGACAATCAGATGCTCCAAGGCTTTTCCCCAGAGGATCAGGAACAGCTGATGCGCTATCAGGAGCAAATGCTGAACAACCTGTCCCAGCTCAGCGGGGAGGACTGTCCGGAGGATTGCCCGCCTTTTCCCCCTCACCGCTGCCATTTCTAACACGAAAGGACTGAGAACCTGCTATGATGAAACGACTGTTCCCTTATTTCAAGGGATACAAAAAACAAGCGATCCTGGCGCCTGCGCTCATTGCGCTGGAGACCATCTGCGAGCTGATCCTGCCTCTGCTGATGGCGGAGATCATTGACAGCGGCATCCAAAAGGGCAATATGCCCGTCATCTTGAAAATGGGTGCGCTGATGCTGGTGGTGGCTGCTGCCGCCATGTACTGCGGCGTCATGTCCGCCAAGCACGCCGCCTTTGCCGCCCAGGGTCTGGGCGCCAACCTGCGTAAGGCGCAATTTGAGAAGATCAGCACCTTTTCCTTCCGCAACATCGACCAATTCTCCACTGCCTCTCTGGTCACCCGTCTGACCAATGATGTGACCAACGTGCAGAACATGGTAGCCATGGCTCTGCGCCTGCTCATCCGCAGCGGCGTGATGATCGTAGCCTCTATGGTAGTGGCCATCTATATCCGCTGGCAGCTGGCTATGATCCTCATCATTGCCGTGCCTGTCATTGCCCTGGTCATTGGCCTGCTGATGAAGGTCTGTATGGGGCTGTTCCGTGCCATGCAGCATCGGCTGGATCTGCTCAATGAAACCGTCCAGGAAAATCTGACCGCCATCCGTGTGGTCAAATCCTATGTCCGAGAGGAATTTGAGAAGGAGAAGTTCAAAACCTCCAACGACAACTTCACCAAAGCCGGCATGAACGTGAGCCTGCGCATCATCCTCATGCAGCCTGCTATGATGTTGGGCGTCTCCATCTCCACCGTCCTCATCCTCTACCTGGGCGGCCAGACCGTCCTGCGCGGCGACCTGGAGATTGGCCTGCTGTCCTCGCTGCTGAACTACGTCCTCATGGTGCTCATGAGCGTTATGATGGTGGCTATGTGCCTGTTGATGTACACCCGTGCCAAGGCCTGCACCCAGCGTATCTTTGAAGTCATCGACACCGACTCGGACATTCAGGACGGTACCGCACCCGCTCTGCCGGAACAAGCAGGTCAGGTGGAATTTCGGGATGTCTCCTTTAAATATGACACCTCCGGCACCGGTGATAACGTCCTGTCCCACATCTCCTTCACTGCCAAGCCCGGCCAGGTGGTAGCTGTCATTGGCGGCACCGGCGAAGGCAAATCCACTCTGGTCAATCTCATCCCTCGGTTCTACGACGCCACGGAAGGGGAGGTGCTGGTGGACGGCATCAACGTGAAAGACTATCCGCTGGAAGACCTACGCCACCGTATTGGCATAGTGCTCCAAAACAACGTCCTGTTCTCCGGCACCATCCGAGAGAACCTGCTGTGGGGCAACCCCAACGCCACAGAAGAAGAAATCATCCAAGCGGCCAAGGACGCCCAGGCTTATGACTTCATCCTATCCTTCCCCAAGGGCTTTGACACCTGGCTGGAACAGGGCGGCGTCAACGTCTCCGGCGGCCAGAAGCAGCGTCTATGCATCGCCCGGGCTATGCTCCGCAAGCCCTCTATCCTCATCCTGGACGACTCCACCTCCGCTGTGGACTCTGCCACGGAAGCCCGCATCCGAGAATCCTTCCATCAGAACCTGAAACACACCACGGTTTTCCTCATCGCCCAGCGTATCAGCTCGGTGCGGGATGCCGATCAGATCATCATTTTGGATGACGGCAAGGTGGCCGACATCGGCACCCACGACCAACTGATGGCAGAGAGCAAGATCTATCAGGAAATCTATCACTCCCAGCTGAAAGGAGGGGTCTACCATGGCTGATGCTCCCAGAAAAAATCGCAAGGTCAACGGCCACGGCGGTGGCCCCATCGGCGGGTTCCAGAAGCCCAAGGAAACCAAAAAGACCGTGAAACGTCTGTTGAGCTACATGGGACAGCACCCAGTCATGCTCATTGTGGCATTTCTCTGCGTCATCGCTTCCGCCCTGGCCAGCGTGGGCGCCACCTATATCACGCGCCCCATCATCAACGACATCGCCGCAGCAGTGGCCGCCGGTCAGACCACCCTGCCCAGCTTGGGGCCTAAGGTGCTGCAGCTGCTGGCCGTCTACGTCTTTGCCGCCGCCTGCTACTTCCTCCAAGGCAATATGATGGTTCGTGTGGCACAGCGGGGCACCAATGCCCTGCGGCGGGATCTGTTCAACCATATGCAGACTCTGCCCCTGACCTACTTTGACCAGCATCCCCACGGCGACCTGATGAGCCGTTTCACCAATGATGCCGACAACGTCCTCCAGGTCTTGGAGCAGTCCGTCCTCCAGTGTGTCTCCGCCCTGTTCACCTTCGTGGGCATCGTGGTCATGATGCTCTATCTGAGCCGAGTGCTCTTTCTGGTCACCCTGGTCATGTTGGCGGTCACCCTTCTGGTGTTCAAGCAGCTGGGCGGCAAGAGCCGCCTCTACTTTGCCAAGCAGCAGGCCGCTCTGGGCACTCTGAACGGCAACATTCAGGAAACCATCGAGGGTCTGAAAGTGGTCAAAGCCTTCACCCATGAGGATCAGGCCAAGGAGACCTTCAATGAACTGAACGAGAACTTCCGAGTGGCCGCCAGCAACGCCAGCTTTTTCAGCACCTGCATCATGCCGGTAGCCGGCAACCTGTCCAATATTGGCTACGCCTTCACTGCCGCTTTCGGTGGCGCTCTGGCCATTCTGGGCAGCTTTGACATCGGCGGTCTGGTGGCCTATCTGACCTACTCCAAGCAGGTCTCTCAGCCCATGAACCAGATCTCCATGCAGATGACCAACATCCTCTCCGCCCTGGCTGGCGCAGAGCGTATCTTCCAGGTCATCGACGAGGCAGCGGAAGTAGACGAAGGCAAGGTCACCCTGGTGCCTGCCGAACACAACCCCGACGGCTCTTTGAGGGCTTGGGAATCCGGCCGCGTCACCGCCTGGGCTTGGAAGGTGCCCCAGGATAATGGCAGCGTCCAGTATGTGGAGTTGAAAGGGGACGTGCGCCTGAAGAACGTGGACTTCGGCTATGTGCCGGATAAGCAGGTGCTCCATAACGTCAGCGTCTACGCAAAGCCTGGTCAGAAGATCGCCTTCGTTGGCTCCACCGGCGCAGGCAAGACCACCATCACCAACCTCATCAACCGGTTCTACGAGATTCAGGCCGGCTCCATCGAGTATGACGGCATCAACGTCAAGGACATCCAGAAGGACTCCCTGCGGCACAGCCTGGGCGTGGTGCTCCAGGACACCCATCTGTTCACCGGCACGGTCATGGATAACATCCGTTACGGTCGGTTGGACGCCACCGATGAGGAGTGCATCCAGGCCGCCAAGACCGCCAACGCCCACAGCTTTATCCGGCGTCTGCCGGACGGCTACCAGACTATGGTCACCGGCGACGGCGCCAACCTGTCCCAGGGACAGCGGCAGCTGCTGGCCATCGCCCGGGCGGCGGTAGCGGATCCTCCCGTCATGGTGCTGGACGAAGCCACCTCCTCCATTGACACCCGTACCGAGGCGCTCATCTCTCAGGGCATGGATGCGCTGATGGAGAACCGTACCGTCTTTGTCATCGCCCACCGGCTGTCCACCGTCCGCAACGCCAAGTGCATTGCGGTGCTGGAAGGCGGCCAGATCATCGAGATCGGCTCTCACGAGGAGCTGATGGCTTTGAAGGGGCGGTACTACCAGCTTTATACCGGTCAGTTCCAGTTGGACTGATTGCAAACAGAAAAGGGAACGCTGAAAGGCGTTCCCTTTTTCTTATGATACCTTATTTTTCCCATGTACCACAGCCTGCAAGATGCAGTACACCGCCACAAAGAGCACACCGGCCACCGGCCAAACGATCCAAGTGAAGTCCCACCGCTCTGTGGCGAAGCTGTAGGCCAGATAGATGGCTGTAGTCAACGTCCAGTAGACGCTGGGGAACCAGGCCAGCTTTTTGTTGATCTGCTTCCGTTCCTTGGTGTAATCCTCCTCCTGGAGGATCTTCTGATAGCTGCTGTGGATGCTGCCGAAGCGGACAAAGAGAAAGACCGCTGCGGCCACCAGAGTCAGCAGGACATTGACGCAGCAGATGCTGATGTAATCGCCCAGGTTCAAGGCAGAAGTCAGCAGGAGGGGAACAACGCTGAGGATGCAGAGCACCACCCCCACCACCAGGCTCATCCGGTAGGCCGGTTCATCTGCCTCCTTCCGCCGCTGTACTACGCCGCTGACGCCGTATTGGAGGGAGAGGAGCTCCTTCTCTATGTGCTGGTAGGGGGAGAGCTTCATGCCGTTGAAAAGGAGGATGGCCACACCAATGCCCACCAGAACCAGCAGAGCAGACACCCCCACGCAGGTGGCAAACACCTCCGAAATGCTGCCCTTGTATTCAGCCACACCGGCCAGCTGGATGAGGCAGATAGGGGAGAGGATGCATAGGGCAACTGCCATGGCTATGCGCGCAGAGAGCTGTCGGGTCAAGTCCAGGAAGGCGTTGGCTTCCTCTAAAGTCACCACATAATCTCCGCCGGATTCCAGCGCCAGTTCTCCTTCCGGCAGGGTGACTTCCTCGATCTCATCCTTCAACAAGTAGTCGGTGCTGACGCAGAACAGCTGGCTCATCTTTACCATCCGATCCAAGTCGGGCAGGGAAGCGCCAGACTCCCATTTAGAGACTGCCTGTCTGGAAACGCCCAGTTTTTCTGCCAGTTCTTCCTGGGACCAGCCGCTGCGCTTGCGCAGCATCGTGATTTTTTCCGCCATGATCATCATGATTCATCCTTTCTGCCGCCGGAGCGTTTTCTTCCCCTTTATCTTAGCAAAACGCTCGGTTGCCGACCACCAAGCGGACGGTATTTCTCGTCAACCAGCGGTTGCGCTTTCCCAAAACAGGCACTTTTTGCGGTTGCATCGGTGGAAATTCCGCTGATTTCTTCACTTTTTTATTTCTTCCCGTACTTCCCGTACATGAACAGGTCACATTTCAGCATCCCGTTATACAGCTTCCGCTTTTTCTTTGCCTTGGCGCCAAAGACTTCCTCAAATTCCGTGTGACTGGACAAAATGGACACCTTCCACCCCTCCGGCAGCAGGCGCACTGCGTGGCCGAACTCGCCGTACAGCTTGGACACCTCCTGCTTCTCCATCAGCCGTTCGCCGTAGGGGGGATTGGTCACCACACGGCCGTAAGGCTCGGTACTGTAGAACCGGCGGGCGTCATAGACTTCAAAGCGAACGGTGTCCTCCACCTCTGCCTTTTCCGCGTTGCTCCGGGCGATGTCAATGGCTCTGGGGTCGATGTCGCCGCCCCAGATGTCATAGGCACGGTCGAATTCCTTATCCAGCGCCTCTTCCACCGCCGTCATCCAATGCTCCGAGGGCAGGACCTTCCACTTCTGAGCGGCGAAGGTGCGGTTGAGACCGGGGGCACGGTTTTTGGCGATGAGGGCCGCCTCGATGCAGATGGTGCCGCTGCCGCAGAAGGGGTCACAGAAGGGATCCAAGCCCTTGTAACCGGACAGGAGCACCATGGCTGCCGCCAGGGTCTCCCGCAGGGGCGCTTCCACGCCCACAGCACGGTAGCCCCGCTTATACAGACCGGAACCGCTGGTGTCCAAACAAAGGGACACGGTGTCCTTCATAATAGAGAACTGGATCTGATACCGGCTCCCCGTCTCCGGCAGCCACTCCACACCATAGACCTGCCCCAGCTTGGCAGAGACCGCCTTTTTGATGATGGACTGGCAGGCGGGAACACTAAAGAGCTGGGAGTTGATGGAGTAGCCCTTCACCGGAAACTCCCCCTCCTTGGGAATCCAATCCTGCCACGGGATGGCGTAGGCACCTTGATACAGTTCTTCAAAAGAGATGGCCGAAAATTCCCCCAACACCACCAGCACACGAGCACCGCAGCGCAGATTCAAATTCAGCCGTGCCACATCCAACAACGTGCCCACGCAGCAGACCCGGCCATTTTCCGCCCGAACCTGCTCCAGCTTGAGCTTTTTCAGCTCGTCCGCCACCAGTTTTTCCACCCCCAGATAGCAGGGTACCATCAATCTCAGTTTTTCCATCGTTCTTCCGCCTTTCGCAGATGATCCTGCCGGAAAGCGACAGGATGGTTCCAATTTCGTCCTTCATTATAACGAAATTTTAACCTTTCCGCAATTCATTTTAACCGTCCCAAGATAGACTTTTCCACTCCGCTATGATATGATTGGTGAGAAAGCAATACGAAAGGAGTTGTTCCCTGTGCATCTGTTGACTTTTTCCCTGCCTGTGATGTGGCTCATCATCCTGGTGGTGCTGGCGCTGGCAGAGGCGGCCACCATCAACCTGGTGTCCATCTGGTTCGCCGCCGGTGCGCTGACGGCTCTGCTGGTCTCTCTGTTCTGTCAGAATTTTTGGATCCAGCTGGTTGTCTTTCTTCTCGTCTCCACCCTGTGTCTGGCACTGGTACGGCCACTGGCTCAGAAGAAGTTCACGCCGCACCTGCGTCCCACAAATCTGGATCTGCTCTTAGGTCAGTACGGTGTGGTGACAGAGGACATCGACAATCTGGCCGCCACCGGTCAGGTGAAGGTAGATGGACAGATCTGGACAGCTCGGAATGAGGTGGAGGAACCCATTCCCGCTGGCAGCATCGTTCAGGTTTTGCGCATCGAAGGTGTAAAAATTATCGTCCGAGCAAAGGACTCAGTTTCGGAGTCATAAGAAAGGAGCGCTTATGTATAAGTTTATCATCCCGATCATTTTGATCATTCTGGTGTTGCTGGTCTTGGCCAAGAACATCGTCATCGTCCAACAGTCCCGTGCCTACGTCGTGGAACGGCTGGGCGCCTTCCAAGCAGTCTGGGGGGTGGGCATCCACCTAAAGATCCCCTTCATCGAACGGGTCGCTCGCAAGGTCTCCCTGAAGGAACAGATCGCAGACTTCCCCCCTCAGCCGGTCATCACCAAGGATAATGTCACCATCCAAGTGGACACTGTTCTGTTCTTCCAGATCACCGACCCCAAGCTGTACGCCTACGGCGTGGAACACCCCATGGCTGCCATTGAGAACCTGACCGCCACCACCCTGAGAAACCTCATCGGTGACCTGGAACTGGATCAGTCCCTGACCAGCCGTGACATCATCAACGCCAAGATGCGGGTCATCTTGGACGAGGCCACTGACCCTTGGGGCATCAAGGTCAATCGGGTGGAGCTGAAGAACATCATGCCGCCCAGAGAGATTCAGGACGCCATGGAGAAGCAGATGAAGGCAGAACGGGAACGTCGGGAAGCCATCCTCCAGGCAGAAGGTCAGAAGCAGAGCCAGATCCTGGTGGCAGAAGGCGAAAAGCAGTCCCTAGTGCTCCGTGCCGAAGCTGCTAAGGAAGCAAAGCTCCTGGAAGCAGAAGCTCAGGCGCAGGCGATCCTGAAGGTGCAGCAGGCACAGGCAGACGCCTTGAAGCTGCTCAACGAAGCTGCCCCCAACGAACAGGTGGTCAAGCTCAAGAGTCTGGAAGCCTTCCAGGCGGCCGCCAATGGCAAAGCCACCAAGATCATCATTCCCAGCGAAATCCAAGGGTTGGCTGGGCTGGCTGCCGGCCTGAAGGGCATTGTGGAACAGGATGCCCCTGCTGACAAGTAATGACGCAACCAATGAGAAAGAGGATGCCAAGGCATCCTCTTTTTCTCATATCGTTAAATAATTCAGTTGAATCTGCTCCAACTGCTCCTTCATCCCTCTGGCTACATCCACTGGCCCCAGGATGGTCACGCCATTGCCCAGCCCGAAGATCCAGCCATAGAACTGGGGACTGACCGCCACCTGCACCAGGGCAGTGAAATAGCTGTCATCCTCCGGCGTGATATGTACCGCCTCTCCAAATCGGTCGATGATAACGTGAGAAAAGCAGTTTTTGCAGCGCAGCAGCACCTCCCGTTCCTCCCCCTTGAACATCCCAAAGTGGATGCTGGCGTAGCGTCCCAGATCGAAGGACTCATAGATCTCCTCCCCGTCCCGACTCAGCTCAGTCACCTGAATGTCCAGCATCTTATCCACCCGGAAGTGCTTGATCTCCTGCGCTTTTCCATCATAAGCGGTCAGGTAATAGTTCTCATCGCTGCACAGCAGAGCATACGGACTCATCTGGTAGATCGCCCCGTTGTGACGCAAAACCTTCCTGCCGCAGATGTTGTAATCAAAGTAGCGAAATGTGATCTGCCGCTTTTCGTTGATGGCGTTATGAATGGCATCGATGTTGTAATAGACGCTCTCATTCATGCTCTTCACCCGTCCGGCTACAAAGACCTGCCGCTGCAAGGTCTGGGCGCCATAGGCGGAAGTCTGCTGCTCCAATTTGTGAATCAGCTCATGACTTTTCTTCACCGTGATAAACCGACTGGATTGGACAGCATCCACCAGCAGCTTCAATTCCGCCAGCTGGAAGTTCCGTTCGCCCAAATAGTATCCCCTCCCACGCTGGAGGACAATATCATACCCCTGCTTGCGCAAAATCTCCACGTCTGCATACACGCTCTTTCGTTCCGCCAAGATCCCGTTGGCCTGGAGCTTGTCCAGCAGCTTTGGGACAGACAACGGATGATTTTCATCGCTCTCCCGCTGGAAGATATGAAGCAAAAGCAAGAGCTTCTCCTTGTGCTGATTTTTTGACATGACTCATCCCCCCTTACTTACATTTTCTCACAAATAATGTCCAGAAAAACGGACTATGCAATAAAAGTTGGGAAGGACAGCCTCTTTTTTCGTGTTTTTTTCCTTTCTTTGTTCTGTGTGCTGCAAAGAGCAAAGGGCAAAGGGCAAAAAAACCGCCTGGCAGAGGGTTCTGCCAGACGGGTTGGATGTTTTTTGCGATAGCAACAGCGGATGCTTATGCCAGAGCTGCGGTGATGATTGCCATGGAGTAGACTTCTTCTGCGTTGCAGCCACGGGACAGGTCGTTAACAGGCGCATTCAGACCCAGCAGGATGGGGCCGTAAGCGTTGAAGCTACCCAGACGCTGTGCGATCTTATAGCCGATGTTGCCGGCGTTGATGTCAGGGAACACGAAGGTGTTGGCATAGCCAGCTACTTCGGAGTCGGGGCACTTGATCTTTGCCACACGAGGTGCCACAGCGGCGTCAAACTGGATCTCACCTTCGATGGGCAGATCAGGATGGGCTGCCTTGCACTTACGAGTGGCATTGCGCATCTTATCCACGTCTTCGCCGGAGCCAGAACCATGGGTAGAATAGCTCAAGAATGCCACCTTGGGGTCTACGCCAAAGACGCGGGCGCAGTTTGCAGTTTCAGCAGCAATCTCCACCAGGTCATCTTCGTTGGGCTTGATGTTGATGGCGCAGTCACCCATGGCCAGGACTTCTTCCTTACCACTTGCAGCGCCACGAACCAGGATGAAGCAAGAAGATACGATCTTATTGCCAGGCTTGGTCTTAATCAGCTGGAGAGCGGGACGGACGGTATCAGCGGTGGAATAGGTAGCGCCGCCCAGCAGAGCGTCAGCCTTACCCATCTTCACCAGCATGGTGCCGAAGTAGTTGCCATGCTTGAGCACTTGCAGCGCTTCCTCAGGGGTCATGCCCTTGCTTTTACGCAGCTCGCACAGTTCAGCGACCATTTCGTCCATTTCAGGATAGTTATCAGGGTCAACGATGGTTGCGCCACGGATATTGTAGCCAGCTTCTTCAGAAGCGGTCTGGATCTCATCGGGGTTGCCGACCAGAACGGGCTGCAGGAAATAACCAGCCAGCAGACGGGAAGCGGCTTCCAGGATACGGGGATCGGTACCTTCGGTAAAGACGATTTTCTTGGGATTCGCCTTCAGACGATTGATCATTTCACCAAAAAGCATATTCATTCCTCCTAAATTTTAGATCAAGCACATAGATGACAGAATAAAGCGGGAAAATCTCTGTTCCCCAACAAAGAGCATTCCCGTTACCCGCTGGGGCATGGAAAGGTCATTCCCCATTGATTCGTTATGATATAATTTACCACCTTTCCTGCTTAAAAGCAAGTAGATTAGGGTGGATTTATGCCGGAAAGTATACCAAAAAAAGATGCAACGATTTGTTGATTTTTTTGTTTTTTCCACTAGCTTCTCTCCGCTTTTTCTTTACAATTTTCTGATTTTACGGTACTATATTGAATATTCACCCACCCAAAATTCATGTATTTCCTCCATCTCCCCACCACATCTTCCTTCCGGTAGGATTTTGTCCCGAAAAATAGAATCCCTGCCCCTTTTTGATTTCACCTGCTCGGCGGAACTGAATTCCGCCTGCGCCAAGGGTTTCCTCCGGAAAACCCTTGTGACGCCGCACTTGCGGCGAGCGCTCGTTTGACTACCACTACTCTTTTTCTAAAGGAGATCACTCTATGAACCAGGAACATATCCGCAACTTTTCGATTATTGCTCACATTGACCACGGTAAATCTACGCTGTCTGACCGGCTGATTGAAGCCTGCGGGGCAGTGTCAGCCAGAGAGATGGAGAATCAGATCTTGGACTCCATGGATCTGGAACGGGAACGGGGCATCACCATCAAGGCTCGTGCCATCACCCTGCGCTATGAGGCGGATGATGGGCAGACCTATGTTTTAAATCTGATCGACACTCCGGGTCATGTGGACTTTAACTATGAAGTCAGTCGCAGTCTGGCCGCCTGTGAAGGCGCTGTGCTGGTGGTGGACGCCAGTCAAGGGGTGGAAGCACAGACACTGGCCAACACCTATTTGGCCATTGAGCATGATCTGGAAGTGCTGCCGGTTTTGAACAAGATCGACCTGCCCTCTGCTGATCCTCATCGGGTCAAAGAGGAGATTGAGAACATCATCGGTCTGCCAGCTATGGACGCACCGGAGATCTCCGCCAAGGCAGGCATCAACATCCATGCAGTGTTGGAGGACATCATCCAAAATGTACCTGCTCCCGCCGGTGACGAAAATGCTCCCCTCAAGGCGTTGATCTTCGACTCCCAGTATGACTCCTACCGTGGCGTCATCGTCCTGATGCGGGTCATGGAGGGCAGCATCCGCACCGGCATGGATGTAAAAATGATGGCCAGCGGCGCAGTCTACAAGGTGGTGGAATGTGGGCATATGCTGCCCATCGGTCTGGATCCCTGTGGGGAGCTGCGTGCCGGAGAGGTAGGCTACTTCACCGCCTCCATCAAAAATGTTCGGGACACCAGCGTAGGTGATACCGTCACCAGCGTGGAGAATCCGGCGGCAGAACCGCTGCCCGGCTATCGTCCCGCCCAGCCCATGGTCTACTGCGGCATCTACACCGAGGACGGCAGCAAATACCCTGACCTGCGGGACGCCTTGGAAAAACTCCAGCTCAATGATGCTTCTCTGAGCTTTGAACCGGAATCCTCTGTGGCGCTGGGCTTTGGGTTCCGTGTGGGCTTTTTGGGAATGCTCCACATGGAGGTCATTCAGGAGCGCCTGGAGCGGGAATTTGACCTGGATCTAGTCACCACCTTGCCCAGCGTTATCTACGAGGTCATCAAGACCGATGGTTCCACGGTCTTTGTGGACAACCCCCATAACTACCCCGACCCTGGCAGCATTTCCAAAGCGCTGGAGCCTTTTGTGAATGTGTCCATTATCTCCCCCAACGAGTTTGTAGGCAACATCATGCCCCTCTGCCAGGATCGCCGGGGGCAGTTTGTGGATATGCAGTATCTGGACACCCACCTGGTAGAGATCCACTATAAGATGCCCTTGAACGAGATCATCTATGACTTCTTCGATACCCTGAAAGCACACACCAAAGGTTATGCCTCTTTGGACTATGAGCTGTCCGATTACCAGGAGAGCAGCCTGGTGAAAGTGGACTTGCTCCTCAACGGCGACCAGGTGGACGCTCTGTCCTTCATTGTCCACAAGGACAAAGCCTATAAGCGTGCTAGGAAGATCTGCGAAAAGCTCAAAGATAATATCCCTCGCCAGCTCTTTGAAGTGCCCATCCAGGCCGCTATCGGTGGGAAAATCATCGCCCGCGAGACTGTCAAGGCCATGCGCAAGGACGTCCTGGCCAAGTGCTACGGCGGCGACATCACCCGTAAGAAAAAGCTGCTGGAAAAGCAAAAAGAAGGCAAAAAGAAGATGCGGAACTTGGGGACTGTGCAGGTGCCCACCGAAGCTTTCCTGGCTGTCCTCAAGCTGGATGAATAACCTTCTTTTTGCCTTCCCGCCGGAAGTCCGGCGTTCAAGCGTTTTGCAAAGCAAAACCTTGGCGCAGGCGGAATTCACTTCCGCCGAGCAAGTGAATTCAAAAGGGCTCCCGAAAAGTCGTCAGACTTTTTGGGAATCCGGCAAAAAGAAGATGCGCAATCTGGGGACGGTGCAGGTGCCCACCGAAGCCTTCCTGGCTGTCCTCAAGCTGGATGAATAAGATTGTTTTTTATCTCATCAAAAAGAAGGGTTCTATATGGAAAACAAACTTACCTTCCGCTATGCTGTGCGGAAGGATATTCCCCTCATCTTGCAATTCATCAGAGACTTAGCCGAATATGAAAAGCTGCTGGATGAAGTGGTCGCAGATGAAGCAACGTTGGAGGAATGGATCTTCGACCAGAAGAAGGCGGAAGTAATCTTCGCCATGGAAAAAGGAAAAGAAGTTGGATTTGCGCTGTTCTTCCACAACTTTTCTACCTTTTTGGGCAGAGCGGGACTGTATTTGGAAGACCTCTTTGTTCTGCCGGAATATCGCGGTAAGGGCTATGGGAAGCAGATTTTACAGAAGCTGGCGGCCATCGCTGTGCAGCGCAAGTGCGGCCGGTTGGAGTGGTGGTGCTTGGACTGGAATCAGTCCAGCATCGACTTCTATTTATCCCTAGGGGCAGAGCCGATGTCTGACTGGACGGTGTACCGCATTTCCGGAGACACCTTACAAGATCTTGCCCAGGAAACTTGATCTTTTTCCGATAAACCATCTCAAGCCGTTTATCCAATGTTGAATGAGAAAAACAACTTCAGCGGGACAGTCATTCCCAACAAAACGCCTGAAAAAGAGACACCGTTTCCAAAACGGTGTCTCTTTTTGCGCCCGAAACTGTGCCGCCGACAAGGAACATGAAATGCAGCCTTAGATTTCATTTCTTGCAATTTTCAAAACGAAAAGCGAACCACATTTGTTCCCGACATTCTTGAACTTGTGTTGGATTCTGGCAGCATACGTCGTTGTATCCCCTGCGCGCAAATGCCGCACCTCAACGGAACCAGTTGTTTCCGATTGGAGATAGATCTCAAATGTCCCCTCTAGCACAAGCACATATTCCATTCCATCACAATGATAAAAGGTGTGCTCCGCCCCTGGCTCGTAGTACAGGCGAAAACCGCCCAACTTAAAAAGATCCTCTCCCTTCGCAAGCCCAAATGCCTTGATGCCTGGCTCAAAGGAGATTTCCGAAGCTGCATTCAGATTGATCACTTTTTCCTCCCCAGAGCGGCAGGGAGGGGTAATGTCTTCCAATGTCTTTCCATATAACTTGACCAGCGAATGGACTTTTTCGAAGCTGATCCCACATTTCCCGTTTTCAACCATGCTGATAAACGCTGGTGTAACCCCGATTTCGTGGGCAGCCTTTGCCAGGGAGAGTCCCTTTTGCTGTCGAAAGCCCTTCAATTTTGTTCCAGTTATATAGTTGTCTATTTTTACCTTTTTGCCACTCATTCAGTTGTCCACCTTACTATAAACTTGCCTGTTTCCATGAGAACAGTGCAACTCAGCACAGCTCTCGGCAATAGGCACTTATTATAACACAGAATGATGGACTCGAAAAGTAAGATTTAAAAATATTTTTATGTAAATACACTTGACATTTCAGGTGACATTGTTTACAATCATAGTAACTTAATTAAAATGCACAGTTTACGGAAGGGGTGAAGTATGCGAAGGTATCTCATTGAGTTCGGCATGGGCATGGATTTCCACGGGCAGGATGTGAGCAAGGCGGCTGTGAAGGCGGCGAAAAACGCAATTTCCAACAGCTGCTTGTGCGGCCTGCAAGAGGTTCTGGGGATGGAAGATCTCAACCAAGTCAAGATCAAGGTTACGATCGCAGCTCCAAGACCCGAGGAGATCGATTGTCAGCAAGTGGCAGAGTGCTTCCCCATTGGGAGCGTTACCGTTCAGGCAGTAGACGGCGGCCTGCACTTCCCCGGTTTGTACCTGCCTCAATTTGGCGACCGCGATGACAGCATCGAAGTAGCTGTCGCTGCAGTAGAGGTGGTAGTCCCGAAGCAGAACGCTGTTTCTGAATAAACTTATAAGGAGGTCATCTGATGAAAGTATCCAAGGAAGCCATGAAAGACATGTACCTGCGGATGATCCGCATCCGCGAATTTGAGAGTAAGGCGCAGAGCCTGTTCGCCGATGGCAAGATTCCAGGATTTGTTCATTTGTACCTGGGCGAAGAGGCTGTCGCCACCGGCGTATGTGCCTGCCTGCGGGATGATGACTACATTACCAGTACCCATCGTGGCCATGGTCATATCATCGCCAAAGGCGGCGATTTGAAGTTCATGATGGCAGAGTTATTTGGGAAAGCCACCGGCTACTGCAAGGGGAAAGGCGGTTCTATGCACATCGCTGACCGCGACAAGGGGATTTTGGGTGCCAATGGCATCGTTGGCGCAGGCCATAACATTGCGGTAGGAGCTGGCCTTTCCGCTAGTTATCGGGGAACGGATCAGGTTTGCGTCTGCTTCTTCGGGGACGGCTCCACCAATCAGGGCACATTCCATGAAGCGCTGAACCTGGCATCGATCTGGAAGCTCCCCATTGTCTTTGTCTGCGAGAACAACAACTATGGCATTTCCATGAGTCAGTCTCGCCATCAGGCGATCAAAGATGTAGCAGACCGTGGGATCGCATATGGCATCCCCGGCATCGCCGTAGACGGAAACGATGTGATGGCTGTCAACGAAGCCGCAGAGGAAGCGGTGGCACGCGCGAGAAAGGGTCTGGGTCCCACGCTGCTGGAGTGCAAGACCTATCGCACCAGAGGTCACTTCGAGGGCGATCCTGCAATTTATAAGCCCAAGGAAGAACAGGAAACATGGCTGAAAAAGGACCCCATTTCCAAATTTGCCGCATTCCTGAAAGAGAGCAATCTCCTGACTGAGGAAGAAATGGAAGCGCTGAAGAAGCAGGTTCAGGAGGAACTGGAAGAAGCCATTCGTTTCGCAGAAGAAAGCCCCGATCCGACTGCCGATTCTGTCGTTCAGGATGTTTATTCCGATATCATTGAGGAGGTGCGTACCCGATGAAAAAGATGAGTTATGCAGAAGCCATCCGGGAAGGCATGAGTATCCGGATGCGTGAAGACCCCAATGTATTGCTGTTCGGTGAAGATGTTGGCGCTTTTGGCGGCTGTTTCGGTGTGAGTGCCGGTATGCTCGATGAGTTTGGTGAGAAGCGGGTACGGGATACCCCGATCTCTGAAGGCGCCATCATTGGTGCCGCCGTTGGCTCCGCCGCCACCGGCTTGCGTCCGATCGCTGAGCTGATGTTCTGTGACTTCCTGACGGTGGGCATGGATCAGCTGGTGAATCAGGCGGCGAAGATGCGCTATATGTTCGGCGGGAAGATCTCCATGCCCATGGTAGTTCGTCTGCCTGCTGGCGCTGGGGTCAGCGCGGCAGCCCAGCACTCTCAGTCCTTGGAAGCGTGGATCACCCATGTCCCTGGTCTGAAAGTCGTCTATCCCTCTACGCCTCAGGATGCCTTAGGGCTGATGCTATCCTCCATTGACGATGACAACCCTGTCATGTTCCTTGAGCACAAGGCCATCTATACGATGAAGGGGGATGTGGACAGCTTGACCCCGATCCCCTTGGGAAAGGGCGACATCAAGCGTGCTGGGGAGGATGTGACCATTATTGCAACGGGCAAGATGGTTCACGAAGCTCTGGCAGCTGCCAAAATGCTGGAAGCCGATGGGATCTCTGCCGAAGTCCTGGATCCCCGCACGCTGTATCCTTTGGATAAAGCGCTCATTGCGCAGTCCCTGAGCAAGACCCACAGAGCAGTGATCGTGACGGAAGAAAACCGCAGAGGCGGCTACGGCGGGGAGATTTCCGCTATGATCGCCGAAGAAATGTTCGACCTGCTCGATTGCCCCATTGTTCGCATTGGTGCGCTGGATACGCCGGTTCCCTTCGCCCCCGTTCTGGAGCAGGTTTACCTGCCCAATGCACAGGATATTGCCAACGCCATCCGCGCACAGGAATAAGATCGGTCGAGTAGAGAGGAGGTGGTGCCATGGCCAGCATTGGCATCATCGCAAATCCCGCATCAGGAAAGGATATTCGCAGACTGGTTTCCTACGCGACGACGATTGATAATCAGGAAAAGGTCAATATTGTCAAGCGGATTGTGTTGGCAGCCCAAGCGATGGGAGTTGATACGGTTTGGTTTATGCCAGATACGTTTCAAATCGGTTGGACGGTCATCTCAGACCTTTCCGCTGATGGAAGGCTGACAGCGGCTTGCCGCCTGGTGGAGACACCGCTGACGGCAACTGCCCAGGACACCACAACAGCGGCCGCAGAAATGGAGCGGCTTGGAGTGGGATGCATCGTTGTTCTTGGCGGCGATGGAACCAGTCGGGCAGTTGCCAAAGGCATAAAACAGGTTCCCATCCTCCCTCTTTCTACCGGAACCAATAACGTTTATCCAGAGATGATCGAAGGCACTGTTGCCGGCATGGCCGCTGCTGCTGTCGCACAGTTTGCAGATCCTAGTATCTGCTGTATGCGGGATAAACAAATCGAAGTGAGACGAAACGGAGCGCTGACCGATATTGCATTGGTTGACGCAGTCATTTCCGATGATCTGTGGATAGGGTCCAAGGCGATCTGGGATCCTGCGAAGATTCGGCGCATTTTTGTAACAAGGTGTCACCCTGCGAACATTGGATTTTCTACTGCCGCAGGATGCCTGGAAATTGTCACAGATACGGATGACTACGGATTAGCGGTGAAGCTGGAAGCGCCCGGGAAGAAGATCATCGCTCCCATTGCGGCCGGTATCCTATCTGAGCTTGAGATCGCCCAAGCAAAGCGTATGCCGTTGGACTGCCCAGAGGAACTGGTGTTAGAAGATGCTTGTATGATCGCTTTAGATGGAGAACGAGAACTGCGCGGACAGCGTGGGGATACCCTGACGTTCACGGTCACGAAAAATGGGCCATGGCGTGTACAGGCCAAAAAAGCACTGGAAGAAGCAGTTCGCCAGAACCTTTTTGGAGTGACAGAATGATCCATCTCACATAGTCAAGGGAGGTGTATCCATGGCACATGAGATCCTTATGCCAAAGCTAGGTCTGACCATGACGGAGGGCACAGTTGAAGAATGGAAGTTCAAGGAAGGCGATACCGTCAAAAAGGGCGATATTTTGCTTTCTGTGGCCACCGATAAGCTGACCAATGATGTTGAATCGGAAGTAGATGGCGTACTGCTGAAAATCCTCTTTCCCGAAGGAGAAAGCGCACCGTGCAAAGCAGTGATCGCTTATGTTGGTGAGTCGGGGGAAGTCGTTCCAGAACATCCATCTTCCGCAGAAAAAGCCGCGGCACAACCGCCTGCTCCCGCATCCGCGCCGCCGCCTGCTCCGGCTGCTGCGCGTGCCCCAGGCGCTCCGATTTTAGCCTCTCCAGCGGCCAAAAAACTGGCCAAGGAGCAGCACGTTGACCTTGCACTTCTCACAGGAACCGGCCCAAAGGGACGCATTACCCTGGAGGATGTCCAAACGTACCTAGCTGACCCCAAGGCAGCGGAGCCTGCTGCTCAGGTGAAAACCAGCCCCCTGGCTGCAAAGCTGGCTGCTGAACTAGACGTTGACGTTTCCAAGATCGATGTTCCAGGTCGTGTGATGAAAGCGGACGTGTTGGCTGCCGCTGGTGTGGGCGCTGACGCTTCTGCACTGCCTGTCTGTGACAATGACGAGGCGCCTATCAAGGTGAACCCGCTGCGCCGAAGCATCGCCGCCAACATGGTGAACTCCTGGCATACCTCCCCTCGTGTGACCTTCACCTACGCTGTGGATGTGACCTCCATGCAGGAGCTGCGCACGAAGCTGAAGGGCGTTCTGCAGGAGCAGGGGATCAAGCTGACCTACAACCATATTCTGATGAAGGTGGTTGCCCAGGCGCTGACAGAGTTTCCGGACATCAACGCCAGCTTTGCGGACAATATGCTGACCCGTCATAAGCATGTGAACATGGGGCTGGCAGTGGCCAAAGGCGATGGTCTGATCGTACCCAACGTGAAGTGTGCCGAGCGCAAGTCCTTGGCAGAAATCGCAAAGGAGATGGAGGCACTGATCGAGCGCACCCGCTCCGGCAAGATCACCATGGAGGATATGACTGGCGGCACCTTCACCATCTCCAATCTGGGCTCCTATGGTGTGCGGAATTTCTCCCCCATCATCAACCAGCCCGAATTGGCGATCCTGGGTGTATGTGATATTGTGGACACGCCCGTTGTGCGCAACGGCGAGATCGTGATTCGCCCCATGATGAATCTCTGCCTGACGGCAGATCATCGGGTGGTAGATGGCGTGATGGCCTGCGCATTTATGAAACGGATCGTGGAACTGCTGGAGAATCTGTATCTCTTGCTGATTTAAGGGAGAACGGACGGCGGCACTGCCGCCGTCTGTTTTTACTTTCATGGAGGAAGCGCAACGGCTCGAATCTCTTTGGAAAAGGGGCGTATTCTGCGGATGACATTCTGTAACTATCAGATCGAGCTGCAGTACGGAGATGCTCCCTTGCAAAGAACATCGTACAGAAAGGAGCGTGTGCAATGGCAACTGAAGTGTTGATGCCCAAGTTAGGTTTGACCATGACAGAGGGGACGATTGAAGAATGGAAGATCAAAGAAGGCCAACCTGTGCAAAAGGGGGATGTGCTTTTCTCCGTTGCTACAGACAAGTTGACAAACGATGTTGAAGCGGACGCAGAGGGCATCCTGCTCAAGATCCTGCTGCCGGAAGGCGAATCAGCTCCGTGTAAAAGCGTTGTTGCATGGATCGGACAGCCTGGCGAGATGATTCTTGGGACGGATTCCACTGCCGCTCCCGCTGCTGCGGCGAAGTCAGATCTGTCCCCGCAGGCTTCTCAGGCAAGGGCAAAGACTGTGTTGGTAGTGGGCGGCGGCCCCGGCGGCTATGTGGCGGCCATCCGTGCCGCACAGCTGGGCGCCAAGGTCACGCTCGTTGAAAAGGAGCACCTGGGCGGCACCTGCCTGAACATTGGCTGTATTCCCACCAAATGCCTGCTCCACAGTGCTGAGCTGGTGGAGAACATCAAAAATCAGGCCAAGAACATCGGCGTAAAGGTCACTGGCGTAGAAGTGGACTTCCCCCAGGTCATCGCTCATAAAAACGATATTTCTAAAACGCTCACGATGGGAGTCAAGGGACTGCTGAAAAGGAGTAAGGTCACTATTATAGACGGCGAAGCCGCCTTTACTGCGCCCCAAAAGCTGACCGTAAAGAAAGCAGATGGTTCCCAGGAGGACATGACAGCGGATGCCATCATCCTCTCCACTGGTTCCATCAACTCCACACCTTCCATCCCTGGCCTGAAGGAAAATCCCAACTGCATCGACTCCACCGGTGCGCTGAGCCTTGAAAAGCTGCCAGAGAGCATGGTGGTCATTGGCGGCGGTGTCATCGGTCTGGAACTGGCCTGCGCCTATGGGGGCTTTGGCACAAAGATCACCGTTGTAGAAGCCTTGGATCATATGCTGCCCATGTTGGACAGCGATCTCACGGAGATCGGCGTGGCGCACATGAAGAAACGGGGCATCGAGTTCCACTTGGCGTGTCCGGTTCAGGCCGTTGAAGCCGCTCCTGTGGGCGCAAGGGTCATCTGCAAAACCAAAGCGGGCGAGACAGTCAGCTTTGAGGCGGAAAAAGTGTTGGTAGCCATAGGGCGAAAGGCCAACACCGCCAGCCTGAATCTGGACGCTGCCGGACTGAAGCACGAGAACGGGCACATCCTTGTCAACGACAAGATGGAAACCAATATTCCCGGCGTGTACGCCATCGGTGACTGCGTGTTCGGATACGCTCAGCTGGCGCATACTGCCAGCGCCATGGGGGAGGTGGCGGCGGAAAATATCTGCGGCCACGAGGCTCATTATGACCAGTCCACCAATCCCACCTGTGTCTACATGGAACCGGAAGCTGCTTCCGTGGGACTGACAGAGGAACAGTGCAAGGCGCAGAGTCTTGCGTACAAGGTGGGGAAGTTCCCCATGAGCGCCAATGGCAAGGCGTTGATCCTCAACGGCGGCGAAGGTCTGGTAAAGATTATCGCCGGAGCAACGCACGGAGAGATCCTGGGGGTGCATATCATCGGCCCCAGAGCTACAGACCTAATCTCCGAGGGAGCCTTGGCTATCCGTCTGGAAGCCACGGTGGATGAACTGATCTCTACCATCCACAGCCACCCCACTGTCACCGAAGCGCTGCGAGAAGCAGCACTCAACGTGGAGAAAAGAGCGATCCACATACCAAATCGGTAAAAACATTTCTTTGTGGATACCGCTCTCAAGCCATGGTTCCACGCAGGCTAACAGAAAAAGCATCGTAATGAAAAAAATCATTACGATGCTTTTTCTTTCACTTCTGTTATTTTCCGCTTAGTTCTCCGGAATCTTACAGACATCTACCCAGCCCTGAAAGTGGTCGCAATTTGCTTCCAGCTCCGGAATGGTCAGCTCAATGGCACTGTTGGAGCTGCCGCAGGCGGGGAATACCGTCTCAAACCGTTTCAGGCTTTCGTCCAAGTACACGTCCACACCCTCGTTGACTGCAAAGGGGCAGACGCCGCCCACCGCATGACCGATGAGGGTTTCCGCCTCCTCGTGGGAGAGCATCTTGGCCTTGGTGTGGAACTGAGCTTTGTACTTGGGGTTGGCGATCTTGGCATCACCTGCTGCAACAATGAGCACCACATGGTCATCTACATAGAAGGAGAGGGTCTTTGCGATGCGCTGCCCTTCCACGTGCAGTGCTTGGGCAGCCAGCTCTACCGTTGCGCTGGACACGTCAAACTCCTGCACCCGATCCTCCATGTTTCGTTCCCGAAAATAAGCTCGTACTCGTTCGATAGACATTTACATCACATTCTTTCTCTGGGTTTTTCCTTTATTTTTCCGCTTTGGGCGCACCGTTCTGACCGCTGCCTTGTCCCTTGGGACGATGGTGGCGGCGGCGATGGGAACGGGATTTGTTCCCACTCTGTCCAGTGCTGCTGCCGGTGGGATTCTGCTTCTGACCCTCTGTCTTGGCCTGCTGACCGGCGCTGCCTGTGTTGCTGCTGTGCCGACGGCGGGAGTGGCTGTTTGGCTTTTTCTCGCCGAACTTTGCTTCCCCTGCGGCACCCTGCTCCGGATGCGCTGCCGCCGGACGCTCCTTGTTCCTATTGGCACTGCTGCGGCTTCTGCGGCTGCGGTGGGAGGTGGAATTAGCGCCCTCCGGCTTTTTCTCTTTGGGGCGTTCCTCCACTTCCGGTTTTGCCATGGGCGCCGCCTGCTCCTGTGTTCGGAGCAGACCCAGGGATGGCTCCTTCTTCTCTGGCGCAGGAACTGGGAACTCATATCCCGGCGGGCGCTTGCCTTTGCCGTTGCGGATGATCTCAATGTCCTCTTTTCGGTACACCTTGGGGGTATCCGGATCGCTGTCCAGCACCACCTTCACCTGCTCCCGCAGCAGCTGGATCTGATTGACCACGCCCACGCCATCCGGAGTGTTGACCAGGGATTCCAGCTTGGGCGTGTCCTTGAGCAAGTCCTCATAGGCGTCCTGCTCGTATTTCAGGCAGCACATAAGGCGGCCGCAGACGCCGGAGATCTTGGTGGGGTTGAGGGAAATGTTCTGGGTCTTGGCCATTTTGATGGACACCGGCTGGAAGTCGCTCAAAAACTGAGAACAGCAGAAGGGACGTCCGCAGATGCCCAGGCCGCCCATGATCTTGGCCTCATCTCGGACGCCGATCTGCCGCAGCTCGATGCGGGTGCAGAAGATAGACGCCAGATCCTTGACCAGGTGGCGGAAATCCACCCGTCCATCGGCGGTGAAGAAGAACAAAATCTTGCTGCCGTCGAAGCTGTACTTCACTTCCACCAGTTTCATCTCCAGCTTGTGCTCGGCGATCTTGTCCTGGCAGATCTGGAAGGCTTTTTTCTCCTTCTCCTGGTTGGACTTTACCTGGGCATAGTCCGCCTCCGTAGCCACACGGAGCATGGGACGCAGGGCGGCGATAAGCTCCATCTCGTCGATCATGATGTTGGCCAGGGCGCACTCACCGAATTCGATGCCCTTGGATGTCTCTATGATCACATGCTGTCCAGCCTGCACCTGGACGCCGTTGGGGTTAAAGTAATATAATTTGCCTCCGTCTTTGAAACGGACGCCAATAATTTCGGTCATCACATACCTCCTGATTATAGGTGATAGTTCTGCGCTCCGCTGCCCATCAAAACCTGCCAGCTTCGGGCGGCGAACCAGCCGGCGCTGTGGCCAACGGACGGGTTAAAGGCGCACTGATTCCGTGCCTCCTCTGCCAGCTTGGTCAGCGCCACCAGCTTGGCTCTGGGGATCGCCGCCAGCTTGGAATCGGGGCAGGTCAGTCCCTCTACCAGTTTCTGCGCCAGCACCTGATAGCTCTCCGCTAACTGGTCACGAGTCACTTTCTCCGCCACAAATTTCGCCACGCACTCCACCAGCGCCAATTCACGGTTGGCGCAAAGAGCGTCTGCCCAGGCTTCCCCCCATCGGGTGTCTGTCTGAACCTCCTCCTTCGGCGGCGTCAGACGGAAGTGGACACAGCGGGAACGAACCGTTTCCAGCAGGGACGCCGGTTGATCGGTCAGGATCAGAAAGGCGGTATAGGCCGGCCCATCCTCCAGCAATTTCAGCAGGGCGTTCTGAGCGTTGCTGTTCATGGGCAAATCCAGGATGTATACCTTGCACCGGCCTTCGTTGGGGCGTATATAGGCGTCCTGCCGGAGCTGACGGGCGGCGTCCACCTTGATCTCCTTGCTCTCCGGCGACAAAAAACGCTGGATGGGGACGACGTCCGGATGAATGCCCTGGGCAACCTTTTGGCAGCTGGAACACAGACCGCAGGGACGGTGCACCGCCTGCGGCTCTTGACAGACCAGCGCTTGGGCTAAGATCTGCGCCAAGGCGTGCCGTCCAGAGCCTTCGGGGCCAGAGAGAATACACTCATGAGGGGGTTCCGCCATGGTGGAAAGCTGCTGTTTTAGAGGTTCATTGCCCTGCAATTCTCTCACATTCATGCCGTTTCCCTCCTCATGGCTGGCGGCAGGGATATTCCTACCGGAGCACAGTTGTTTTCATTTTATTATAGCCCAACTGTTCCAAATAAGCTAGTATTTTTTCGTCTATCCGTTCCCCAGGCGCTGCGATGGGCACGCCGGGAGGATAGGGGGCGATCTGTTCCGCTGCGATGCGGCCTGCCGCCTGAGCCAAGTCCACGGTTTCTTTTAGAGCGAAAAGTGCCTCTCTGGGTGTGCAGACAGACTGGGGCAGGGGTGGGGCGGAGACGGTAGAATGAGGGCGTATTTTTCCGTGAAGCCCGAAGGCATCCAAGGCTTGTTCCAGCCGTTCCACTTCTTCTACGCCATCGGCGCAAGTCAAGATGAACACTATATGTTCGCTGTCCGCCATCTCCGGCCAGATATGGTGTGCTTGCAGGAACTTTTCCACCTGATCTCCGTTTTCTGTGCAAAGAGTGAAGCGAGTGGGGTCTAATTGCGTGTCTGTCTCCGTCAAAGCAGGGTACTTTTTCCGCAGCTGTGCAACCATCTGTGCGGTTTCCTGATAACGCTGCTTACCCTCTGCCAACAGCCAGGGACGAAGGGCGTCCAAGGCTGCCATCATGGGGTAGGAGGGAGAAGATGTAGCGAAAATGAGACTGGCTTGGCGGAGCTGGTCTAGGGTGATGCCGTTTCCAAAGAGCAGGGCGGACTGCCCTGGCGCCGGAAGGGTCTTATGGGCGCTGACGGTGACCAGGTCGGCTTCCCGATAGGGGTTTTCCCCCAACAAAAACAGGTGGGCGCCATGGGCGCCGTCTACCAGCAATTTTGCTCCGTGCCGGTGGCAGACTTCCGCCAAGGCGGGAATGTCAGAGAGAACGCCGTAGTAGGTGGGGGCGGTGACGCAGACTGCTCTGCACTCCGGATGGGCATTTAGTTCCGCTTCCACAGCTTCCGGCTCCACAGGGCCAGCAGTTCCCACATGAGACAGCCAGGGGCGGGTGAGCCAGATTGGTTTTTTGTCCAGCAGTGCCAGGCCAGTATGGATGCTGCGATGACTGACCCGATCGGTCAAGATGGTGTCGCTGCCGCTGAGCATGAGCATGGTGTGAACACCCTGAGTGGAACCACCAGTGAGGAACAGGCAGCTATCAGCCCCCCACGCCTCTGCCCATGCCTGTTCTGCTTGGGCGATGCAGTCCATGTCCTCTCCGTACAGGTTGCCGGTGGGGGGAAGCTCGGTGAAGTCCAGACGGGCGTATTCTGCTGGCAGGCCGGGGATGGGTTTGCCTTTGTGGCCTGGCATGGCCATACGGAGAGGATTTTGGGCGGCAAATTGGGTCAGAGCGTCATAGAGGGGGGTGGACATAGGGGATTCCTCCTAATGGGGTTGTAGATTGGAAAAAAGACCCGCACGGCCGGAGCCGCTGGCGGGTCTTTTGGGGATTCCATTACACGTTTTTGTCAAATACCACCACGATCCGGCGGTTGGGTTCCGTACCGGTGGAGTAGGTGGAGATGGCAGGGTTGTAGCTCTGGAGCGCTGCATGGATCACATGACGTTCATAGGCGTTCATGGGTTCCAGCATCATGTTCCGACGGTACTTGAGGGCTTTGCCAGCGGTCTTTCGCGCCAGACGCTGGAGGGATTCCTCCCGTTTGGCGCGATAGTTCTCCGCATCAATGTGAATGCGAATACGCTTGGACTGTCCCCGATTCACCGCATAATTGGTCAGCTGCTGGATGGCATCCAGAGTCTCCCCGCGGCGGCCGATGAGGGCGCCCAGGTTCTTGCCCACCAGTTCTACCTGGTAGATACCAGCTTCGTTGACCTGCAGCTTGATCTCTGCCGGAACCTCCAGCCGTTCCAACAGGCCGGTCAGGAAGGTTTCGATTTTTTCCTTCCGCTCCGGATCTGCCTCCATGACTGGGGCTTCCACAGGTGCTTCCACCGGTCCCGCCGTTGGGGCGGGAGCCGATTCTGCCGCAGGCATCGGCTCTGCCGGAGCTTCCGGTTCCACTGTGGGAGCCGGTTCCTCTGCCACGGGAGCCGGTTCGTCAGGTACTTCATAGGTCACGCGGATCTTGGCCGGACAACTGCCGATGCCAAGAAAACCGGTCTTTGCGCGGGTGATCACTTCGATGGAAATATCGTCCTCTTCCAGCCCCAGCTCTTTCAGGGCTTTATTCAGGGCGTCCCGTTCGGTTTTCCCCGTTGTTTCGATCCACTTCAACATAAGAAAGTTGTCATTCCTTTCTATCCATCCGCAGGGAGGCAGGTTCCGCTCATTGGGATTGACTCCCCGCTATGAACGGTTATTCCTTGTCCTCGCCCTTGGCATCCTGTTGGATCGCTTCAAAGAGCTGGTCTGCATTGGGGGCTTTCTCAACCTCGGGCTCAGCAGCCGGTTCTGCCGGAGCTTCCACTGTTTCCGGAGACGTCTCCTCAGCGGGATCAGGTTCTGCCATGGGGACTTCCGTCGTCTCCACTGCCGTGGTCACGTCCTGTTCCGGAGCCACAGGTTCCGCCAAGGTCTCCGGACGTTCTTCCGGCGCAGGCTCTGCCAAAGGCTCCTCAGCCACCTTCCCACTGGGATCGTGATAAGGGGTCACAGTGTAGCGGTTGGGGTCATAAGCACGGCCGCGGGCATAGGTACGCATCCCCACCCGGCTCTCTTTGGGAGCGGGGGCTTTTTTGGGCTTGTCTGCTTTTTTCTTCCCACGGTTCTTTTTCCGTTCTTCTTCCTCCGCCGCACGACGAGCGGCGATCTCCGCCTTGCGCTGACGTTCCTTTTCCTTTTCTTCCTCTAACCGTTTCTGACGAGCCGCTTCCATCTCCGCATATTTGCCACGGAGCATACGGGCACAGATGAGTTCCTGGACAGCCATGAAAATAGCGTTGAATGCCATGTAGACGCACATACCGGCGGGCATGATATAGCCGAACCACAGATACATGAGCGGCATGATGAACAACATCATCTTGTTGGTGCGATCCATGGACGCATTGCCGGAACCCTTCTGGTTCTTGTTGAAGTTATTGGTTTTCTGGGACAGTCTGGAGTAGCCCACGTTCAGGACGGTGACAATGATGGGGATGAGGAACAAGCCGATGCTTGCCCAGGACACGCCATTTTCCCAGAACTTGAGCTTGGGGATCTGAGACAGATCCAGCCCCAGGAAATTGAAGTTGATGATCTCCAGCTTGGATGCGCCGTCCCCCACTGCGGTCTGGACAGCAGAGAACACGTCCTGGTGACCGTACATAAGACCGGCGACCTGCATTTCCTGATAGATCTCAGAGCCGCTGAGGGTATAGGTGCCCAGCTTCTCTACTGCCTTGATGGCGGCGGTGATCTGGTCGGTCGTCAAATGCATCATGTAGAGCATGGGACGACGGATGACATAGTACAGCGCCATCAGGATGGGCAGGGGGAGGAAGGACCACAGGCAGCCGCTCATGGGGTTGACCCCTTCCCGTTCGTACAGCTTCTGCACTTCCTCATTGTACTTTACTCTGTTGTTGCCATATTGCTTTTGCAGCCGCGCCATCTCTGCCTGCATGGTGTTCATCTGCATCATGCCCTTTTTGCCTTTGTAAGACAGGGGAAAGAGAATGATTTTCGTCAGCAGGGTAAACACGATCAGAGCCAGGGCATAGCTGCCGCCGCAGATCTTATACAGCCACAATAGGAAGGTACCGAATACTTGTAAAATAGCAGTCATAGTTTTTCTCGCTCTCCTTGGGCGTAGGTCGTGAATGCGTTCATTCCACCGCACCCTCCGGAAGAGGGGGATGGAACCCTTCCGCTTCAGGGAACAGGATCATATTCTATGCACTTCTGCCGATGAAAGGGCTGACACTTGGCCAGGCGCTTCGCCGCCAGCAGGGATCCACGGGCAGGGCCGTATTTTTCCACCGCCTCTCGGGCATATTCCGAGCAGGTGGGGAGGAAACGGCAGCGGGCGGGAAACCAGGGGGAGATGGCCTTCTGATAGAACCAGATCAAGCCTAGCAGCAGTCTTTTCATTCGAAATTTACCTCCTTCCAAATGGGGAAGGTTTCGGTCAGGGTTGTTTTTTGGGGCGGAGCAAGCCCAGCTTGCCGGCCAGCTTGAGGAAGTCCCGTTCCAAAGTCTGATAGCTGACAAAGGCACTGCGCACCCGCGCCACTACCACCAGGTCGCGGCCAAGCAGGAACTCCTCCTCGTGGAGACGATAGATTTCCCGCAGGCGCCGCCGGATCCGGTTTCGGGTGACGGCGTTACCCAGCTTTTTCCCAGTGGTAATGCCCAGCCGATTTTCTTGCAGCCGGTTCTTTCGGGTGTAGAGCACCATCGTCGGCGCTACGGCCTGTTTTCCCCGACTGTAGAGCCGGCGGAAATCCCGATTTGATTTGAGGGAGACGGAGTACTTCACAAAACAAACTCCTTTACTGAATGTTATCCTTCCTTTTTGGAACACGGCAAAGGGCGCATGGCTCACTTTGCCGGCAAATGCTTATCAGGGGTGGAAGATTGTTCATCATCCACCCCTCAGATGCAATATTTACGATCTGTTCCCATTTGTCAATCAGTAAGACAGTCTAGCGCGGCCCTTGGCGCGGCGGCGGGCAAGGACTTTCCGACCATTCTTGGTGGACATTCTCTTGCGGAAGCCGTGTACTTTCTGACCATGAAGCTTTTTGGGCTGGTAGGTACGTTTGGTTGCCATGAATTACACCTCCGATAGTTATCTTGCTCAACAAGCCGGGAACAGATACCCGACCGTAGCCAACACAATTTAGGCGCAAGGCTCCCAAAAGAGAGCTGATAGCGCATTTGTCATTATAAACGATACTTTTTGTCCCTGTCAACAGAAAATTCACAATATTTTTCTTTCTCAGGGCTGTTTTGGGATAGGATACCATATATTGCGGTTGGAGCGATAAGGGAACACAACTGTCATAGAGACAATATCCTCCGGAAAAGGATCAAAACACGCCATGAAGCATCTATGCGCCGCCCCTTCTCCGTCCATTTCCCACCTGTTGATGCGCAAAGTCTGGAGTAAAACCCTGCCTGCGGCAGATTTTCTTTCCGCTATGACTTTCTATTTTTTAGATGTATACCTTGTAAGAGAGGGTATTTTATGTTATACTTTAAGCTGTGTTTTTATTCTTTTTTTCTGCCGGATCTTTGTACAAAGATCCGGCCTTGAAACGGAGTTTTGTATTTATGAATTCTGCCAACGAAATTTGGATGAGTATCACGCCGGTTCTCCAAGAGAAATTCACAGAGATCGCCTTCAAGACCTGGTTCGGTCAGGTAGAAGCTCTTGATTTTAAGATGGATCAGCTGACCTTATCCTGCCCCTCGGATTTCAAAGCGAAGATGATCCGAGATCGCTTTCTATCCGATATTGAGCAAATCCTGCACGACCTATTCGCCGCAGACATCAAAGCGGTGATCTTAGGACCGGAGGAGACGGCTGCCTACCGCTCGGAGTCGCTGGAACAGCCGTCATCCAACCAGAACATCCTGATGGGCAGTGAGGAGTACACCTTTGACCGTTTTATCGTCGGTTCCTCCAACCGATTCGCCTACAATGCCGCTCAGGCAGTGGCCAAGGATCCGGGCAAGGGCTATAACCCACTGTTTCTATATGGTGAGTCCGGTCTGGGCAAGACCCATCTGCTCTATTCCATCTACCACACCATTCGTCAGAACCATCCGGATTATCAGATCATCTACATCAAGGGTGACGAGTTCACCAACGAGCTGTTCGAAGCCATCCGGCTGCGCAGCACAGACACCTTTCGCCAAAAGTACCGAGACAAGGATCTGCTGCTGGTGGATGACATTCAATTTATCGCCGGCAAGGAACAGACCCAAGAGGAGTTTTTTAACACCTTCAACAACCTGTATGAGGCCAAAAAGCAGATTGTTCTCACCTCCGACCGTCCCCCATCTGATATGCTCCGGCTGGAAGACCGCCTGCGCACCCGATTTGAGTGGGGTTTGATGGCAGATATTCAGCCGCCGGACTATGAGACCCGCTGTGCCATCATCAAAAACAAGTCCATTCTGTTGGGTCTGAATCTGCCTTCGGACATCATCGAGTACATCGCCCAGAATATCACCGCTAACGTGCGGCAGCTGGAAGGGACCATCAAGCGGCTCATGGCCTATCGAGATCTGATGGGCAGTGAGATCAACGATGAAAACGCCTCCCGTGCCATTCGGGAGCTGATCCGAAAGAAGGATGAATTTGTGCCCTCCCCAGAAGTGATCGTGGAGGAGACCGCTAAATTCTATGACCTGGATCCCAAAACCATCATGGGCGAGAGCCGAAAGGCCAATATCGTCCTGGCTCGGCAGGTCTCCATGTACATCATCCGCTCCATCACCAATCAATCCCTGCCGGAAGTGGGCAAATTCTTCGGTCAACACCACACCACGGTCATGCATTCCGTGGAGAAGATCGAAAAAATGCTCTCCAATGACCGAGAGCTGAAAGAAGTCATCCGAGACATCAAAGCCAATGTAAACGACCGCTTTTGACGGGCGCTTTTTTTCCACAGATTCCACTGGATTTATCCACCTGTGGAAAAGTGTTGTGTGCATAAAAAACCCTTTGCAAACCCTTCTTGTGGATTCTGATTTTTTTCTCCACACCCCCTGTGGAAGCGGAACCCATTGGCGCCCAAGGGAAAATCATGGTTTTCCACTTTTCCGAGCCCCCTACTAATACTACTATTTTTTAGATCTCTTTCTTTATCACACAAAGCAAGTACACCAACCGTTCCAGCATCTTCCCTCGGCGCAGAGGAATTTCCCTCCCGCCTCGGAGAAAGGAGCTTCTCTTTCTATGAAATTTTCCTGTGAAAAAGCCCTGCTGCAATCCATGATCACCATTGCCTCCCGTGCTGTGGCGCCCAAAAGCACCATCCCAGCTTTGGAAGGGGTGTTGTTGGAGGCAGAGCAGGAGCTAAACCTGACCGGTTATAACTTGAAAACCGGAATCCGCGGTACCATCTCTGCCGATATTGCAGAACCAGGCAGCATTGTCCTCTCCGCTCGCCTCTTTGGCGACATCATCCGCCGCCTGCCTGACGATATGGTGACCTTGTCCACCGATGATCTGATGGTGAACATCACCTGCGGCATGAGTGAGTTCAATATTTTGGGCATGGATCCCAGTCAGTTTCCGGAGCTGCCTGCGGTGGAATATCAGAACAGCATGATCCTGCCCCAGCGCATCCTCCATTCCATGATCACCGAGACCATCTTTGCCGTCTCCACCAATGACAGCCGTCCCATCCACACTGGCGAACTGTTCGAACGAAATGGGGAAGGACTGCTCACTGTCGTAGCGGTGGATGGGTATCGCTTGGCGCTTCGTCGGGAAACCACCCAGCTGAACGTGTCAGAAACTGCCTGCCAGTTTGTCATACCCGCACCGGCTCTTAACGAAGTGAGCAAGATCTGCGGCGATACGGACGAGACGGTGGAGATCGTCCAGGGCAGCCGGCACATCATGTTCCGTCTGGAGTCGGAAAAGATCACCCTCATCACCCGTCGTTTGGAAGGAGAGTTTCTGAACTATAACCAAGCCATCCCTAGCAACAACCCCATTGCTGTCTCCGTGGATCGAAAAAAATTGATCTCCTGTATCGAACGCTGTTCCCTCATTATCACCGAACAGCAAAAGAGCCCCCTCCGCTGCACCTTCGGAGACGGCGTGCTGGACATCCGCACCGCCACCGCCATTGGTACCGCACAGGATCAGTGCCCTATGGTGGGAAATGGAAACGGCCTGGAGATCGGCTTCAACAACAAGTATATTTTGGACGCCCTGAAAGCAGCCAACGCAGAGACCCTGCGCATCAGTCTCAACACCCCCATCAGCCCCTGCATCATTCAGCCGGAGGAGGGAGACGATCAGGATCAATTTTTGTATATGGTTCTCCCAGTGCGGCTGAAGGCAGGACAGTAAATCGAGGTGTTACTCATGAAAAAAGAAACTGTTGCGATCTCTACGGAATTTATCAAGCTGGACGCCTTGCTGAAATACGCTGGGCTGGTCAACAGCGGCGGCGAAGCAAAGACCCTCATTCAGGAGGGAGATGTGTTAGTCAATGGGGAAGTGTGTACCATGCGGGGCAAGAAGCTGCGCCCTGGTGACACTGTGACTTTGGGAGAAGCGACGGTCAGGATCCAATGATCGTCCATCACCTGACCCTGCACCACTTCCGGAACTATTCCACACTGGATGTGGATTTCTCTCCCGCCATCAATGTGATCTACGGGGACAATGCCCAGGGCAAGACCAATCTCATCGAGGCCATCGCCTACCTGTCCGCCTGCCGGAGCCACCGAGCCAGGTGGGACAGGGAGTTGATCGCCTTTGATCAGCCGGAGGCGGAGATCTTGTGCCAGCTCACCAGCCGGAACCGAGAGTTTTTCCTGGAAGCGCGGCTCCGGCGGGGGCAGCGGCGGAGCTTGAAAAAGAACGGTGTGCGCCTGAAAAGCGCCGGTGAACTGGCCGGTATCTTGAATACCGTTCTGTTCTGTCCGGAGGATCTGTATCTCATCCGTTCCGGCGCCTCAGCCCGACGGAATTTTCTGGACAGCGTCATCTGTCAGCTCCGTCCCCGCTATGCGGAAGCCCTGGCAGAGTACAAGCGTCTGTACGAGCAAAAAAACAGAATTTTGAAAGATTGGCCGGAACAGCCTAAACTGCTGGATTTACTGGAAGACTATAACGTGAGGATGTGCCAGACCGGCGCCCTGCTCATCCACTATCGTGCTCACTTTATCAAAAAGCTCAGCCAGTATGCCCCTGCCATCCATAGGGATTGTTCCAATGGACGGGAGGTCTTGACCCTGGGCTATCAGACGGTGAAAACAGTGGCAGATCCCAAGGCCAAGCCGGAGGTTCTTTTTCCACAGCTTTGGACACATATGAGGAACCATTGGCAGGCGGAGCTGGACAGCCGTAGCTGTCTCTCCGGCCCCCACAAGGATGACCTGCTGGTAGACATCAATGGGATGCCCGCCAAGCAGTATGCCAGCCAAGGGCAGACCCGCACCGCTTCTCTGGCCTTAAAATTGGCTCAGCGGGAGATTTTGTATGAGACCTATGAGGAATACCCAGTGCTGCTGTTGGACGATGTTTTGAGCGAATTAGACCTGATCAGACAGGAATTCGTCCTCAACCGCATCAACGGCGGCCAGGTTTTCATCACCTGCTGTGAAGAACAGCGCCTGCACCAGCTGGAAGCGGGGAAGGTGCTGCATATTCAAAACGGCGCACTAGCGCTTTAGGGAGGGATTTTTTATGTACCTGCATTTGGGTCAGAACACCATCGTGCATGAATCAGAGATCTTGGGCATCTTTGACCTGGATATCACCTCCCAATCCTACCGTACCCGCCAGTACCTCAATCGGGCGGAGCGGAATGGGGAAGTGGTCAGCATCAGCGAGGAGCTGCCCAAGAGCTTCGTGGTCTGCGCCCAACCCAAAACCAAGAGAAACCAGACGGTCTATATTGCCCAGCTTTCCAGCCAGACGCTGCTGCGCCGGTGGGAGGCGGGAATCCAGACCGATTGAATTTGTAAGCAATCACCCATGCCTTGAACCGGCTAGGAAGTTCCGCCGGTTCTGGAAAGAGGAGAACTTCAACTATGGCAGAAGATTTATTGGAAAATGGCACCGCGGTCAGCGGTGAGTACAACGCCGCGGAAATTCAGGTGTTGGAAGGCCTGGAGGCCGTGCGTAAACGACCAGGTATGTACATCGGCTCCACCTCCACCAGCGGCCTGCATCACCTGGTCTATGAGATCGTGGACAACGCCATTGATGAGGCATTGGCCGGTTATTGTACCGAGATCCATGTGACCATCCACAACGGCAACTCCATCACCGTCACCGACAATGGCCGCGGCATTCCGGTGGATATCCAGGCACAGACGGGCAAGCCTGCCTTGGAAGTGGTCTATACCATGCTCCACGCCGGCGGCAAGTTCGGCGGCGGCGGCTATAAAGTTTCCGGCGGCCTCCACGGCGTAGGCGCCTCCGTAGTCAACGCCCTGTCCGAATGGATGCGGGTTCAAGTTCATAAGAACGGCAACATCTACGAGATGAAATTCAGTCGGGGCAAAGTCACACAGCCCATGACCATCATTGGCTCCACTGACCACACCGGCACCATCGTCACCTTCCAGCCCGATCCGGAGATGTTCGATGACCTGATCTACAACTACGAAACACTCCACACCCGAATGCGGGAGCAGGCGTTCCTGAACGGCGGCATCCGCATCATCATGAAGGATGAACGGGAGGGGCAGGAACAGCAGGATGAGATGTACTACGAGGGCGGTATTTGCTCCTTTGTGGAGTTCATCAACCAGCACAAGTCTCCCATTCACAATGACGTCATCTATATGGCTGGGGAGCAGGAGAATTCCATGGCAGAGATCGCCATGCAGTACACCGACAGCTATAATGAGGTCATTCTCTCCTTTGCCAACAACATCCACACCCCGGACGGCGGTATGCACGAGGAAGGGTTCAAGCGTGCCCTGACCAACGCTCTGAACACCTATGGCCGGAAGGCGAAGATTTTGAAGGACGATGAAAAAGTCTCTGGTGACGACTGCCGAGAGGGTCTGACCTGCGTCATCTCCGTCAAGCTGGTGGAAGCCCAGTTCGAGGGGCAGACCAAGGCCAAGCTGGGCAACAGTGAAATTCGTACTCTGGTCAACAGCGTAGTGTCTGAAAAACTGGAGATTTTCTTAGAGGAAAATCCCACCGTCGGCCGTGCCATCTTGGAAAAGGCCATGACCGCCGCCCGTGCCAGAGAGGCAGCCCGGCGGGCAAGAGAAAATATCCGTCGCAAGAACGCCTTGGACGGCGCCACTCTCCCTGGCAAGCTCCGAGACTGTAATGAGCGGGACGCTGCTTTGACTGAAATCTATATCGTGGAGGGCGACTCCGCAGGCGGCTCCGCTACCCAGGGGAGAGATTCCCGATTCCAGGCCATCCTGCCTCTGTGGGGAAAAATGCTGAACGTGGAAAAATCCCGTGCCGATAAGGTCTATGGCAATGATAAACTTATGCCGGTCATCACTGCTCTGGGCGCTGGCCTGGGGGAGGACTTCAACGTGGAGAAGCTCCGTTATCATAAGGTCATCATCATGGCCGACGCCGACGTGGACGGCAGCCATATCCGGACGCTGTTGCTGACCTTCTTCTTCCGGTTCATGCGGCCGCTGATTGAGGAAGGCTATGTTTACGCCGCCGTGCCCCCTTTGTATAAGCTAGTCAAGGGCAAGACCACCCGTGTGGCCTTCTCTGACGAGGAACGGGATGCCATTTCGGCGGAGCTGCGTGGGGATAACCCCAATGCTAAGATCAACATCTCCCGGTTTAAGGGTCTGGGCGAGATGGATCCCCACGAGTTGTGGGAGACCACGATGAATCCCACCACCCGTACCTTGAAGCGGATCACCCTCAGTGACGCTGTGGCGGCAGACCAGACCTTTACCCTGCTCATGGGGGAAAAGGTGGAACCCCGCCGCCAGTACATTGAGGCAAACGCCAAGAAGGTCATCAACTTGGACTATTGATGTCGTTGTGAGGTAAATCGTTTTGAGTAAGAAAAAAGATTATGAACCACAGGATATTGCCTATCCGGAACAGAAGATCGTAGAGATCGACTTAGAGCATGAGATGCAGACGGCGTACATGGACTACGCCATGTCCGTCATCGTTGGCCGTGCCCTGCCCGATGTGCGGGACGGTCTGAAACCGGTGCATCGCCGTATCCTGTATGCTATGTATGAGGACAATCTGACCTCTGACCGCCCCTTCAAGAAGTCCGCCACCTGCGTGGGCGACGTGTTGGGTCGGTATCATCCCCATGGCGACAGCTCTGTTTACGGTGCCTTGGTGCGTCTGGCGCAGACCTTCTCCATGCGGTACCCCCTGGTGGACGGCCACGGCAACTTCGGCAGCGTGGACGGCGACCCTCCTGCCGCTTACCGTTACACCGAGGCTCGCCTGTCCAAGATCTCCAGCGAAATGCTGCGGGACATCGAAAAGGACACGGTAGATTGGGATCCCAACTTCGACGAGAGCCGCCAGGAACCCCGTGTCCTGCCCTCCCGTTTTCCTAACCTGCTGGTCAACGGCTCCGCCGGTATCGCTGTCGGCATGACCACCAACATCCCGCCCCACAACCTGCGGGAGGTCATTGACGGCACCATCTGCGTGATGGAAAATCCGGAAGCGGGCTTGGACGATCTGATGGAGCACATCCAAGGCCCCGATTTCCCCACCAGCGGCATCATCATGGGCCGCAGCGGCATCCGTGCCGCCTATGGCACCGGCCGAGGGAAGATCACCGTTCGGGCAAAGACGGAGATGGAGGAGTTCGGCGCTGGCCGCACCCGCATCATCGTTACGGAGCTGCCCTATCAGGTCAATAAGGCTCGCTTGATTGAAAATATCGCCGAGCAAGTCCATGCCAAGCGGCTGGAAGGCATTTCCGGCCTGCGGGACGAGTCTGACCGAGAGGGTATGCGCATCGTCATCGAGCTGAAAAAGGACGCCAACCCTCAGGTGGTCTTGAACCGCCTGTTCATCCAGACCCAGCTCCAGACCACCTTCGCCGTAGTCATGCTGGCGCTGGTACACAACCAGAAGCAGCCTCGCATCTTGACTCTCCGTCAGATTTTGGATGAGTACATCGACTTCCAAATGCAGGTACTGACCCGCCGCACCATCTATGACAAAAAGAAGGCAGAGGCTCGTGCCCACCTGCTGGAAGGTCTGCTCATTGCTCAGGACAACATCGACGAGGTCATTCGCATCATCCGCAGCAGCTATGACAACGCCAAGGAGAATCTGATGAACCGGTTCGGTCTGGACGATATCCAGGCACAGGCCATTCTGGATATGCAGCTGAAACGGCTCCAGGGTCTGGAACGGGATAAGCTGCTGGCAGAGTACAAGGAGCTGGAGGAGAAGATTGCCTACTACGCCAGTCTCTTGGCTGATGAAGAAAAGATGAAAGGCGTGCTGAAAGACGAGCTGCTGGAGATCAAGGAAAAGTACGGAGATGACCGCAGAACCGCCATCGAACAGGTGGAGGATGAGATCAACATCGAGGACTTGATCGAGGAAGAAACTTGCGTGTTCACCATGAGCAATGCCGGTTACTTGAAGCGCACCCCTGCTTCCGCTTACCGCAGCCAGCGCCGTGGCGGTAAAGGCGTCAACGCCATGACCACTCGGGAAGAGGACTATGTGACCACCCTGTTCACCTCCTCTACCCATGACTATATCCTGTTCTTCACCAACACCGGCAAGGTGCACCGGAAGAAGGGCTACCAGATTCCCGAAGCGGGTCGTACTGCTAAAGGCACCAATCTAGTCAACGTCCTGCCGGTGGAGCAGGGGGAAAAGGTTACGGCCATGATTCCCATTCGGGAATTTACCGATGATGAGTTCCTGGTCTTTGCCACCCGATTTGGCACCGTCAAGCGCATCACCCTGTCCAGCTTGAACACTGCCCGAAAGGCCGGTATCCGTGCGCTGAACCTGGAAGAAGGGGACGAGCTGATCTCCGTCTGCCGCACCGATGGCGAACAGGACGTGTTCCTGGTCACCCACGAGGGCATGGCCATTCGGTTCCATGAAAGCGATGTGCGCTGTATGGGGCGTGACGCCGTGGGCGTCCGCGGCATCCGCCTGAAAGAAGGGGATTGGCTGGTAGCCGCTGGCGTGTCCAGTCAGGGCAGCAGCCTGCTGACCATCACCGAGCAGGGTTACGGCAAGCGCACCCTTTTGGAGGAGTACAGCCTGCAAACCCGCGGCGGCTTCGGCAGCAAAAACTACCGCATCACAGAAAAGACCGGCTCGGTGGCCTGTGCTGCTGTGGTGCAGGATAAAGACGATGCGCTGATGATCTCCGATGACGGCACCATCATTCGTACCGCAGTCAGCGGCATCAACCTGTATGGTCGTGTGACGCAAGGCGTGCATATCATGACCGTGGCCGAAGGCGGCAAGGTTATCTCTCTGGCTACCACCTGCGATGAGGATGAGGAAGGCGATTCCTCCGAGGAAGAAAACGCAGAGGCGGTACCGGAGAAAGGCACAGAGGAATCCACAACTGTGTAAAAAACGTGTATTTCAGAACAACGGGCGGAGGGAATCATTTCCGCCCGTTTTCTGTCTGACCGTGGAAGGAGGAGAGGATGAAGACCGTAACCTTGTACACCGATGGCGCCTGTTCCGGCAACCCTGGCCCTGGCGGCTGGGCGGCGATTTTACTGTATGGAAATCACAAAAAGGAGCTATCCGGCGGGGAAAAGAACACCACCAACAACCGAATGGAACTGACTGGTGTGATCGAAGGGCTGCGCGCTTTGAATCAACCCTGCATCGTGGAGCTGTACTCCGATTCCAAATATGTTATTGACGCTTTGGAAAAAGGCTGGGCTGTAGGCTGGCGAAAACGAGGGTGGAAGAAAGCGGATAAAAAACCCGCTTTAAATTCCGACTTGTGGGCGGTTTTGCTGGACTTGTATGACCTGCACGAAGTGCATCTCCACTGGGTAAAAGGCCATGCGGAGAACCCCTACAACAACCGCTGCGATGAACTAGCCGTAGCGGAGTGGCAAAAGCTGAAATAACAAAAAGGAACCCCTCTGGACGAGTCAGAAGGGGTCCTTTTTGTTTGATAAAATCGTGTTTTTCGATTACGGGAGAAGCCCAAACTCCTTGGCCTGATCCCGCAGCTGTTCCCGAAAAGAGGGGTGTGCCAGACTGATGAGCGCCAGCACCCGTTCCCGCATGGTCAGCAGTTTCAAGTTCACGCAGCCGTACTCCGTGACCACATACTGGACGCAGGAGCGAGGAGTGGTGACGAAGGTGCCGGTCTGGAAACGAGGGACGATGTTGCTGTAAAGCTGGCCGTTTTTGGTGTGGGTGGAGGTGAGGGCAATAAAAGATTTGCCGCCTTTGGACAGCTGTGCGCCCTGGACAAAGTCCAACTGACCGCCAATGGAGCTGTACTGGGTGCCAACGATATTATCGGCCACCACTTGACCCACCAGGTCGATCTCCAACGCCGTATTCACTGACAGCACGTTGTCATTTTTGGCGATGTTCAGAGGGTTGTTGCAGATGGGCGAGGGGAGGAAATAGAGTTGATCGTTCCAATCCGCCCACTCGTACAGATCCTTGGTGCCCATCAAAAAGGCAGCGCTGGAGACGCCAGGCAGATAGGTTTTTCTGGTGTTGGTCACGTTGCCTCGCTTTACCAATTCCATCATAGAATCGCCCATCATCTCACTGTGAATCCCCAGGTCGTTCTTGTTCCGCAGGCCGAACCCCACCGCCGTGGACAGGTCGCCGATGCCCATTTGGATGCAGGCGCCGTCACAGGTCTGGTCGGCGATGAAGGTGGAGATGGCTTCTAGTGCTGGAGAAGGTTCTAGGTTGGGGATAGATACCAATGGTTCGTCCATCTCTACAATGCAGGTGGCATCAGAGATGTGCGCCATGTAATCGGAGCGCATATAGGGGATGTTTTTATTCACCACCAGAATGATGGTCTTGCAGCAATTCAGCAGGTAAGGGCCGCACACCAGACCGGCAGGCCCCATAGACATGGCTCCGTTTTCATCGGGAGCGGAGACAGGCAGGAAGGCTACGTTTGGCTTCAGGATGTTGTATACCCAGTTGTCCGTTTCGCTTAGGTGGGCGCTGGTGTGCTCCACATATTTGACCTTTTGGGCGGCACGTTCGGAGGTGCCGAAGAAAAACGTGTTGGGATGGAACGCCTTACGATTGGGATTCAGCAGACCATTGGGCAAAAAACAGCTGGCACCGCCCACGGTCACGTTCTCCAGCTCTGGCTCCCGCTTGGCCAACAGGTTGTCAATACCGTAGGGAATGGAAATGTTGACGCCGTAATAGATCCGATCACCGCTCTGCACCAGCTGAACAGCTTCTTCCGGCGTGGTGAGCTTTTCCTGGTACTGTTGCAGGACATCCGGTTTCATGGTGGGAAGTCTCATGGTATGTATCGCTCCTTGCATTTTATTACAGCGACCCCTTCTCGCAGGTTGGAAGGGGTCGCTTTTCCACGTTAAAAAGCTTAGATTTCTTCCATCTTGATCAAATCAGTGTTGCCTGACGTACCGTTGGTGATCCCAGCCGTGATGATGATCCGATCTCCGATCTTCACCAAGCCGGATTTCTTTGCTACCTTTCGGGCATGATAAAGCAGAACATCCACTGTGGGGAACTGCTCACTCATGGCTGGACGGACGTTCCAGAACAGGGACAGTTGATTCCAAACCTTCCGTTTTGTGGTCATGCCGATAATGGGCTTGGGGCAGCGGAATCGAGACACTTGCCGTGCCATATCCCCGCTGAGGGTACACACCACCATGGCGCTGACCTTCGTATCAATGGCCAGGGCGCAGGCGCCGTGGCTCATGGCATCGTTGTAGTGATACAGGTGGAAATCCGTGTTCCGGAACCGTTTTTCGTAGTCAATATCCGCCTCCGTCCGGACGGCAATGCGGCTCATAGCCTGAACAGCTTCCACTGGATATTGCCCTGCGGCGGTCTCACCGGAGAGCATAATGGCGCTGGAGCCATCGTAGACGGCGTTGGCCACGTCGGAGATCTCCGCTCTGGTGGGACGGGGCTTGGAGGTCATGGACTCCAGCATTTCCGTAGCGGTGATGACGATCTTGCCCCGCTTCAGGCAGAGCTGGATGAGCTGTTTCTGGATGGGGGGCAGCTCCTCATAGGGGATCTCCACGCCCAAGTCTCCGCGAGCGACCATGATGCCATCACAGTAGTTCAAAATGGCATCGGCATTGTCCACGCCGGAACGGTTTTCAATTTTGGCGATGATGTCGATCTCCTGCCCGCCGTTCTGATCCAAAAATGTCCGTAAATCCTGCATATCCTGCGCAGTGGAGACAAAGGATGCTGCCACATAATCCACATTCATGTGGATACCGAACAGGAGATCCTCTTTGTCCTGCTGGCTGAGATATTCGGTGTGCAAGAGCTTGTTGGGAAAGCTCATGCTCTTGTTATTGCTGATGATCCCGCCGATGATCACCTTGCAGACCGCGCGTGTGTCATTCCGCTCTGTGACCTGGATGGTCACTAGGCCATCGTTGATCAGGATGGGATCTCCTGCCTTTAGCTGCTGGAAGATGGCAGGGCAGGAGACAGAGACTTGGTGGACATCCCCCACCACCGGTTCGGCGGTCAGGGTGAAGGTTTCACCGGCCACCAGTTCCACCTGTTTTTCCCCAAAGGTGCCGATGCGGAACTCCGGCCCCTTGGTATCCAGCATGAGGGCGATGGGCTGATCCAATTCCTCTCGAATCTGTTTCACTAATTGGATATTTCGCTGATGCTCCTCGTGACTGCCGTGGGAGAAATTGAACCGCGCCACATTCATCCCCGCTTCCACCATTTTGGTCAGCGTGTCATGATCGGTGCAGGCGGGCCCCATTGTGCAGATGATCTTGGTCTTTTTCATGGCAAATTACCCCTTTCTCAACCCTCCCATACCGGCTGTTCGGTTACAGCTGAGCCAGATAAGCGATGGTGCGCACCATCTGGGAGGTGTAGCTGTTTTCGTTGTCATACCAGGAGACTACCTGAACATGAGCCATATGATGCTCCAGGTTCATCACCATGGTCTGGGTGGCGTCAAAGAGGGAACCGTACCGCATCCCTACAATGTCGGAGGATACGATCTCGTCGGTGTTATAGCCAAAGGATTCATTGGTCTGAGATTTGATAGCGGCGTTCAGCTCGTCTACGCTGGTCTGGCCTTCGATGACTGCATGGAGCAGGGTGGTGGAGCCAGTGGGGGTCGGTACCCGCTGGGCGGCGCCGATGAGCTTCCCCTTCAGTTCCGGAATGACCAGACCAATGGCCTTGGCGGCGCCGGTGGAGTTGGGGACGATATTCACAGCAGCGGCACGGGAGCGGCGCAGGTCGCCCTTGCGCTGGGGGCCGTCCAGGGTCATCTGGTCACCGGTGTAGCCGTGGATGGTACACATAAGGCCGGAGATGATGGGATGGCAGTCGTTGAGCGCCTTGGCCATGGGTGCCAGACAGTTGGTGGTGCAGGAAGCAGCGGAGACGATGCGGTCAGTGGGCTTTAGGATCTTGTGGTTGACATTGTAGACAATGGTGGGGATGTCATCTCCCGCCGGAGCGGAGATGACCACCTTTTTCGCCCCGGCCTTCAAGTGGGAGGAAGCCTTCTCCCGACTGGTGTAGAAGCCAGTACATTCCAGTACCACATCCACTCCCAGTTCTCTCCAGGGGAGCTTGCAGGCGTCAGACTCGGCGTAGATGGGGATGGTGTGTCCATCAATCAGGATGGCGTTGTCGTTGTGGGTCACCTTGTCTGCCAGGGAATAGGTGCCCTGGGTGGAGTCGTACTTGAGCAGGTGAGCCAGCATTCTGGGGGAAGTTAGGTCGTTGATGGCTACGATGTCGAACAGCTCGGTGCCAAACATCTGGCGGAAGGCCAGGCGGCCGATGCGGCCGAAGCCGTTGATTGCAATGCGCACGGACATAGTTGTAAAACCTCCTGAATCGTTGAAAATCGGTCAGATATTCGTATCAGAGGTAGTATGTCCGGCTTTTGCCCCTTTCATTATACTGTTTTTCCAGATGATTTTCCACAGATGTGGGGAAAATGGTGTAAAAAAGCTACCCTAGCAGTAGCTTGCTAGGATAGCGGAAAGGTAGGACGCTGTATGAGCAACCATACATATGTAACCAGTGAATACACTGGTTATGGCTACATGGGTTCCGACGGGGTGGAGTATGCCACCATCGACGAAGCCATGGAAGCAGGAGCGGCCTAACGCTATAGTAGAGTATAACACAATATGAAGAAGATGGCAATGGAATAGCTGTAGGATAAAAAAGGCGCAGAGCATATGCTCTGCGCCTTCCACATATTTTTTAAAAGCTGTGAATTATTCCGCCGTTTCTTCCTCGATTTCTTTCCGGGTGACGGCGATGGACAGCTCGTCCAGCTGTGCGTCATCCACAAAGTCAGGGCAGTTGGTCATCGGCTCGGAAGCGTTCTGCACCTTGGGGAAGGCCAGCACGTCACGAAGGCTCTCAGCGCCCAGCAGCTGCATGACCACACGATCCAGACCCAGAGCCATTCCGCCGTGAGGAGGTGCGCCGTACTGGAAGGCGTCGATCAGGTGGCCGAACTTCTGATGGGCTTCCTCGTCAGTGAGTCCCAGCAATTCAAAGACTCGGTTCTGCAATTCAGGGTCGGTGATTCGGATGGAGCCGGAGGCCAGCTCGATGCCGTTGAGCACCATGTCGTAGCACTGAGCACGGACTTCGCCCTTGCGGCTCTCGTCCTCCAGGTAGGGCAGGCACTCGTCCACGATAGCGGTGAACGGATGGTGCATGGCCACCCAGGTCTGCGTCTCCTCGTCCCAGTCAAAGAAGGGGAATTCCACGATCCACAAGGGCTTGTAAACACCCTTGGGGATGAGATCCAGCTTCTTTGCCACGGTGATACGCAGCTGACCCAAGGTGGTCAGGCTGTTGTTGTACCGTTCATCGGAGATGATCATGATGACATCCCCCGGTTCCCCGCCGGCTTTGGCGATGATAGCGGCCATTTCTTCCTCGGTCATGAACTTCTTGAAGGAGGAAGCAATGGAGCCATCCTCGCCCATGCGGATCCAGGCGATGCCCTTGCCGCCGATGCCCTTGACGTGGTCAATGAGCTTGTCCAGCTCCTTCCGAGACAGCGCCTTGAAGGCCCCCTTGGCACAGATGCCATGGACGCCGCCGCCTGCCTGGAGGGCGTTGGTAAAGACGGCAAAACCGCAGTTCTTCACTTCGTCAGCCAGGTTGAAGATCTCCATGCCATAGCGGGTGTCCGGCTTGTCGCTGCCGTACTTCTCCATGGCTTCCTGATAGGTCATCCGGGGCAGGGGGCCGATGTCAATGCCCATGGCGTCCTGGAACACCCGACGGATGTAGCCTTCGCCGATGGACAGGACGTCTTCCACCGTGACGAAGGACATTTCCAGGTCGATCTGGGTAAATTCCGGCTGACGGTCAGCACGGAGATCCTCGTCACGATAGCAGCGGGCGATCTGCATATAGCGGTCAAAACCAGCCACCATGCACAGCTGCTTATAAATCTGGGGGGACTGGGGCAGAGCGTAGAACTTGCCCGGATGGATGCGGCTGGGCACCAGGAAATCGCGGGCGCCTTCGGGGGTGGATTTGATGAGGGTGGGCGTCTCGATCTCCAGGAAGCCATTTTCATCGAAATAGTCTCTGGTGATTTTGGCCACCTTGTGGCGGAACATCAGGTTCTTTTGCAGCTCCGGACGGCGCAGATCCAGGTAACGATATTTCAGGCGGAGCATTTCATTGGCTTTGGTGCCGTCCACGATCTCAAAGGGAGGCGTTTCGGCCTTGCTCAAAATACGCAGCTCGGTGACGAACACTTCGATGTCACCGGTGGGGATTTTTTTGCTCTTGCTCTCCCGTTCCCGAACGGTGCCCACAGCGGCGACCACATATTCACTGCGCAGGCTGGAAGCCTTTTCGAAAATTTCCTTATCGGTATCATCACCGAAAGCCAGCTGGAGCAGGCCGGTGCGATCCCGCAGATCTGCGAAAATCAGGCCGCCCAGGTCACGCTGCCGCTGGATCCAGCCGCAGACGGAGACGGTTTCCCCAATGTTTTCCGCACGCAGAGTGCCACAGTAGTGGGTGCGCTTAAAACCAGTCATGGTATCCATAGTTGTTCTCTCCTATTATCCGTTGTAATCAGTTCTCTTTGATGACAGTGCCTTGGTTGACCTGGGCGATACCGTCCTGAATCAGCTTCACAGCTTCCTCGAAGGAAACGGTCACCTGCTCGCCCTTGTTCAGGTCTTTCAGCGCTACTACCTTGTCCTGCTCCTCAGTCTCGCCCAAGAACATGGCATAGGGGATGCCCATTTTGGCGGCGTAGGTGATTCTGGCCTTGAACTTCTTCTTCTCGGCGTACAGCTGGGTGCGGATGCCAGCCTCCCGCAGTGCAGTGGCGGTGGCAATGGCGTAGCCCTGCTGTTCCTCGCCCATGGGGATGACCAGCACATCAGCGGCAGCGGTGGGCAGGTCGGGATTCAGCATCCCCTGTTCGCCCAGCACATAGAACAGGCGGGTCAAGCCGATGGAGATACCCACGCCGGGGAGCTGCTTATCGGTGTAGTATTCCGCCAGGTTGTCATAGCGGCCACCGGAGCAGACGGAGCCAATCTCCGGATGATCCAGCATAGTAGTCTCATAGACAGTGCCGGTGTAGTAATCCAGACCGCGGGCAATGGTCAGATCCACGGCAAAGTTTTCTTCGGGGACGCCGAAGGCGGATAGGTAGCGCACTACAGTGGACAGTTCTTCCAGGCCGGTGTCAAACAGCTCGTCCTTGCCCTGGTAGCCTTCCAGGGCAGCCAACACTTCCTGGTTGCTGCCGCCGATGGCGATAAAGTCTAGCACCTGGTTGGCCACGTCCTCTGCCACGCCGATGTCCTCCATCAACAGGGTCTTGACCTTTTCTGCGCCAATCTTGTCCAGCTTATCCACCGTGCGCATGACGTCCTGGCTCTTGTCGGCCAACCCCACCATGGAGTAGAAGCCGTTGAGAATTTTGCGGTTGTTGACTCGAATCTGGAACCGCTTCAGACCCAGCTGAGAGAAGGTACGGTAGATGATGGAGGGGATTTCCGCTTCGTTGATGATGTCCAGCTTGCCATCGCCGATGATGTCGATATCTGCCTGATAGAACTCTCGGAACCGGCCTCGCTGTGCTCGTTCGCCTCGATAGACCTTGCCGATCTGATAGCGGCGGAATGGGAATTGCAATTCGCCGTAGTGGAGCGCCACATACTTGGCCAGGGGAACGGTCAGGTCAAAGCGGAGTGCCAGGTCGCTGTCACCCTTCTGGAAGCGGTAGATCTGTTTCTCTGTCTCTCCGCCGCCTTTGGCCAACAGGACTTCGGCAGATTCAATGATGGGCGTGTCCAGCGGAGTGAAGCCGTAGAGGGAATAGGTATTGCGCAGGATCTCCATGATGCGCTCCATCTGCTGCTGGGGCGCCGGCAGTAATTCCATGAAGCCGGAGAGGGTGCGTGGTTTCTGTTTTGCCATCGGAATAACAATCCTTTCCTTTGAAGTTGGTTAAAATGCAAAGTTGTCTTGGGCACAGGGCAAAAAAACGCTCGTCCCAAAGCGGTCAGCGCTATGGGACGAGAGCGAAAATCATCACTTCGTGGTGCCACCCATATTCGGCGCCTGCCATATCGGCAGATGCCCTCTTGCTCCTTCTGTTGCGGGAAGGGAACCGCGTTCGTCTCCGAACCTGCTCCAGCGCTGTCTTCCCCTGCACCATCTTCGTCCCAGGCTCTCAGCCAATGACCCGGTTCTCTGTCCGACGGTATGCAGGGTACTTATGCGCCTTCTGCGCAGTGATGTTCCAACAGGAACGATTATATCCGGATTGACTGGTTCCGTCAAGCCTTTCCGGAAGGATTACAGCAAGAATTGTGAGTTTCTGGGATAGAGGATATTTCTCCAATCCAAGTCACCCCGTGCCAGACCCTGGATGAGCATTTCCGCCGTGCCCAGGTTGGTGGCGATGGGGACGTTGTTTTGGTCGCAGAGACGGCAGATGTAGTGGAGATCCTCCTCATAGGCCGGATTGCCCGGATCGGTGAAGAAGAACACCATGTCGATCTCGTTGTAGGAGATGCGGGTGCCGATCTGCTGGCAGCCGCCGTGCTCATGGGACAGGAAAAGGGAGATATCCAGGCCAGTGGCCTCTTTGATGACATTCCCAGTGGTGTTGGTAGCGCAGAGGGTATGCTTTGCCAGAATACCGCAGTAAGCTATGCAGAACTGTGTCATCAGTTCCTGTTTTTTTTCGTCTGTCATCAATGCAATATTCAAGGTCAATCGCGCTCCTCTCTGTTTGTATCTTCTATAAAATTGCGTTGATTATTGAAATTGGTGGGGGAGGGGGGAGGTGTTTCCCTCTGGCTGCTGTGGAAAACCACTCATTTCCACCCGATGGGGACTCGCTTGCCGCACAGACGCTGGGCAATGTTCTCATATCCACGAGCGGCACCTCGGCTCTGCTGCGTCACCAGCAGTTCACCTTTGGCATTGGCTACAGGCACCTTCCGATCCTCTGGGATCACGCCCAGCAGGGGCAGGCCAGCCATATCCATGGCATCGTCCACATTCATTTGGATCTTGCGCACCATCCATCGGGAAACTCGGTTGACCACCAGCTTGGCGGGAATCCCGTAGGGACGCAGCTGAAGCACCACCTGTTGCGCATCTCGGAGGGCGGCGCTGTCATTGGTGACGGTGAGGATCGCACGGTCGGCGCAGCTGGCTGCCAGATGAAACCCCTGTCCGATGCCGGCAGGGCAGTCAATGAGACAGAAGTCGTATTGCGCCAAGATCTGTTTCATCAGTGCCTGCATGGCGCCAGTCGAGACAGCGCGTCGTCGGTCAAAGTGTACCGGTGCGGTAAGCAGGAATAAGCCGGGGAGCTTAGGGTGTTCTACTGCGGCACGAGCTAAAGTGCAGCGCCCAAAGAGGACATCGGTGAAATCCATCAAGGCACGATCGTTCATCCCCAGAGCCAGATCTAGGTTGCGCAGGCCCACGTCCATGTCCAGACAGAGCACGCGTTTGCCAGACTTTGCCAGAGCAGAACCGATGCCGCAGGTCGTAGCCGTTTTACCGGTGCCGCCCTTTCCTGATGTGATGACGATTGCAGAGCCCATTGCGATCTCCCCTAATAGCGATTTATTATACCATAAAAACTTGACAAAATGCAACCTTTAAATGATGTAATGTGTGGTCACTTTCCCTTTTTATACTCATAATGGAGCCTTTTTCATACGGGAAAAGCGACGAGGATACCCCTTCGGCGTGGGTCGGATCTTTTCCACAACCACCACGCGCCGTGTGATCTCCGTTCCTGGGATCTGATACTGTGCCATAGGCCGAAGCTGGCCGCCCAGCTTGGCGATGGCACGTCCGGCGCGCTCCACTTCTTCCTGGCAGTTGTCGCTTTTCATGGCCAAGAACCGTCCGCCCACCTTCACAAAGGGCAGGCAAAGCTCCGCTAGGATCCGCAGGTCTGCCACAGCACGGGATACCGCCAGGTCATAGCAGTCTCGATAGCCCTCCAGCAGCGCCTGTTCCTCTGCTCGGCCGTGGATACATTCCACAGGGGCAGCACCCAGTTGTGCGGAAAGTTCTGACAGCCACTTCACCCGTTTGCCCAGGCTGTCCAGCAGGGTCAGCTCTATGGTCGGCTCTAAAACCTTCAGCACCATGCCGGGAAATCCGGCGCCGGTGCCCACGTCGATGACCTTTTTCCCCGAAAAATCATCCACCGTCAACAGAGCGGCAGAGTCCAGCATATGCAGATCTACCACCTGGTCTGGGTCAGTGATGGCGGTCAGATTCATCATCTGATTCTGCTCCAACAGCAGGGAACAGTACCGTTCCAGAGTCCCCGATGGGGTAGGGGAGAGGTGCAGGGCGCTTAAACCCTGTTCCAGTCGTGTTTTCATTTAACTGCCTCCCAGGAAAGCCAGAACTTGCTGGATGCCGCTGGCCAGGAGAAAAAGAGCCAGGGCGCCAAAAAGGACGCCGCCGGCCATATATTTTTCCCAACCGGGCAGGGGTTCTTCCGGTTCCACGAAATCCGGTTCCTCCTCATGTCCCGCCCGTCCGTGCTTGACGATCCAGCTTCGGTTGAAGAACTGAGCGGACAAGGCTGCTGCGGCGGGAAAGAGGACGATACCGGTGATGCCAGTGATGAGAGTGGTGGTGGCGATCCAGTAGGTGATCAGCAGAAAGCTGAGGAATACATAGACCGCCCCCATCATGGCCCAAATGCGTTTTGTTTTCATTTAATTGATGTCGTCTCCTGCGTCCTGCTGGGCTTTCAGCAGGTCTCGAATCTCGGTCAGCAGGACTTCTTCCTTAGTGGGTTCCGGTTCGGCTGCCGGTTCCTCTTCCTTGTGGTGTACCTTGTTCATGGCGCCGTTGATGACCTTCACCATCCAGAATACCACAAAGGAGATGAGCAGGAAGTTGATGATGGCGCTGATGAGGGTGCCGATGGGGAAGATGCCGATGGTCACCTTGTCAAAGGCGGTCTGGCCGCTGATGAGGGTGATGATGGGCTTGATGACAGCGTCTACAATGCCATTGACGATAGCGGTAAACGCGCCGCCGATGACCACGCCCACAGCTAGGTCGATGACATTGCCGCGGGAGATGAAGTCCTTAAATTCGCTGATCCAAGAAGGTTTTTTCATACTGATCTCTCTCTTTCTCTCGTTTGGGTTAGGATTCCGGCTCAGCTCGACCGGGCAGAGTCTTCAGAGCGTCCAACAAGTCGTTCAGATCTTCCACGCCGTAATACTCCAGCTCCAGGCGACCCTTCCGCTTGCCGGAGATGATTTTGACCTTTCGACCCAGATGATCGCCCAGGTCACGGGCGGCTAAGGCGGCGTAATCCACCTGATTGGGATCCTTTTGGGGTGTTTCCAGTGTTTTTGGGGTCTGATTGAGCCGTTTGGCGATGTCCTCTGCCTGCCGGACGGACAAAGCCTTGTCCATGATCTGCTGTGCCAGCGCCCACCGTGCTTCCTCATCGTTCAGGGAGAGGATGGCACGGGCGTGGCCGGCGGTGAGCTTGTTTTCCTCCACCAGCGCCTTCAAATCCTCCGGCAGGCTCAGCAGACGAAGGGCGTTGGCGATGGCTGGACGGGATTTGCCCACTTGACGTGCTACAGCCTCCTGGGTCATGCCGTATTCGGAGATCAAGGTCTGGTACCCCAGCGCCTCCTCCATAGGGTTCAGATCTTCTCGTTGCAGATTCTCAATCAACCCCAGTTCCATGGCCTTCTTGTCATCCGCCTCTACAATGAGCACCGGTACTTCGGAAACCCCTGCCTCACGGGCGGCTCGCCAACGGCGTTCCCCAGAGATGATCTGATAGTAACCAGAAGCCAGCAGGCGGACGGAGATAGGCTGTAAAATGCCGTGGATGCGGATGGAGTCCGCCAGGTCGGAGATGGACTCTGGGGCGAAGAACTTTCGGGGCTGAGCGGCGTTTGGTTGTACTTTTTCGATGGGGAGTTGGGTCACTCCCTGCTGTTCCGGTTCCAGTGCCGCCTCGCCCAACAGGGCGCTCAGCCCACGGCCCAGGCCGGAGTCACGGGTTCCTTTTGCCATGTGTACCTCGCTTTGTTGGTGTTTCACGTGAAACAATCAAGGGTTTTGTTCCAATATCTCTTCCGCCAGTTTTTGATAGGCTTCTGCTCCTCGGGAGAACTTGTCATAGGCCAGCGCCGGTTTCCCGTGGCTGGGGGCTTCACTGAGCCGGACGTTTCGGGGGATGACGGTGGCGAACACCTGACCGGGAAAATGATGCTTGACTTCTTCTGCCACCTGGATAGATAGGTTGGTGCGGCCATCGTACATGGTCAGCAACACTCCTTCAATGGTAATGCTGGGGTTCAGCTTTTTCTTCACAATGCGGACGGTGGACAAGAGGTCACTCAATCCTTCCAAGGCGTAGTACTCACACTGAACTGGAATCAATACCGAGTCTGCCGCGCACAAGCCGTTCAAGGTCAGCAGTTCCAGGGAAGGGGGACAGTCGATGAGAATGTAGTCGTACCGGTCGGACAGCTTGTCCAGCGCCTCCCGTAACAGATACTCTCGTCGATCCATGCCGATCATCTCCACGCCAGCGCCAGCCAACTCCTTATTGGAGGGTAGAACATCCCCCCAAGGGGTTTGCACAACACCACGTTCCACATCAGCGCCATCAATGAGGATGTCGTAGATGTTGGGGGAAACGGCATTTTTGTCCACGCCAAGGCCTGAAGTGGCGTTGGCCTGCGGGTCAAAATCGCAGAGTAGGACGGATTTCCCAGCGGCGTGCAGAGACGCAGTCAGGTTGACTGCTGTGGTGGTCTTGCCCACGCCGCCTTTTTGATTTGCAATTACAATGTGTTTTGCCATAAAATCAACCGCCTGAAAGAGAATATATCCTTATTATAATATAGTGCCAGACGCTTTTCAATGATTTTGCCTAGATTTTACCGCAGATATTGGGAAAAGTGTTTCACGTGAAACATGGAAAAAATCGCTGTCGCAGAGGAAATACGACAGCGAAAGGGGAGAAAAAGGGGATCATACATCGTTTTTGGGGATCGTAATGGTCAGCACGATTTCCTCATCCGTCTCCTCCTTGCCGCAAGACGCACCCACCCCAGCGCGGTTCATAATACCCAGACTGCGGTTGATGGTGTTGAGAAAGAGTCGGATGTCCTTGATATGGATGAGGGGTTTCCGCTTGGGTTTGGCAGGCTTGGGGTCCAACAGAGCGTCAATGTACGCTTCGGTCTTGGCCACCGTCAAGCCCTCCTCAATGATATGATGTAACGCATCCTCTCGCAGCTCCACCGGCAGACGGAGCAGGGCGCGGGCGTGCCGCTCGGACAGCTGATGTGCCAGCATCTCATCCAGCAGCGCCTTATCCAGCTTCAATAGACGCAGCTTGTTGGCCACAGCGCTTTGGCTCTTGCCCACTCGATGGGCGGCTTCTTCTTGTGAGAGGTGGTAAGTAAAGATGAGCTTTTGCAGGGCGGTGGCTTCCTCTACGAAATCCAGATCCCGCCGCTGAAGATTTTCCACCAGTGCCAGCAAGGAGGATTCCAGGTCGCCGGCCTTGACCAAAATGCAGGGGACGTGACTCAAGCCGGCCATTTCTGCCGCTCGCAGCCGCCGCTCTCCAGAGATCAATTCGTATTGACTGGTGGAGAGACGGCGGACAGAAAGGGGCTGCAAAATACCGTGAGTACGGATGGAATCGGCCAGTTCTTCTAAGCTCTCATGGGAGAATCGGGTGCGAGGCTGACCCGGATTGGGGGCAATGTCATGAATGGGGAGGAAGAGGACACGGGTGCTTTCAAAAAGACCACGGCTGCGGATAAATGCCATAGGTAAGACCTCCTTTTGCACAAAGGATAGCACAGATGTGGAAAAAAACCTGTCGAATCCTGTTGGAGGGAAGAACTAAGGCGATTTCCCGTGGGAAATCGCCTTGTTAAGCTGTGAAATCTCTTTAGTAAAGCTGACTTTTCAACTGCCGAATATCCTGCCCCCAGAACTCCAACAGCCGATACTCCCCAGCGATGCGGCTGGCTACCTGGGCGGAATAGCGGAGAGCGATCTCTCGTTGGCTCAGGTTGGAGGAGATAACGGTGTGTTTGTTGGAGATGAGACGGGTGTTGACGATTTGGTACAGGGCGCTCTGCAAAAATGGTGTGGTCAGTTCACTGCCCAGGTCATCCAAGATGAGCAGATCGCAGGACAGATAGCGCTGAACGGAGCCTGCTTCCCTTCGTCCAAACTTTTCCTCCTCAAAGCGGCTGAAAATCTGAATGGCTGTGTCATAGACCACGGAAAAACCAGCCTCAGAAACCACCTGAGCAATACAGGCGGATAAGAAGGTTTTCCCCAGGCCAGGGCTGCCGGAGAGGAACAGGTTGCGGATGCCTGTGCGGCCAAAGCGGCTGGCGTAGTTGTAACAGATGTCCCGCACCATCTCCATGTGGGAACGGGGAGAGACACCGCTGGGGCCGGGGGTGGGGGAGTAGTAGTCCAAAGAAAAGGTGTCAAAGGACTGACCCTGAAAATCCAACAGGGAGGACAGCGCTTGAATCTGCTCCTCAGCACAGAGCTTTTTCAGGCAACCGCACATGGTCGCTCCACGCCAGCCAGTGTCGTTGCAGTAGGGGCAGTCCGGTCGGTTCACCAGGTCATCCTCCTGGTATCCTGCTTGCAGCAGCAGCGTTTTTCGCTCCTGCTGGAGGGACTTGCTCTCCGTCCGCAAAGCCTGAATGGCTGCGGTGGGATCTTCTCCATGGCGGAGAGCCGCAGTGGCAGCTTTGGTCACGCCTAAACGCAGCTGCTTGTCGATCTCCTTCACCCGAGGCAGTTGCTGATAGAGTTTTTCCCGCCGTGCTTCAAAGGTGGCCTGCCGCATCTGCTGCCGCTGCTTCAGCCGTTCGGTTGCCCGACGCAGGACTTCCGGTTCATAAGACAAGTGGATGCCCTCCTTTCTGTTAAGAGTTCTTTTCCTGATTGGTCAAAAATGCCTTCATCCAGCGTTCGTTTTCCAAAATTTGACGTTCTTTTTCCTCCTGGGCGGCTGCCGTCTGCACAGGCGCCGGCGCAGGTGCCTTAGAAACCTTTTGGGGGATATTCCGATGCGGATGCCGTTCTCCGGCGGTCACGTCCTCTGGCGTGTGTCGCCCTTCGCTGTGCCAGCGCTTCAAGATGGCGTTGCAGTAGGCCCACTTCATCGTGCCTGTGTTGGTCACTGTCCGGTCGTAAGCCATAGCCACCATCTCCGCCGGGAATCCCATCTCTGCCCAGGCGGTGAGGTATTTCCGCTCACCTGGTGCGGCCTTACGGCCGGTGATCCCCACGGCGGCCAGCAGAGCGCCTTCCTGAGAGCGATAGTATTCCAGTTTTTTCAGATATGCCTCTGCCGCTTCCAATGTGTCCACGCCGGATTCCTTCCAGCGATAAGCTGCGGTGCGTATGACGGACATCCGAGGCTTGCGCCCCTGGCCGTATTTGTCCTGGTGCTCTTGGATCTGCCAAATGACCAGCTGATAGATCACCTCTGGCGGCAGAGCCAGGTGATCGTACAGCTCCAGCAAGATCTTGGTGTCAGAGGGAGACAGCCGCTTGCCCATGGCTACCTCTACCTCGCTGAGCAGGTCGGGGAAGGCGGAGGTCTGATCCTTCAGCTCTTGGTTTAGGTCATCGGCGGAGTAGGCGGGAGCCTGTTCTCGCTTGGGCACTGCTTCATTGAACTGTGGCTGGGGCACGCCGCCGGCCAGACCCAACTCCCGCAGGTGGGTCAAAGCGCTGTCCAACTGGAGCCGAGACCAGCCCAGCTCCTTGGCAGATTGGTCGGGATCTAGGTAACCCTGATGGCGGAGTAAGTACAGGTAGAGCAGCGCCGGGTCTCCCTGACCACGGGAAATGAGACTGTCCGCAGCGGCGGCAGTCATAGAGATGGTATCGGTGTCTAATGTAATGCGATTGGAAGCCAAGCGTCTCGTTCCTCCTTCGGAAAGATCCTGTGATGTCTGAACTCTTATTTTACAATACTTTCGGCTAAACGTAAATAATCCGGCAGAAAAACCGGTAAAATTTCAAAAAAAATCTGAATCTTGTTGCATCATCTTGACTGGAAAGACGGATAAAGGTACAATAAATATGTATGAAATTTTGTGGCCCAGTCGAGTTCCTGCTTTGACCGGGCAGTTGTCTATTTAGAGAAATGAGGAGGACTTGCACTATGTCAGTCAAACACATCTTTGTCACCGGAGGCGTGGTTTCCGGCCTGGGCAAAGGCATCACCGCTGCATCCCTCGGCCGCTTGCTGAAACAGCGGGGGCTGCGGGTTGCCTTGCAGAAGCTGGATCCCTATCTGAATGTGGACCCGGGCACGATGAACCCCATCCAGCATGGCGAAGTATTCGTGACCGACGATGGTGCGGAAACCGATCTGGATCTGGGTCACTATGAGCGTTTCGTGGATGAAAACCTGACCGTCAACTCCTCCGTCACCTCCGGCAAAGTTTATACCGCTGTCCTGGATAAGGAGCGGGACGGGGAGTTCCTGGGGCGTACCGTCCAGGTCATCCCGCATATCACCGATGAGATCAAGTCCCGCATTTACCGTATGGAAAAAGGCGAGCCGAAAGACGTCATCATCACCGAGATCGGCGGCACCGTAGGCGACATCGAATCCCTGCCCTTCCTGGAGGCCATCCGTCAGGTAGGTCGGGAGCTGCCTCCTGAGGATGTCATGTATATCCACGTCTCCCTCATCGTCACCATCCCCGGCTCCGGCGAACAAAAGAGCAAACCCACCCAGCATTCCTGCAAGGAGCTGCTGACCATCGGTATCCAGCCTGATGTCATCATGTGCCGGGCAGACCAGCCGGTGACCGAGGATATCCTGAACAAGATCAGTATGTTCTGCAACATCCCTGTGGAGAACGCCATTCCCAACCTGACTGCGCCAATCCTCTATGAGGTGCCCTTGATGCTGGAAAAGGAAGGTCTGGGCAACGTAGTCTGCAAGCACCTGAAGCTGAATGTACCCGAACCTGACCTGACCGAGTGGACTCAGATGGTGGAACGCGCCAAGGCTACCGTAGATGGGGAAGTGGAGATCGCCCTGGTGGGCAAATATGTAGAACTGCATGATTCCTATCTCTCCGTGGTGGAAGCCCTGACCCATGGCGGCATTGAAAATGATGTAAAGGTGAAGATCCGTTGGGTGGACTCGGAAAATGTCACCGAAGGGAACGTGACAGAAGTGCTGGGCGGAGTCAACGGCGTTATCGTCCCCGGCGGCTTTGGCGCCCGCGGTATCGACGGCATGCTCTACTCCATCCGCTGGGCCAGAGAACAGCAGGTGCCCCTGTTCGGCATCTGCCTGGGGATGCAGATGTCCGTGGTGGAACACGCCCGACATCTGGCCGGCATGGTAGGCGCACATTCCAGCGAACTGGATCCTGATACGCCTTATCCGGTCATTGACCTGATGCCCGAACAGCGGGATGTGGATAAGATGGGTGCGACCATGCGTCTGGGCGCTTATCCCTGCAAAATTTTGAATAAGGCTTCCAGAACCTTTGAAGCCTACGGCGAAGAAGTCATCTATGAGCGCCATCGCCATCGCTATGAATTCAACAACGACTATCGGGAAGCCCTGACCAACAGCGGTCTGTCCCTGGTGGGCGTATCCCCCAACGATAAGCTGGTGGAAATCGTGGAAGATCTGAACCATCCCTGGTTCGTAGGCGTCCAGTTCCATCCGGAGCTGAAGTCCCGTCCCAACAAAGCACACCCCTTGTTCCGAGAGTTCATTCGGGCGGCAAAGGAAAACCGAGATCAGTAACAAAAAATGCGATGAGAGTCCTCATCGCATTTTTTTCAATCCTTATCCAACAGCATTTGATAAAAGGCAGAGTAGTTGGTGTCGTGTGCTTTGGTGGCCGCAATGGCGGTTCTGGGGTGTTGATCCAGCAGACCGGTGAGCAGGTAGGGGATGTCATAGCCCCAGACGCAGCCGGCCTCTTTCAGCGCCAGAATATCCTTCTGGATGAATCGGAGCAGGGGATCCAGCTGGTAGCGGGGATTTTTCAGGAAACCGATCAGCGCTTCTAAGGCACAGTTGCCTGCGCCCCGACCCATGCCGCTGAGGGTGCCGTCCAGATAGCTGGCGCCCATGGACAGGGCTTCGATGGTGTTGGCGAAGGCGCACTGCTGATTGTTGTGGGCGTGGATGCCCAGACGTTTGCCTGCCGGTTCCAGCACTTCCAGATAGCGTTTTGCCATTCGGTTGATCTCTTCCGGATACATGGCGCCGTAGCTGTCCACCAGGTAGACCGCATTCACCGGAGAATCGGTCAGGGCGGCCAAGGCGAACTGGATGTCGCTCTCCCGGCAGTTGGAGACGGCCATGATATTGCAGGTGGTCTCATAACCTTTCTTGGCGGCGTCCTCAATCATGGCCAATGCTTCCGGAATGGTGTTGATATAGGTGGCCACCCGAACCATGTCGATGGGGCTTTCGTCTCGGGGGTGGATGTCGTTGGCGTAGTCACAGCGCCCCACGTCCGCCATGACGGCGACCTTCAGCTGAGTGTCGTTCTCGCCTACTACGGCACGAATGTCCTCATCGTCACAGAACTTCCACTTGCCAAAGGCGTCCGGATCGAACATGGACTTGTCCGCTTTATAGCCGAACTCCATATAATCTACACCGGCCTTGATGTTGGTTTGATAGAGATCCCGAATAAATTCATCCGGGAAAAAGAAGTCATTGACCAGACCGCCGTCTCGAATGGTGGCGTCCAGAACCCGGACGTCACTGCGGACAGAGAGCAGAGTACCTTTTCGTTCCATGTTCTTTCCTCCTTTAAAGCGACAACGCTTTTTATTGTGAAACCATTATACCACAAACTGTACCGTTGTACAGAGGCGAATTTCACAATTTGTCATCTTTTTTCTCTCCCTTCCATGCCAGATTCCGTCGTAACACCGCCGGACCACGCCAGGCGAAGGCACGGTTGCCGAAGGCGGCACGAAAGGTACGGTTGGTCAGCCCCTCCAAATCCTCGGATGACAGGGATGCCAGATAGGGTGCTTCCGGCGTTTGACCGGTCAGCTCAGGCAGAGAGGACGACTGAGCATCTCGGTTGTAGGGACAGGCCAGCTGACAGCAGTCGCAGCCCCAAATGAGCGGATGCGCTTGCAGCTGTTCCTCTTGCTCTGCTGTCAGCATCCCTTTCTTTTGGGTCAGATCGGAGAGGCATCGGTCAATGTCGCATCCTGTTTCTGTCAGCGCACCAGATGGACAAGCACGGATGCAGGCGTTGCAGCCAGGGCAGTCCGGTGCAGGTACAGCGGCAGAGGAAAGGGGGAGATCGGTCAGGATAGTGCCCAAAAATACCCAGCTTCCATAGGGCGGGACAATGACCAGCCCATGCCGCCCCAAAATCCCCAACCCAGCCAGGCGGGCGCACTGCCGTTCGGGCAGGGGGGAGTTGTCCGCTCCGGGCACAAAGGTTTTCCCGGGAAATTCCGCCTGTAATCCGGCAACGATCTGCCCCAGCCGACGGGACAACGCCAGATGATAATCTTCTCCACGGGCGTAATAGGAGAGATTGCCCTGGGGCTGGTCGGCGCCAGCCCAGTAGGGGAAGGCGGCGATGAATACTCCGGCGGGAGCAGGACAGAGGACGTTCGCTTTTTCCAGCTGGTCTGTGGATAATGCCAGGTCGGCGAAGGCGCACATTCCCCATCCAGCGGCTCCGGCATGGGAAAAGAGGGGGGAGAGGGTGTGGAAATCCATAACAATGCGCCTCCTCGGAAAAAGTCAAAAAATTTCCCCAAAGGGATTGACCTGAAACATAAGGTTAATGTTACACTGTTAAGAGAAAAAATCAAGACCTGAAGGGGGAAAAGCGGCATGAATACCGTTCAAGCAAGCGTTGGCCTGGACGCCACTGCGCTGAAGCTCCTGGGTGTGGTGACTATGACGGTGGATCACATCGGATATATTCTCTGTCCCGACCTTGTTCTGCTGCGCATCCTAGGGAGATTGGCCTATCCCATCTTTGCCTACCTGATCGCAGAAGGCTGTACATATTCCAAGCATAAGGCGAAATACTTCCTCGCTGTTCTCGGTACTGGCCTGCTGTGCTCCATCGCCAGTTATGGGGCGGAACACACTTTGTATCAGTCCATTATGATCACCTTCGCCTGCTCCATCGGCTTGATTTTTCTCCTGGAGCGTGCCCTGGTTCAGCGCAACCGCATCCTCTGGGCTGGCGTGTTCACAGTGGCATTGACCGCCTGCTTTTTGCTTTTCCAGTTTCGCCTGATTCCACGATTGGAAACAGATTATGGCTTTTTGGGTACCATAACTCCCCTGTTGGTCTGGTTGGGTAAGGGAAACCGAGAGAAAATCTTGGGACTGACCGTGGGATTATGCCTGATCGCCTTAGAAATGGGCGGCATCCAAATTTTCTCCTTGGCAGCCGTCCCTGTGTTGGCGCTGTACAATGGAAAACGGGGAAAATATCAGTGGAAGCCCTTCTTTTACCTCTATTATCCCATCCACTTGGCTGTGCTATATGGGATTGCACAGTTGATGTGAAGAAAAACTGCTCGGAACGGATTCTGGCAGCTTTTTGGGAGAAAAAAATTCGCCGGTAGTCCGGCGTCCCAAGCGTTTTGCAAAGCAAAACCTTGGCGCAGGTGGAATTCAGTTCCACCGAGCAAGTGAAATAGAAAAGGGTTCCCAAAAAGGCAAAAGGCTTTTTGGGAAAGGAAAGGCAGGTAACCCGTCGAGTTACCTGCCTTAAGAAGGAAAATGAAAAAACTACTAGCACTTAAAAACCTTTGTCTCTTGCTTTCGAGTGTATGATACCAAGAGACTATTACAAAAATTCGTAAAATTGTATTACAGAAGTATTAAATTAAATGTTTTCTTTTCCACAGCCGCGGAAAAAGTTGTGCAAAACTTTGGCGCACTCCGCGCCCAATACACCGCCGTAAACCACAGGACGGTGGTTGAACCCCTCCTGAAACAACGAGAGCATACTGCCGCAGCACCCCGCCTTGGGGTTTTTGGCGCCGTACCACACCTTGCCAATGCGGGCATTGATCATAGCACCGGCACACATAGGACAGGGCTCCAGCGTCACATATAGCTCGCACCCGTCCAGCCGCCAGGAACCCACCTGGGCGCAGGCGGCACGGATGGCCTCCAGCTCTGCATGAGCGGTGGCGTCCGCACCGGCCACTCGCCGGTTGTACCCTTGGCCGATCACTGCGCCATCCTTGACTACAACGCAGCCCACCGGAATGTCCTCTGCCGCTGCTGCGTGGCCTGCCAGCGCCAGCGCCTGTGTCATATAGCGTTCCTCTTTCGTCATGGGTCGCACCCTCCTTGTCCTGTTGGACAGTGTACAGGAGACGGTGGAAAAAAACAAGAGGGTTATTGCAGATAGACCTTCAGACGGGTGATGTTGTCCTCCTCTGCCTGAATGGTGGCACGAGCTAAGTCCAGCGCCTGCTGTTCCGGCTGCGTGGGAGGCGCAGCGTCCTGCTGGGTGTCTGCCTGGGTGGGTGGGGCGAAGGAATTCAACGCCTTGGTCAGGGAGACGATGCCCATGCTGCTGCCCTGGATCATCATCTCCGCCAGGTGGCTGGTCTCTCGGTTGCACAAGGTGTTTCCCTGGAGAGACAGCCACAGCAGGGCATATTTCCCGTTGGTCACCTCTTTGGGGCAGCGCCCCATGGCCTTCATCTGGTTCTCCGCATTGGAAGCGGTGGCCTGATACTGCCGGAATTGGGTCTGTAGGTCGGAACGGAAGCGGGCGTTGTCCACCTTGGGCAGCAGGAGCCGAATGGAGATGTCCCCCATCTTGGCGCCGCGGTAAACCTCCTGCAACAGTTGGTATTGATTGTTGAAATCCATGCAAAGTGTCCTTTCCCTGTGGAGATTTCCACAGCTTTGTGAGAAAACAAGAGTAGCTTGCCCAGTGGATTGAAAAAAATGCAGAAATAGAGTAAAATGCTCTCAACTGGATTCAAGAGAGGATGAATATAACATGGATCAGTATTGGCTGGAAGTGGCCATTGACACTACGCCAGAGTGCTTGGATGATGTGGCGGCCTATTTGACCGGCTGCGGCATCGTGGGGCTGTCCCTGGAAAATGAAGCGGACTTGAACGAGTTCATGGCGGAGAACAAAGCCTATTGGGACGAGGTGGACGATGCCCTGAAAGCCGCCTGGAAGGGTGTCTCTCGGGTGAAATTTTATGTGACCGAGGACGAGGACGGCAAAGCCCGCCTGGCAGAGGTGGAAGCCGGATTGGAAGCCTTCCGTCAGCGGGTGGGCAAGGATGCTGGCACCTTGGCCATCTCCACCACATCCCTGCGGGAAGAAGATTGGTCGGAGAATTGGAAGCAATACTATCAGCCCTTCCCGGTGGGCGAAAAGCTCTATGTGGTTCCTGAGTGGATGCGAGGGGAGCCTGTCCCCCAGGGACGCCAGCCGGTGTACCTGAACCCTGGCCTCATCTTCGGCACCGGCAGCCACGGCACCACCCGCCTTTGCCTGGAAGGGGTAGAGCGCTATGTGAAACCTGGGGATCGGGTGTTGGATCTGGGTACCGGCAGCGGTATCTTAGCCATCGCCGCCGTGCTCTTGGGCGCAAAGGAAGCCGTGGGCTGTGACATCGACCCCAAAGCCTCCCGTGTGGCGGCGGAGAACGCTTCCTATAACGGCATCGGCACGGATCGGTTCCGCTGCTATACCGGCGACATCAACCAGGATCCGGAGTTAAAGGCCAGCTTGGCGGGGAAATACGACCTGGTGGTGGCCAATATCATCGCTGACGTCATCATCCCCTTGACCGCCGTGGCTGGGGAGTACCTGAAACCGGACGGCCTGTTCCTCACCTCTGGCATCATCGAACATCGGGCGGAGGATGTGAAGAACGCCTTAGAAGCCCACGGGTTCGAAGTTTTGGAGACTCGGTACAGAGAGGGCTGGATCAGCTACACGGCAAAGCACAACGGGTAAATCAGAAATGATGCACAAGGCACTTTCGGAAGGAAAGTGCCTTGTGTTGTGATGGGATGAGGAAGTATGACGACGATACAAAAGAACGGATACGTCTTTTTGGTTGACCGGGAAAAAACGCAGCAGTATTACCGCACCCACACCCTCTGTGACTGCGTGTATTGCCGCAATTATTATGCCCAGGTGAGACAGCAATTCCCGCGATTGGACGCCTTTTTGAGTGAATTTGGGGTAGATATTGCAAGGCCGGACGAGATCATGAGTGTGGAGCTGGAAGGACGCGTGGCGTATCTCAACGTGGATTATACAGTCTGCGGAAGGGTTCAGACGATGGGCGAAGGAGAGCTAGAACTGTATGATGGACGGCTGCTGCATATAGCTGTCACCGAGGGGTTCGCTTCTCCCAACGAACAGACTGGGGACTACTTTACCATTTCTGTGACGGAACTAGAGCTGACCAAACAAAAATAGGAGACACTTCCTTAGGAAGTGTCTCCTTTGGGTTTCGTTATAGGAAGATGCTGACGCCGCTGAACAGCAAGCCGCCCACCAGCAGAACCCACACCCAAGGGGAGGTGAAGCAGGCGTGTGCTTTCTCCGCTCGGGAGAAGGGCAGCGGCCCAGGTTCCAAGGTGTAATGCTTCCGGCGCACGAAGAAAAGCACCACCGAGAAGCAGATGGAGAACAGGATGACACAGGCCAGCAGGTAATCCAGCAGGTCGGATTCCACCAGGGTGGTTAGCACGCTGATGCCGTTGATGAGCATATGGATGCCGATGGTGTAGCGCAGACGGTTGGTCAGTAATACGATGGCGGAAAAGACTGCGCCCAGCACAAAGGCGTACAACGTCTGGTTCAGGTTCCCGTGGAACAACCCAAAAGCCGCCCCGCCGATGAGGATGGCGGCGCCGTCACCGAAGATACGCACCCGATCCAGCAGCAGCCGGCGGAAAATGAACTCCTCCGCTATGGGAGCCACCACCACAAAGGTCAAAATGGCGGTCACCGGCGGCAGGGCAGACTCCATGGCGGACACGGCATTGCCTGAGGACTGTCCCACGAACCCTTCCAGGACATGGATGAGCGCCAAGGTCACATAGGAGAATAGATAGCCGGAGCCGAGGGAAAAGACAACAGCCAGAAATTTCTCCTGCCCAGACAGGGGATTGACTGGAGCGGGCAGCTGCTGAGGGAGACTGCGCAGAAGCAGAGGGATGAGGAGGATACTGGGGACATAGACGCAGAAGTCGTTGAGGAACATCAGGATGGTGTAGTTGGTCCAGCCTACGAAGGTCATCCAGATCTGTACGGACAGATAGGACAGGGCTTGGGAGACCACGAAGGTGATCAGCAGGGTCAGCGCGACTCGGCCAAACCACCGGCGCAGCTGACGGGGGGAGATCGTTTGTTCCATGAAATCGCCTCCTTTTGAAAGTGAGAGAGCAGGAATGGCGTCATTTCGAAGGGGAAAAGATGCTTTTTTCTCTGCTGTCCGAGTAATGTTAGTATATCAGGGTTGTGCGAAATTGACAATCCGTGCTACAATAGAAAATTGGTGGAGAGTGTCTCTCTGCCAAGCACCTTTGATTTGGAAGGAGACCCTTCGTTATGAAGACCAAGGCAGATGTTGCCATCATTGGCTGCGGCGAGGCCGGGATCTTTGCCGGCTATGAATTGAAGAAGCTGCATCCGGAACTAGAGATTGTCGTTGTGGAACAGGGGAAAGATATCTATTCCCGAAAATGTCCCATTGTAGCGGGCAAGGTGAAAACCTGCGTCCACTGTAAAACCTGCGACACCATGTGCGGCTTCGGCGGTGCAGGCGCATTCTCTGACGGCAAGTTCAACTTCACCACACAGTTTGGCGGTTGGCTCACCGATTATATGGAACCGGCAGAGGTCATGGAGCTGATCGAGTATGTGGACAGCATCAACGTCGCGCACGGCGCCACCATCGAACGCTACTCCACCTCTACCCCTGAAGCACGGGCACTGGAGATCGAAGCGCTGAAATACGACCTGCACCTGCTCCAAGCCCAGTGTAAGCACTTGGGAACAGAGCGGAACCTACAGATCTTGACCAACATTTATGAGGATCAGAAGGACAAGATCGAGTACCGCTTCAACGTCTCTGTGGAAAAGATCGAGCAGTTGAACGACGGCTATCGGCTCGTCACCGACCAAGGGGATGTGGACTGCACCTACCTGGTGGCTGCCCCCGGCCGATCCGGCGCAGAGTGGTTCGCCACCCAGTGTAAGGATCTGGGGATCAAGCTCATCAACAATCAGGTGGATATTGGCGTCCGTGTGGAGCTGCCTGCCAAGGTGTTCGAGCATATCACCAACGTGGTCTATGAGTCCAAGCTCCTCTACCGCACCAAGCAGTACGGCGACCAGGTGCGTACCTTCTGCATGAACCCCTACGGTCATGTGGTGGCCGAGAGCGTGGAAGGCATCAACACCGTCAACGGTCACAGCTATTCCGATCCGTCTCTGCGCAGCGAGAACACCAACTTTGCCCTGCTGGTGTCCAACCGGTTCACCGAGCCGTTTAACGAGCCTTATCGCTACGGCAAGCACATTGCCTCCTTGAGCAATATGCTGGCTGGCGGCGTCCTGGTGCAGCGGTTTGGCGATCTGGTCAAGGGCGTCCGCTCCAACGAGCATCGCATGGCCAAATCCTTCACCCGTCCCACCCTGACCGCTGCCGTCCCCGGCGATCTGTCCCTGGCGTTGCCCAAACGGCAGCTGGATGACATCATCGAGATGATCTACGCCCTGGACAAGCTGGCGCCCGGCACAGCAAACTATGATACGTTGCTCTATGGCGCAGAGGTCAAGTTCTATTCCTCTCGTATCCAGCTCTCCAGTGAACTGGAGACACCCCTGCGCAACTTCTTTGCCATTGGCGATGGCGCAGGTACCACCCGTGGCCTGGCGCAGGCTGGCGCTTCCGGTATCAAGGTGGCTCGGGTCATTGCGGAACGTCTGGATCAGGCGTAACCTCATACAACCGCATGACAAGACCTGCATCAAACGCGGGTTTTGTTTCCCAATCGAAAGAAAAGAGAGAACCATTATGATTATGCTGGGAACCCTCATCAATACCGGCGCCATCATCGCCGGCGGTGTGGTCGGCTCCTTCTTTCAAAGAGGATTAAAGGAACGGTTCCAAGAGACCCTCATGAGCGCCATGGGGCTGAGCGTCATCCTGCTGAGCCTGGGTGGCGTGTGCAGCGAGATGCTCACCCTCCAAAACGGTCAGCTGGAGACTCAGGGGGTCATGATGATGATTGTGTCCCTGGCCTTGGGTGCCCTGGTGGGGGAGGCCATCAACCTGGAGCACCACACCCAGACCTTTGGGGCGTTTTTGCGGGAGAAGAGCGGCAACAGCGGCGACAACAAATTTGTGGACGCCTTTGTTACCGCCTCCCTCACCGTCTGCGTCGGCGCCATGGCCATCGTTGGCTCCATCCAGGATGGATTGACCGGAGACAGCTCCGTGCTGGTGACCAAAGCAATTTTGGACTGCATCATCATCTTCGTTATGACTGCTTCCATGGGTAAGGGGTGTATCTTCTCCGCCCTCCCAGTCTTTTTGCTCCAGGGCAGCGTGACCCTGCTGGCAGCCGCCATTGCACCCATCATCACCCAGGAGGCGCTGGACAATATCTCTCTGGTGGGAGACGGACTGATTCTCTGCGTGGGCGTCAACACCATGTTCCACCAGAAGATCAAGGTGGCGAACCTTCTGCCCGCTCTGATCTTCGCCGCCGCTTGGGCATATTTGCCCTTCTGACCGCACAAAGACACCTCCTGTTTTGCTTGGAAAACCAGGAGGTGTTTTTCTGCTGCAATGGAGGAAACGATGCAGTGTGACAGGGGATGCGCTTGCGAAAAGCCAGCTTGTAAACATAATGAGGATGGCGCAAGAGGGGAAATTTGGCGGGATAAAAGGGCAGAAAATGGAACAGAACACCCCTTTCTTCCACACTTATGCACAGTTTGCACAAGGTTATGCACAGCAATCCACAGGGATGTCCACAGGAGGACATGACATAATTCACAAAACCTGCCGTCAGAACGCACTGGAATCCGGCGGGGGAAGGATTGTCAAATGAGGGTGGGGACGGTATAATAATCTTTACTGCTTTAATAAGAGAAAACCATCCCATCGTAATAGAAAGAATTGAGGAAAAACAGATGAATTATGCAGAAGAATCCTTGAAATTACATAAAAAGTGGCACGGAAAGTTGGAAACCGTGCCAAAGATGGAGATCCATGACAAGGAGGCGCTCTCTCTGGCCTATACCCCAGGTGTGGCGCAGCCCTGCCTGGAGATCCAGGCAGATCCGGCAAAGAGCTATACCCTCACCGGCCGTGGCAATACGGTGGCTGTGGTCACCGATGGCACCGCTGTGCTGGGGCTGGGTGACATCGGCCCAGTGGCTGGGATGCCGGTGATGGAGGGCAAATGCGTCCTGTTCAAAGCCTTTGGCGGCGTGGACGCTGTGCCCTTGTGCATTGACAGCAAGGACGTGGATGAGATCGTCAACACCATCGCCCTGCTCCAGGGCAGCTTCGGCGGGATCAATCTGGAGGACATTGCCGCCCCACGGTGCTTTGAGATCGAGCGGAAGCTGAAGGAGCGCTGCTCCATCCCCATCTTCCACGATGACCAGCACGGCACCGCCGTGGTGGTCTTGGCTGCCCTGACCAACGCACTGAAGGTGGTGGGCAAGGACATCCACGATGTACGAGTGGTCACCTGCGGCGCCGGTGCGGCCGGTACTGCCATCATCCGCCTGCTCATCGCCCGTGGACTGACTGACGTCATCATGTGCGACCGAAAGGGCGCCATCTATGAGGGCCGTCCCGACCTGAATCCAGCCAAGCAGGAGATCGCCGCCATCACCAACCGAGAGAAGCGTTCCGGCACCCTGGCGGAAATGCTGGTGGGTGCTGACGTGTTCATCGGCGTTTCCGCTCCCGGTATGGTGACCTCAGAGATGGTTCAGACCATGGCCAAGGATGCCATCCTGTTCCCCATGGCCAATCCTACGCCGGAGATCATGCCCGACCTGGCCAAGAAAGCTGGCGCCGCTGTGGTGGGCACTGGCCGCAGCGACTTCCCCAATCAGATCAACAACGTCCTGGCCTTCCCCGGTATTTTCCGCGGTACCTTCGATGTGCGTGCGTCTGATATCAACGATGCCATGAAGATCGCCGCTGCCCAAGCCCTGGCCAACCTGGTGCCGGAGGACAAGCTCAGCGCAGATTACATCCTGCCCTACGCCTTTGACGATGTTGTGTGTCCCGCCGTGGCTCACGCCGTGGCAGAGGCCGCCAAGGCCAGCGGCGTGGCTCGCATCTGAGTTTTTAATCCCTCTTTAAGAAAAGGCCAAAGACCTGCAAAGGTTTCCGGTGTATACTAGGGGTAACTTGAACGGAAAGGGCGGTGACCCCTGTGAGCCAAATGGAACAACAGATTGAGCGTTTGTGCGCCCATACCGGCGTTTCTCCCGAACAGGCGCGCGATGCATTGGAAGCCTGCGGCGGGGATTTGCTGGACGCCCTGGTGTGGCTGGAACAGCAGGGAATCATTGCCGATGCCGGTGTCTGTACCTATTCCACCAAGGATGGCGTGACTGCAGAGCCGCCAAACCAAACGGCACCGGAATCAGAGCCGGCTCAGGAAAAGCAAAACTGGCTGGTCGCTGCGTGGAATTGGCTGGTGGACAATCGGCTGGAAGCCTATCGGAAGGATTCCGATGACCGGAGCATGGAGTGCCCCATGGCGGCTTTGCTGGCTCTGTTGGCGCTGGCCTGGTGGGTGGTGGCGCTGCTGCTGGTGGTTGGCTTTTTCCTGGGCTGGCGTTATCGTCTGGTGGGGCCCAATCTTGGACGCAGCCAGATGGTGCAGGATGTGATGGAAAAGCTGGATGATGGGGCAGAGACTGTGGTAGACCAGGTGCGGCGGAACATCCGCCCCAAAAATCCAAAGAACGGGGAGTGAAGCACAAATGGCAAACCGCATTTTGATCGTAGAGGACGAGGAAAAGCTGGCTCGTATGGTAGAGCTGGAGCTGACCTATGAAGGATACCAGGTGGAAAAGGCGCTGGATGGCCGCACTGGCCTGGAGCGTGCGCTCTCCGGTGAGCATGACCTGATCCTGCTGGATATTTTGCTCCCTGGCCTCAACGGTCTGGAAGTCCTGCGCCGCTACCGGAAGGATGGCGGGAGTGCTCCCGTCATCCTGCTCACGGCACGGGACACGGTGGTGGATAAGGTGGCTGGACTGGACTCCGGCGCAGACGACTATGTGACCAAGCCCTTTGCCATCGAGGAGCTGCTGGCCCGCATCCGAGCCGCTCTCCGCAGCGCCGGTGGCCGACAGGAGAGCCAATCCCACCAGTTCACCGCCGGCCCTGTGACTTTGGATCCGGACAGCCGGAAGGTCACCGTCAACGGCACCCCAGTGGAGCTGACCCGTCGGGAGTTTGATCTGCTGGCCTGTCTGCTGGAGCACAAAGGAAAGGTGCTCTCCCGCAGCGCCATTTTGAACACAGTCTGGGGCTATGACTATGTGGGGGAGACCAACACCGTGGACGTATATATCCGGTTCCTCCGCTCCAAACTGGACGAGGTGTTCGGCATCCACCTGATCGAAACGGTGCGTGGGGTGGGCTATGTGATTCGGGGGGATTGAGATGGATCTGTACCAGAATCTTTTCCACACTCCGGAGCTGCCCTATGCGGCACGGAAGCTCATCAATCGGCTGTTTTTCCGCAGCTTGGCTGGATACCTAGTGCTGGATGCGGTGGTCTTTCTGTTTTTTTCCGGTGCGGGAAAGGCGTGGTGGCTGCTGTTGGCGGCGGAGGTGGTGGCGCTGCTGCTGGGGATGCAGAAGAATACCCAGATCGTCCAGCAGATGTTTGCCCCCATCCGAGCGCTGGAGGAGACGGCGGATGCCTTAAACGGCGAGCGGGTGGATACAGACACACTGCGTCGACTGGCAAAGCGGCTGGACGGCATCAACGTAGACAGCCTAAAGACCAGCCGCATCCCCATCCCCGGCGGACAGGAGGAACTGCGTGCCCTGGCCAGCGCCATCAATGCCATGCTGGAGCGCATCGACCGAGAATACCAGGTGCAGGCAAGGTTTGTCTCCGATGCCTCCCATGAGCTGCGCACTCCCATCGCAGTCATCCAGGGCTACGCCAATATGCTGGATCGGTGGGGGAAAGATGACCCGGCGGTGCGGCAGGAGGCCATCAGCGCTATCCGGGCGGAGGCGGATTCTATGGCCACCCTGGTGGAGCAGCTGTTATTCCTAGCCCGTGGGGACAACAACACCCAGACGGTTCATTTCAAAGCCTTTGATCTGTCCGCTGTGGTGGATGAAGTGTACCGAGAGACCGAGCTGCTGGAGACTGGCCGTCAGGTGGGCAGTGCCATCCAGCCGGGGATCCGGTTTTACGGAGACACCGGCCTGCTGAAACAAGCCCTGCGCATCTTGGTAGACAACGCTGTGAAATACACCCCAGAGGGCGGCGCCCTGTTCGTCCGGCTCAAGGGGAAGGAGGGCATAGTCCAGTTGTCCGTCAGCGACACTGGTCAGGGCATCGCCCCGGACGATCTGCCCAAGGTCTTTCAGCGGTTCTACCGCACCGATGAATCTCGCACCCGCCAGACCGGCGGCACCGGCCTGGGCCTGTCCATCGCCAAGGAGATCGTGGACAGCCACCAGGGCCGCCTGTTCCTGGTGGACAAGGACGC